>Ga0224501_10000005_pt1 | contig 335701 bp, 302 predicted proteins | sample SF_Oct11_sed_USG_4_FD_169105 | JGI IMG/M metagenome (GOLD analysis project Ga0224501, IMG submission 169105) | Sediment microbial communities from San Francisco Bay, California, United States - SF_Oct11_sed_USGS_8_1 | ecosystem: Environmental > Aquatic > Marine > Sediment | place: USA...
AATCAAACTCTTTCTGCCGAAACATATAGAGCCATAAAAGATTTTACCGATAATTTCTTTATAAAAAATAAATCATTATTTGAAAAAAGAATGAAAACAGGCAAAATTAAAGATTGCCACGGCGACATTCATATGGAGCATATCTGCTTAAGCGATAAGACTTATATTTATGACTGTATAGAATTTAACGATAGATTTAGATATTGCGACGTCGCCTCAGAAATCGCCTTTTTGGCCATGGATCTGGATTTTCACAACAGAAGCGACTTGTCAAATTTTTTCATTGAAAAATATATTGAAATTACCAAAGACAATGAAATACAAGACATCTTAAATTTTTATAAATGCTATCGCGCATGCGTCAGGGGCAAGGTAAACAGTCTTGAATTAGACGATAGCCAGTTAAATAAGACAGAGCGGGAAGAAGCTCAAAACAGGGCGCAAAAATATTTTAATTTAGCGTTAAGCTATACCCGCTGAAAATATTAAAAAAAGATGAAACCAATGCTCATTATAATGCACGGCTTTTCAGGAACGGGAAAGAGCGTCATCGCAAAAAAACTCTCTGAAACTACCCATTTTACTTTATTTCAGTCTGATGTTATAAGAAAAGAAATCGCCGGCTTATATAAAGTAAACAGAGATTACACGGCTTATGACAGAGGAATTTATACAAAAGATTTTTCAGATAAAACTTATGAAACAATGTTAGAATATGCTTCAGCGAAACTAAAAAAAAATCAAACAGTGATACTAGACGCTACTTTCGGCAGAAAAAAATATAGAGACAGCGCCATTCAAAAGGCGAAATCGTTTAATCTTCCTTTGTTTATTATAAATTGCCGCTTGCCTGAAAACCTGATAAAAGAAAGGCTCATAAAGCGTGAATTAGAAAATAAAGACATCTCTGACGCTACCTGGGAAATTTATCTGAAGCAAAAAGAAAATTTTGAGGATCTCTCAAAAGAAGAAGAAAATTTATCTGTTAACTTAAATGTTGAAAATGATTTGACGCTTAATGTAAAGATAATTTTATCTAAAATCTCTGAAATTATGAATTAATAAAAATATTGCAATTAACGTTATGAAACAGGAAAAACCATGAATACGCCAGAAAAAATAAAAACAAAAGTAGTCTCTTATTTTAATAATTTAAAGAAAAACAAAAAAAGAATTTTATTTGATATCTTTATTTTTTTATTAATCATAATTATAATACAATTTTACCAGACGCGAAACCTGATTGATAACGGTAAGAAGGCTCCAGATTTTGAATTGCTTGATTTAAATAATAATCAATATAAATTAAAAAATTATTTAGGAAAGCCCGTGTTGCTTTATTTTTTCGCGCCGTGGTGTACCGTGTGCAAAATCAGCTCAGGAAGGCTTAACGAATACGTAAATTCTATAGATAATAAAGAAATAATTGTATTAGCCATAGGTTTATCTTATAACAACATCACCGAACTGAAAGAATTTAAAAAAGAACATGAGTTATCGGTTCCCGTTCTAGCGGGGTTCGAACAAACGGGTCAAGATTATAAAATACCCGGCTTTCCCACTTTTTATTTTATCGACAAAGAAGGCAAAATCAAATCAAAAACAGTCGGATTTACAACCGAAACCGGAATTCATCTAAGATCAAGCTGGTAAAATCCATCTTTTTACGCAATTCCAACCGCCCGCAAATCGAAGCCGCGTCATGGTAAAGGTTTGTAAAAAGTATAAAAACAATTTTCACGATATGCCTAAATTTAAAAATGTCATATGGAATTTAATATAGCTGTCTTAAGCGGCGACGGAATTGGTCCCGAAATAATGAAAAGCGCCATTGACGTTTTAAATAATGTCATGAAAGGTTCTGAACATACTCTAAATTATAAAGAAGGCTTAGTAGGCGGAGCGGCAATTGACGCCGTGGGGAAGGCCCTTCCCGAAGATACACTCAAATTATGCGAACAAAGCGACGCGGTTTTATTTGGTTCTGTGGGCGGCCCTAAATGGGAAAACATGCCGCCGGCCGAACAACCCGAAAGAGCTTCTTTATTGCCTCTTCGAAAACATTTTGAACTTTTTGCGAATTTAAGACCGGCTATTATATATCCAGAATTAAAAGAAGCCTCTCCCTTAAAGGCTGATATCGTAAAAAACGGTCTTGATATACTTATTTTAAGAGAACTAACGGGCGATGTTTACTTTGGTCAACCCAAAGGCAGAAAAGGCGAAGGGGCAGATGAAACCGCATTTGACACCATGACCTACTCGCGCTATGAAATTGAACGCATCGCAAGATTGGCCTTTGAAACCGCAAGATTGCGAAACAATAAGGTTCATAGTATTGATAAAGCCAATGTTTTAACAACCATGGTTTTATGGAGAGAAGTCGTAACAGAAATTCATAAAGAATATCAAGATGTAGATCTTTATCATTTATATGTTGATAACGCTTCTATGCAGCTTGTAAGCAATCCATCGCAATTTGACGTGGTACTTTGCCCCAACATGTTCGGAGATATACTTTCAGACGAAGCCAGTCAAATAACGGGTTCTATAGGCATGCTTGCCTCGGCTTCGCTTGGCGAACCAGACAACAAATGGGGAAAACAAGGTTTTACATTCGGTCTTTACGAACCCGCCGGAGGCTCTGCGCCTGATATAGCAGGTCAGGGAATATGTAACCCGATAGCCCAAATTTTATCTGCGGCTTTAATGCTTAGATATTCTTTAAAACTTGAAGACGAGGCCAAAAGAATAGAAAATGCAGTTCAAACGGCCATTCAAAAAGGATCTCGTACTTCTGATCTGGCGCGCTATGACGAAAATGTTAAAGCAATTTCTACCGAAGAGATGACTCAATCAATAATAAAAGAACTTTAATAGACTTTATTTAAGAAGCTTTCTCAGCGGGTTCGGGAACTTCTAGTTTTTTTTGCTCCATTTCGCATTGGCCCTCAAAAATCACGCCGTCGTCGACTTCAAGGTTAGGGGTTCGAATATTGCCGATTAGCTTGGCTCCCTTTTTTAGTTCTACTCTTTCAATGGCGCTGACGTTGCCAATAAGGCTGCCGTAAACTATAAGATGCGTGGTTTCAATATGGGCCTCGACATGCGCGCCATGACCTATTTCAAGAGTTTCTTCTCCCGTTATGTCGCCCTCAAATTTGCCAAGTATTCTTAAAGGTTTCTTAAAGCTTAAACTGCCTCTAAAATTCGTATTTTTTTGAAAGACAGTAAAATCTAATTTTCGTTTTTTATCTCGATTTACCATTGTTACTTCGTGGTCATCGTATATACGCCGTCCCAATCGTCGGCCGGAGGATTTTCTTGAAAATGCTGGCATCTTTCAAGGTATAATTTTGAAGGTCCGTCGTCGGGAATAATCTGCAACGCTTGCTCAAATTTTTGAATAGCCTCGGGCCATTTTCTTTCTTTGTACAGAGATAATCCGTCGTTATATAAATCTACGACTTGTTTTTTTTCGGCTGTTAACATTTGGTATATTCAAAAAATTAAAGGCAAATTGTCAAGATTTAAACACACAAATGCTTGACGCTTTGTTAAAATTTAAGCTTCTGGTTTCTTCAAAAAAATCGGGCCGTGGCGCAGGGGTAGCGCACACGTCTGGGGGGCGTGTGGTCGCTGGTTCAAATCCAGTCGGCCCGAATTTTTTTAATCTTAGAAAAAACACATGCCATTTTATTTTTATAACACATTTAATAAAAAACTCGAAGAATTTAAGTCTCTCGAAGAAAATAAAGTAACCATATATTCCTGCGGACCAACCGTTTACAATGTTGCGCATATCGGCAATTTTCGATCTTATATTTTTTCAGACGTACTGCGCCGCTCTCTTCTGCTTGCCGATTATCAGGTCGAACATGTGATGAACTTAACCGACATTGACGATAAAACCATAAAAGGGGCGTGCGAAAAAAGCGAAAATCCATGTATTGAAGATCTAAGAAGCTATACAAAACCGTTTATTGATGCTTTTTTTGAAGATAATAAAATTTTGGGTATCGACCTGGTAGAGCATTATCCAAGGGCGACAGAAACCATTGAGCCAATGGTCAATTTAATGAACCTCTTAAGCGAAAAAGGATTCGCATATAAAAAAGAAGGCTCTATTTATTTTTCAATCGAAAAATTCAAAAATTACGGCAGACTATCAGGTATTGATTTAAATTCCGTAAAAACTGGTCTTCGATACGATACCGACGAATATGACAAAGACGACATACGAGATTTTGTCATATGGAAAGGCGAAGAGAAAACCGAAAAAATTTCATGGGAGACTCCCCTTTGCAAGGGGCGTCCGGGGTGGCACCTTGAATGCTCGGCCATGATACGAAATATTTTCGGCAAAACAATCGATATTCATACCGGCGGGGTTGACTTGATATTTCCGCATCATGAAAATGAAATTGCCCAGAGCGAAGCGGCATACGGCGAAAAGTTTGTAAACTACTGGATACACTGCGAACATCTTCTGGTTGACGGAAAGAAAATGGCCAAGTCGGCGGGAAATTTTTACACGTTAAGAGATCTTCTTGAAAAAGGATACAACGCCGACGCTATTCGTTACCTTCTTTTATCTGTTCATTACCGACAGAAATTTAACTTTACCTTAGACGCTTTAAAACAGGCAACGCAGACCGTGCATAAGATTTATAATTTTTATAACCGTTTAACCGATGTTAAAACTTCTAATGATGAGAAAAGCAAAAACGAAACCATAAAACCATCCGCCATCGAATACGAAAAATATAAAAATGATTTCTTAGACGCGCTAAAAGACGATTTAAATGTATCAAAAGCTCTCGCTGTTTTTCACGACGCGATGCGCGCGGCAAACCAGATTCTTGACGAAAAAAACGACGCCTTATCTTCTAATGAAAAAGAGACTCTCTTAGACTTATTCGATTATTTTGATAAGCTCTTAAATATATTAAAAAACAGCCGAAAAATTACAGCCGGCGATACATCCGCAGAAATGAACGATCTTCTTGATAAGCGAAACGAGGCGAGAAAAAACAAGAATTTTGCCGAAGCCGACAGACTCAGGGATCTGATTTGCGAAAAAGGCTATAAAATTTTAGATTCTCCCGAAGGCTCAAAACTGCAGAAAATGAATTAAACATGAGCCATGACAATATGTCTTCAAACCCTGAATACTTTTACGGACTTCATGCCGTAGAAAAAATCACGCGCGAAACCGGATTTTATCCCAAAGATAAACTGTTTATCGCCAGATCAGACAAAGACGCGCGGGTTCGAAATATCATAAGCCGCGCCAAAAGAGCGAAATCAAATATCATAAAAACGGGCTTCAACGCCATCACAAAACAAATTGATACCGAAAAGCACCAGGGTATTCTTTTAATACGCGAAGAAAAATTTGAACATCCCGCGCTTTCAAAAGACGATATTTTTAACCAAAATAAATTTTCTTTATATGTTACCTTTGACGGCGTCGAAGACGCTCATAATCTTGGGGCCGTTATAAGAACCATGGCCGCTTTCGGCGCCGATGGGCTCATACTGCCAGAAAAAAACACGGCTCCTCTGGGGGCGTCTGTTTATAAAAGCTCGGCGGGCTACCTCGCAAAAATGCCGGTTTTAAGGGTAAAATCATTATCAACATTTATTAAAGAAGCGCGTCAAAACCTCGTTTTTATTCTGGGTACCGCAAGCGCGGGCGAGACCTTAAATTCTGAAACCATAAAAAGCATCCGTCAAAAAAACATGCCGGTGATTTTAGTAATGGGTTCAGAATCAAAAGGAATTTCAAAAAATGTTGAAGAACTATGCGACATCATGCTTTCAATTCCTATTCAAAAAGACGTCGAAAGTTTAAATCTTTCAAATGCGGCGGCGATTATTATATATGAGATGACGAAAGAACCAGCCTTCTAAAATGCTCTCCCCTTTCTTCAAAGTTTTTGTATGAATCCCACGAAGTCATCGCCGGAGAAAGCAGATATACGGCGCTTTTGATATTTTCTTTTTTTTGATATTTTTTTGCCGCATAAAATGCGTCATCAAGACTTTCAAAACTTCCGGCAATAAAAATATCTTTTTTTTGAAAGCTTTCTTTTAATTCGTTTTTATCTTTACCGAATAAGAAAACAGCGGCGTTTTTTTCTTTTATTTTCTGGCCAAGATTCTCATAGTTTTCATGTTTGCTTTGCCCTCCCATAAAAAGAAAAATATGACTGCTTACGTTTTCAAGAGCTTTCATAACGGCCTGCCCTGTTGTAGCTTTTGAATCGTTGATATAGATATTTTCGTCGTTACTTTTAATAATTTCAAACCGATGTTTTAATCCCTGAAAGTTTTTCAAACGCGAAACAATTGTTTCTAATTTAAGACCGGTATTGATTTTTTTTACCGCTTCAAGAGAAAAAAGTATATTTGAAAGATTATGTCTGCCTTGAATATGAAGGTCGTTTTTTTGAAGTAACTTTTGATTATTTGAATTTAACAGATATTCATCTTTCCAATAAAAGTTTTTTGATTTTATATTTTCGCAGTCTACGGCGATTATATCGGCCATAATTTTTTTTTCTTTATTTTCAAGCAGATTTTTATTTACAATCAGCAAATCATTTTCTGAAGCGTTTCGTATGATGTTCCACTTTGCCTGTTCATATTCTTCTTTGTTTTTATAGCGGTTCAGATGGTCGTCGGCAATATTTAAGAATATAGCGCAGTCGCAGCGAATGTTTCTGAACAGTTCAAGCTGGTAACTGCTGAGTTCGGCCGTTAATGTTTTTATATTCGCGTATTTTTCTTCTTCTAATACAACTTCAGAAAAGGGAACTCCGAAATTGCCGCATGAGACTGATTCTTTCTCTGAAAGAAGATGAGTGACAAGCGCCGTAACGGTTGATTTACCGTCGGTTCCCGTAACGCATATCATTTTCTTGTTTTCAAGATAAGGCATGCAGTATTCGGCTTCGCTGAATACCGGAATATTTTTTTTTGCTGCTTCTGCAAATATGCTTTGTTTCAAGGGAACTCCCGGCGATAATGTGATGCCGTCTGTTTTGTTTAAGATTTCAGCCGATTCAAAATCGCTTTGAGAAACAATCTCTCCTTTGCCTTTTAACGAAGATGAAACCTGATATCGGGGGTTTGAATCGTAAGCGAAAACATAATGGCCCTTAGAGATCATTAAATTCAAATACCATTTACCGGTATTGCCCCCTGCCCCGACTAAAAGTATATTTTTGAGTTTTTCAATTTCAGGCATCATATTATTTTTACCAGCTCTTTTGCATATTCGCTGCTTTCGGCGGCGCCCATAAAAACAACTACCGTATCTTTTTGATTTTTTTCAAGGGTATTTTTAATAATTTTCAATTCGTCTTTGCCTGATATGTAACCAGCGGTTTTTTTCTTTAGCTCTTCAAGCTGGTTTTGAAATTGTGGATAATCTTTTATATTATCTGAAGCGGCAAAGATGGGCAGTAAAAAAACCTTTTTTAAAGGCAGATACTCTTCAAAAGACTTTATAAATTCATCATAAAAATAGACAAACCTTGAAATTCGATGGGGCTCCCATACGGCGATGATTTCTTTATTGGGTTCTTTTTCAGTTAATGTTTTAAGCACGGCCCTTACTTCGCGCGGATGGTGGGCATAATCGTCTATGATTTTCAATTCATGATTATTTGAGAACGTATTTTGAAACAGTACATCCATACGCCTTGATATGCCTTCATATTGAACAAGCGATTTTCTCAACGGCTCTATATCAATATTCATCAGTTTAGCGACAGCCAAAACGCAAGAGGCGTTATAAAGATTATGCTCGCCCGATAACCCGATTTCAAAAATATTATTTTCATACAGCAGTTTCTTATTTTCAATTTTTATATTTTGAAACGTTTCTTCGAAATGCCCGGTTTTCACATTTTTATACATCTCATGTTTTAACGACGAATCAATCTGGTATGATAAATAACAGGTTCCTCCTGATGCAAATGAATTTTCAACAAAGTTTCGAAAACTGGCATAAAGTTCGCTTATGTCTTTATAAAAATCGTTATGGTCCATATCGATATTTGTAATCGCCGATATATCGGGTCTTATAGATAAAAAACTTTGGTCAGATTCGTCAGCTTCAATCACAAGAATTCTTTTATTGTTGAATTTTCCTTCTCCTAGCCGTATGTTTGCGTTCCACCTTTTAACTGTGCCCCCGATTAGCGCTGTCGGGTCAAGGCCAGAGTTTTCAAGCATGCAGGCTATCCAGCCCGATGTTGTTGTTTTACCGTGTGAACCGGCAACAGCGATGGTAAAATATTTTTCTGTGATATATTTTAATATCGAATTTCTATTGTATATGGGCATTTTAGAAGATTCTGCAAATTTTCTTTCTAAATCATTGCCTGAAATCGCGGTACTGTAAAAAACAACGGCGTTTTCAGGTATTTTTTCAGGACATGAACCTGTCCATGTTTGAATTCCCGATTTATATAATTTTTCAAGATATGTTGAATTTTTCTTATCTGAAGCGGTTATTTGAAAACCTTCTCTTTGAAGAAGAATAGCAAGCCCGCTCATGCCAACCCCCCCCGCGCCTATAATATGAACAGGTATCTTTTTATCAGAAAAAGAATAGTACTTTATATTGACTTTAGAAAAATTTTGAGCGCTCATTTAGAAAAATCATTATTTTTAAATGAAACACTGTTTCAAGTCGTATTTTAACGCGGCTTCTGTTTAGACAGGGGATTTAGATAATATATATTTTCAAAAGGTAATTCGAGAATATGCTCCATTTCTATTTTCCAAAGATAATTCTCCCTCTAATTGCCTTGTAAGCGTTTCAACAAGCACCATCCCCAGACTATCGGTTTTTCCGATTTTATAATTTTCGGGAAATCCCTTTCCGTTATCTCTGATAATTAATTCATATTTTTCGTTTTTTTTGGCAAACGATATGAATATTTCTTTTTTTGCTCCGCCTTCATTGCCCGCCATAGGTTCAAAGGCATGTTTTAATGAATTTGAAATAAGCTCGTTTACAATTAATCCGCATGGAACCGCCATAGTTATTCCCAGAAATATATTTTTTATTTTAAGAATAATATTTAACTCGTTTTTTGAAAAACCATATGACTGATATAATTGTTGAACAAGCTTATCAAAATAAGTTTTCATGCTAATTTTTGATAAGTCTTTACTTTTATACAATTGTTCATGTACAAGGGCCATTGATTTTATTCGTTCCTGACTTTCTTTTAAGGTCTGTTTTATATTAGCATCGTCAATTTTTTGGCCTTGTAAATATAGAAGACTCATTACCACCTGAAGATTATTTTTTACGCGATGATTAATTTCTTTAAGTAAAACGTTTTTTTCTTCAAGAGATTTTCTGATTTTTTGCTCTCTATTTCTTAATTCCTTTTCTATTTTTTTTCTTTCTGTAATATCGCTCGCTATACATACAATACCCTTGAATGAATTATCTTTTTCAATCATTAAGGAATAAGAGAAAATAACCGAATGTTTATCGCCGTTTTTGCCGATTAGGTTTGTTTCAATCTTCTTTGTTAATGATAAATCAATATTTTCAAAGAAATCTTTAAGTTTCTTATTATTTTTTTCTAATATATTATTTATATTCTTTCCCAATATTTCATAATCGTCATAGCCTAGAATTTCAACCGTAGCGTCGTTGACGGTTTGAATTTCTCCGTTTTTATCGAGCACAAAAAGCATATCGCTCATTGACTGAAGTATATTATTTAAATAATTTCTCGAAACGGTTGAGGCTAAAAGTTCTTCGCCCAATATATTTAGCCCTTCAGATATGGCGTCAAAAGTATTAAAGTCAGACGAAACATGCGCCTTCTTGCTGAAATCAAGCGAAGATATTCCCATAATGACTTCGACTATTTCTGTTAATCTTTTTTCTACATAGGGATTTCCCCATTTTATATTCTTATGCTTAAAAACAATATTATTCAATTTTTCGGCAATCTCGTCAATCTCGTCTCGATGCTCAGAAACTTTTATTTTTTCGGGCATTTCTTCTTTTTCAATTTCTGATAAAAATTGAATTATGTCAGATATTCTTTTCTCTTTTTTATTTATTACTAACTGCATATATCATCCGTATTTTTTATTAGTTTTTACTAACCAATGACTTTGATTTTTTATCATTATTTTTTTCATAGATTAAAGAAACGACCCTGTTTCTTCCGTCTTTTTTGGCTAAATAAAGAGCCTCGTCTGCTTTTTTAAAGAAATTTTTGTATTTTGAACTGCTCGTAGGCCTTATGCTGCAAATGCCGATACTTATAGTCACATAAATTGACGCGTCTGACTTTCGATGATTAATTCTTAGATTTTCGACTTCTTTTCTAATTCTTTCGGCTAAAATTATCGCTCTTTTATTATCTGTCTCGGGTAAAATTACGGAAAATTCTTCTCCTCCATAGCGCGCGGCGAGATCTCTTTTTCTTGAAACGCAGGATTCTATTGTTTTTGCAATTAAAACCAGGCAGTCGTCTCCTGAAATATGACCATAGGTATCGTTATATCTTTTAAAATAATCGACGTCAATCAAAAAAATAGATATATAACTTTTTGTTAAAATACTGTTTTCCCATTCTGTTTTTATTCTCAAATCAAATTTTCTTCTGTTTGCGATTCCCGTAAGAGAATCGGTTTGTAAGTTTTTTATCAAAACAGAATTAGCTTCATTCATTAACTCTTTATTTTGTTTTTCAATACTATGCTTATAAAGAGCCATATCAATTCTTATTTTTAAATCTGTTTCATCGAATGGTTTTACTATATATCCATAAGGATTCGTTTTTTTCGCTCTTTCCAGCGTTTTTTCATCGGCAAAAGCGGTTAAGTAAATTACGGGAATTTGATATAATTTTTTGATTTTTTGCGCTATTTCAATTCCGTCCATATTTCCTTTGATTTGAATATCCATTAAAATAAGGTCAGGCTTATATTTAGGAATATGCTCCAAAACATCTTCTCCGTTTTGCATTATACCCGTAATTTGGTAGCCAAGCGTTTTTAACCTTGCTTCAATTTCTTTTGCGATTAATCCCTCGTCTTCTACAATCAGTATTTGTTCGGTTTTCATTCAATTTTTTTTCCTGTTTGGTTTTATGTTCCCATATTACATACAATAAAAAATCATGACAATTTTATTTGCAGATATCGCATATTTTTGTCTTGTTTTAATGCTCATAGAATGATATTGAATATTTATTTATTTTTGAAGATTTATAAATAAATTATTATACTATTAACAATAATTAAAAATATTACAAGTTAAAAGCCTCGATTGGTTTATAAATTATAATTACATTTTTAGATTTGCATTAAGTGATGCATAATAAGAAAATTGCGATTTTACGAGAAAAATTATAAAATGCATATTTATTAAAAAAATGATATTAAATTATTGACCATGTATTTATACAAATGAAACTTGAAAATATATAGAAATAAACAGGAGATAAAAATGAGCGATAAGAAATTAGAATTTTCGATAAACGAAGACGAGCAACAGGTGCTTGATCTTGTTCATGAAATCGGAAGAAATGAAATCATACCCCAAAGAATGGAACTTGACGAAAAAGAAGAATTTCCGCATAAAATATTCGATAAATTTCGCGAAGCGGGTCTTTTTGGAACTTTATTTGACGAAGCATATGGCGGATTAGGCATGGGGCCTTTTATGTCTTGCCTTGTTATGGAAGCCATCTCTCAGTATTGCTTAGGCGTGGCGACATCTTTCGGCGCGGTTAAATTAGGAGCTTTGCCCATTTTATTCGGCGGAACCGAAGAACAAAAACAGAAATATATACTACCCTTGTCTACCGGCGAGAAATTGGCCGCTTTTGCCCTTACTGAACCTGAAGCAGGATCGGATGTTCCCAATTTATCTACCACAGCCGTTAAAAAAGGCGACAAATATGTTTTAAATGGCACAAAACAATGGATATCTAACGGCGGCGCGGCCGATATCTATACCGTTTTTGCGCTTACAGATAAAAGCAAAGGCGCCAGAGGCATGTCTGTTTTTGTAGTCGAAAAAGACACCCCAGGACTTTCATTTGGCAAGCTTGAAAATAAACTGGGAATACGCTGTTCGCACACAAGACAGGTAATTCTAGAAGACGTAGAGGTTCCCGAAGAAAATCTGGTAGGTTTAAAGCCCAATAAGGGGTTTATTCACGGTTTAAAAACCCTTAACGCCTCAAGACCGTTCATTGCGGCTATGGGCGTGGGCGTGGCGCAGGGCGCTTATCAAGAAGCCGCTAAATATGCGCGCGAACGCGTACAATTCGGTAAAAATATCATTAACTTTCAGGCAATACAGCATATGCTGGCCAATATGATTGTAAAAATTGAAGGCGCAAGACTTTTAACTTACCGCGCGGCCGTTTATTCAGACGGAAGTCATCCCGGGACAGCAAAATTCTCTGCTATTGCCAAATATTACTCTTCAGAAATTGCCATGCAGGTAACAACCGATGCTATTCAAATTTTAGGCGGATACGGGTATACAAAAGACTATCCCGTTGAAAAGATGTTTCGAGACGCGAAAATATTGCAAATATATGAAGGCACCAGTCAAATTCAGCTGAATGAAATAGGGGCCCATATTATAAAAGAATCGGCGACTTTTAAATAATATGAATGTATTAAGCGACTTAATTTGAAGGCTTATGCGAAAATTTATTTAAATTTACCGATTGATAAACATTTTACTTACCTAGTTCCCGAGAGATATCTACAAAAAGTAAAAGAATTTCAAAGGGTCGAAGTAACTTTTAATTCAAGAAAAGAAGTCGGTTTTATTTCAAAAATTTCTGAAAAAGCGGATATAACCGCGTCTGAAAACACCGAATTTAAAGAATTTAACAGACTGATTGACAAAGAACCTGTCTTAAATCATGAACAATTAGAATTAGCCCAAAAAATGGCTGATTTTTATCTTTGCTCAACAGGAGAGGCGATTTTTTGCATGCTTCCCGCAGGCAGAAGAGAAACTCAAAAATCTTTTGATACCTTTGATGAGTCAACAGAAGATTTTTTTGAAATGACAGACGCTCAAAAAATCAGTCTTCATGATATCCTCAACATTAAAAATAATGACAATGACCCAAATGTCCATTTATTATATGGGGTAACAGGCTCAGGCAAGACTAAGGTTTATATTGAACTTATAAAACAATATATTCAAGGCGGCATGGGAGCTCTTTTTTTGCTTCCTGAAATTGCTTTAACCTCGCAGTTTTATCATAAATTAAAATCAATTTTTAAGGAGCAGGTCTCGATATTGCATTCAGGTTTATCGATTTCTGAGCGCTTTAATGAGTATAAACGTCTTTTATCGGGCCAAGCGAAAATCGCTCTAGGCACCCGCTCTGCCGTATTTGCGCCCGTTAATAACCTTCGCTTTGCTGTGCTTGACGAGGAACATGATTCGTCTTATAAAGAAAATAATAAAGCGGCGAAATACCATTCGCGTCAAATTGCCCATATGCGGCTTTTATTTTCGGCCCGGAATATAAAATCTTCGCTTCCGCCTGTTCTTCTTTTAGGATCGGCCACCCCTTCTGTTGAGACCTTTTATTCGGCCAAAGAAAATCTCATACATTTGCATCGATTAAAAACGAGAGCGACAGGAACAGCGATGCCTAAAACGCATATAATTCAACATGACAGCTCTTCTATGCTCATATCAGTTTTTTTGAAAGAAAAAATACAATCTCACTTAAAAGAAAATAACCAAATTATGCTTTTATTAAACAAACGCGGATACAGCAGCTTAGCTTACTGTAAAAAATGCGATGATTCTGTTAAATGCCCCCATTGCAGTTTTTCTTTATCATATCATAAGAAATCATACGAGAGCGACTCTTCTATCTTAAAATGTCATTTATGCGGATATAATGAACATTATAAACACAGATGCGCCCAATGCGACTATGAACTTAAACTAATCGGAGAAGGAACGCAAAAAATTGAAGATTTTCTTGATAAGCATTTTCCTAACGCTGTTTACGCAAGACTCGATTCTGATACCGCTTCAGAAAAAGATTATTCAGCAGATATTCTACAAGCGATGGGCAAGAAAGAAATTCAAATACTTATAGGAACTCAAATGATTTCAAAGGGCTTTGATATTAAAGGCATCACTTTAGTAGGAATCATCAGCGCCGATCACAGTTTAAACCTGCCCGATTTTCGTGCTCCCGAAAGAATATTTCAATATATAACCCAGGCTTCGGGTAGATCGGGTCGTCACCAAAAAGGCGAAGTTGTTATACAGGTTTCAAATAAAGACCATTACGCGGTTTCATCGGCGGTTAATCATGATTATATTTCATTTTTTGAAAATGATATTCTTTTTAGAAAAGAGCTTTCATTTCCCCCTTTTATGAAAATGCTTAGAATTCTTTTTGTTACAGAAAACGAAAAAGGAATTGATAAATTAATTTCAGAAATTCAATCATGTATAAACGATTTGACGGACACCAACGATTTATTTAACGACCGAAATAAGAATGATAAACCAAAGCAAATTTTAGGCCCGGTTGAAGCCCCTATTTTTAAGATAAACTCAAAATATCGCGTTCATATGATATTGCTCGACTCATCTTATGATCTGCTTAAAGACTTTGCTATGCGGTTTAAGATTTCTTTTCAAAAAAAAACAAATATACAGCATGATTTAAAATTACATGTTGATGTTGAACCGTTAGATATTTTATAATAATAAATATTTTATTTGCCCAAGATGTTTGATCAAATCATTCAATACATAAATATTTTAGATAAGAAAACATTTGAATTTATCATTGTTTTTCTGAATTATGACTTCATTGTAAATACAGCGTCATTTATTGTGCATGAGAAAAAGTTTATTCCTTATTTAATTTCTTTATATTTAATTTTTTTATTTATCAATTATAAAAGAGCTCTTTTATTCCTTGCCGCTTTTTTAATTCTCTTAGGCGTCTCAGAGATTATTTCATCGTCTCTTAAAAGCTATTTTATGCGCGAACGTCCCTCGGCGCAAACCGGAATTCTCTTCGCGTCTGCAAATTATTCTTTTCCTTCGGCGCACGCGTTTAATTCTATGGCCATTGCCTGGTTTTTATCGTTTTGGTTTCAAAGCAAGAAAAATATATTTATCGGTTTGAGTTTTATAATAGGAATATCGAGAGTTCTGGCAAATTATCACTTTCCTTTTGACGTTCTAGCCGGATGGATTGGCGGTTTTATTCTCGGTTATTCTTTTCAGAAATTACTTTTTTTTGCGTCAAATCAAAATATTAAACGACGCTTAAATGCTATTCAAATATCTCAAAATCTTTCAACTGGTTAATAAATTCTTCTATTTTTATACTTTTTAATTTCTTAACCTGGTATTCTTCAAGTACATTTATTTGCATTTTTATAGCCTGATATCTGCACCAGTTGAAAAGTTTTTCTTCATTTTTATCTTTACTGCCTCTTTGCGGAAAACTTTTCTTTTCTATAATATATCTGTTAAGTTTTTCATAGTTTATGTTCCATCGGTACTCTCTCGGATAAAAAGGAAAACCAATTGATTTTAAATCGCTGATTCTTTCTTCGGTAAGTCTCCCCATTTTATAGTCTTTTCGAATTCCTAAAAACCATACGGCAAGCTTATGCTCAACGGGTTCTTTGCTTCTTTGACTGGGCCATCTGTCGGGGAAATCTTTCCTGTATTGTTTCAAAATTTCAATGTTGAGTTTCCATACATGATCCTGCATGTTCCAAATAAAACCGATTTTATCCAGTTTTTCTATTTTCTCCCGAGAAATTTTATTTTTCTTATGTTTTAGTCTCTGAACGGCGCACCAGGTATATAACTGCAGCGATTCTCTTTTTTCGGGGAAATTTCCCTTTTTATCAACAAATTCTTTTAATTTATTAAATATTTTTTCCCAATTTTTTTTGTTTTTTTCCATATAAAAATAAATCTGTTCATGTATATTTCATTTTCAATGAACCAATTTGTATCAGTCATAATTAAAATAAAGTATCTGTCAAGTTTTTTTTTATTAATTTCAAAGTTAGGCTCTCCCATAATCGTCTTCTGAGCGCTCTATATCGTCTTCTCCAAAATAATCGCCTGTTTGTACCTCAATAAACACTAGATTCTCTTGACCCGTATTTTCTATACGATGCCATGAATTAACCGGTAAATCTACAGCTTGCCCTGTGTTGATACTTATTTCTTTTTCGTCTTTTGTTACCAACGCGCTTCCCTTGATGATATACCAATGTTCAGAGCGGCGAAAGTGCCTCTGGTAACTCAATCTTTTATTTACATATACAGTAATACGTTTTACTTTATGGTCGTCAGATTCACAAAGGTTTTCATAAAACCCCCATGGCCTTTTGCTTTCATTTTGCATAATATTGATAATATAAAATATTTAATTTAGATGTAAAGATATTTTATATTTCTTTTATATTTAGGGCGCTCTGGCAAACATTTCAGTTATGCCGTATTATTTAATCATTTTTCAGGAATATTTTATATTTTAATTGCTTCATTATAGAATCTGATATTATATTCTAAAAATAATTTTCAGCCAGTTTGTATTTTAATAAAAGTCCTCTAGTGAAAAAAATTTTATTCATTATCCTAATTATGTCTTGTCCAATCTTTGGCGACGAACTTGAAAAACTGATGTTAGAGGTGAAAATACCCGAAAAAGTAAGCGATCTTAGAGGATGGTACGGGTTAACTCTTTCATATGAAGGTTTATTCTCTAATAAATGTAAAATTACCTTCCCAAAAAACTTCGGGAACAAAAAAAAAGAAATTTATATAATTATAAAACTAATCAATTTAAGATTTATCATTGAAGAGAACGTTTGTTCAATCAATCTTGAAAGAGACGGTCTTGACCATCTGAAATATTTAGCGTTAGAAAAACATAATGGATACGCAGCATGGGCGATTCTTTTTCCTCTTGAACATCAAGGCTTTAATCTTGAGGGACATTATATGGATATATACGATACCGATTATCTTCTTCCCGTGTTTAATCAGTTTCAACAGATTAAAGGGCTTCTAAATAGTTATGACAGAAGAAGAATGCTTCTAATTAATGTTTGTTTTAGCACCCAATTATCGTCTGACGAAACGGTAAGTCTTCAAGACACGGTAAGCAGGCTCATTGAACGAGGCGTTAAAGATTATGCTTCTTTATTATACGAAAAATGCAGCGAACTTCTAAGAGTTAATTTAAAAATTCCCGAATAATTAATAAACTTCTTTTAAGATTCTGCCTTCCATGTTATCGCTTAAATAATTTTCAGATTCTCCCATTTCAGTTGAAATGGCCCTAAACGCTTCTTCAAGGCCGTCTTCCATGCCTTTTAATCCGCAGACATAAACAAGGGTCTTGTCATTTTTAAAAACTTCGCTAAGCTCTTTTTTCATTTCAATCATACGATGGTGAACATACATTCTACCGCCTTGGGAATTTTTCTGTTCGCGGCTTATAGCCTGAACATAATAGAAATTATCGTTTTTCAACGATTCAAACTCGTCTTCATACATCATTTCGCTTTTATATCTTGCGCCAAAAAATAAATAGACTTTTCCGCTGAAGCTCTCGGTATGTTTAAAAAGTCGTTGAACCATACCGCGAAAAGGCGCAATTCCCGTTCCTGTCGCGATAAAAACATAGGGTCTGTTTATTTCTTTTTCATCGGGAAGCAGATATTTTCGGCCTGACGGTCCCGTCATTAATACTTCATCGCCTGCTTTCAGATCGCAGACATAATTAGAACAAACGCCCTTTTTCTCGTTACCCGCTTCGTCTGTGTAAATTAATCTTCTAACGCAGAGAGTCATTTTTTCAGCGTTTTCTATATCATTTCCTATGGAAGCTATTGAATATAATCTTGGATTATGCGGTTTTCCGTTTTCAGTTTCGCCTGGAGGTATAATCGCCGCGCTTTGCCCTTCTCTATATTTATAATCTTTTGTATCAAAAACAAGGTGGCAAACGTCGCTGCCCGTTTCGCCTTCTACAATAATTTTCTTTTCTACTAGAACTGCTTTTAAAGGTTCGGCTTTTCGATATTGGTTTACTTCGACATCAGGAAGCATAAAATTTACATTACTCATAAGACAATTTTAAATTAAAAGACGCCTTTACAAGCACTTTCAGCCTTTAGTAAACTCTGCAAAAGATTTCTTAAGCCAAATTTCATCGTTTTTATAATAAACTTCTTTTTGATAAAGCGATAAAAATGCCGTATAAGCCGCGGCTTCAATAAACTTTTTTCTGCCAAAGGGATAATGGAATTTTGCAACATATGAAGGGTTGTTTTTTTTTGCAATCGCCATAAAAAATAAGCCAACTGGCTTTTCTTTGCTTCCGCCTGAGGGGCCTGCGATTCCCGTTATTGAAAGGCATATATCGGTATTCATTTTTTGAAGCCCCCCTTCTGCCATTTCTAACGCAGTCTGTAAACTTACCGCGCCATATTTTTTAAGCGTTTCTTCGCTTACGCCAGCGGCATCTACTTTTACCGCGTTGTCATACGTTATCATGGCTCCTTTAAAAACCGGCGAAACGCCGGAATAAGAGGTTACAATAGAGGCGAGATATCCCCCGCTGCAGCTTTCAACAAATGAGAATGTTTTATTTTCTTTTTTACAATGTTCAATAAATATTTTTAACGGATCTTCTTCGGTTAAACCGTCGTATTTTTCAGACATATTTTTCTTAAATTTTTGTAATACCATAAAACCTTCTTCATTTTTCGCTTTTATAAAAAGCCTCGACCCCAAAGGCAGAGCATGAACCCCTACTTCTAATTGTTGTGGAATTTTGATTTCTGAAAAAAGTCTGCTTTCTCCCACGTTCCATAATGGTATTGTTTCAACTGCATGGCGAGTCTCAGAGATATTTTTTATAATTTTTACCGCCTGCGGCCATATACTTTTAATTTCGTCAGGAAATCCCGGAAATGAAAATAAAGGAATTTCTTTTATAAAAAACCCCGCAGCGAGACCCACTTTATTTTTAAGCGCCATAGAACCCTCTATGACCCTTCCTTGCTTTAAGGCTTTTTCAATGATGTTTTCATACTCGCTTTTTGAATATCTTTTCTTAAATACGGCTTTTATTTTTCTTTCGCAATATTCGTCAATTACCGATTTTCTCGTCAATAAAAGCGATAACGCATCTACGGTTAAATCGTCGTTTGTGGGGCCTAATCCGCCGCAAGTAATAATTAATTCTTTAGAATTTTGAAATTCTTTTAAGCAAAGTATAATCTGATCAAGGTTGTCTCTAATAATTCTGCTTTCGCTTACTTCAATGCCAAGCTTAAAAAGTTCTTCTGAAAAAAAATGCGTATTTGTATCAATAATAAATCCGTTTAATACCTCAGACCCTATTACGCATAGTTTAGCGCTTTTTACCTTCATCTTTCAAAAGGTAGTCATTATTTCTTTTTGTTTCTTCTCGCTTTGCTCAAGCAAACTCTTATGCAAACTTTCTCCATGAGAATCCATGGTAACGATACATTCAAAATTTTCTACTTTAATAATCCAAAAGGCTTCGGGACTTCCAAATTCTTCAAGCTTCAATACGCCAATAACTTTTTTAACCCGTTCAGCCGTGTATACTGCCGCGCCGCCTATGGCGTGCAGATATACGGCGCCAAACTTTTGGCATGCGGACAGAGTTTTGTCGCCCATGCCCCCTTTGCCGATAACGCCTCTTAAATTTAACAATTTAATAACGTCATATTCATATGGTTCTTCTCTAATAGATGTGGTCGGCCCTGCCGCGCTAAAACGATAATTGCCGTTTTCGTCTTTGTTTACGACAGGTCCGCAGTGATATAGAATTCCCCCGTCTAAGTGTTTTTTTAATTCATCCAGTATAGGTTTTTCTTCGTCTGGTATATTCTCATTCTTTATGAATACATCTTTAAGATACTTATGGGCCACGTCTCTGCCAGTAACCATAACGCCAGAAATAGAAACGATGTCGCCTTTCTTTAGTTTTCTTATGTCTTCTTCTTTAATTTGGGGCGATTTTAACTGTATTATATTATTTGACATTTTTGCCTCCTATTCAATGGTATATTGATTTCCCGTAATTTCAAGTTTTTTTCTTCTAGCGGCCCAGCACATATAAGAAACGCTTACAAAAAAACTTGCGGGCACCCTATGCAGTTTTGCGGTTTTAACACCTAAGACGGTCGTTTTTCCCCCGAAACCCATTGGTCCTATTCCTAATTCGTTGCATTTTTTTTCCATTTCTGCTTCTACTTCAGCCAGTTTTTCGTCTTCATTAAGATCGTCCAATTTTCTAAAAATCTGTTCTTTTGCCGCCATAGCCCCGCTTACTCTATCGCCTCCTATGCCGACTCCTATAATTCCCGGAGCGCAACCTTTGCCTTGCGCCCTGACAACCGCGTCTAAGATAACTTTTTTTACTCCGTTTATATCTCGACCCGCGTCAAGCCTTGTATCAGGCAGCGGATATTGCGCGCCAACGTTTTCGCATCCCCCGCCTTTAAGCATAATTTTTATCTCAAGAGAGTCTTTTTCCCATACATCGCTGTAAAATGCGGGCGACCCAAATCCTGTGTTATCTCCCGAGTTTTTACCCGTAATTGAATCTACCGCGTTTGGTCTTAAATATCCTTTTTTCGTTGCAAGCTTTACGGCATCGCGCAATTCTTTTTTTAGCAGCCCCAAACTCTCTTTTTCAGGATAATGTATATGAAATATTACCGTACCCGTATCTTGACAAATTGGCGCCTCTTTTTCATAAGCGATATCGATATTTTTCATGATTACGTCTAGCGCTCTTCGTGCCTGAGATTTTTCATCTTCAGACGCTCTTTGCTTTTCAAGAGCCAAAACTACGTCTGCCGGTAAATTTGTTGAAGCTTGTTTTATAAGCTCTACAAACAATTCTATTCGATTTTCGGTTATATTGCCTTTTATAACCGAATATCTGTCGTTCTTATCTTTCATATAAATATCTTTGATTTTTTTCCAGTTGTTGCGGCAAGAATTTTTTAATTTAAATAAAGTTGACGATATAACTATTTATTTGAAGGCGTAATCTTAAAACAAAAGTAAATAATCTTATCAATTCTTATTGATGAATAAGAATTGATTAATTTCTAAATTTCAAAATGCATATAAATTAAGGGAGTTCACAAATGGGATTTGGCGATATGAAAGAAATGTTCAGCAAAGTAAGAGAGGCTCAAAAGCATATTAAAAGCTTTCAAAAAGAATTATCAAGCATGAGAATAGCTGCAGAGACAGGCGGAGGCACTGTTAAGGCCGTTGTCGACGGCGAAGCGATGCTGGTAGATATTGAAATTGACGAGAGCGTTTTAGATGCCGATGAGATTAAGATTTTGCCCGGTTTAATTAAAAAGGCGGTGATTGAGGCCCAAAAAAAAGCAAAAGAAGAGGCTGCTGAAAAAGCAAAGTCGCTGACAGGCGGCATCGATATCCCCGGCCTTGGACTATGATCATCCCTGATGAACTTGCCGCTATAATCGATCAAATTGCAAATCTTCCTGGAATTGGAAGAAAATCTGCTTCAAGAATCGCTTTTCATCTTCTGCGCCAGACTGACGAGAAAACCTCTTATTTTGCCGAAAGTATCTTAAAACTAAAAAATAATTTAGAGTTTTGCGATATTTGCGGCGGTATTAAAAGCATAAATTCAACATGCTCAATTTGTAATAATCAAAATCGAGATATTCATAGTATATGCGTTGTCGAACAACCATCAGATATTTATATAATCGAAAATACGGGTGAATATAACGGTTTCTATCATGTATTAAACGGAGTTTTATCGCCTCTTGACGGAATCGGCCCCGAAGATTTAAGAATTGCCGATTTAAATAATAGAATTTCTAAACAATCTGAAATTACAGAAGTTATAATAGCTACGAATCCCAGCATCGAAGGCAACGCTACGGCGCATTATATCGCTCAAATTTTATCGCCATATAAAGATATAAATGTAACGAGAATAGCAAGCGGTCTTGCCGCGGGAACCCTTTTGGAATATGCCGATTTGCAGACGATTTCACACTCAATTCGGTCAAGAACAACGGTAACTTTATAAGTTTAGTTTTGATTTGCTTCTTGCTCTCTTTCTTGATCTCTTTGATTTATTCTATTTCTATGGCCGTCCATCTCGTTTAATCGTTCAAGCATTCTTTCATCGCCTAATTCTTCTAAGATTTTTCTTAATTCTTGCTTTTTTTCTTCATCTTGGGGATTTCTAAATACTTCGCGCCATAATTTTCTTGAGTTTACCGTTAATTCTTCTTCTTTTGAATCATAAACTTCTTTTTCTTCTATGGGTTTAAGGAAAGAATTTGTGGGATCCCGCCTTCGGGCCTCTCTGCCTGCCTTTTGGGCTTCTCTAACAGCAGCTTCTCTTTCTCTTCTTTGATTATCTAATTCCTGCGCCTTGGAACCATCTATATTGGTCTCATCGCTTTGTACTTGTACGCCTGGGCTCTCTTCAGCTTGAATCTTGGTTATTTGGCTTGATTCTTCTTTTGGGGCATCGATTTTTTGTTGGTTTACAACAGGCCTTCTAATATTTTGATTTTTTTTGATCTGCACATTTGATGTTTTTAGTTTTTCGCTTCCCTTTGTATTGACAGACTTTACTTCATCATTATTGCTATTGAAAAATATGATTGCAAATATCAAAACAGCGGCCGTAGATAAGATATATTTATATCTTTGAAAATCGAATTCAATTCGCATGCGTCTTTTTTGAGCGGTTATTTGTTTCGTGGGCAGCTTAATTTTTTCTTTAAGAAATTCAATATCTGCAAGAGAATCTGGCAATATTTTTTTGCTTTGAATTTCTTTTTGAATATTTATAAATGTTTTTTTTAACAAATCGTTAAATAGTCTTTCTTCTGATATCAAATTAATTACTTTGGTACACTCAACGCAATTTTTCGTATGCGCTTCCCAACCCTGCGGAATTTCGCTTTCAGGATTAAGAATTATAGGTTCAACAAGTTCTTGATATTCTTTACAGGCCAAAGTTTTCTCCTTTTCGCTGAAGTTCTTGTATGTTTTTTTTCAGAATTTTTCGCCCTTCGTGCAATCTCGACTTTACCGTACCTACAGATATATCTAAAGAGTCGGCTATATCAGAATAGCTCATAGAGTCATAATATCTAAGTAAAATAATATTTCTGTATTTAGCTCCCATCTTCGTTATTATATTCATTAGACGATTTGATTCGTCAGAAAGTTCGATTTTTTCGCTTATATTTTCTCTTAAATCTTGTAAATTAAAGTTTTCTTCTTTATTTTTATATTTTTTTGAAAAATTATCTGTTTTATTTTTTCTTCTCTTCGCGTCTTTACAGTTATTAATTAATATTCTCACAAGCCATGTATATATTCCCGATTTTTTTTTGAAGGTTTCAAAATTTTTTGCCGCTTTTATCAATGTTTCATGTACCACATCTTCGGCATCATCAGCGTCTCTTAAGATTCCGCACGCTAAATAATAAAGCCTTTGTCTATATTTAGCCAATTCATGCCAGAATTTTTCTTGCGTCACCGTTAAATTTGTAATGGCGTATATGTTTAACAGTTCTAATATATTCATTGCAATATTTGTTTTTTTATCGCTATAATTTATAATTCTCAATCATTTTTAATGATTAATAATTATCAGCCAAATAATAAATAAAGGCAAAGCCAAAACACCATCAATAATCATGGGGTAAAACATTTCTGAAAGATTTTTTTCTTTTTTTAAAGTGATTTTATGTTTTAAAAAGGGTATTATAATGCCTGCATATATAAATACGGGTATAAATTCATGAGTTATCATCTTATTAAAATGTTTATGATATAATGAATTAATTATAAACAAATCAATGAAACATATGGCTAAAAGCAATAATGAAAATGATTTTATATTAATATATTGATGTATATTCGGTTTTTTTGATATTAAATCTCCCTCTTTGTCTCGGTAATCAAACCATAAACAATTACTGAAGAACAATAAAAACCTATGGATAAAAAACATTATATTATCTTTATTAAAATCAACCGGTTCCTCTAAAAAAGGATAAATAACAGTAACCAAACTCCAGACAATAGAAACAATTACGGGTTTTAGAATTGCGGCTAATCTATACTTAAAAGTGGATAGATTCATATTGACGCCATAAAAATATAGAGCCGTAAAAAATATTGTAATTATATAAAATATTTTTATTTTTATAGAAACATTACCCAGAATATATAAATTCACAATTAAACTCATCGATACCATTAAGGGGGCCAGCCAATGATGAGTTAGATGAAATTTTACTCTATATCGCGCGTTTTGTATGTCTTTTTGTATAAAATACGGAAGTCTATCGGCGTTATAAGCCGCAGTAGTCGAGAAAAATATCAAAATAAATAAATGCTGAGAATTATTTAACCCATAATATAAACCGGTTAAATAAGAATAACCTAATGCCAAAAAGCCTAAAAATAAGTTTGAATAAAATATTATTTTAAGAAAAAGTAAAATTTTAACGAATCCTTTCTAATATTCTCATTTTTGCCGATCTTGACCGGGAGTTGATTTCAACTTCTTCAGATTTGGCCGTAATAGGTTTTTTTGTTATTATTTTATAATTTCCCTCAATAAATACGCTTTTGGCAAGCGGATCATCCGTAAAAATTCTTTCTCTCGATAAGTATTCATGTTTTACAATTCTATCTTCTAAAGAGTGAAAACTTATAATAAAAAGCCTTCCTTCTATGTTTAATAATTCCGGTAATATTTTCATCGCCTTTTTTAAATTTTCTATTTCTTGATTAATAAATATTCTAAAAGCCTGAAATGTTTTTACCGCCGGATTTCTTGTTGAATGAGATTTCGATCTTATATTTTGATAAGCTTCTTCGCAAATAGATTTTAAATCTTTCGTGGTTTCTACCGGCGATATTTCACGCCTTTCTATAATTTTTTTCGCAATCTTTGCGGCCAGACGTTCTTCGCCATATCTATAAATAATATCGCGCAATTCCTTAAAACTTACGTGACTTAACCACTTATAAACGGGTACGCCTATTTCTGTATCAAGTCTCATATCGAGTAGTTGATTTTGACGAAATGTTATTCCTCTATCTATTTCGTCTAAATGCATAGAAGAAATACCCAAATCTAACAATATGATATCAAATGGAGCTTCGTTTTCAAATGGATTTTCTATAAAATTAGCTTTTTTTATTAAAACTCTATCTTGAAGATTATTTTTCTTCAAATTTTCTTCGGCTTTTTTAATTGATTCATGATCGCAGTCAGAAGCGTATGCTTTCACATTTTTATTGCGCTTTAAATATGAAATTAAATGTCCCGCGGCCCCTAACGTACCATCCCACAATTTAACGCTTTTTTTTTTATCGTAGTACGATGCGTATTTTAAAAATTCGTCTAATAAGACCGGTTTATGCCCGTGCATCAGGTTGAGGCCATTTCATGCCAATTATCGCTTAATTGATCTTCATTTTGCGGCAGGTTTTCTTCAGACTCTTCATTATCCCAGTAATCTTCAATTGATTTGTCTTCTACCAGATATTCTTTTTTATATTTTTCAAGTTTTTCTTTTGTAATTTTTCTTTTCTTGAATTCAAGTTTATTTTCAGCGTTCATATCGATAGTAATTTCTGCGGGAGCCTTTAGCCTTCCTTCAAGAACCATATTGGCCAATTCGTCTTCAATTTCTTTTTGTATCACTCTTCTTAGCGGCCTGACTCCAGTTTTTTCATCGTATCCTTTATCAATCAAATATTGTTTTGCGGCTTTTTTAAAATTAATATATAAATCTTTTTGTAATATCTGTTCGTTAATTTCGTCTGCTATGATTTCGATGATTTCTAAAATATCTTCGCTTTTCAATGAATTAAAAATAATAATCTCGTCAATTCTATTAATAAACTCGGGATTAAAATGCTTTTTAAGATCTTCAATAACCTGATCTTTTTTTGATTTTTCTTTATCGTCGCCTTCGTCAAAACCTAAACGCCCGCCTTTTTGCAGTCTTCTTGCGCCTAAATTCGAAGTCATAATGATTATTGTTTCTTTAAAATCAACATGATTACCCATGTTATCGGTCAGCTCGCCCTCGTCTAAAATCTGAAGAAGTATATTTTGAATTTCAGGATGCGCTTTTTCTATTTCGTCAAACAGCAAAATTGAATAAGGTTTTCTTTTTACCGACTCGGTAAGAAGCCCTCCTTCTTCGTAACCGACATAACCGGGAGGCGATCCTATAAACTTTGATACTGAGTGCATTTCCATATATTCGCTCATATCAAAACGCACCAAGAGACTTTCATCGCCAAACATGAATTCGGCTAAAGCTTTGGCTAACTGTGTTTTACCAACTCCCGACGGGCCCAAGAATATAAACGAGCCAATAGGACGTTTTTGTACCTTAAAGCCTGTTCTAGAGCGCCTTACGGCTTTTGATATTATATCAATGGCTTCGTTTTGCCCTACTACCTGATACGATAACTCTTCTTCCATTTTAAGTAATTTTTCGCTTTCGGTCGCCTGAAGTTGTTTTAGCGGAATTCCTGTCCAATCGGAGATTATCGCCGATATATCTTCTTCTGAAATAACGATTGTTTTTTCTTTCTGTTTTACTCTCCAGTTTTCGGTACTTTCTCTGATTTTTTCTTTCAATTTTTCAATACTATCCCTTAATCTGGCCGCTTTTTCATATTCTTGAACTCTTACCATTTCGTTTTTCTTTCGATTTAGTTTTATTAATTCTTGTTCTTTTTGTTTAATATCTTCGGGAATTACAGAACTTAAAAGTCTGGCTCTAGCTCCCGATTCGTCAATTAAATCTATCGCCTTATCAGGAAGATACCGGTCGGTAACAAATCGATTAGACATTCTTACCGACGCCTTAATCGCTTCTTTTGAATAGACAACCGAATGGTGTTTTTCATATGACTTTCTTAAGCCTGATAATATTCTTATCGTATCGTCAACTGAAGGCTCTTCAACCATTACATTTTGAAATCTTCTTTCTAAAGCAGAATCTCTTTCAATATATTTCTTATATTCTTTTAAGGTTGTCGCCCCAATGCATTGAACTTCGCCTCTTGCCAAAGCCGGTTTTAAAATATTGGCCGCGTCAACGGCGCCTTCTGCGGCGCCTGCGCCAATAATGGTATGAACCTCGTCTATAAATAAAATAACATTTTTATTTGTTTTAACCTCTTTCATTATTTTTTTTATACGATCTTCAAATTCTCCCCTGTATTTGGTACCGGCTATCAGGGCCGCAACGTCTAAAGCGTAAACGATTCTGTCATATAATATCTCGGGAGTTTTCTTTTCTATTATTCTTTGCGCTAGACCCTCAACAATCGCTGTTTTACCAACGCCCGCTTCGCCGATTAAAATGGGATTATTTTTTGTTTTTCTGGATAATACCTGTATAACTCGCTCTATTTCTTTATCTCGACCAATAATGGGGTCTATAACTTTATCAATCGCCATTCTGCTTAAGTTTCTGGCATATTCTTCAAGCATGGGAGTCTTTAAATTTTCTTTTTTAGACGAGGGCTGGGTTCTGAAATTTCCCGGACCCGTCTGGGGAAGCCCCAATGTTTGATTTAACTCATTGCGAATAACCTGATAGGTTACCGAAAAAGACGCAAGCGAAGCGGCCGCAATCGACGTAGAATCTCTAAGAATAGCCATTAAAATATGTTCCGAGCCCACATAGCTATGACGCATCTTTCTGGCTTCGTCTCTTGAATATTCTAATATTCGCTGAATTCTATCTTTTGCTCCCGGTTCTACCAAGAGGGTACTGGCGTCTTGTTCGCATCTTTTTTCAATTTCTTTTCTCAATTCATTGGTTTCTACATTCAGGTTTTGTAATATTTTTATTGCAATTGAATCTGACGCTCTTATTATACCCAATAATATATGTTCAGGTCCTAAATATTCATGACCAAGTCTTTTAGCTTCTCTGGGAGCGTATTCGTTAATTATCTTTTTAACTCTGTTAGTAAAATCAAACATATTTTCTACCTTGTTTTAATTATCGGTAACCTTCTTAATATAAAATATATCATCAAACATAATTTTGACCATAATAATATCCATAATCAATGTTACAGGCATAAGCAAAACCTTTTTTTTATAATCCGTAAGGTTTTTGAGATATTTTTTATTATCATTCTGCATATATATTAATACGATTTATTTCGCTAAATTTAATCAAAATCTTTCATTTTATTTACAATCTGTCAAATAATTTTAATATACCGTTTCATTTAGAAAAATATCCGATATTCTCGCATGAAAAAATAATAGATAGAACTATAGAATGACGCATTCAAAAACGGGAACTATTCATATCATAGGAGGCGGAATAGCCGGAATTTCATCCGCATATACTTTAACAAATCACAATTATAAAGTCTGTTTATGGGAAAAAGAAAAATTACCCTGCATGTATGCCTCTTCAAGAAACGCCGCCATCGCCAGAAGTTATGAGTCTGACCCAGTTTTGTCTTTTGCTGTTAAAAAAGGTTTACTGCAAATGATAAAAGCTGAAAAGTATACAGATGAGTTTATTAAGAAAATTGGTCTTTTATTCAAACCTCTTGAAGTAGATTATTATGAAGACGATTTTATTTCACGTTTTCCTGAAGCTGAAATACTGAAAAGTTCATCAAAAAATTTTCAATATAATCAGGAATATTCTTTTGACGGATTGTATATTCCAGCAAATGGAACCTTGGACATTCATAATATACAGCAATATCTTCTTCAAAATATGATTAAAAAGAATATTTTGATCTCATATGAACATAAACTGATTGAAATAGCGAGAAAAAATAATTTAATAACGAATCTTGTTTTTGTTACCCCAAATGCAGAAAAAAAGATTGAGATTTTAGAAAATGATATAATAGTCAACGCAACCGGCTCATGGGCTGCCGATTCTTTGTTTAATCTTAATTATGATCCCTTGCCTGTTTTGCCATATAAACGCCACTTATTTCAGCTTAGCTTTAAAGAAAACCTGAATCTTAATATGCCCGTTTTATGGGATGAACAATCAGACACTTATTTACGTCCCGAGGGCAAGACTCTTTTAGCGACTCACTGCGATGAAAACGAAACGAACCCTGACGATTACAATTTAGAAGAACGCGAAGTAGAAAAATTTCAATCAAGTATAATCAATGTTTATCCGTTTTTAAAAAACTGTCAAATTAAAAACTATTGGGCATGTCTTCGTACTTTCAGCAAAGACAACAGGCCGGTTGTAGGCTTTGATGCGCATATTAAAAATTTTTTTTACGCAGTCGGTTGGGGAGGACGCGGGATGTCGCTTGCCTTTGAAATCGGGAATCTTGTTTCAAGAAGAATTCAAGTAGGCTACAACGAAAATGAAACCGAGAATGACAATCCTTACACTTCGTTTAGATTTTTATAGCCGCCTAAATATTCTTTTCTAGTATATCCTTTACATAATAAATTATGATTCAATTATGTCCTATACAAAGTTAACATAAACTATAAATCGAAATGGATATACCGTCAATTATAACGCTTCTCGGCGGGCTTGCAGTTTTCTTATACGGAATGAAACTAATGAGCGAATCGCTACAGTCAGTAGCGGGAGATTCTCTCAAGTCAATATTGGGCAAAATAACAACTAATCGATTTGCCGGGGTTTTAAGCGGTTTATGGATAACAACATTCATTCAGTCTTCTTCTGCTACGACTGTAATGGTGGTAAGTTTTGTTAACGCGGGGCTATTAAGCTTAAAACAGTCTATAGGGATGATAATGGGCGCCAATATCGGCACTACAGTAACGGCCTGGATTGTCGCGATACTGGGTTTCAAATTTAAAATCAGTTCTTTTGCGCTTCCCGCAATTGTTATCGGTCTTTTATTCACCTTTCGGAAAAAAGACGGTTCGGTTGGCTGGGGCAATACTTTAATAGGCTTTGGCCTGTTATTTTTAGGCTTAAGTTTCATGAAAAGTGCCATTCCCGACGCGGCAAAAAACCCTGAAGCTTTTGCATTTTTAAGCGGATGGGCCGATTTTGGAATCTTAAGCGTGATTATTTTTATCGGTATCGGTACCATATTGACCATCATTATTCAATCTTCATCGGCTACGACAACATTAACGCTAACCCTTGCGTTTACGGGAAACATTCCCATTCACGGCGCTCTTGCTATGATTTTAGGCGAAAATATTGGTACAACAATAACGGCCTTTATCGCGTCATTTGCCGGCAATGCAGAATCAAAAAAAGCCGCTTTGGCTCATACCCTTTTTAATGTTTTTGGCGTCGTCTGGGCCGTGGCATTATTTTATCCCTTTATTGAATTTATTGATTTTATTGTTCCAGGAGATATGCTGTCTGATAAAGAATCTACCAGATTTCATATTTCTGCATTTCATACCGCTTTTAATATTATCAATACCGGCATATTAATCTGGTTTACTTCTTACTTTGAGAAAATTGTAAATTTTCTGGCACAACATATAATCCCCGGAGGCAAGCAGATTATAAATGAAAAAAAGATGCCCAATATAAGCGATTTTCTGACCGCCGGACCTGTCAGAACTCCTGAGGCTTCTATATTAGCGCTGGAACAACAAAACGCCAAGGTTATTAAAAGAGCCCTGAAGGGGTTAAAGAAGATGGAGTATTTAATTTCTGAAAAATATGACATTAAAAACATTGAGGCCCTTCTTGAAGAAGAAGAAGATTTAGATATTTCGCGTTCCCAAACCGCCCACTACTTATCTCATGTTCAAGAAAGAGGCGTATCTGGCCATGTCGGTCTAAAAATTCTTGAAATAATGGAGAGAACCAAAACTATCGAAGAGATAAGCGATAATATGGCCCGTGTCGGCAAGAAAATTCGAAACGCTAATAAGGTAAAAATAAGCCTCACAGAAAAGCACCGCGAAAATCTATTAAAGCAATTAAAGTATATTAAGCAGCAGAAAAAACTTTTAAAGAGAAATATTACAAACTTAACCGATCCTGTCATAAAAAAATCAAGTCGCGAATTATACGATAAGTGTCATTTTTTATTTACTCAATATGACAAAAAAGTTTATAGCAAGAAAAAAACAGATATTAAGCAATTAGACATGCTCTCATTGGTTTTATTTCTAGACATATCGAGATTACTTGATATGATTTCTAAGCAGCTTCATAAAATCATTATTTTAGAAGACTTTGAATAAAAGCCGGCATCCATGCTGTCGTGTAAATGCATGAACCTCAGTTAAGGTGGGTTCCATCACTACGCAGACTACTCTTCCGGGTGTACCCGTACTTTTGCCTGCGTAAAATATTTAGATCCCTCTGCGGTACATTGATTCATATAATAATTTATCACATACAGCACAGAAAATCCGGCAGCCATAGGCATAATCACAAAAAACAATAAAAGCGGTAAACTGTAAAGTTTCTTTTATTAAGAAAATCAAAAAGGCGGGTTTATAATTGGCGGGCCGTAACTGACATTATATGGAGAAAATATAAATGTTCATAAATTTATATCAATTCCTTTTTTAATATAGGCTATTTGATTTTCATCTGTGTAATTAATATTTCTAACGAACAAATCGCTTAAAATATCTTTTAAATTATTTCTAAAGAAATTAATGAGATTTGCATTGTTTTCATCGTCTGAAATATTTATTAATAAATCCCATAAATCTTTATTTTGAATAAATAAACCGGTAATTTTTCCCGCCGCCGGATGCACAAACGAAAAAGAAACTTGTTTTTTTTGTTTATTATATTCTATAGATTTTTTTTGATTCAGTATTTGATTTAATGAAAGCGCCTGCATAAAATAAAATATATCATTTGAAAACGTTTGGGTTCGATTTTCTTGAATGTTGTTATCGTTACGTTCAAACAAATTTATAAGCTTCTCTTTAAAACCGCTTTTTGGATTTTTTTCTTCAATCGTTATAAGTTTTCCGTCTTCGCCTTTTGAATCTAGAGATAATTCTTTAATTATCTTTATATTTATTTTACCGTTTTTCGTTACCAGATATTTTTTGCCGACATTTAAATTTACACGGCTCAGTATATTGAGCCTCTGATCGTTTATTTTAGCAAGATACCAAATCCCCTTGGCAGTTTGATTTTGAAGGTTAATAATTTCTATGACAAAATTCCCCGATAACCTGTTTATGAATTGAAAATTTCGGGGCAGTTCAATAAACATGCTTCAATCAAGATAACGTATAATTTTTATTATTTTTTTCGCGTAAAACGCATCATTAATACTGGAAACCAAAACCCCATTTTTTGCGTTCGCGTGAAGAAAATCGCCGTCATCTAGATAAATTCCGGCATGCAGCATAGAGTTTTTTTTATCTGATAACCTTAAAAAAATGATGTCTCCCGGTTTAATTTTCTCGATTTCTATCTGTTCGCCAAATTCAATTAGTTCGTCTAATGAATATGGAAATTTCATATCGCCATATTGATCCTGAAAATGAAAATATATTAACCCGGCATCGTCTATTCCCTTTCTTGACAATCCGGCTGGCCTAAACGAGGTATTTTTCCATTTATTGGCAAAAGTATTTAGTTTCGGTATATCAATTTCGTTATCAGGCAAATTGAACTCTTTCGATTTTTTCTTATAAATGTTCAAAACGCTCCAATGATTTTCAAAGAAATCTTTATTATCTTTATATTCGCCCGGCAAACCCAGAATTTCAAAAGTTTTTTTATGCAATTCTCTTTCATACCTAATTTTTCTTATGTTTTCAGAGGCAGTTAAAGCGTTTTCTAATGATGTATGATGATCATAATTTTCTTTATAATTTTTCAAATATATCATAGCCAGAGACTCCATTGCCTCTTCGCTATAATGTTCATATATAGCGGTAGATATAAAACTATAAACATTGCCCGGGTTTACGCCTGCCCTTTCCATCTTTTCAAATAATTTTCCGACTTTAAGGTAAGCGACTTTACCATAAGTTTGAATTGTTAAAGTACCCGTAAGATATTCGACCGTTGAAGGCTTTAATCCGTTTAATACCCCATAATGACCAAGATTAAACGCAGTTTTTATAAGCCACGGCTTTATCTCTAAATAACAGGCTTCATAAGCAATGGCTTTTAAAGATGTTTCCCAGTCATATTTTTTATCTAATTTTAAGATTGTTTTTCTAAGTTTTCGCTCAAAGACGCCCGATTCTTCTTCTTTACATGCGTCTTGTAAAATAATTTCAATGGAACTTTTATTCTCTTGAATTTTTAAATTTTCCTGCGCATATAAATGATTTGAATATGATAAATTCAATAAAACAATAAAAACACAGTAATAAGCCTTCACTTTATAATTTTTCTTCATTCTTTAGCCCGCTAAGATTCTAATCTGTTCAATTTCTTTTTTTATATCGCTGATTTCTGATTTATGGACGTTATTTAAATGTTCGGGTAATAACTCGCCCTTTTGACTGGCGGTAAATACCAGATTCATACCGTTTTTTATAAATTCAAAAGCTTTTACGCCCATTTTAGTCGCCATAATTCTATCATAAGCGCTCGGCGCCCCGCCTCTTTGAATATGTCCGAGTATCGTAACTCGATGAGGCAAACCTGTTTTTTCGCGTACTGTCTCGGCAAGCTTAAAAGCTCCGCCGGCATCGTCGCCTTCTGCCACCACAATTATTGAAAATCGTTTTCCTTTTTTATGATTATTGATAATTCTTGAACACAACTCGTCAACATTTGTTTTTACTTCGGGAATTAATGCGTCTTCGGCCCCGCATGCGATTGCGACGGCTTTAGCTAAATTTCCCGATTTTCTGCCCATAACTTCAATAAAAAAAATTCTACCATGAGACATGGCCGTATCTCTTATTTTATCGACAGCATTAACCGCTGTCTCAACTGCCGTATTAAAACCGATAGAATAATCCGTTCCCTCTATATCATTATCAATTGTACCGGGTATTCCCACCAATTGACCATTATAATATTTTGAAAGTTCAAGCATGCCCTTAAACGAACCTTCGCCCCCGATAACGCACAATGCCCCAATATCTCTTTTTTTTAGATTTTCAGCGGCTCTTAAAATACCTTTTTCTGTCATAAATCGTTTAGATCTTGCGGTTTTTATGAAAGTACCCCCTTGATTGATGATTAACCCCACATCTCGCGAACTTAAAAGTTTGATCTTACCCGAAACAAGGCCTTCATATCCGAGTTCAACTGAAAATATTTCATACCCGCAAGATATACCTTCGCGCATAAATGCGCGAATAGCGGCGTTCATGCCAGGAGCGTCCCCTCCTGATGTTAAAATAGCGGCTCTTTTCTTCATAATTGTCTCAACAAATTTCTGAATAGAAAGTCCATATTTTACAAAATGGACATAGCGTCATTTGAAAATATCTTATTCATTTATCGGCGTCGTTGCGATTTATGCTAAATTACAATCAAACCTTATTTTGCGCTCTAAAAGCAAAAAAATAGTTGTCTTTTTGAACATATCTTTAAAGTGTCACGCTATTCTTAAATAATAAAAAATGAAAATACATGTTATGCAAACGAAGTCTCTAAATATTCTAATCGCCATTTTATTACTTTCTTTTATGCCCTCATGCTCTTTATTAAAAAATATTAACTTTGAGAACAGAGGATGGCGCAAAAGCGATATTCATTCAAATGAAATCCATGATTCCATTAAAGTTATAAAAGAATACCTGAATAAAAAATATCCCAATATTATTCTCTCTGAAACCATTTCTGCCAAAAAGCAGCATGTAGGAGGTTATAATTATTCAATTAAATGCGCTTATTATGAAAAGAACTCTTCTCAAAAATTATTAAAGGCTTTTATCTATAAAGATTTTGACGGAAAGTATTATGTTAGAAAAATTGATTTAAATTCAAATTAATTTATAAATATCGCCAAAAAATAAAATTTCATATGGCGCATTAAAGAACTGGTTTTTTTTTCTGCGTTGATAGCATTTGCAGAATAAGAGAGACGCACATAAGCAAAGCCGCCGGCAATATAAAATGCACCCCCGGATTATATTTTACCAGGGCATAAATAACGGGCGTTTCTATTACTTTAAAAAAACTATATGTTTCATTTTTTATAACAATGTTCATGTGCCGGCATAAAAAGTAATCTTTGTTTTGAGTCAGCGAACAAGCGTCTTTTATGTCTTCGCTTCCCGTTAGATATATCGATTTTTCTTCAGAATTTTTTAATATATGCTTTAGATATACGAGCCAAAACCCGCTTTTTGTTTTTTCTATTCCAGCAAGCCTTAATAGGCCTTCAGGCGTTTTAATTTGGCCCTGATAATCTAAAGGCAAAGTTTTGCCGTCAGAATTGCGTTTTAAGACGATAGAAGATCCTGCGCTTGTTATCTGCTGAATTAATATTGTTCGAATTCCGGCGGTAAATGTTACGGGATTATTATATGACATAATTTTATCAAATTCTGTTCCGTCGGCTTTTTGGCCTTTGAGATTTACAATCACGTCTTTTAATTTTCCGTCGGGATAAAATTTTTCCTGTATAGATTCTGCGTAAAATGATCCAAAACCGTTTATGCTTACGGGTTTTTTAGAAATTTCAACATAATTTGACTTAACGGTTGAACCTTCAATAAGATGCGCAATCAACGCAAAAATAACCGCAATATGAGCCAAAATAGAGGCCCATCTTTTTGCTTCAATGTTTTTTATTTTTTTAACCAATAAGAATTGTTCAATAACGCAAAAAACTAAATTTATCGAATAAGCCAATGAAACAATTAATAAAAAATAAAACCACATATGAACCGGTTGAACGGGATAAAAAAAGTATTTAAAATCAAATTCAAAAAATGGAGGATATATATCTACATTCATATTCATGACCAGGCTTCCCGAAATTAACGATAAAACCATTACCATAGTAAGAAGAAACCCGGCTTTTTTATTGCCCAATATTTCTATAATTTTTCGAATGTTCATAAATACTTTATCTTAAAATCGATGTATTGACCTTGAAAAAAACCCCGTTCCTATAAAAGTGATTAAAATAAGAAAAATGCCTGCTATATAAAAATTTCTCTTATATTTTTTTAACGAAGGAATATAGTCTATATGAAGCAAGTTCCCGTAATAAAACCACAATATCAACGACCACACCAGCTTAGGATCCCATAAAAAATACGCTCCCCATGCTAAATAACCCCAAATACCGCCCGATATCATGCCGAAAGTAAAAAGCATATAAGCGTTTCTATTTAAGTTCGATATAAAAGCCGAATTAGAATGATGCGTCGAAGACTTAAACATCGATTTAATTGCGGCCATAAACCAGAATGTATAGGCTAAAAACGATGCCGGAACATGCAGAGGATACCATATTGTTCTTAAATAAGGCGGCGGATATTTTATTATGTCTTTGAAAATAAAAACGCCCAAACCCGCAAGAAACGCTAAGAAAAGTAATACCGAAAACTCTTTGTTTGAAAATTTATTTATGTAATATACGGCTGATATACAGATAAGCCAAAATAGCGTTATAAAAGATTCTAATTTATCGGTAAAAGGAAAAAATTCTTTCAAATAGGCTCTTATAAGAAAAAATAAGCCGGTAAAAACAACCACGATGATAATTGGTTTTTTTATGTACTTCTTATCGTATACCAGAGCGATAATAGCCGAAATAAATACAATAACAACAGATATATATACCAGTATTCTTGCAAACAATTGTAAATTCATGATTTTTGATTGATTAATTTGATTGAAATATTATTTTAGTCAAATTTCTTTTAGATTATATCGCGTAAATGATTTATAAAACGCCGATTTATATATAGAGAGAGCGCGGTTGCTATTGTTGGTATTATAAATTAAATTCAATGAAAACATTCTTTATAATATCTGAAAATCTCGTAATTTTTTGTTTATTATTTTTTTCTATTCCGTTACACCCTCAAGAAAAACCGGGAACCTTGATTGAAACCGACGAATTTTTAAGTATTTTTAAACAAAGCAATATCGACTCTGAGTTAAAAATATCTAAATCAAAATACAAAATATCTGAAAAAGACGGCTGGTATTACGCAAGCGGTCAATCAGAAGCAGAGATTAAAAACAACGAAGCGTTAAATTTTTTTATTAAAGAGAAAAATGTCAAAATGGCTATTGAAGCTTTTGAAAAAGTATTAAACAAGTTCCCCATGTTTTTACCGGCCCGTTTAAATTCAGGAAGGCTTTATTTTCTTAATGATAAATACGAAAAATCGTTATATCATTATAAGCAAGCGCTAAGGTTTTATTCAAAGCATTATAAGGTACATGAAGCTATTGCCAAAGTATATGAAAAACTAAACAACTTTAATCTGGCAGAAAAGCATTATCGAGCCGCTTTTAAATATAATCGGGCAAATGTTCAGCCTTTATCTTATTTAATAAAAATGTTCGCTAATCGGCAAAGGTTTTCAGAAGCGCGAGACATTTTCAGATATGCGCAAAATATAAACGGAAGTCATAACCATCTTTTAACGGCGGCCGGATTTTTATACTTTAAGCAAAAAAAATATTATGACGCCTTATTATTTTTTGACGCTGTTCAAATAAAAAAAGATTACGATAAAATTTTTCATTACTACAAGGCAGAAACTTGCCTTAGGTTAAATTTAAATGATAAAGCTTTCTTAGAATATGAAAAACTTCTCTTGTATCCAGAAACGTTGAAGGAACATAAAATATCAGAATCGTATATTAACAGAATTCTAGGTAAACTCAAATAATTTAGTTGCGCCAAAAATGTATTTACAACCTGTCACAAATCATGGTGTGTTGACCGCATTAATAAATATAAATCGTATAAATATTAGAAAACCTTGAATTCAAAATTAGCTGATATGAAGAATTATCTTATAATTATCAAAATAATATTTTCATCATTTTTTATAACCTGTTCAAACAATACTTTTGACCTTATTTCGACAAATAATGAGGTTACAGGCGAAGAAACTACTCCTGAGCCAACAAATTCCTGCGGTGATTATGTGGTCGACTATGATCTAGGAGAGGTTTGCGACGAGGGAGGCGTCGATACGGTCAGCTGCGATTTTGACTGCACTTATGCTACATGCGGCGACGGTTATGTTAATTATAATGCAATAAATAAGGCGAATACATATGTACTTAAGAATTCAAATTATGAAGAATGCGATCCCGGTAATTTAGACTATTATCCCGGATATACGGGGCAAGTTACGCAAGATACCGACTTTTGCGATAAAGACTGTACAGAGGTAATATGCGGCGACGGACATATTAATAACGCCGCCGGAGAAGAATGCGAATACAGCAAACATTGTTCTAACGGCAATTCATGCGTTTCTAACGTTGACTGTTTCGGCAACGGCGACGGATTCTGCACTTTTAGACTAGTAGAGGGCGACGGATGCAGCGCAACATGCCAAACAATTATATGCGGCAACGGTATACTTCAAACCAGTAACGCAGAGCAATGTGACGACGGCAATACTATTGATACCGACTCTTGCAATAACTCATGCCAAATTGTACCCTTAGCAACTTGCTCAAATGGCGCAAAAGATGCCGGCGAAGAATGTGACCCTTCGGTTAACGGAGCGTATCCTAATAATGCCGCTGACTGCAACGCCAACTGCACATTGTCAAGCTGCGGCGACGGTTATACAAATACAAACACCGAAGACTGCGATACAGGCGGCATAGATACGCTAACATGCAATGCCGACTGCACTTTTACCATATGCGGAGACAGCAAGATGAACGCCGCTTCAGGAGAAACCTGCGACGACGGGAACACCACGCCCGATGACGGCTGCGACGCAAATTGCTATACCGAGATATGCGGCAACGGCGTAGAACAACCTGATAGAGGCGAAGAATGCGACGACGGCGGCAAATGCGATAATAATATCTTCTTATATTGTACCAAAGACGCCGATTGCGGCGCCGGAACATGCGTTAAACAACCCAATGACGGTTGCTCTACTTCATGTTTATGGGGAGACGAGAATGAGCCCAATAATACATGGGATACTGCAAATCAACTGACAATAGGGGGGTTATCTCAAAGAAATTCCCTGGGCCTAGGATACAGAGGGGCGGCAGACCCTGCCGACGGCAATAATATCGACTGGTTTGAAATCAACATTACGCAGGCCGGCATGTATGAAATTCAAATTGATAACGGGTTTGGCGCAGAGACCTTTGAAAACTTTAATATGATTTTATACAAAGACGACGGCGCAGGCGGCATTGTCTCATTCTTAACTGGCGAACTCCCGGGAGATAATCCGGCCCCCGATAAATCGGGCAAGAAAGTCATTCAAATTTATCAAATTACGCAACCCGGGCTTTATTATTTAAAAGTTTCAGGCGATACGGTTTACAATTTTTCTGATTATTATATTAAGCTTTTAAATCCCGCGCCTGAAAATTTTACGACAGGAGCTGCATTTAGTCAAGATTCTATTGCGAATCAGGGAGATATTATATGGTACTCTTTTGACGCCACGACCGGGCAAGAATATATCATATCATGGGAAGACAAGTATGAATATAACTCAAATAGAGATATTGACCTTACCGCGCCTACGGCTGATATCGTGGTTTCTGTTTACGATTCAACATTTCAATATCTCTATGCAGATACGGTAGACTTTGGCTATATTAAAAGCCAGAAATTTCTGGCTCTAAACACAGAAAAAATTTATGTCAGAGTTCATGAATTTATGCCTACAAATACCGGAAATTATTACCTAAAAATAGAACCGGGAATTGCCTGGGCAGATGTGCCTTCATTGGCGTCAAATCTAAATGTTGTGCCAAATTATTATGATCATGAACTTGTCGATATGGATCAAATTGGTTGGTTTAAGATAACCGTAGATCCTGGTATGACATATTACTTTTCATGGAACGACAAATATAACAGCGATAACACTCAGGAAGCCGACCTCGAAGTAACATTATATGACGCGAATATGAATATCATTAACGATAAAAACGGCAATCCTGTATTTTTTCAGGATCACGGCTTTATTGAAGGCAGAATTTTTACGACATCGCCAACCGATACCGTAATATATGCGCGTGTTAATTCTTACCATTTAGATTCAATGGCGTCTGTTGTCAGGGCCTATTTGGGAACCTATCAGCTTATGGCCCTTAAATGGCCGCCTGATGGGGTAACTTTTTTTACTGATTTGGGTTCGCTTACGCCGCCAATGCCTGGTATTATTTTTGATCCCGATGGGACTCCATATTATAAAAAAACTTTTGTACAATTTGATGGTATTGAAAATGTTGTTCACTGGTTAAAGTTTAATTCTTCAAACGGAAGCCTGTTTAAAGTAATGACTAAAGATAACGTAACTGTCGGCATTCCTACAGGAGACCCCGACGGGAGTAAATACGCCGACGTTATATTCAGCGTTTACGACGCAACAGGAAATGCTTTATTAAAAATGTATGATAACAGATACCCTACTACTGAAGATTACTTTCAAATGACTCCCCCAGTTGCGGGCGATTATTATATCAGAGTTGAAACAAAAGAAGCAAAAGCGGGTTCTTATTATATTAAAGTTCTCGAAAATATATTTTAAGATAACCTTTATTCTTGACAATATACCCGTTTAATTTTAATAATATTCTATTACAGTATCTTTTTACTATTTTCAGAAAATAACTGATTTGTTATTATCTGAAAACTTTATATATGAAATTACTAAATATAATAACGTTTTACTTTGTAATTTATCTTTTTATTTCTTGTTCAAAATCTCCTTTTGGAGAAGTATTACAAAACGGAGAAAAAATAGATATTTATTTTTCGTTTAATGAAACTAATAACGAACCCGAATCATTTTATGAATTAAAGCAATTTCTTATTAATACAGAAGATTCTTTAATCTGCGCCTTTTCAGAACAGCCCGACGCAAATATAAGAAACGAAATTTTATCTTTAATTGATAAAGGCGTTTCTGTAAAACTGGCTTTTGACTCTGACTTTGTCGATATAAACAACGAAGAGCCTGTTTCAAATTATATAACCGGTAAAAATAATATTTCTATATATTACGGCAATTCAGGAGAGGGTACCCTTTATTACAACTGGTGCATATCAGATAACGAATATATTTTTTACTTAAGCGCCCCCGCTCTTTTGACAAGGCATGAATTAAAACCTGAATATGCCTTAAAAATCTATTCGCGCGATACCAATCTTATCGATAAGTTAAAAAATGAATTCTTTTTTTTTGAAGAAGGTCTTTTCGGATATCAAAAAGGCCTGATTTCTTTGTTAAACTCATTTTCTATTTCAGATATGAATTTTGAGATATACAAAGCTCCGCAAGAAAAACCGGCGCAAAAAATAACCGAATATCTTGTCGGCGCGTCTGAATCTATCGATATTTATACAACAAACCTTGAAGATACTTCTTCTCAAAATATTTTAAACATCCCCGATATCTTAAATACTCTTTCTAATCAAATTGCCATAAATATTTATTTTGACCATACGGCAGTTTACGATCCTTTAAATAAGATTACAGAATTAAATTCAGATATCATTAAAAATCATTTTCAATCGACTCAGTCTGTTCCCGGCGCTCAACTCATAATAATAGATAAAGACGGCATTAACCCCGTAACGATACTTTTCTCGGGAGCATTAAGAAGCAAAACAGATACAGACGACGATAATTTAATTATGATTTTTCACGATAATTTCATAAGCGAAAAATTATCAGAATTTATAACCCATGCCGAATCTCAAAGCCGGCCCCTGCAGTTAAACGCATATCATGCGCCATTGCCCCTGAACAGAGAAATTGTAATTAATGAAATTTTATGGATGGGCAGCGTGAATAATAACGGAGACTTATATGACAACGATGAATTTATAGAAATCTATAATAACAGCGGTCAAACCATAAATATAAGCCGATGGATGTTTGCCTGCAGAAAAAACGACGGAAATTTAACCGGCGGTCCTTTGGTTTTTCCCTCAGGGGCCCAGTTAAACCCGAATGATTTTTTTCTTGTTTCAAAACGAAGCGGTTTGCTTATCGAATACCCTGATTATAGGGCGAATATGGGCCCTTACGGCATATCAGGAGACGCCATTGAATGCGTATTAACCGACGGCAACACGGCGCAAACAACGGGCATTTCGGCCTATGACATAAATGGCATTAAAGGCTCAATTATAGATAAAGCGGGCGACGGCATCAACAGCTTTAATTCTGTTTCTAATAAAATTTATTCGCCCTTGGGGTTTAACGACTTTTTAAATAATAGCGCGATTAAAACCAGACGCTCTATGGAAAGAATCTCGCCTAATGACGACGGTTTTAATTTATTAAACTGGAAAACAAATTCATATTCGGTTTTAGAAAATAATTTGGTTTCTAATTCTTTTAGCGGGCAGACCTTTGCCAGCCCTAAAACAGCTAACAGCCAATCGAGTTTAACGCCTGCAGGCAGCGTAGTTATCAATGAATTATTATATATGGGCAGTTATAATAACGATGGAACCAACGTTTCTTCTGACGAGTTTATTGAATTGTTCAATACAACGCCAGAGACAATCAATCTAAGCGGATGGATGTTTGCCTGCAGCAGCGACGCTATAACCCCAGGAAGCTCTAATATTAATTCTTTTTTTGCCCTGCCATGGGGGTCTTATATTGAACCATATGATTATTTTGTTATTTCAAAATATGACGATTCTGCCATAGTTAATTTAAATTTGCTTGAATCGGTTGCCATTACCAATACTTTCACTCACTGTATTTTAACCGACGGCCAGGGCGGTTCGTCAAGCGCAACGCCTTATTCTATAAAGCCTTTTTTCAGGGGGCATATAATAGATACTGCGGGCGACGCCTCGGCGTCATTTTTAAGCATGGGCCTTGGCGAAAACGGCTCGGTAAGACGAAGCCTTGAAAGAATGAATCCGTACTTGGCGGGCAATAACATGTCAAACTGGCTTACAAACGATTATATCTTATCAGAAAATATATTTGTTGCCGCCGGTTTTAATCAAAAAACATTTGCCTCAGTCGGCGTTATTAATTCGGTTTCAAGTTATTAACTTAAATAAAACCGCGGTCAACTTATTTATTAACTTTTGACAATTTAAATATACAATGTCTTATAAATTATTTTTTACAAATACGGTAAGGGCCCTTAAACATAAAAATTATAAACTTTTTTTTATAGGCAACGGAATATCATTAATTGGCACATGGATGACCCGCATTGCCATAAGCTGGCTTGTTTACCGGCTTACTGGTTCGGCCGTTTTGCTAGGGGCAATAATGTTTGCCGGACAAATTCCCACTTTTTTATTTAACCCTCTTGCGGGTGTTATGGTCGACAGAATGTCGCGTAAAAAAATCTTATTAATAACGCAAATATTTTCAATGCTGCACGCTCTTCTTTTAGCCGCTCTCACGCTAAGCGGTTATATCACAATATGGCAGTTATTTGTTCTTGCCGTTTTTCAGGGAATCGTCAACGCGTTTGATATTCCGGCTAGACAGTCTTTTTTATTTGAAATAATTCCCGATAAAAAAGATTTAGGCAACGCCATCGCTTTAAATTCTTCGGTTTTTAACGCCGCCCGTTTCATTGGGCCCTCAATAGCGGGAATAATCATCGGCTTTTTTGGCGAAGGCGTCTGCTTTTTAATCGACGGATTATCTTATTTTGCGGTTTTAGTTTCGCTTTATAAAATAAAGGTTCTTTCCAAAAAACAATCCAGAAAAAAAGAAAAAATAAGCAAAGATATTTTTAACGGTTTTAAATATGCGTTAAATAATAAAATCATCCGAAACATATTATCTCTATTGGCTTTAACAAGTCTGGTTGGCATACCTTACGCCGTTTTAATGCCGGTCTTTGTCAAAGACATCTTAAAACTTCAGGCCGATTCTCTGGGTTTTTTAATGGGAGCGAGCGGATTAGGATCCGTCGCCGCCTCTTTGCTTTTGGCATCAAGAAAAGAGCATTCAGACAAGATGAATAAATCGGTATTTATCTCGGCTTTAATTTTTGGAATTGTCTTAAGCGTTTTATCATTCACAGATACATTTCTTATGGCTCTTGCGGTAATGCCGATTGCCGGCGGCGCTCTTATATTTCAACTGGCCGCAAGCAATACAATGCTTCAATTTGCTGTAGACGACAATCATAGAGGCAGGGTAATGAGTTTTTATTCTATGGCTTTTATGGGAATGGCCCCATTAGGAAGCCTCATTTCGGGAATTATGGCCGAAAACATTGGCGTTCCGCATACTTTTTTAATAGGCGGATTTTTAGCCTGTATGGGAGCCTTTGGTTTTAATTTTATTTCAAACCACAAAAGCAATGAGCGTTTGGTTCATAAAAACTGGTAAATATTAAATTGATTGTAAGATTACGCCTTTAGCGTGTTTTTCGGTTGTATATCAACCTTGATAGATTTTATAAAACTCTTCATTTGGTACAATGCCTTCATTATTTTCGGTTAATTCAGATCTTATAGATTCAAGAACCGTCAATTCATATTGCTTTTTTTTATCTTTAGACTCTAGTTTTTTTCGTTTTCCCATTTGAAATAAATTGCTAATTAAGGCTTCTATTTTGCCGGTTACGTTTATCTTGTTCATCTCGCCTTTTTTTTCGGCTAATTCGGCTATCTGCAATACCGGGCCGTATATGTTTTCAACTCTTTTGGCTTCTTTGTTATAAGCGACAAACCCTTCGGTCTTATCTATGCCTATACAAAAATCGAAAAAAAGCTCTTCTGATTTTGAGTTTTTCATGGTTTCAATAAAGTATTGTATTTCTAACGCCGCTAAAACAATTTTTATTATTTGCTTTTTTATGGTGTTTTCTTCCATATCTGATAAAAAAACATATCTTTCTCCGGCAGAGTTAATTTTTTGAAGATTATATTTTTCGGTTAGCTTTTCAAAGAAACCCGAACATTTTTCAAGGTTAGCCTCTATTGTTTTTTTTGTTTTTAAAGATATCTCGTGTTCAGATATTTTTAACGAAACAACCATCATCACAATCGAATCAGAAAAACTATATTTTGCCTTTCCATTTTTTCTTTTATCGCTTTTTTTTGCCTCGAAAGAGAGTTTTTCTCTAACCAAAGATTGAATCTTATTTTTTATTTTAATCGAAGCCGAAAAAGAAAAATACGATAAAATCAACAGCAAAAAGCAGGTCGAAGCCAGAGAAATATAATAAAATATTCTTAAAATATTTTGGGGAACATTAATAACGGGGCTAACGCTAACAAACCAGATTTCAAGAAAAAAAACAAACAAAATAACCGGCACAGTCGCAAATATAACGGATTTTTTTTCATCTCTGGAAAAATAAAAAAAAGGAAATATAATCATCGCGAATAAAAAAAACTGGGTACCGCTTTCTCTGCCAAATAGTATCGGCAAAGAAGGAAAGACGGTTCCCGTAAAGAAAACCAGATAATAACCCGCCGTATCAATTCTTTTTGAGCTGTAGATTAAATACAATAAGCCTAAGACGATAGTATAAACCCCCAATATTTCAGGAGCCTGTCGAACTTTATAAATTAAAGATAGAAATAGAAAAGAAAGAAAAACTAAAAATATAACCGCGATGGTAAGATTTAAACCTTTTTTCTTTTCTTCATTTAAAGTAAAAATACTTAATCTCCGTTTATATAAATATCTCTTTGGCTATAAATTATAAAAATCTTATTGAATTATGAATCCCGCCGCCAGACCGGCATGATCTGAGGGCCATAGCAGATAAGAATTATCAGAACTGGAAATCATTTCTAGCGGATCTATGCCGGTTACCATTGTTCCCTCTACTGAAATTGTATTTGAGCCGTTTGTTTTATAGAGAATATGATCAATTCTGACTTCCGGAATTTCAGCGGCGTCTGTTAGTATATCAAGACAACATGTATTTTGTTCATTTGAACTTACCGTAAACGCGTCAAACAAAGAAGAATCGACTGCCAGTGTTTGATATGCAAATGAAATATCATACGGATACGGCGGAATTGTGATCAAAGGATCAGAGTTTAAATCTGCCGCCAGAATAATATTTTCGTTTCGGCTGTTAATAAACCCCGCCAATTCAGCCGCCTGATTTTGTCTGATAACAGAATCTGCCATTTCTAAATGAGTATTTACAATTCTAACCGGAACGTCTAAAACGCCAGGTTTTTCTACCATAATACTTGAATAACTTCTTGTAACGTTCACAACGGGAAATCCTGTATATAAGGCTCCAAAATCAACGCTGAACTGATCTGTAAAATCGCTTGAAATTTCACCATAATAATTAAACCCGTCTTTAACCAAAATTACGTCATAATCAGTTATTCGAATATCTTTTCCCATATCTGTAATTTCGATATCGGCATTTTCTTTTTTAACGGCAATATGATAAGTTAACGAATGCGCAGAAAGCGCGTCTGTTAAAGTCGTTATAAAATCAATTTCTTCGCAAGTAGCGTCTGATGAATAATTCGTTAAAAAATCTGAAGGCTGTTCTGTTCTGATCAATTCGGCCTCTTGTAAAACAATTACATCAGGCTGAAGTTCGCTTATTTCTCTAGCGATACCGGCCGCTCTTGTCACAAATTCATTGTTTATTATATCAGTATACAAAGAATCTACCAATGTTATAATCTGAGTTAAATCGCTTGCCATTAATAAATTCTGAACATCGGCCCCTAAATACAGGTTTCTGTTATATACTTTTAAATTTGAAGCGGCAGAATAATTCAAACTGTAACCATAAGAAGCTAAAGGAGCAGCGCTTTGAACAACCGGCATCGCCTGGCATTGATAAACTACTGAATTATCAATATCATTTTCTGAATCTTCATTGGAACATGAATAAAATATACTCTGAATCATTGTAAAACTAATTAAAACAGAAAATATTTTTAACTTAAAGGTCATATCTTTCTATAATTATAATATATACACATCAGCGCCATATCTCCAAATATTTTTATTTTTGTCTACCCTCAACAAGAGACTGTACAACGCCTGGTTCGGCCAAGGTCGTAGTGTCTCCTAAGTCTTCAACTTCGCCGGCGGCGATTTTTCTTAAGATGCGGCGCATGATTTTGCCGCTTCTTGTCTTTGGTAAAGTAGGCGTAAAATGAATCGCGTCTGGTTTCGCGATAGGCGAAATTTCTTTTCCCACAAAAGCGATTAATTCTTTTTTCAGTTCTTCGCTCGGTTCTTCGCCTAATTTTAACGTAACATAGGCGTAAATGCCCTGCCCTTTAATTTCATGCGGATATCCCACAACGGCGGCCTCAGCCGTTTTCGGATGCAAAACTAAAGCTGATTCAATTTCTGCAGTGCCAAGCCTGTGACCCGATACGTTTATTACGTCGTCTACTCTGCCTGTTATCCAGTAAAATCCGTCTTTATCGCGCCTGCATCCGTCGCCGGTAAAATAATAACCGTTGAATTGAGAAAAATAAGTATTAAAAAATCTCTGAGAATCTCCGTAAACCCCCCGCATGATTGCCGGCCAGGGATATCTAATGCATAAATTGCCCTCGGCTTCGCCGTCAAGCTCTTGCCCCTTATCGTCGACCAGAAGAGGCTGAACCCCGAAAAAAGGCAGAGTAGCAGAACCCGGTTTTAAAGGCGTAATGCCCGGTAGCGGCGATATTAGTATGCCCCCTGTTTCAGTCTGCCACCATGTATCAACCACGGGGCATCTTTCTTTGCCGACAACCTTAAAATACCATTCCCATGCTTCGGGATTAATTGGCTCTCCTACGGTACCGAGAAGCCTTAGACTTTCAAGGGAACATTTATTCACAGGATCGTCGCCCAGTCTCATCAGCGCCCTGATTGCCGTTGGCGCCGTATAAAAAATACTTACCTTATATTTATCTACAATCTGCCAGAATCTTTCGGCCGAAGGATAAGTCGGAATTCCCTCAAACATGACGCTGGTTGCTCCGTTTATAAGGGGCCCGTAAACAATATAGCTATGGCCGGTTATCCATCCGATATCGGCAGTGCACCAGTAGATATCGTCTTCTTTAATATCAAATATATATTTGTGAGTAACCGATGCATAAACTCCATATCCTGCGGTAGTATGAAGTACGCCTTTTGGTTTGCCGGTAGAGCCCGAAGTGTATAAAATAAAGAGAGGATCTTCAGAATCCATAACTTCATAATCGCAATTATCGTCTACAGTTTTTATTTCTTCATCATACCATATATCTCTGCCCTCGCGCCAGTTCTCAACGGGATCGCCCGTTCTTTTGACAATTAATACCTTTCTAACGTTGCAGCCCGCCTCAATAGCCTTATCGACATTTATTTTCATGGCAATATTTTTGCCGCCGCGATAAGCCATATCTGAAGTAATAATAAAATCTGATTTTGCGTCAAGTACCCTGTCTTTTATTGACTCGGGGCTAAATCCGCCAAAAATAACCGAGTGTACGGCCCCTATTCTTGCGCAGGCCAAAACGGCGAAGGCAAGCTCTGGTATCATAGGCAGATAAATGGTGACGCGATCGCCTTTTTTAACTTCATTCTTTTTTAAAACATTGGCAAATCGACAGACTTCTTTGTAAAGCTCTTCATAAGTATAACTTTTATTTTCATCGGGATTATCGGCTTCCCATATAATGGCGGTTTTATTTTTTCTTGGGCCCTCTAAGTGCCTGTCTATAGCGTTATAACATAAATTCAATTTGCCGTCTATAAACCAGTTTATTTTAGCGTTTGCAAAATCGTGGTCTGCTGCTTTGCTCCATTTAGAATACCAGCTAAGCTGTTCTTCGGCTATTTTGGCCCAAAACCCTTCTGGGTCTTTTACGCTTTCTGAATAAAGCTTATTATATTCCTGCATTGAATTGATATTGGCTTTTTTGGCAAATTCTGAATTGATCTTTTCAGGATAATATATTTTTTCTGTCATAACTTATTCTCCGTTTGTATTTATTTTGAAACGCTTTTTCGCGATCAGTGTTTGCGGCTGTAATGAGTAGAATTTGATCATTATAAATCCGCTAATATATAAAATTTTATTTTGCGTTCTTCTTCATTGTTATAATAATAAAAAATGAATTACGTGTCAAGATAAAAGTTTTGCCGCAAACGCTATCTTTTTAAAGCGCGTTTTCTCGCCAAGTCAATTTGCGCCTTCCATTGGGGACGCGCATATTTTATGAACATTATATAATACTTTCCAGCTTCTTCTTTATTCTTTTTATCCCATAAAAGATTTGCAAGGTTATAGGGAGCTTCAGCATAAGATTCATCATGTTCAATAGCCTCTTTGTAAAACTTTTCGGCTTCGTCAAATTTTGACTGTTTCTCTAAGATTATCGCCAAATCATTGGCAGAGCCCGCGCTTTTAGGCGCTTTGATATATGCCAATCGGGCATACTTTTCTGCTTCTAAAATATGCTTTGCTCCCTGCGTCGCAAGACATCTTGCGGTTAGTTTTAACGCGTTAAAGTTCATATCTGAAGAGGCAGCTACCCTTTTTAACTCAATGCACGATTCGATATTGCCGGGCAAATTCTTTTTTAGCCATATTGGCGGCCCTAAGTGTTGAAAACGATATTTTTCTCTCTCATTAGCGGTTTCGTCGATTGAACGCATATAAACCTCGCTCATGTCGTCCCAGAATACAAGCTCCCACTTATCGGCTCTTAAGATAGAATCAATATGCGTAAGTTCAATATCTCTTCGATAAAAGGCGGCTATATTGATATCATTTTTATCAATATAGTTTTTCCATTCTTTTATTGTCCATTTATTGGCGAGCAGATTATAAACCTTTTGTTGATCATAGATGTCAATTCTGCCGTCTACGAGAACTTTTCTATTTTCAGGCAGTTTGCCGATAAAATAAGAGCCCCAATTGTAAAGGGCGGCCACATTGCCTTTTGAATTCAGCGATTGAATAAAATTTACGGCCCCCGAAGGATACAATCTTTTATCGACGCCCAAGCCGAATTTTAAGTTCCCGTTTTTTAATATTACAACTGGCGTTATTATAAAGACAAACAATAATGCCGCAATTTTTATATACTTTCTATATTTTGTATAGAATGACAATTCAACAGCGGCGGCAGAAATCCATGAAGCCAAGACTATAGAAGCGACCAGCGAATATACGGCATGAAAACGTATTGCCTGAAAAGATAGAATTATAAATATCAATAAAATAGCGATATCGTATATTGGCAGAGTTTTTTGCCGAATAAACCGCCATACCATAAGAATAAATAATATAAAATAAAAAGCGGGAACGCTTAAAAGGTCGCCTGATTTCGAGCTCTGCCACTCGCCTATGAAAACTCTTGCTGATTCTAAACCTTTAACATGAAACAAAAAAAGCCATAAATCATATGTATGCGGATTTACCAGCGTGCTCAGGCAAACCAGTAAAAATACGCTTCCCCATGTTTTTAAATCGGGAAATACAATTTCTTCGGTTTTTTGCCAGCCTATTTTTTTAAGAAATGTTTTTTCTATAATCGCCCCGCCAAACGCGATAGCCATAAGCAGAGGGCCCAATATAAAACTGTCGTGACTGTTTGCCCAGAAAAGCTGAACAGGTATGAGCCAATATAAATATTTTTTATCTTCTCGTCTTGCCCTGTCTAAAAAATATAGAAAAGCCATTATGGCCATAAAAAACATTATATGAGGAGCCTCGCTTAGCCGAAACCGCGCGCCAACGCACCCTAATACTATAAAGAATACCGTAATTTCGGGCAATGACCGTCTCGCTTTTGCCGTTAGATATGCGATAAAATGAAATATTGCTATCCAGATTGATTTGATAATTACCAGTAAAGACGCGCCGCCTATTTTCCAAACAGTATAAAAGAAGATTCCCGCGAGCCACTCATGGTAAATCCATTTTCTGCCCTCAGAAAGCAAGGTAAACGGATCTAATTTTGGCACGCTTCCGTTTTTCAGTATCCATTCTGCGGCGCGAAGATGAAACCATAGATCAAGGGTGTGTATCTTAAAAAGCGCGAGAAAAAATACGCAAATTAAAGCGCTAAACACAAAAGAATTTCTTTTTATCGCAGATAGGTATAAACTCATAAAAATTACTTTGATTTATAAATTATAATAATGTTATATTTAGAGAACGTAATTGTATTTAATCTTTTCATCTTTTTTCTCTAAATTCATTGTCAAGTTTATTTTAACATTCTAATAAAGCCAAAAGCTCATAATGCGGCGTCCATGGGAAAAAATCAAGAAGCATAAGTTTTTTAATTTTATAACCGAATTCAGAAAGCTTTGCTGCGTCTCTGGCAAAAGTGGCCGCGTTGCATGAAGAATAAATAACAGGTTTTTTAACGGGCCTTATAATTTCGTCAAAGAAAATCTGCATTTCAGAAGGCATAAATCCGGCGCGGGGCGGATTTATCAGCATAAGATCAAAATCATAGTTTTTAATAATTTCTTTTTTTTCTTCGGCCAGTTTATCAAGACGGGTTAAGTCGCACTGAATATATTCTTCGCCTGAAATTATTTTTTGAGATTTGAACTTATTGTTTGATATTGTCGTTTTTTTTAGTTCTTCTTCTTTTAAGATATCAATGCCCAAAGAAGAAACCGGTCTATTAAAGCTTATCATTTCTGTTATAAACTTAAATCCTGAAAAAATTTCTAATATTTTTATTTTTTCTTCATTCGTCGAAAAAGTCTCATTAATAAAATCTTCGATTTTAGAGAGCCAGACAGAAACAAACCGGCTGTTAATCTGAAAAAAGGCCGCGTTAGGAATTTTAACCGAAGTTATCGAATTTTCAGGATATTCAATGGTATAGGTAAATTCAGCTTTTTTATCTTCTGGCGAATTTAACGACCAGATTCCGGTTTTTTCGGTTACATAGTCAAAGCGGTATCTTACGCATCTTTCAAGTTCAAGCTCTTCGGGAAAATCTTTGTCAAAAAATTTCTGCTCAAAGATAAGACACCCTTCTTCGGGAAAAGGCGTTGTGCGATAGCTTGCGGGAGCGTAGAACCCCCTTTCTTTGTATTTATTGATATGAACCTGTACATGATTTCGATAATGAAATTTTTGCGGCGAATAAATGATTTCAGCTTCGGGGCTTATAACTTTTTCTCTTTGAAACTGCGACAAAAGCCATTTGTTTTTATATTCTAAAGTTTTTTCGTAAGAAAGATGAAGAAGTTTACATCCACCGCAAAAAACAAATTTCTCGCACGGCTCTTCGACTCTATCAGAAGAAACGCTCATAAGGGCCCATTTTTTATGAACAAAGGTTTCTTCTAACGCGGCGGATTGATTTTCATATTTTATATTTTCTTTAGACTCTTTTAATTCGTTTATAGTCAATAAAACGCCAAAGAAATGCCCCGATTTAACGCGAATAACTTTTACAAACCCGTTTTCGCCGGGCAGCATTCCGAGAATAAAACCGGTTAAAGGCTTTACCTGATGCAGAAGATTTTCTGTTTCTATGTGAGAAAGGCCGTATCCGTCAGAGACAAATTCAGAGCATTTGACCTTATAAATTTCGCCGCGGCGTAATTTTCTGGTTTGCATCGGCGATTGTTTTTTGAATCAACCGTGTCTAAAATGCCGAATTCCGGTAAAGGCCATAATGATGCCCGCTTCGTCGGCCGCTTTAATGCTTTCTTCGTCGTTTATAGATCCGCCGGGCTGAATGACTGCGTTTGCTCCCGCTTCTATGGCCATGTCAACCGCGTCTCTAAAAGGGAAAAACGCTTCTGACGCCAGACAGCTGCCTTCAAGAGATAACCCCGCGTCTTTTGCTTTTTTTACCGCAATATTAATAGAGTCAAGACGGCTCATCTGGCCCGCCCCAATGGCGAGCGTATGTTTGTCTTTTGAAAATACAACGGCGTTTGACTTGATATACTTAACTGTTTGAAAAGCGAACAGTAACTCTTCAAGCTGTTCTTTATCAGGTTTTTTTTGCGTTACAATTTTAATTTCTTCTTCGTTAACGACCTTTTGATCGCTTTCCTGCAATAGAAATCCGAAACACGAGTTTTTTATTTCAATATTGGGCAGATTGATTTCTTTTAAATTTGGTATTCTGATAAGCCTTAAATTCTTTTTCTTTTTTAACACATCAAGCGCGTCGTCGTCATAATCGGGGGCCACGATGATTTCAAAAAAATGCTGATTTAAAAGCTCTGCCGTATCAAGGGTAACCTTATCGTTAAAAGAAACAATCCCCCCAAAAAAGCTTACGGGATCGGTTTGAATCGCTCTTTTTAAATTTTCAAGCTGGCTCTTGCCGAATGAAATTCCGCACGGGTTTGTATGCTTGAAAATGGCGCATACGGGCCCGGTAAAGTCTTTTGCCACGGCAATGGCAGAATCTAAATCGAGAAAATTATTATAAGATAACTCTTTGCCGTGAAGCTGCATCCATGGCATTTTGTTGGTCATGACCGGCACAAAAAAAGCGCCCCCCTGATGCGGATTTTCGCCGTAACGCAATGGCTGGTGCTTTTTCATGGCCAAAGAAAATTTATCGGGAAACTTATCGCCCTGAAGGCCGTATAAATACTGAGAAATAACGGAATCATATGCCGATGTGCGCGCAAAAGCTTCGACAGAAAGCTGAAAACGATATTCTTCGGCCAGGGCCCCAGAATTTTCGTTTAATCGTTTTATAATCTCGTCATATTGAGACGAATCTACCACAACGGCAACGTCTTTGTAGTTTTTAGCGGCCGCTCTTATCATAGAGGGCCCGCCGATATCGATATTTTCAATGGCTTCTTCAAAAGAGAAATCTTCTTTTCGAATGACTTCTTCAAAAGGGTAAAGATTAATGCATACAAGATCAAACGTTAAAATAGCATGCTCGGTTAAACTCTCTACATGCGATTCGTTATCTCTCTTGGCCAAAATGCCTCCGTGCACCTTAGGATGCAATGTTTTGACCCTGCCGTCTAAAATTTCGGGAAAGCCCGTATAGCTGCCGATAGATATCGCTTCAATGTCGGCTTCTTTTAAAGCTCGAAGCGTTCCGCCGGTTGAATAAATCTCAACGCCTTTGTTTTTTAACTCTCTTGCAAATTCTAAAAGATTCGTTTTGTCTGAAACCGATATTATAGCTCTTTTTATTTCTTTCATATATTACCCTCATTAACCTGAAATTATTATTTTTTCAGCGCGTCAAGTCAATAGAGATCAAGACGCCTTAGTCTTTCAAATTTATAATTAAATAGAAAAATATTTCTGTGATTTTTTGTACGCCTTATGGCTTTTTACTATGCATTGTCTTTTAAAAATACAAATTTTTATTGACAAAGTGAAATGACAACTTTAAATGTACACGTTTTGGATAAAAAACAAGTATCAAAATAAAAGTTATTTGTAGTTAATTATGAATAACCTTTGTTACAGAGGAGACCGAGTCATGAAAAATCTATTTATAAAAAATATCTTTAACGCAGCTATATTATTCACTATCTTTTCTTTATCATGCGCCGAATATGAGATAGAGATTGATTCATCGAAACTTGGAACAAATACGGGTACCGGCATAACCGCTAATTGCGGCAATGGAGTATGCGAGACAACCGAGGCAACGACTACTTGCTGGCAAGACTGCGGCAGCTCTTGCGGAGATACTGTATGCAATGGAACAGAAACCACTACAAGCTGCGCGAGTGATTGCCCTTTTACGCCCACTTGTGGCGATCTGACTTGTAACGGAACTGAAACCACGGCTAGCTGCTGGCAAGATTGCGGTTCCTCTTGCGGCGATACGGTTTGCAACGGCGCTGAAACATCTGTAACTTGCCCAACAGACTGCCAATCAGAAGGCAGTATCGCCTCTCCAGTGAACTACTCTTATGCCGACTTACCGAGGGCGGGTAAAGTTGATAGCGCAAGCTACTACAGTATTACCGGTCTTACTCCTGGTCAAACTTATAGCGCAAATCTAACAAATACTAATGGCGATACAGATATATATGTATACTCTGACTCAAGTTACTTAGTACAGCTATGTTCACATTTTGACAATATTATTATTGATAAGCAGTGTACTTTCACAGCGCCGGCTTCGGGTATTATTTATATAAAAACAGACAGCGATACCGGCGCCGATATCACGTACACGCTGAATATCACAAACCCGCCTGTCTGCGGAAATAGCATTTTAGAAGGCGTAGAAGAATGTGATGACGGTAACACATCCAGTAATGACGGTTGCAGCTGGAACTGTATAAGCGAAATAATATCGACAACGCCAATTACAATAGATACGCCTGTCGTTGATTCAATTGTAAATTATGCTAACATAAAAGATTATACATTTTCCGCAACAGCCGGTCAAAATTATGTAATCTGGTGGAATGGTTCATGGTATGGCGACGGCACTCAATCTGGGCAAATACAGGTTTCAGCCATAGGGCAAACCAGCGGAACTCAATATTTTTCATGGGTTCTAGACGGATACAATTATCCGGAAACAATTATGCCTGCTATAAACGAAACGATAATTATTCGGGTCAGAACAGTAGACATAGGCTCATATGTAATAGAGGTAAGCGATCCGGTATGCGCCAACAATATAGTTGAAACGGGCGAACCATGCGATGACGGGGGTACCGTTAACGGCGATGGCTGTGACGCAAACTGTCAAATTGAAATATGCGGCAATAACGTTGTTCAAAGCCATATTGGCGAACAATGCGACGATGATAACACAATGAATAATGACGGATGCAGCTCTGAATGCCTTACAGAAGAAACTATTTCAGCCACAATACTAACCGATAATAGTATCGTTTCAGGAGTAATTGACACAGGATATGATTTAAGAGAATACACTTTTGATGTCGTTGCTAATGAATACTATACTATCTGGTGGAACGACAGCGCCAACGGCGACGTGACACAAACAGCCGATATACAAGTTTCTGTTTATAATGATTCTATAGGTTATTTCATGTATGACTCGACGGGAACAAATCAATTGCAAAATGAAGATCATGCCTATACGAATCCTTATGAAATACACCCTGATTTCACGGGCACTGTCACTTTAAAAGTTACAGCTAGAAGTTATTACAATAGCAACAAGGGAACCTTTGAAATAAGCGTAAAACATCATCAATGCGGCGACGGTACGGTAGACACAACCGAAAACTGTGATGATGGTAATTTATTTGATAGCGACGGTTGTTCATCTTTGTGCCTATTTGAAGCTATTACGCCCGCTTCTTTGACACTGGGGCAATGGCAAAACGGAAGAATTCTAAATTCAACCGATAGCGTAACTTATACATTTGCTTCAATAGCCGCCGAAAGCTATCATATTCGATGGAATGACGACAGCTCTGGCGATAATTCTCAGTCTGGCGACATTAAAGTAACCGCTACGGGTTTAACTAGCGGCATGACCTTCTTTACCACCATAAACCACGGCTGGCAACCAGCAAGCGTTCAAATAATTAACGCTGTGATAAACGAAGATATAGAAATATTGGTTGAACCGTATTCAACATCATCAAATGATTTAGGAAGTTTTCAAATAATCGCCAAAAAACCCATTTGCGGCGATAACTATCTTGATATTGATGAAACATGTGACGATGCCAATACCATACCCGGCGATGGTTGTGATGATGTATGCCAAATAGAAAGCGAATCAATAATTTTAGGCGCTTGGACAGACGGCGCGATCACGAGCCTCAACTCTCAAAAAGGATACTCTATAGACGGCGCTTTAGCCGGAGACGGTTATCGTATTTGGTGGAACGATTCATATTCAGGAGACGGCAGCCAAAATTTGGACATAAAAGTTTCAGCTAAAGATAGCCTTTTAACTCCGCTTTTTACTGATATTAACAGCGGCTATACTTCTGCACAAGAAATTGCTATAACAAACGACGGACCGGTTACAGTTATTGTAAACCCATACTATGTTACAAAAATTGGTAACTTTCAAATCTTAGTCGAAAAAGCGGAATGCGGCGACGGTTTTTTTGACACCTCAACAAATGAACAATGCGATGACGGTAATTTAATAAACGGCGACGGATGCAGTAACATATGCGAAGTAGAGCCCGAATCAATTATTGACGGAGTATGGATGAATGGAGAGCTCACATACAGCATACCTACTAGACTTTATAGGATCTATGGCGCTTTAGCAGGCGAGAAATACCGAATATGGTGGAACGACGATTATAAAGGAGACGGAACACAAACCTTATATGATGCGGATGTTACCGCCACAGACGACTTCGCGGGAACTAATTTTTTTACTAATTTAAGTAATGGGTGGGATGCCCCAAAAATAATCAATACAGTAAATAACGGCTCAATTTCGCTGAAAGTTTCTAATTACTGGGGTTATTACGGCACTTTTCAAATTAAAGCAGAAAAGGCTATTTGCGGAGATATTTACATAGATCCAGATCTGGGTGAAGAATGCGACGATCTTAATGCAACAAGCGGAGATGGTTGCAGTGATACTTGCCAGTTTGAACCCATTCTAGCCTCATTAAACGTCCTTTATGGCGATACGATATTAAATACTGTACCGGCTGATATATATAGAATCTCTGTGACCGAAGGCAATCAGTATAGAGTCTGGTGGAACGATGTGATAGACGGAGACGGTACCCAAACATTAGATATTAAGGTAACGGCTACAGATCTTACTTCATCTACTGATTTTTTCACCGATATAAATCAGGGTTACAGACACCCGCAAGTATTTACAGCTACAAATACAGGCTATATAGATGTAACTGTAACTCCTTTAAACGCGGGTAATGTAGGAATTTATGAGATCTATTTCAGCGAAGTAACTTGCGGCGACGGCTGGGTTGATGCAGGCGAAGCCTGTGATGACGGCAATATAGTGGATGACTTAAACGGTTGTACAGGAACTTGTCTGGCAAATAATAGCTGCGGCAATGGAACAATCGAAGATGCTGTTGAAGAATGCGACGACAATAATCTCGTAAACGGCGACGGGTGCGACAATACATGTCAACTTGAACCTATATCATTAGATACGGCTTACCTTCTGACTCCAATATACAATTATCAGGGAAACATGTTTGATGTTAAAGCCAACAATACTGTTAATATAAAAAACTTTAAACAAAGTTTCAATTCTACCGGAACGCATACTGTTGAAATTTATTATATTCCGGGAGGCTATACGGGTAAAATAGCTAATGGTTCTGCCTGGCTTTATGCCGGCTCTGCAGAAGTCAGTATAAATAATCCGCAAGTTAGTCAACCGATAATTATTCCTATAGACCTTAATCTCACCATACCGGCAGGCGAGACTTATGGTTTTTATGTGACTATTGCGTCAGGCACCGGCACTTTACGCAGTCTATGGGGCACAGCAGAGGGAGCAATATATTCTGCAGACGCTAATATCGAAATAAAGGAAGGCATTGGGATATATTATCCCTTTAATTCAACACTTTCTTATAAGCCGCGTGTTTGGAATGGCACTGTAGTTTATACGACGCCATAAACATTAAATATATCTGAAATCATGGAAAAAGCAATGGTAATAATGGTACTAATGGTACTAAAGAAAGAACATTACTTATGGAACATGGATAAGTATTCGATTGCCTAACCCAGAAAAATACATGATTAACATTCGGCGACATTTGAGTTTCATTAATATATAAAATAACGGGCACAAATGCCGGTTATTTTATATATACACAATCATAATTTAACTATTCACTACAATATATAATCAACGCCCAATTCCAGAATGCTTACCCCGAAACCAATCTTCGCGCGAAGGGCCAAATTGTTACTTAGAAAATAATGCATACCGCCGTATATTCCGAATTCTAAGCCATTACCGTCAATCTCTAAAGCGTTAGCAAGAGACAAGCCAGGCTGCGTTTGAGTATCTGTCGCTGTAAATGATACAATATTGTATCCTAAATCGGCGCCGGCAAAAAGATCAAGTTTTGAAATTTTAATAAAATTCAAATGATAATTAAAAGTTGCGCCAAGAGTATAAATTTGATAGTTAACATCCGCAGCTAATGCCAAATAAGTCATCTCTTCACTATAAGTTCCATAACCCAAATAACCGCCAAGCCCAATATTGTTAGTCAGGCCATACTCGGCGTTTATTCTAGCGGAATACCCCGTCTCGCCATATGAAGCTAAAGCGCCTGAAATACCGACTATAAAATCTGATTTATGAAACAAAGATGAACTTGTATTTTCTTGAGTCGCCTTTGATTTTCTTTTTTTTCGCGCTTCAGCGGGCGTCATACTAAGCGCAAAAACTGTTATTAATAATAAAACGGTTATTTTGGTTATTTTCATAATTTACCTCTAAATTTGTTTTTGATGAATTTAGATACTATTTAAACACATTTCGTCAAGAATATTTTTCTTTAATATTTACTGTCCCATTTTTTATCAAAGTTTTCTCAGGTTTCACAATAAAAAAACTATCTCAATCTTTTAACAAAAAATAAATAATCTTCTTTTCAATCCAATATCGTTTTTGACTAAAGGCACAAAACCCAACATGACCCCCATATTTAGAAAGTTCAAGACGTACATATTTTGATTTTTCAGCTTGTTCAACCGGATGGCACTTTTCGGTTAAAATAGGATCGTCAAGAGCTTTTATAACTAGAGTTGGCGAATAGCGTATCTGACAAGGTCTGGGTTGATAATATAAAAATTCAATAAAAGAATTAAAAACATTTCAAGAGATTAGGCTTATTTAATAAATAAACCGGCTTTATAACCGGTTATTTTATTAAATAAGCCTTTTGTCGATTAATGCAAAATCTATAATTTACATTGATCGTTAATCAACTCTAATAAGTTAAATAACTTTCGCTTAATCTTTGCTATTTTAATTTTTATTCCGCCGATATTTTTTATTGATTGCATAAATTTGTAGCATCGCATGTCTCTGCTGTAGAAAAACATTCAATTTCTTCGTCTGTCCATGGGTCTGTTCCAAAACCGCCATTTTCGCACATGCTTTCTAAAGTGCTAATGAATACAGGTTTATCTGCGCTGGTCATACCATCGGCCATGAGTTCCTGCTCGCATACCTCAACCATGTTTTCAGAAGCGGTTTGGCAATCATAGAACCATGATGCGCATCCCATTGATAATGAGAATAGAATACTTAGGCTGATTATTAATACTTTTTTCATATCATTTTCCTTTAAAATTAATTTAGTAAAACTAATATTTTTTACTAAATTTTGAATACTTTATTGAATAGATTAAACAATTTGTATACAAATTTTTCTTTTTTTTTAGTATTTTATAAACCCAATAACCCTCTTTTCTACCCAGTAAGGTTCTTTACCAAAATTACAAAACCCAACATGACCCCCATATTTAGAAAGTTCAAGACGTACATATTTTGAATTCTCAGCTTCTTCAATGGGGTGACACTTTTCGGTTAAAATAGGATCATCGAGGGCGTTTACAATCAGGGTTGAATTTTTTATACGCGGTATAAACTTTTTACAGCTTTCTTTCTGGTAGTAATCTTCGGCGTCTTTGTAACCGAAAAAGGGAGCGACATAGGCGTCATCATAATCTCTCATGCTTTTTACTTGTTTAAAAGGTTCAACGCTGATTTTTTTCGGCATGATTTTCATTTTTTTTATTATCTTCTCTTGAAATCTTCGAAAAAATCTTTTTTTGTAAATATAATTTGAAAGTTTTGATAAGTTATCAGAGGCCGAAGATAAGTCGCAGGGTACCGATACCGCGCAGGCTTTTTTGATTTTTGAAGATTTTTTTATTGAATTATCGCCAAGGTATTTTAATATTAAATTGCCGCCGAGACTAAAGCCTATCAGAAATATTTCTTTATAATCTTTTTGAACGTTTTTTATGATTAAATCAAGATCGTCAGTTTTACCGCTGTGATAAAAAAATACTTTTTTATTTGGTTCGCCGCTGCAGCCTCTGTAATTCATTGCGACAACGTCGATTTTATTTTCTCTTAAAATAGCGGCCGTCGCTAATATATATTTTGCTTTTGAACTGCCTTCAAGGCCATGGCACAATATAGCTACAGATTTTGATCCTGTTTTTAATAAATCAATATCAAGAAAATCTTTATCGGGCGTTTTGATTCTTTTTCTTTCATAGGGTATATGATTTACTTTGCGAAAGGCGGTTTGGTATATAGTGTTAAAATGACGGTTTTTAAATAACAAAGACGGAAGATAGTCGGTTACATGAAAAACGGGCATAAAATCAAAAGTAAGAAATGTTTTTCATTTTCTTATTTAATAAAATCGCGCTTACAAGAAAAAGAAAAAGAAATATTAGGGCCTCGACATAGTCTTTGAATATAAATTTGCCTACCCCGAATAAAAACGAGTAAACCAGAACAACGCCTAAAATCCACAAAGAAAGCTTATCGGTTATATATTTTATTGATGTTTTTTCGTCTTCTACGTAATGCTTCCAGCCCGGGCCGTGAACATTTACTTTATGGGCAAACTTTTTTAATATCTCGGTACTTTCGGGTTTTGTTAAAAAAGTAACGCTTAACCAGACGGCCGACGTAAAAATTGTTGTATAAATCATTTTATCTGCGAAACTAAAATCGCCCGCGAGATTAAAAACGATACTGCCTATAAAAGCGGCAATCATGGCCGAAATTTCGCTGTAGGCGTTTATTCTGTGCCAGTACCACCGCAAAAGATAAACAAGACCCGTGCCCGCCCCAAGCGATAATAAAAGCTCCCATGCTCCTTTTACGCTGTCGAAAAAATAACTTAAAGTCATGGCCGATGCCATCAGAAAAAAAACGGCGCCGCGCGAAATCCATACATAATGCTTATCTGATTTATCTGGTTTCATAAATCTTTTGTACACGTCGTTTACAAGATAAGAAGCTCCCCAGTTTAAATGGGTCGATATGGTAGACATAAAGGCAGAAAAAAAGGCAACCGATAAAAGCCCTAAAAAACCCGACGGTAAAAACTTTTTCATGGCCAGAGGATATCCCATTTCAGGGTCGCCGATATCGGTAAAAACGACCATCGATATCAAACCTACGATAATCCATGGCCATGGTCTGATGCCGTAATGCGCAAGGTTAAAAAACAGGGTAGAATAAACAGCGTCTTTGCCGCTTTTGGTAGAAAACATTCTCTGGGCGACATACCCTCCCCCTCCCGGTTCTGCCCCCGGATACCATGACGCCCACCATTGCAGGCAGATCCATGTTAAAACGGTAGATAAAACGATTTTGCCCGAAGCAAACGGAGAAATAGATAAAAGTTCGTGATCAACCCCGAACTTTTCAATGAGTTTTAGCTTTAAACCGTCTATGCCGTCTACATAATCTAAACCGTAAATCATCAATATTACAGAACCCGTCATAGCGACAATAAACTGAAAGAAGTCGGCCATCACCACTCCCCATAGCCCTGAAAATATAATATACAGACCGGTTATTAAATAAAGTATAATGATAACTTCCCATTTGGGCCAGCCGAAAGCCGCTTCAATAACCTTAGACATACCCACTGTAACCCAACCCATGATAACCAGATTAATGGGCACGGCCAGATAAACCGCGCGAAAACCCCTTAAGAATTTCGCGGCCCGCCCCCCGTAGCGAAGCTCGGCAATTTCTGCGTCTGTCATAACGCCAGAATTTCGCCAGTAAGCGGCAAAGAAAAAAACGGTCATAATGCCAGAAAAGGCAAAGTTCCACCAAAGCCAGTTGCCGGCAACGCCGTCTTTGGCGACAATTCCGGTAACCGCAAGAGGAGTATCGGCGGCAAATGTGGTGGCGGCCATAGAAACGCCGGCCAGCCACCACGGCATTTGTCTGCCCGATAAAAAATATTCTTCGATATTTTTTTTAGATTTTTTCTGGTAATAAAACCCCAGAAAAAGAATCAAAATAAAATATGCGGCTACAACAAGACCGTCTAATAGACTCATTTTAAATTAATTTTTCTGATCTCTGACTTCGGGCAAAAGAAATAACTCAAGATAAAGCTGTTCGGCGTCATACGTTTTTTTAAGCCACCTGACCACAATTTCGACGTCTTCATCTTGCCAGAATTTTTTAATGATTTTTCGAATAACTTCAAGTTCGCTCTGATGAATTTTATTATCGGTTACCGCCATTCTAAAACAAAATTGCAAGACGCCGCCTATAACCTCCCGCGAAAAATTTTCGAGTTCGCCTAAGACAGGCTCAATTTGCCGATTATTTTTTATGATATCCTGTATTTTTGATTCGTCAAGGCCTATACTTTGACAAACATGAGACAGCTTTTGCGTCTCTTCGTCAGATAAATCTTCGTCGGCCCAGGCAACCGCCGATACGGCTTTTATCACGGCCTCTTTTTGCTTTTCATCCATACGACAAAAAGCGCAATAGATTTTATGCGGTCAATGAAAATTCGAAAGTTAAATGAATAAGATTATGACTTGTTAATCATTGTTAGCAGTGTAAAAACACAATACAATTCACCACCTGTGGCAATATATGTAGAATTCATGAGTCGAGATACGGGCATGTGAATCTTTATATTTTAGAGATAAAATAATTGACAGGCTGTACAAGATTATCATGTTTTTTTATAATATGTCGCATTAGACATTCAATGTTTACTAAAAATTCAGGATACGCAAATGGAAAAAAATAAAAAAGCCGTTATCACAGGCGCCACAGGTAAAATTGGGGCGGCTATCGCAAAAGAAATGGCAAAAAAAAACTATGATCTGATTTTAATCGCTCGAAACGAGCATAAAGTTAAAAATCTGGCCGATGAAATCTTGAAAAAATCTGGCTCTGCGAAGGTTCGCTATGAAGTGATTGATCTTGAAAGCGAATCTGCCATTAAGGGGCTTTCAACAAGAATAGACTCTCCTGTAGACGTTTTAATCAATAACGCGGCCATAGCTCCCGTTCAAAGAGAAGAAACCAGTGAAGGTCTGGAAATGCAGTTTGCGGTAAATATCATGAGCTATGTATGGATGACAATTGAATTGTATCAAAACCTTAAAAACGCCCCCAGATCTAGAATTGTAAACGTTGCCAGTTACTACGCCGGAGATCTTGACGTATATGATCTACAGTTTTTAGAGCGTGAATATAATAATAATACCGCCTACCGACAGTCAAAAGCGGCCAACCGTATTTTATCTTATTGCTATTCTGAAGAATACAAAAAAAACGGCATTACGGTAAACTCGTGCCACCCCGGCGAGGTCAATTCAAACCTGAGCAATGATCTCGGTTTTGGCGGTTACGAATCTCCCGAAAAAGGCGCCGAAACCCCTGTTTGGCTCGCGACTGATTCTTATGTAAACGAAGCGACGGGGAAATATTTTGAATATTTAACCCCGACGTCTGATCGCTTCAGCATGAACGACGAACTTAACGAAGCGCTTTATCAAGAGTGCATGAAATACTGCTCTTAAGCTTTATGCGCATTCTTCATACATCTGATTGGCACCTTGGCAGAATTTTTCACGGTCACCATCTAACCGACGATCAGGCCTGCCTTCTTGAACAAATTGAAGGCATTATAAAAGACTTTAACCCTGACGTAATCTTAAACTGCGGAGATATCTTTGACAGAGCCATGCCGCCTAAAGAAGCGGTTGATCTTCTTGACGAGCATTGTTCCCGAATAATCACAGATTATAAAAAACCTTATATAATAATAGCGGGAAATCATGACAGCCCTGAAAGGCTTTCTTTCGGCTCTAAAATTCTTCAAAAATCATCTTTATTTATCAAGGGCAAAGGCGAAAAAGAAATCTCGCCCGTTGTTTTACCCGATAAAGACGGTGATGTATGTTTTTACGCTCTGCCCTATCTCGATATTGAAGCTTGTAAATTTTTATATAACGACGCAAAAATTAAAAATCACGAAGACGTTATAAAAAAACAAGTTCAAATCATAGAAAAAAAACATCCGCCTTCAAAAAGAAGCGTGCTATTGGCCCATGCCTTTGTAAACGGATCTCAACAATGCGAATCTGAAAGACCTCTCTTTTTAGGGGGCAGCGAAATGGTTCCTTCGTCTTTATTTAAGAATTTTAATTATACCGCGTTAGGGCATCTTCATAGAAACCAAAAAGCCGGATTTTCTTTTGCGAGATACAGCGGTTCCCTGATGAAATATTCTATTTCAGAGGCCGAACATATAAAATCAGTAAATTTGATTGAATTAAAAAAAGACGGTTCCGCCATAATCAAAGAAGAGAAACTAAAACCTCAAAAAGATCTTAGAATTGTAAGAGGCAAACTCGAAGATATTTTAAAGAAAACCGATAAAAGCAGCGATTATCTTGTTTTTGAACTTTTAGACGAAGGCATTTTATACGAACCCATGAAAAGATTGAGAGAGAAATTTATTAACGCTATAGCGGTTCAAAGACCGAACCAGACCATTAACCGAACAGAAACAAACCTTCCCGATTTTAGAAAATCAACCGAATTAGAAATTTATACGGCTCTAAAAAAACATAAAAACGACGGAAAATCTCCAAATAAAAAAGAACTGGAATATTTTCAAAAAATATTAAACGAAGTAAGGTTAACAATTTAACTTCAAAATATGAAACCTGTTTTTCTTACCTTGCAGGCCTTTGGCCCCTTCGCCCGAAAAGAAGAGATTGATTTTTCAAAATTTATAAACAACGGCATTTTTTTAATTCACGGCCCCACCGGTTCGGGAAAATCTTCCATTTTAGACGCCATTTCATACGCTTTGTTTTCTCAAACAACCGGAGCCGAAAGAACCTCTGAAGAAATGGTAAGCCAGTTTTCAGACATTGAAACCGAAACGTTTGTATCGTTTCAGTTTCAATTGAAAAATAAGACTTATCGCATAGAAAGGCGCCCTTCGCAGAAAAAAAAATCTTCCAGAAAAGAAGGCCCCGTAGAAGTACAGGCCAAAGCGGCTCTGTTTGAAATCATGAGCGATAAAGAAGAAATTCTTTTAGCGTCGGGGGCCAAAATCGCTACAGAAAAAATTGAATCGATTTTAGGCTTTTCTGCCCCCCAGTTTCTGCAAACAGTAATCATACCGCAGGGAAGATTCAGAGACGCTTTAATTGCTCCCTCAAACGACAGAGAAAAGATTCTTCAAGATTTATTCGGCACCTTAGTTTATTTAAAAGTACAGGAAAAGTTCAAAGAAAAAGAAAAAGAAACGAAATTATCGCTTGATAATATAAATGAATTTAAAAAAGAATTATTCATAAGAACGGCGATTTCTTCAGAAAAAGAACTCTCTGATAAATGCGACAAACTTACAAACCTTGCAAAATCTCTTGAAGAAAAGAAAAACAAATTAAAAGAAGAAGAAAAAATAATTCGAGAAGCCCTTTCAAAAGACGAAAAACTGCACTCTTATTTTGAAGAACTAGAGGCTCTTAACTTAAAATTTATAAAAATCAAATCTGAGCAAAAAGATATTGATAATAAAAAAAGTCTAAAAGAATCGGCTCAAAAGGCTCTTCTTATAAAAGACGCCTATGAAAATTATCGTGAAATTCAAAATGAGATAGAGAATTTAACTCTCGATAAAGAAAGCATTTCGCTAGAAATTAAAAAAAATCAGACAATAATAAAATCGCTACATGTTGATATAAAAAAACTGCCTGATTACCAAATCAAACTCGAAAACTTAATCGTCACCGAAGGTCTGTTATCAAAAAAGATTAGCTCTGCCGAAGAATATTTCAAGCTCTCAGATAATCATAAAAACCAAGAGGTTTCTCTAAAAAAAGAACGGTCAAAGTTGTTAGATAAAGAAAAACTCTTTATTTCTATTGAAAAAAACAAAAACGAAATAAGCGAAAAATTAAACAAAGCGAAAATCATAGAGGCTTCTATACCTTCTATTCAATCTGAAATTGAAACAGAAAAGTCTATTCTTTTTAATCTCAACAAAATATCAGATTTAAACTTACGGGAAAATAAACTTATTGCTGAAATTAAAGACGCTGAAAAAGAATTTAACGAATTAAAAAATAAGCTTAAAAAAATAAAAGATAAGTTAAGCTTAAAAGAACGTCAATGGCGCGAAGGTCAGGTTTTCATTTTATCTTCTTCTCTGAAAAAAAACGAGCCATGCCCCGTCTGCGGCTCTAAAGCTCACCCTGCGCCCGCAAAAGCAGACAAGATACCGCCTGATTTTATTGAATTAGAAAAAGCAAGAAAAGAAAAAGAAGAATTTGAAATAATTTGCGCCGAAGCGAAAGAAAATATTGAATCGAAAAAAAATTCTCTTGAATCGATAAAGCAGGCCAAAAAAGAAATACTAGAGACTCGCGAAAACATTGATCGTTTAGAAAAAAACGCTATCTTGTCTGTAATTCATGAAAAAGAAAAAAAACTGAAAGAATCCCTCGGTAAAATAGAGCAAATCATAAATCTTCAAAACGAAGAAAAAGAAATTAAACGCGAAATTGAAATCATAAAAAAAGAAATTGAAGAATTGCGCGGCTCGGTAAACGAGAAAAACGGCCTGATAAAAGAACAGCAGGCTCTCATAAAAAAACTTGAAAAAGAACTTTCTTCGCAAGAAAGAGAGCCTGATTTCCTGAAAACAAATACCATAACGATAAGAGAAGAAACAGAAAGCTTAAAAACAAAAATAGAAGAAATAAAGATAAAAAAAGAAAAATCTGAAAAACAAAGCATTTTATTGAATGAAAAATCAAACGCCGTCGCAAAAAATATAGAAAATAAGAAAAAACAATATCATACCAAAGAAGCAGAATTTCTAAAAAGAATGAAAGATTTGAATTTTATCGACATTAATCATTTTCAAAAAGCCTTTCTTAAAGAAGACAAAATAAAAAAACTAAACGAAGAAGTCGCCGAATTTGAAAAAGAAGCCGCCGCTTTAGATAAACAAATTAATTACGTTAAAGAAAAAATCAAAAATCAAAAGAAACCCAGACTTGAGCCCGTAAAAAAGAAGCTTAATCTCGTTGAAAATGAAATTGAGCAATGCGCCTCGCGGTTAAGCCAAATGAATGCAAATATTAAAAATATCAAAAAAGAATATGATACCCTGCAAGATTATTTAAAAAAAGAAAAAAAACTTACCGCCGAATATTCGCTTATCAAAGAGATATCTGATACCATAAACGGAACCCGAAGCGATAAATTAACTCTTCAGAAATTTGCCTTATCGGCTCTTCTTGACGAAATTCTGGCGGCGGCATCGCTGCGCCTTAAGAAAATGAGCCTTTTGCGCTATGAACTTCAAAGAAGAAGAAAAAATACCGAAAAAGGAGCTTTAGAATTAGAGGTATTTGACGAACATACGGGAGATTCAAGGCGCGTTGAGACGCTTTCAGGCGGTGAAAGCTTTTTGGCCTCGCTCTCTTTAGCCTTGGGTCTCGCCGACGTGGTCGAATCATATGAAGGCGGTATTCAAATGGATACGATATTCATTGACGAGGGTTTCGGGGCTCTCGATTCGCAGGCTCTTGAAGAGGCCATAAACGCATTGATTGAACTTAAAAAAGAAGGACGCCTGGTGGGAATTATCTCTCATGTGCCCGAATTAAAAGAAAGAATAAAATCGGTTCTGGAAATTATAGTCAAAAGCGACAATACCAGTTCGGCCCGAATAAGAGCGTAATTTTCAGCGAGGTACAATTTACCGGTTTAATATGCGTATTAAAAAAACTGAAAGTGTACATTCTCAAATAAAAAGTTTTCAAGTTTTTGCAAATCGCCCGGACGGCTTTTAAATATTAAAACGCCTAAAAAATAGGCTCCATCGCGAGGAAAATATCTTACAATTTCTCCGTAAAGCTCGAGCTCTTCGCCTAATATGGGCAGCATTATTTTAATTCTCTTATGAGTTTTTAAATATTCATACAGAACCTGATCGTCAATCTCCATTAAAAGTCCGTTCATTGATATGTTCACAACCTGTGTTTTTATGGCGTCGGCATTAAAATGAGATTTTGAGATTCTCAACTTTGTGATAGCGTATGAAAATATATCCGCAACGGTCTTTATTGACGATAGCTGTAAACTGGTAATCATATGTTTTTCAAATTGATTTGTTTCAATTCGTATATAGCCAATAATTTTATTTAAAAGAGTAAACGGAACCATCGCGTATGAAACCAGAAAATTTTCAAGGTCTTTCTTTTTAATCTCTTCAAAATATTCAAGAGCCTCTTTTTTGCTCTTTTCTTTTTTCATTTTTTCAAACTCTTCAGAAAAATTTATATCTGGCGCCGAGGTTTCTGCTTCTACATAACTTTCTATTTTCGCTGTGTTTGATATAAAAAAACTTTGGCCCGTTTCAATAAGCTTTTTTTCCTGAATTGACAAATTATCTTTATCCTTTTCGTAAAACAAATTAATTGAAAACTCGGAGGTTATTTCATGAATTTGCGAAATTAAAAGCTGGAATAATACATTTAAGTTGGGGTTATCGCTTGTTATTTCCTGTAAAAAATGCCTGTATCTGGTCTCAAGTATTTTTTCTTCATGGGCCGTTTGCATAAAAGGAGAATATAAAGTAATAAACCGCGCGAATAAATCGTCAAAGCTTGTTCTTTTATAAAGCCTTCTTTCAAGATATTTCATCTCAGAAGGAAAATTTACAAAAATATCATACTCGTCAACCTCGTCGATAAAGACTTCGAGAGAATAGTATCTATTCATAACCTCTACGCTTAAAATCGCCTTTCTTTCGATGCCCAATTTAAAACCGGGAGCGTAAATTTTAATATATTCTGGCTCTATTTTTGTAACTTTACCCTGATATATTAAATCAGAATAAATAATTTGAATATTTTGATTTTTGCCCTTTATCAAGAAGAACAGATTTTGTATTCGATAGAAATCAAGCTCTGCTGGCGCGTTTTTAAATTCTTCTTTGATAAGCTCAATAAACATTTTACTCTATAATCGACATTTGAATCAGGTAATCTCAAATATATACCTTTCTTTTTAAATAGGCGAGAAGAATTCATCCCGGATCTCGCTTGCAAACGGTATAAATGTCACCGTAAAGTTGTAGAGTTCGCAGAGAAGAAAATAGTACTCTGATTAGACAGATAAACGCTGAAAAAATTCTTTCTAGCTTCTTTATAAAATTCTAACGTTTATTTTATATCTAATAAAATATACATTGAAAAATGATAAGGAGATCAGGAAGACAAGAGGCGTCAGAATAGAGATAAGCGATTATAAATAATTTTACAGTTTATTTCTTATTTGATTTCAATCTGCGTTATCTGCGTCCCATTCTTCTACGGCTGGGCGGCGGTGGGTCTTATCTACCTCTCGACATAACGCCTGTCTAACCAAAAGACCGCCGTTATGAAAATTAAAAATAACGATAGAAACAATGTTCTTAAATCGTTTTTACTTGAAGTTTCTTTTTGCTTAAACAAGATTGATTCGGGATATTTTTTACCGCTGAGAAAAGATGCGGCAGGGTGGCGTTTTAGTATGACATTGACGGTTTTAGAATCGTTTTCTTTTTTTTCTAAAACCTGCGGAACAAACGCCGTATTTTGCGTATCATGAAATAATATATTTCTCTCAGATTCTGTATGCGCGGCAATTATCGGCTCTTTAGAAATTAAATTTATTATGACAGTTAAAAGTCGTATGGGATAAGCAATCGACGTTTTCAACTCTTCTTCGGCAGAATCTGGATTATACAAAAAAAGCCCTCCCGATTCGTCTAAGGCCTTCAATACGGCGGCGCTTCCGTCGCTGAAGCGCTCCATGACGCTTGAAGCGGCGGATGTTTGAATTATGTCGAATGTTTCTTTAATAAACATTTTCTGCCATGCCAAAGAATTTGAATCGACGGGGGTTTCTAAGTATCTATGCCCTTTTCTTAGGGCGCCTGTAATAAATAAAACAGAGTCTTTTTGGAACTTATAATCGCGGGAAAAACCGATTTTAATTTTCTTGTAATTTTCTCTTTTTTGAAACCACTGAAAAGGAAATTTCTTTTTATCAAGTTCAATGATAGATTTTATCGTATCAGGCGCCCCCGCCGAAGCGTATTCAAAATCATAAGGACCTTCTCTGATAATGATTTCAAAAGCCTCATTATCTTCATAAAAAGCGTCTCCCTGAAGATAAATTCTTAGTTTTTCTTTTTCTTTTGAGAAATTCACGTCTAAAAGCGTGCGCAACTCGGCGTTTTCATCTAAAGAAACCGAGGTTTTTTCGCCTTCTCTTTCTATTACTACCTGAGATTCTCTGCCAAAAGGCATATTGGCGCGAATGTATAATTCTCTTTTTCGATAATCTAAAGGATGCAGGCTCACGGTGACTTTTTCAAAATATTTATTTTTCTTATCTTTAATGGCTACAGGATAAACCTCAACGGTTTTTTGTTCCATATTTTCAAGACCCTCGATATAATTATCTTCGGGAAAAATAAGCAGTATCTTTTTGGTTTCAATTGAATCTAGCCAGTAATTTAGGGTTTTTTTAATGTAAATAATTTCATTTCTCTGCATCATATTCTTTGTTATGAATTCAAGACGATTTTGCGAAAGCGACGTTAACGAGTAAAATTTATCGGAACAAAAATCTTTTAATTTATTTTCAACCATTTCCCATTTGTTTTCGTTCCATTGGGTTCTTATTAAATCGTCTACTACGCAAAAATATTTATCTTTTGATTCAGGCAAATAAGGCGAAGAAGCGGCAAATGCGGCAAATAATAAAGAAAGGCTCTGCAGAAAATAAATTAGAAACCTTCTTTTTGCCGAAATTTTTGTTTTAGAGGCCTCTTGAATAAAAATCAAAGACGGCAGTTTTTTTTTTGAACCCGAGAAGATCTGAAACAAATAAACAATCCAGGGTATAAGGGCAAATAAGGCAAGGTATAGAAGATTTTCGGCCTGAAACTTCATATCGTCTTTATCTGCCCTAAAATATGAATAGGGCCGTCTTCTGTTCTGCCGCGAATATATGAAAAATTTCTCGCGCTAAGCATGCGAGCTCTTTTATTAACCGCCTCTTCCCATATTTGGCCGTATTCTTTTATTTTTGCCGAAGAAATCCACTGCCCCGTTTCGGCGTCGATGAGTTTTTTTAAGTAACCTCTTTTTAAACCCGCGCTGTTAAATTCTGATTCTTCGGTTATATGTAAAACCGAAAGCTTCCATTTTTTTTCCTGACAAATATCCAATACTTTTTTAAACTCGTCTAAAGGAACATATAAGTCGGTTATCCAGATTATTTTATTGCTTTTTTTTAAATGTTTTTCGGCTTCTTTAACGGCATATAAGATACTGCGCCTTTCTTTTTGTTTTTTTATTTTTGCCGATGTTTCTTTTATAAAAGTTTCATCGGCGCCTATGAAACTAGCCGGATTTTCAAGCTGTAAAACGCTTTGCGTAGAATTAAATTTTAATTCTTCGGCGTATAAATATACTTTGTCTTTCTGCTGTCTAAATAAATAACCCAAAGAAAGGCTCAACAGCCACGCCAGATTATATTTTTTCACGCTGAATTTAACCGAAAGCGAATTATCAAGCCATAAAAAGACCGATTGACGCGATCTCTGGTATCCTTCTTTGACGTAATATTTTTCTGTTCTTGCGTACAAGTTCCAGTCTAGATAGCGCAAGTCGTCGCCTTTGACATAGTTTCGATATTCAGTTAAATCGTCTTCAAAACCGCGCCTGTAACCGAAGTGAGAGCCGTGAGAAGCCGAGGCCGATTTATATTGCATAATTTCGGTTCTTGATTTTAGAAAAGGAATGATGGTTAAAAAAGAAACTATGTTCACGCGGTTAAAATAAAAAAACCGTTCAGCTTATCAAGCAATCGGCAAGATATTCGTCTACAGATATTTTTTCAGATAACGCCGCATAATTGAGTATAATTCGATGACGAAGCACGTTATAGTATACCATTTCAAAAATTTCTTCTGTAACCAGAGTTTCTCCTAAAATAAGAGCTCTGGCCCTGGCTGCCCGAACCAGATACTGAGCGGCTCTCGGCCCCGCGCCGTATTCTCCGAAACGTGCGGCATACGGATGCCCCGACGAGGGTCTTGTGTTTCTCACAGAAGTTATCATTTTTTCGAGAACAGAATCGGGTATCATTACGCTGTCGATTAATTCGCGGTATTTAAGTATCTTCTTCGCGTTATCAACAGTTTTTAACTTATCTAACGTTTTCTGGTTGTTATAACTTATAAGAGCAATTTCTTTTTCTTTTTCATGTTCCGGATATTGTAAATTTAGAGAGATAAAAAAACGATCAAGCTGAGCCTCAGGCAGAGGATACGTGCCTTCCATTTCAATAGGGTTTTGGGTCGCCATTACCATGAAAGGCTCTTCTATTTTTAAGGTTCTTCGCCCTACGGTCACTTCTTTTTCTTCCATAGCCTGAAGAAGCGCGCTTTGGGTTTTTGGCGGAGTTCTGTTTATTTCGTCGGCTAACACCAGATTGGCAAATACGGGACCTTTTTGAAATTCAAACTCCCGTATTAATCTTTTATTTTTATCGATATTTTCTTGCAGAATTTCGGTGCCCGTGATATCAGACGGCAATAGATCGGGCGTAAATTGTATTCTTGAAAAGCTCAAACCCCAAAGATGACTAAGGGTTTTTACAAGAAGAGTTTTTCCCAGCCCGGGCACACCTATCAATAAGACATGGCCGCCCGCTAAAAAAGCCGTTAATATCTCGTCAATTATAGACTCAAAGCCTATCAGATAGTTTTCGGCTGCTTTTACTGTTTTTTCTCTGAAAGCGGCAATTTCATTTACCTGCTCTCGCGCTGTGAGAGCTTTTTTCATCATTTACAGAAAGTTATTTTTTCTTCTTATGGCGATTGGCGCGTCTTTTCTTTTTTCGTTTATGGTTATTGATTTTCCAGCGTTTTCTTTTCTTACCGCAAGGCATAAAAATTTTTCCTTATTAAAATTACACTTATCGGTCAAAAACACGGTTAGATACATGATGTAAAGGTTTTTTATCTTACAACCAGTTAATCTGCTAAATTAAGAAATAATTCCGCGGTTTTTTAAATGCGGCAGCAAAGAATCGCACATATTCTCTACCGAAAGCGTTTGGCTGTTAAAAATAATATCAAAAGAGTCATTTTTTACTTCTTCGCCTGCTAAGTAACTTTTCAAATATTTTCTTTCTCTATCGATTCTCTCAACCAATTTCTCGGCTTCTCTTTCGCTGATTTTATTTATTGCCTGAGCTTGTTTTATTCTCCAAAGTTTGTCGGCCTGAAGTCTTATATGAAAAGATTTTTGAATATCTTTGGCTAAAATGACTCCTCCCCTTCCTATAAGTATGATATGCCCTTTGTTGATAATTGTTTTGATTATGCCGGCTACCGTCTTTTTTACTTTCATATCTGAGGGTCTGTAATATTCAGATAAATTATGAAACATCTCTTCTAACAAACCGGGAGGCGGTTCTTTAAATAACTTCTCGGCTAAATCATACTCAATATCTAATTCTTTTGCCGCTTGACTAATGATTTCTTTTCCTATGATGCGCCAAGTCGGTTTTTTAAGTTCAGGCATACCTGGCAGATTGTTTAATGTTTTTTGAAGATTTTCGGCAAAGTCCCACGCTCCGCAGCCATATTCTCTTGAAATTGTAATCACCGGCCCCGGCGATTCTATTTTTATATTTTCATCGGCGTTAATTAATTGGTCTTTTACAAAATTTAAAACCGCTGTATCTTTCATATTCTCCCCCTTTTTAATGAGTGCGTTAATCATTTCTTAACCGCGCCCCATCACTATAATATTAAATTAAATAATCCAATTTGACAAAAATTTATTTTAACGGCTTTTTATGATTTCTCAATTATAGTTTCTCAATGGCGCTTACAATTTCTTCAATAGGCATCATTTTGCCTTCGCCCGATTCGCCGCATACCGATTCGCCTTTTGAAGGCTCTAAAATAGAATATCCGAACTCTTTTAAGGTTTTTAAATTTTTTTGTACGGGCGGGCTTTTATACATATTCGGATTCATTGCCGGGGCAATCGCCTTTTTTCCCGAATAAGACAACAATAAAGCGGTTAACAGTTCGTCTGCCCTTCCCGCGGCCGCTCTGGCAATGACATCGGCCGTAGCCGGAGCAATTAAGAATAAATCAATATTATTTCGAATATCAATATGGGCCATAGAAAAATCGTTCTCTTCATTGGCGCAATAAGCTTTCTTGCCCGATAAAGCCGAAAATAAAACGGGGGATATCCATGAGGCTGCATTCTTTGTCATCACGACCTGAACAGCATGCTTTTTTTTTGTCAATAGACGCGTTAAGTCGCATGATTTATAGATAGCGATTGAAGCGCTAACGCCCAATAGTATATTCATAGAAAGATTAGTTTATTTTATATTTATGCTTTTGCAAGCCTTTTTTTGAAACCTCTCCGGTAAAATCGCGGCGTTAATCGTTTAATTTAAAACATCCGTTAATATTCAAAGGTTTTTCGTGTCCCATTTTAACTTGTTTATGAAAATCTTTTCTGCCGGTAGCCAGAGAGTCTCCTTTTAATATTTTTTTAAGCTCAGATAAGGATTTTTTGCCGTTTACCGCAAGCCCGAAAGCCCGGCATAACCGCGTCGAATAAGCTATTGATTTTTTTAATAAATATTCAAAGCTCCCGTTTTTTTTTGCGCCGGTAAAAGCGTCTCTATAGTCGCGAAAATCTTCAATCTTCAGCGAATTTTTCTTTTTTGTATATTGATTATATGACGCCGCAGGATAAAATAATGAACTAAAATGGGAGAATCTATCGCTTTTACCGTTTATAAAAATAGCGAATTTAGAAAAAAATCTGTTTCTCATAAATCTCAAGCTACCCATTTGTTTCTTATATGAGCGTAGCAATGTTTTATAAATTGCGTCTTGAAAAATATTTTTCTCATATTTTATCAGAGAGCTTTTTATTTCAAAAGGGTATGTACCTAACCCGTAAGCCATACGCAAAGATAAGGCGAAAAAGCCGAACAGGTATATTTTTTCTTTTTTATTGAGGCTTATTTTTTTAATTACATTAAAAGTATTTAAGTTTAAGCCTTTTTTTTCAAGAACGAATAAATCAAGAACGGTTTCTATTACTCTGTGGATGGTGATGGCTCTTTTATAGATTTTCTTATCTCTTGATTCAAAATCGCCGCTATGGTAATATATTACAGGATGCACAATTATATCAACCGCGGCATGCGTAAGATAACCCATGGCGAAGGCTATCCATAAATCAAGAATTTCTTTATCTATTCTCATGGGATAAAAGGCGTTTTTATAATCTTTATGATTTTTTATTATACGCGCCATCGCTATCAAATGCGCCATTGTATCTTCTTCATTTACCCCATGTATGGCTTTTGCCCAGGGTAATCCGAATAATTTTTTTTTGAAAACGCCAAATACGTCGTAATATAATATATCCGGTGCAATAGAGCCAAAGGCAAAACTTTTAAGATTCTTTTTTATTAATTCAGCATTTTCAATATCAATGCTTCTTTTCTTTTGTAAGGCTGCAAGTACCTCTAAAGCGTTAAAAATATGCGATATCTCTTTTGGCATTTTTATTTACATAGTCCTTTTTTATAATAATAAAATTTATATTTATTAACGAATTTTAGTTTTGTTGTTGATAGCAGATTTTATCATTAAATATTGCCTGAATTATGTTTGATAAAAGTAAGTTTATTTTTCCCGTTAAAGAAGAATATATTTATCTGAACAATTGCGGCGTTTCTCCGATTTATTCAGGGGCCTGGCGCGCAGCCTCTTATTTTCAAGAAAAAAGGTCCCATAAAGGCGCGGCTGTTTTCTCTGAATACGGCGGCATGCTTACAGAACTGCATGAAAATATCGCCTCTTTTGTCGATACTGCCCGAGAAAATATTTCGTTTGTAAAAAATACCGCCGAAGGAATGTCGCTTCTTGCAAACGGATATCCTTTTGAAAAAGGCGATGAAATTATATCATATATTCACGAATATCCTTCAAACCATTACCCATGGCGGCTTCAGGAAAACCGCGGCGTTAAATTAAAGCTTTTGCCCAATGATTATACCGGCAATGAATCAAAAGAGAATAGGCCCCTAGGGTTTTCTTTTGAAACCCTTAAAAAAATGGTTACAGATAAAACGCGTATCATTGCCTTAAGTCATGTTCAATTTACAAGCGGTTTCGCGGCCGATTTAAGTCAACTTGGCAATTTTTGTCATGAAAATAACATAGACCTTATTCTTGATACCGCTCAAAGCTTAGGCTGCCTTCCAATTTTTCCAGAAAAACATCATATATCGGCCTTTGCGGCATCGGGATGGAAGTGGCTCTTGGGCCCTTTAGGAAGCGGTATCTTATATACCTCTGAAAATTTTAGAAATAAAATAGAAATCACAATGGCCGGGGCCGATATCGTAAAACAGGGCGAAGACTATTTAAATCACTCATGGCAGCCACATGCCGACGGAAGAAAATTTGAATACAGTACAATTGAAGCAGCTAACGCGATTTCATTAAATCAATGTTTTCTTGATTTATTTAACCGGTATGGCTCTGAAAATATTAAAAATGAGATATTCAGGCTTCAGGATATTTTCTTAAAAAATATTGATGACGATAAGTATAAACATCTGATTTTTGATAAAGAACATCGTTCGGGCATACTTTCTTTTATTGTTAAAAATCCTGAAAATATAGTAAAAGCGGCTCTTTCTGAAAAACTTTTTTTAAGCGGCAGGGGCGGATATTTAAGGGTCGCGCCACATTTTTATAATGACGATTATGAAATAGAAAAAGCCGCGAATATATTAAATAATCTTGAATAAAAATTGACAATATATCTGATAAATAAATATTAAAAGTTATGTTATTGGAACAATTAAAAAAAGACAGTCTAAACGCCAGAAAAGAGAAAAATACAATAAAATCAAATCTTCTTACCACGTTAATTTCTGAAGCCGTGATGATTGGCAAAAACGACGGCAATAGAGAGCCTACCGAAGAAGAAATAACGGCCGTCATTAAAAAATTCATAAAATCAAATAAAGAGGCGACGGCGGCGCTTCAAAAATCAGGCCGAGATGATTCAAAAGAAATTGAAGAAGAAAAGATTTTAACATCTTATCTGCCAAAGCAATTATCTGAATCTGAGCTTGAAAGTATTATTCAAGAGATTATTTCTAAATTATCCGAAAAATCGCCAAAAATGATGGGACAGGTTATGTCTGAGCTTAAAAATAATTATGCGGGGCTTTTTGACGGCCAAACAGCCAGTCAGATTGTGAAAAAAAATCTAATAGAATAGTTTCAGTTTTTAGACGATCCTTTTGATTTTTTATCTTGGCCCCGTAAATTTGATTCATTTTCAGATTTCTCTGATTTTCTTAAGTTTTTAATTTCGTCTCGAATATTAGCCGCCTCTTCATATCGTTCTTTCGAGATAGCGACTTTTAACATTTGTTCTAAGACTTCTTTTTTAGATTTGAATATATCGTCGGCCTTTCCTTCTGTTTTAAAAAGCGTTTCTTTTTCTTTCAGGGTTTCAAGCATTGATTCAATGAGTTCGTCAGCCTGAGCGTCGGCTGATTCTTCAAGTTGTTCGTCGCCGACCGTTATCATATCGTCTTCTTTTGTTATTTTTTTATCTTTGATAAGAGAAATATCGACTGAAGTCTGTTCATATACATATTCTTCCATAAATATTGGCGCCTTAAATCGAAGGGCAATCGCTATGCCGTCAGACGGTCTTGTATCAATGTCAATGACTTCTGATTGACCGCCTTCTTTTTGAATAAACAAATGCAGTCTGGCATAAAAAGTACCGCCTTTAAAGTCATTAATCACAATTTTATCAATTTTTACTCGTAAGACTTCGAGAAGATTTTTTATTAAATCATGCGTTAATGGTCTTTCTGTTTTCTGACCTTCTAACGCCGCAGATATCGAATATGTTTCTAATGGGCCTATAAATATCGGCACTACGCCGCTTTTATTGGGCGTTTTCAACATTATCGCAAATCCCATTTGCGTAACCGATACTTCTACAATTTCTACTTCAAGCATATTACCTTTTGCGTCTTTTTATATCTAAATATAATGTATATTAAACCTAATTACCAAAAAAACATGAACTCTTCGCCTGTCATCATTTTTCTCATCGCTTAAGTCGAATGACGGGTTATTTTTTTATCTCTTCTAAAATACTATTTTCGATTTGTTGCATTAATATGTTAATCGAATCTTCTTTATTTTCGCCGTTAAATGTTCCCGAACCTTGAGCCAATTCGTTTTTGCCTCCGCCTCCTCCTGTTAACTCGTCGACAGAAGCTAAGGCTTTTTTTAATTTATCTCCTAAATGTATGGACAATTCTTTGGCGTACTCTTTTGTAGCGGCGCATACGATGCTCCAATGGTTATTTTTCACTGAAGCCAAAATTATCAACAATTTATTTTCTCTTTCTCTAATTAAATCGCAAATTTTTTGCAGGTGCGGAATTCCATAATCAGATAGTACGGTTTTTAAGATAAAGATATTTTCTTTTGATTCTTTCTTTGATAAAAGGTCAAGAACGGCCCCATTGTCGACTTCAAGAGACGTTTTGTTTTTTTCTTTTTTTTGAATTTTCTTTAATTCTGACGTTAATTCAGAGATTTTTTTTGAGTTTTTCTTTACGATTTGCCATCTGGCGATAAATTCTACCGCGTTTTTCTCTTTTTCGTTTAATGATTTTAATTCATTTTCTATTAATTCCGCTTCTTTTCTTATGTTTAAAAAACCGTTTATTTTTTCTAGAGATAAAAGTTCTTTCAACTGAATATTGATTTTTTTTTCTTCTTTGCTTATAAAATCAAAGGCTTTATTTCCCGTTAAAGCTTCTATACGGCGATTTCCCGCTCCGGGGCTAGATTCTTTTGTAATTAAAAATAACATTATTTCAGAAGTATTTTTTACGTGCGTTCCTCCGCAAAATTCTTTTGAAAAGTCTCCCATCTCTACAACTCTTACAACAGAACCGTATTTTTCGCCAAAAGTCATGATGGCGCCTTTCTTTTGAGCCTCATCAATGGGGAGCTCTTCTGTTATAATCTTAAGATTCTTGTCGATTTCACGGTTTACAGATATTTCAATATCGGTTACTTCATTTTCACTTAACGCCTCAGGATGATTAAAGTCAAATCGCAAATAGTCTTTATGAACAAATGAGCCGCTTTGTTTTATATGCGCTCCAAGTTTACTTCTTAGAGCTGCGTTTAATAAGTGAGTCGCGCTGTGATTTTTCTTTATTTCGTTTCGCGATACTTCGTCGATAACCAGCTTTATCTTATCGCCTTCTTTAATCTCGCCTTCAAGATTTGAAGCGACATGAATAAAATAATTTCCCGCTTTTTGCGCGTCGATAATTTTTAATTTTGCAGATTCGGTTTCGGCATAACCGGTGTCTCCTGTTTGTCCTCCGCTTTCGGCATAAAAAGGAGTATTTTGCACCACAAATGATATAAGCTGATTTTCTTTTATTTTATTTTCTTCAATTTTCTGCGCTCTGTCATTATCTAAAAAAAGCGAAATAATTTTAGATTCGTCTTCATTTTTTTTATAACCGGTAAATTTCGTTTCTTCTAATTCAGAAATGTTTATGTTCAATGCGCCGCCTTTCCATGCGCTGCGGCCTTTTTCTCTTTGCTTTTCCATTTCATTCTCAAAAGCCTGATAATCGACAGTAAACCCCTTCTTTTCGGCAATTTCAGCCGTCATTTCTAAAGGGAAACCATATGTATCATATAATAAGAACGCGTCTTTGCCTTTAATCGTGTTTTGCGATATATTCATAATTTCTCTTAAGCGATTGACGCCCTCGTCAAGAGTTTTCAAGAACCTTTCTTCTTCAGATTGAATATATTTTCTAGCCAACGGCGACGCTTCTAAAAGGTTTGGATAAAATTCAGAGTAAATTTCGACAATGGTATCGACAAGACGATGCATTGTCGGCGTTTTTTGCCCGATATTTGCCGCATGAAGAAGCGCTCTTCTTATAACTCTTCTTAAAACATAACCCCTTGATTCATTTGAAGGATATATTCCGTCGCTTACGGCAAAGACCAGGGCTCTTAAGTGATCGGCAATAATTCGAAAAGGAATAATATTTTCGCCCGTATAAGGTTTATCATAAATTTCAGAAACCTTATCAATAATGCGGCTTATTTCGTCAGTTTCATAAACCGAATCAACATTTTGTATTAAAGCAGCCATTCTTTCAAGACCGGCCCCCGTATCAATGCCAGTTTTGGGCAAGGGCTCAAATTCTTTTTTTGCGTTTTTAAAATATTGATTGAAAACCAGGTTCCAGAATTCTATAAATCTGTCGCAGTCGCATCCAGGAGCGCAGTTTTCGCTTTCGCATCCATATTCTTTGCCGCGATCAATATAAAGCTCAGAGCACGGCCCGCATGCCCCTGTTTCGCCTGCGGGTCCCCAAAAATTATCTTTTTCGCCTAATCGAACAATTTTTTTTGAATCAACACCGATATTTTCGTTCCATATTTTAAAGGCCTCGTCGTCGTCTTTATAAATTGATATCCATATATCTTCTTTCTTAAAAGGCAGAAATTCTGTGGAGTACTCCCATGCGAACTCGATGGCCTCTTTTTTGAAATAATCTCCAAAACTGAAATTCCCCAGCATTTCAAAAAACGATAAATGACGCCTTGTTTTTCCCACTTCTTCTAAATCGGTTGTTCTCATACATTTTTGAACAGAAGCAATTCTTGTATGCGGGGGTTTTCTGAGACCTGAAAAGTAATCTTTAAACGGAACCATACCCGCCGTAGTAAACAGCAAAGTATTATCTGACGCCGGCAATAAAGCAGAACTCGATTCTATAAGATGGTTCTTGGTTTGAAAATATTCTATAAACGATTTTCTTATGTCACTTACCGTTTTTACGGTATTTTTTTGCATTAGCTTGCCTTATAATAGTTCATATTCGTCAGATTCTTGAAGTTCTTTTTCTCCGATTGAATCTAATTGACGAATTTCCTGAGTTGAGAGTTCCTGTTTTACGTGATCTATTGTAAATACTTTTTCTATATTATCGCATATTTTTTTATCTTTTTCAACCTGCCTTGCTTTCAAGTCGTTTCCTAAAGTAATAACCGTATTTTCATCCGTCAGAATTTCTTCGCCTTCTTCTCCCGCGAGATAGGCCAAACTTCTGGCTCTTTCACAGGCGTCTCCAAAAATAGAATAGTCAATTCTTTGAATAGACAGAACCTTGCCGCCGTAAATCGTTCCCGTGCCGATTCCTATAGCGGGCTTTAACCTGTCTTTAATAAAATCAGGAAGTCTTTTATAGTTTCTAATCAAATTTCGAATTTGGTCGGCGCATCTGACGGCGTTTAACGTATCGTTATCATAAACTACAGGCAGACCAAATGTGCCGATTATTGTATTGCCTGATACAGTATTTACAGAGCCTCGAGTATTATAGATTAAACTCGTAATATCGAGATACAATCTGCTTAAAAAGGCCGTTATTTCTTTTAGTTTCGCGTTTTTAAATTCATTTTCAAAATTTTTCAGTCTAAAGTAGAGAACTGAACCAAAAACGCTTTTTTCTGTTAATTCAATAGATGTTTTATAGGAGAGTATATATTGCGAAATGGTTTTTGAATATTCGTCGGTTATAATATTTTCATTGGCCTCGGTTTCTTCAATAATTTTTGTTATCTCATAATCGCTGTGCTCATCGTTTAACCATAAACCAAATTTATACATTAAATCTTTTACTTGTATTGGTTTTTTTAATACATCGAGGGCCCCGGCGTAGATTCCTCTTCGAATAACTTCTTCTGACGAATCTGCCGAAATTAACACTATTTTTAATTCAGGTTTCTTTTCAAGTATTTCTGAAAGAAAAGTTATTCCGTTTTTATCGGGAAGATAAATATCAAGAAGAACCAGATTGGGTTCCCATTCAATGATAATGCTTTCGGCAGTTTCGGCAGTTTCGGCAGTTTTAACGTCAAAGCCCATATTTTTTATAATGCGGCCTATAATTTTTGACTGCAGCTCGTCGTCTTCTACCAATAATATTTTACCATGATTATCCATTTTATACTCCTGTTATTAAAAATTTAAATATAATAATATTTTTCTCTAGTTCGCGCCAAGAATATGATACTATTTTTTCAATATATTGATAATATATATTCAAACTCATAGCTTCTATTTTTTTTTGAAATAAGAAAATTTTTATGAAAATTAGCCATAATGAGATTTATAAAAAATTAAAGCTAAATAAAAACTTAAACCTATAAGTATATAACCGCTGCCATGACTTATATTTATGAGTATCTTCTCGCTCATTTTTTTTCTAAATTTTCTAACCAAGTTCGCGAAGATCCCAAACCATAACGCCGAACCGATTCCCACGAATATTGAGAATATAACGTTATTAAACGCTTTGTCTGCGTAAAGATTTACGCTTTTAATCCATCCGCCTATGCCCGCAAAAGCCGCTATGATAGCAGGGTTAGAAATATAAAAGAAAAGGCCCATTAAAAAATATTTTCGTTTTTTTATGGTTTTTTTTAGATTTTCCCTTGTTTTTTTGATTTTTTTCTCGCTATACAGTATTTCGATTATACCAAGCGCTGCAATAAATAAAATTCCCGCTATTTCAATATAAAATAAAACTTCTTCGCTAAATTGAATAAGAGACAAACCCAAAAGCGCCATCAGCATATAAATAATATCCATTACGGCGGCCCCTAAGCCGATAGAAAACCCGAACCTTGCCCCATGTTTTGCCGATGTGGTTAAAATTGTGAGATTGATCGGGCCAACAGGCAAAGAAATTACAATACCCGTAATAATGGCGGTTATAATAATGATTATAATTTCCATTTAATATCTATAATATTTTTATACTTACATGTTGAAAATCAATTTTTTAATAATTAATTCTTTTATGATTAATCTTTCTTCTTAACAGCTTTACATGCTGAAACCAATGAAAAATTTAGCATCTTAGATATAAAAAAAGCGATTATTTTTCATAAAATACGATACTATTAATTAAGATGAAACCCTTTGATATCGAAATATTAGATACCACATTAAGAGACGGCGAACAGACGCACAATGTTTCTTTCACAAACGCCGAAAAGCTGCATATCGCCCGTATTCTTTTAGAGAGAGTTCATGTCGATAGAATAGAAATCGCATCGGCTCGCGTATCAAAAGGCGAAGAAGAATCTGTAAAAAATATTATTTCATGGGCGAAAAAAACCAATAAAGATTATCTTGAACGCATTGAAATTTTAGGATTTGTAGACGGCACACATTCTGTCGATTGGATAAAGAAAACTGGCGCCAAAATATTAAATCTATTAACCAAAGGGTCGTTAAAGCATCTAAAGGGACAGCTTCGAAAAACTCCCGAAGAACATTTTCGCGATATCGAAAAAACAATTCTTTACGCCCATAAAAATAAAATATCGGTTAATATTTATCTTGAAGATTTTTCAAACGGCTATTTAAGTTCCGTAAATTATGTTTACGATATAATATCTTTCTTATCTAACTTACCGGTAAAAAGAATTATGCTGCCCGATACGCTTGGCATCATGTACCCTAAAACCGTTTATGATTCAATTTATGACATTTCAAACCGATTTAAAAATATCCATTTTGATTTTCATCCCCACAATGATTACGGTTTAGGAACGGTAAATGTTCTTGAGTCTATTAAAGCCGGGGCAAAAGGCGTTCATGTTACCGTCAACTGTCTTGGCGAAAGAGCCGGCAACGCTTCTCTTGCCGAAGTAACCGCCAATATTCATGACAACTTAAAGTTAAAAACAAGAATCCATGAAAAATCTTTAACTTTGATTTCAGGCGTTGTTGAAACTTTATCAGGAAAAAGAGTATCGCCTAATGCGCCCGTTATCGGCGAAGATGTTTTTACTCAAACGGCCGGTATACATGCAGACGGCGATAAAAAGGGCGGATTATATGAAAATCCGTTAATACCGCAGCGTTTTGGCAGAAAAAGGTCATACGCATTAGGAAAGCTCGCCGGCAAAGCGTCTATCGAACATAATTTAAAAAATATGGGAATCGATCTTAGCGAAGAAAATAAAAAAAGAGTTTTAGAAAAAATTGTAGAATTAGGCGATCAGAAAAAAACTGTTACGGCAGAAGATTTGCCCTTTATTGTGGCCGATGTTTTGAAAATTCCCCGGCATATTAAATTACATATTGAAAAAGCCGTTATAACTTCAGGCAAAGGTATGTACGCCGTTTGTTCATTAAAATTAAAATATAAAAACGAAGAATACAATATAACCGGCAACGGCGACGGGGGTTACGACGCTTTTATGAACGCTATTTCAGGCTGGGCCGAAAAGCAAAAAATTATAATGCCGAAACTTATTGATTACGAGGTTCGTATCCCCCCCGGAGGAAAAACTTCGGCTCTAGTTGAATGTAAAATCAGTTGGCAACCAGATATTAAAAAAAATGAACATACAATAACGACAATCGGCATCGATTCTGATCAAGTACTCGCCGCCGTTAACGCTACCGAAAGAATGTTAAATATTATTTTAAGCTGAAAAATTCATGTTTAGTAGAATCGTACTTATTTATAAAAAAACCCTCTTAGATATTTTCAAAGAGAAAGAATATGATAATATACTCAATAAGCCCAAATATCCTCTTTTAAAACAAATTAAAGAGGCTCATGTCAATCATGAAAAATCTATTGAAATCGTTAAAAAAACTCTAAATAAAATTAATATCCCCACGCTAATTTATCAACGAGGCAGCGGAAGAATGCCCATTTTAAAAGAAGACGATCTTTTGGTTTCATTAGGCGGCGACGGTACCTTTATTTTTTCTTCTCATCATTGTAAAAACACAAAAGTATTAGGATTAAATTCGGCTCCTTTAAGCAGCATTGGGCATTATTGCCACCCTATTTACCCAAACGATAAAGAAAAATTATTAAAACTTCTCGAAAATATTTTATCTGGCGCCGAAAAACCCAAAACAATTGAACGTCTCGATTTTTTTATTAATAATCAATTTTGCGGAATTCCCGTATTAAACGACGTATTGGTCAGCGAAAAAAGTCCTTGCACGACAACTCGTTATATGCTTGAATTTAACGATAAATCATATTCTCAAAAATCTTCAGGTATCTGGATAGCCACGGCCACGGGGTCATCGGCGGCTTTTCAATCTGCCGGCGGGAAAGTTTTTACAGAAAAGAGTAAAACGAAACAAAAACAGTACGGTTTTCAGGTTCGCGAGCTTTATAAAAAAACAAAAGACTCTATGACCGGAGCTCTGGTTAACGAAAAAGACCATTTTAAAATAATTTCAGGTATGGCCACGGGTTTTATCTTTTTAGACGGATCTCACCGATTCTTCCCGTTTACCTTCGGAGAAGAATTGACTATCAAATTCTCTAAATATCCATTATTTGTCTATCGTTAAGAAGAATCTTTCAGGTTCCAGATATCCATAAAATTCGCCAGGAAAAAGAAAAACAGAGAATTAATGTTGGGAGGACGCGTTCCAAAATATCGAATTGAAAGTCTTTGAAAGAATTTTTCGATAACTTTTGCCAAAGCTAAATTCTTTTTTCTCGAGCGAAAAGGCGCCCGAAAGGGCGCGATTGAAGGCACTGAACCTTCCGTTAAATTATCTCTTACCGCGTATAAAACCGGCAGAAAAGTAAGTTTTAAGTATTCTATTTGATTTTCAATGTTTTCATTCTTAAATATTTTTCGAAACTCTATGTGACCCAAATCTTCAAAAATTAAAAAATCTTCAGGCGAAAAACTTAACTTATCGTACTTTTCTTTCATTGCTTCAATCCATCCGTATTCATTGAGTTTTTCTAAAAATGCGGAATTTGCGCCGCTTAAAAACCAGAATCGCAGCCATTCATCTACCGGAATTTTGTCTGAATTCATAATGGTTTCTACCGGCAGCATAACGGTTCTTGAAACAATGGTTTCTTTTAAAAAACCAGAGTCAGATGTAGACAAGAAAAATACGGTATTTTCAGGCGGTTCTTCAAGCGATTTTAAAAGAGCAGATTCGGCTTCATTTAAGATATAAGAAGCGTCTTCAAAATAAACTATTTTCTTTTTTGATTTATTTGAGCCATAAGAAAGAAAATGATTTAATAAATGTCTCACCGTTCCGTATTCGGGTTTTTTGCTGTCGCCTATTTTTATCTGTCGCGAAGAAAAATAATAAAAATCAGGATGAAGATTTTCTTTCATCATTTGCGAGATTTTATTTAAATCTAACGATTCGTCGAGTCTTTGGCGATATAATTCATCGGCTACAATGTTTATAATAAACGATTTCTTAGAATACGTCTGCTCTCCCGTAAAAAGAGTCGCCGCTGGCCATCCGTTTTCAGAGTAATGCCTTACAATCTCTTTGGTTAAACTACTGATTTCTGTCGAATTTTCAGACATAAAATACTTTAATCAGTATACTTTTGTAAGCCAACTATCGTATTTATTATTGTTACCCTTAACGATTTCAAAGTATTTTTCCTGAAGTGTTTTTGTAATCGCGCCTATAGAGCCAGAGCCGATAACTCTATTATCAACGCTTCGTATCCATGCGATTTGAACGCCGGTGCCCGCAAAAAATGATTCATCTGCCGTATAAAGTTCGGTTCTTCCCACTCTTCTTTCAATTACTTTAATATCCATTTCTTCGGCTAACCGAAGAACGGTTCGTCTTGTAATGCCGACTAGAATAGAGCTTGCTAAATCAGGCGTAATTAAACATTCGTCTTTTACGATAAATATATTTGACGCAGAGCCTTCTGATATAAAGCCCTGATTATCTAAAAAGATGGCCTCGTCATAATTATTTTGCAGCGCCTCAGATTTTGCCAAAGCCGAGTTTATGTATCCGCCAGTTGCTTTTGCCCTCGTTGGTATCTGGTTATCGCTTATGCGAATCCATGACGAAATGCATGTATTTAAGCCTTTCTGGGTGTCTAAATAATCGTTTAACGGGATGGCGTATACCGCCAAGGAATCGTTCACATTATGCAATCTGGGCGACAGTTCTAAATCAGATTTATATAAAAACGGCCTTATATATGTGTTTTGCTTCCAGTTTCCTTCTTTTAATATTTTAATCGTTATTTCTGCAAACTCTTCATAACTGCACGGCATTTTCATTTGAAGAATTTTTGCCGAGTTTTGCAGTCTTTGATAATGATCTTTTAGTCGAAAAATAAAAAGATTTTTCTTATCTTCGTTCCAATATGCGCGAATGCCGCCAAAACATGCCGTTCCATACTGCAATGCATGCGTCTGAATATTAATATTTGCGTCTTTTAACGATAAAAATTTTCCGTTAATATAACATAATTTTTCGTCATTTGAATTCATTTCGTAGCTATAACCCAATTTATTAAGACGCCGTCAACTATTACTATCTGATAAACGCATAAAAAAGCTTGAAGCTCTGTTATGACGGTCTTTTTTGACTCAATATGATAAAGATAAAATTATGTATATATTTCTTTGCAGCGTTTCTTTTTTTAACGGCATGCATGCCCCCCGGCTATAATAAAACAATAACCTTAAATTCTCTCGACTCTGTTTTAGAAGAATTTACCATTGTCAGAATTCAATATAATCTCTATCAAAGCGAGGTACCTTCTAACGCCGAACTTTTGGCTCAAATAGCTTTAAAACGGGGATATTCTGTGCAGCTTTTCTTTGATACCTTTGAAAAAGAGAATAAATCAATGTATAAACGTCTTTTAAAAAAATAAATAATTATCATGCGATACGGCGATATACCTGAATGGTTAAAAAAACTTGAAAAGAAATTAGGCTTTATTGCCTTGCCAAATTTGGCTCTTTATCTTATTGTTCTTCAAATTTTCGGATTTCTCATTTATCATTTCAAGGGTCATGCTGTACATACGCTGTATTTAATTCCCCAAAAAGTTCTTGAAGGCGAAATCTGGCGCCTATTTACCTTTATGGCGGTTCCTTTGTCTACTGGGTTTTGGATTATTTTAGTATTATTTTTTCTTTATTTTGTGGTGACAACTCTCGAAAGAGAATGGGGAGAGTTTCCCGTTACCTTTTATCTTTTGATAACTGTTTTGCTGACCATCGCTTTTTCTTTTATATTCAACAGAACAATAAACGATTTTACACCCATTGAAATGACTCTTTTTCTGGCCGCGGCGACTACTTTTCCCGATGTTGAGATTTTATTATTCATTTTTCCCGTAAAACTCAAATGGCTCGCGATATTTGTAGTGGCCTCTTTTCTTTTTACGTTTCTTCAAAGCGATATGCTGTATAAAATCTATATTTTAATAGTTTTTTCTAATTATTTTATTTTTTTCGGACCGGCGTTTATTCACAAACTAAAACAAGCGCATAGAAGGAGAAGAAAATAGCTTTCCATTTCGGTTTTTTATTTACGCAGAAACTATTTTAGAAAGTCTGTCTTATGAATATTTTAATCTTGGGCGGCGGCGGCAGAGAGCACGCTATGTATTTAAAGATTAAAAATAGTTCATTGGCTAAAAATGTTTATATCTCTCCCGGTAACGCGGGCATTAATGACGAATGCCGTATAAACATAAATATCGAAGATTTTGACCGCGTCTCTCAAATCGTTAAAGAATATGACATCTCTCTTATAGTTGTCGGTCCCGAAGTTCCTTTGGTATTGGGAATTAAAGATTACTTTAAAAATGCAATGCCGCACCTTTTTGTCTTCGGGCCCGATAAAAAAAGCGCGATGCTCGAAGGGTCAAAGGTATTTTCTGATCAATTCATGAAAGAAGCGGGCATTCCTGCGCCGATGGCAAGCTCTGCCAATAATCTTGATCGGGCAATTTCTATTATTGAAGACGGCCCCCTGCCTATCGTTATAAAAGCCGACGGATTGGCCGCCGGCAAGGGCGTAAGCATTCATCATGATAAAAAAAGCGCCATAACTAAATTAGAAGATATTTTTAAAGATAATATATTCGGCGAAGCCGGTAAAAGCGTGTTAATTCAAGAATTTTTAGAAGGCGAAGAATCTTCTTTATTCGCTTTGTTAAACGGCAAAGAAGCGCTTATTTTGCCTACCGCAAGAGATTATAAAGCCGCATATGAAAATAACCAGGGCCCCAATACGGGCGGCATGGGCTCTTTCTCGCCAGGGGAGGCCCTATCGTCTTCTCATATTCAATTTGCGTGCGAAAATATAATTAAACCCGTACTTGATAAGTTTCAATATACCGGTATTTTATACATAGGTCTGATGGTAGATAGAGAAAACCCTGAAGCTTCTAAAGTCTTAGAGTTTAACTGTCGTTTCGGAGACCCTGAAACCCAATCTATTTTGCCCATGATTGAAGGTGATATCGTTCCTTATTTGTTATGGAGTTGCGGAAATAACGATGCATTGATTCCTAAAATAAAAGACGACGGATTTTATAAAATTCCTCAAAAAACAGGCTGCGCCTTAAATGTTGTCATCGCGTCTAACGGATATCCATCTGATTATGATAAAGGTATTGCTCTAAATTTACCAGATACTCTGCCTGAAAACATTCATATTATTCACGCCGGAACCGAAAAAATAAGCAATAAAATTGTATCAAATGGGGGGCGAGTTTTAAATATTGTCGGATATGCAAAAAATTTAGAAGAATCAAAAAATCTAGTTTACAAGTTCATTGAAAGCCTTAAAAAGACAAGCGAGTTAAGCGATTTTTTTTATAGAAACGATATAGGAAGCGCCTAATTCTGATAATAATAAAGAATGTATCCTCTTTCTGAAATATTAACGTCTTCAAATGCTTCATATTTGCAATATATTTCTAAAAAAACCGGTTTTTTAATATCGGGCAAAAAGCCCGAAAAAATTCAATGGCTTTGGGTTCATTTGCTGAAGCTATATCATGAAAAAAGTATTAAAAAAATATTAAATTTCAATGAAAGATACGCTTTTGAAGAGCTTTTAAATAACTTTGGATATATTCCTAATTCAGAATGCGGCGCCGTTCATGAAGCTATAGAAAATAAAATACCATGGATATTTAAATATCCGCATGGCGGTATATTCATTCCTCTTGAACTGATAAAAACCTTAATGCAAGACGAAGAGTATTTTAAGCATAATTATTTTTTTTCTCTTTTGAAAAAACTTACGCTTAAAGAACAAAAAGATTTCGCGTCTTTTCTGGGCAATTCTTATGAGACCCAGGCGAATCTATCTTTTGAAAAAAATCAATTAGATATGGCTCTTGTACTATATATTTGGTTTGCCAGACAATTTATTCATAGAAAGAACCTATCTTTTGAATTTATTGAAAAGGGAAGAATTATAAACAGCCCGTTTTCTTTTTTAAGAGAAAATACAAAATCAAAAAACAACTCGTTAAGCGAAGAAGGTATTTTACCCGAGAAACCGGTCTTTTTATGGAGCTATCTGCAAAACGCCTTTGGCGGCAGGTCTAGCGAAATTGAAAAATGGATAGTCTTAATGAGAGAAGCTAAAAAAGGTTTTTATCGCTCTTTATCTTTGGCAGCCTCGCCTAAAAACCGTCTGGTTGAGATTTTTAAAATGGGTCTTTTAATGCCTATATTGCCGCATAAACTCAATACAAATAAAAATATTGAAAATATTAAGGCCGTAACTCCCCGCGAGATTTTTTCATTTTTAAAACAGAGAAATGAAAAAATGAATAATATTCATTTAAAAAACTGATGTTATTCTAATTCTACGATTTTAAATTCAACTCTTCTGTTTTTGAATTTTCCGGCTTCGGTAGCGTTAGAAGCGGCGGGTTGTCTAGAACCGTAACCTATATAAGTAATTCTATCTTCAGAGATTCCCTTTGATATCAAAAAATCATAAACCGCTTTTGCCCTCATTTCTGATAATTTCAAATTATATTCGGCAGATCCGCTATTGTCGGTATGCCCACCTATTTCAATCTTAATAGACTGATTTTCTATTAACATTTCATATAATCGATTTAATTCAGAAAACGACTCAGATTTTACTACCGAAGAATTGTAGTCAAAGAATATATTTCTTAAAGCTATATTCATGCCCGCTTTCATTGTTTTTAAAATTAGATTTAATTTTTGTTTTTTAGGAGAATTTATCAGATCGACAGATTCGCTGACAGAAAAGAAATTTCTTTTTTCTGCCCTTAAAAGATATTTTTTCCCCACAGGCAGCGCGATTTTAAATTTTCCTTTTTCATCGCTGGTTGTTCTGCCTAATATCTTTCCGGTTTTCAAGTTTTCATAATAAATTACCGCCTCAATCGGAAATTCTTCCGATGTTTTTACGACGCCTTCAATAAGTTCAATTCTACCCGGCTTTAACCTATCTGGCAGATTTGTTAAAAATAAATCTTTTCGGTTATTTTCAGTGTCTTTAGAAAAAATAGCATATTTTCTATCGGGAGATATAATATAATGTATGTCATTTTTTTCAGTATTTATTAACGGCCCTAAATTTTCGGGAGCGCTCCAGTTTACCCAGGTACCGTCAAGTTTTCGGCTATAATACATATCAAATCCGCCGTATCCGTCGTATTTGTCGCTTGCAAAATATAAAGTTTGCATATCAGACGCCAGATGCGGAGTTATTTCGTTATATGAGGTATTTATTGAAGGTCCCATATTTTGTGGCGCGCTCCAGGTACCGTCGCTTTGAAGCGTACTTACGTATAAATCCATTCCGCCCATTGAATCGTTTCTTTTAAGATTTAATATGAGCGTTTTTTCGTCTGAACCCATATGATAATTTACTAATGGACCCTCTGTATAAAAATTTCTAATTTCTAACGGCACGGGAAATGTCCATTTGCCGTTTATAAAACGGCTTTTTGAAACCCCCTTTACGACAATTCCGTCTTTTTCGTAAACATTTCCCAGATAAAGCGTATTTCCGTCTGCTGACGTACCGATAGGAAAATCATAATGAATCGTATTAAAAGGCGCATTTATTTGAACGGCTGTTGACCATGTTCCAAACTTTGTTTTTCTGCTCATCCATATATCTTGGTCGTCTTTCATTTGAAAATAACCCGTATTTTGAGGGTGTCCTCCCCGGCAAAAATACAGGGTACTTCCGTCAGATGAATATATAGGAGCTATCTCGTCATATTCTGAGTTTATATTTTCGCCCAGACTTTCAAGCGTATTTAGATTCTGCCCATTTACAGGCGTTATAAAATAAAATAATAAAATACTATTAATTACCCGATTAAGTTTCATTAAGAATAAAACTTAATCATTAAGTCGAATTGTCAATCGGTTTATTCCAGATGACTGACATCCGCCTGAAAAGAATTTAGTTCATATTTTTCGGTCATCTCATAAAGGCAAGAAAATAGAAGAAAAATATCAATAAAGCTTTAATTTAATGGCAGAAATCAGGTTTAATCGTCGCGCCCGCCTAAAAATCCCGAACGAATCAAAAAATATATAAGCGTCAAAATAGAGCTTACTGCGGCCGCGACATATGTCATCGCTGCCGCGTCTAATACAGCCGATACGCCTTTTCTTTCTGAAGCAGTCGCAACTACCCCGCTTTCCCAAAGCGCCTGTTTTGCTCTAGACGATGCGTTAAACTCTACAGGAAGCGTAACAAGCTGAAATACTACAACCGCGGAAAATAAAATAATTCCCGCCCAAATGAGCTGCGTCATTCCCATGAAAAATCCGGCCATTAATATTATCCAGCTGAAATTGCTGCCTACTGAAGCAGTGGGAACAAGCATTGTTCTTAGGGTAAGCATTGGATATCTGACTTTATCTTGAATCGCGTGCCCCGCTTCGTGAGCCCCTACCCCTACAGCAGATACCGAGATGTTATCGTATACTTCAGAAGATAACCTTAATACTTTTTTTGAAGGGTCATAATGATCTGATAAAAAACCGCTGGCGCGCTCTATTCGTACATCGGTCACTCCGCCGTATCTTAAAACAGCTTCTGCGGCTTCGGCGCCGGTCATTCCGGTTTCGTTTCGCACCTTTGAATACTTCTTAAAGCTACTTTTTACTTTAAAAGACGCCCACATCGATAATAAAAAACCGGGGGCAATGATTAAAAAATATAATGGATCAAAAAACATATTACTCTCCTATTTCACTAATAAATTATTAAATTAACAATTTATCGATTATTTATTTAATTTTCTATAAGTGTACTTAATAAAATAAAATTTGCAATGAAAATAATTATAAATTTGTCAGGTAATTATAAAAAGAATGCGTTAAGTATTCTTTTTGCGGCCAACGCGTCCAAAACAATTATTTACGGGCAGATGTGATATTATAATGAGTCCCTATGGAATTTTTTATAGATACGGCGGATATTGAAGAGATAAAAGCCGCTAATGAACTGGGTATCTTAGACGGGGTAACCACAAATCCCTCTTTGATTGCAAAAACAGGCAGGCCTTTTAAGCAAATAATTACAGAGATTTGCGAAATTGTAAAAGGACCGGTATCGGCTGAAGTGATTGCCGTTGAAAAAGACAGCATCATAAAAGAGGGCAGAGAGCTTTCAAAAATTGCCGAAAATATTGTTATAAAAGTGCCATTAATATCTGAAGGTTTAAAAGCCGTCAAAGTTCTGTCTGAAGAAAACATAAAAACAAATGTTACTCTATGTTTTTCGGCCTCTCAGGCGTTATTGGCCGCAAAAGCCGGCGCCACATATGTGTCGCCCTTTGTAGGAAGGCTAGACGATATCTCGCATGAAGGAATGAATCTTATTCAAGAAATTATGGATATCTACACAAATTATGAATATAACGCAAAAATTATAGTGGCCAGCATAAGACATCCTCTTCATTTAAAAGAAGCCGCTCTAATGGGAGCCGATGTCGCCACGATACCTTTTTCGGTTTTTAACCAGCTAGTTAAGCATCCGTTAACCGATATTGGGCTTGAAAAGTTTTTAGCCGACGCTAAGAAATTTCAGTGGGAATAATGGGAAAAATTATTTCTATAATAAACCAGAAGGGAGGCGTCGCCAAAACCACGACCGCCATAGAATTGTCGGCCGGAATAGCCCGAAAATACCCCGAAAAAAAAATATTGCTAATCGATTTAGACGCTCAAAAAAACGCCACCGGCGTCGTATTGCATAATATTAAACCCGATAAAGACGAAACCGTTTTTTCTTTTTTTCAAGGTAAAAAACCTGACAGCAGACATATAAAAGCGACATATTTAAACAACTTATTTATGACGGCGGCATGTATAGAACTTGTCGAGATTGAAAGTTTATTATCAAGCTCCTTAGACGGATTTTTCAGACTTAGCGAAGCTCTAAAGGCGATAGAAAAAGAATTTGCATGCATTATCATTGATTGCCCCCCTAGTCTTTCTGTTGTGACCATTAATGCCATGGTGGCTTCTGATTTTTTAATTATACCTCTTCAAATATCTAAATTTTCTTTAGACGGAATTCAAAGCATCGTAGACTCTGTTCAAACTGTACAGAAACGATATAACGCCAATTTGAAAATCATGGGCGGTCTTTTAACAATGTTTGACGAACGAACGTCAATATCGCAGGCAATGACGCCGCAAATAAAGAAATTGTTGCCTCTTTTTAACGTAAGCATTCCTAAATCGGTCATTGTAGAAGAGGCGCATTTGTTAAAAAAAGATTTATTTGATTACGCGGCAAATCATAAGGTTACCAAAGCTTATGAAGATTTTTGCGAGGAGGTCTCAAGTGCCGTCGGATTCTAGCGAAAAAGAATCTAAAAAAAAGAAATCTAAAAAAGATTTTCTTTCAAACGCCGTAGAAGAAGAATTAAATCAATCAAATTCTCTTGGAGATTTTATTGACGAAGTAAAGAAAAGAAATAAATTTGTCCATAGATTTAAGAGAAAAAGTATAAAAGAGAATAAAGTAGATACAGAAAATAAAAATATGGAAGACAATGAAATTGAGCAAAGAGAATCAAACTCTTTAAGATTATCTGAAATTAAAGACGAGAATAAAAAAAGAATAATTGCCTTTATTCTAATAATTCTAATTTTATCTGGTCTTGGCTATTTAGGCTACTATTTCTTTTCGCAAGGCGTCTCTTCGCCGGTTATTTATTTAGCGTCAAACCAAATAGACGGCAGTCGTTTAAGTTCAATCTCAACCGATACAGAAGAGGTCTTCTCTAAAGGTAAACCCTTGTATTTTTATTTTACAACCGGCAAACGCTTAGGCACAGATAAGTTAATCGTAACCGTTCTTGAACTTTACGAAACTCCTGAAGGCATTATGAAAGAGCAGCTCGCGGGAAACTATGAAATATCGGTAAAACCGGGATGGGGTCATTTTGAAACACACTTTCAAAAAGAAGTGTTTGAAAACGCGGGAAGATATAAGCTTAAAATTCTAACCAAAGAAGGAAACCTTTTATCTGAAAGGCTGTTTCAAATAAGATGAAATCCGAGCAAAAATTTGCATTTTTAATATACAATCCTAAAACGGCTAAAAATCAAAAAAACGCCGAAGATTTTGCGTTAATCTGGGAAAATAAATTCAAAACAAAAGTAACTCTTAGAAAAACAAAATCTCATGAAGATATTAGAGTTGCCGCTGTTGAGGCGGCTAAAAGCAATAGCATTCCCGTTTTTATGGGTGGCGACGGGACATTTTCGGAGTGTCTTCAGGGCCTGTCTGAATATTATAAGTTTCAAGGAATAAAAACCCCAGTCGGTATGCTGCCCGGCGGTACAGGCAACAGTTTTTTGCGAGACTTTGATATTTTAAATTATGAACAAGGCAGAGACCGCCTTATTGACGCAGTAAGTAAAAACAAAGCTAAAAAAATCGATATGGGGTTAATAGATTACACATTTGATAATAAAAACAAAAAAAGAATATTTTTCAACGTGTGGGGAATGGGAATTATTTCTAAAATTACCGAACGCGCCATAAAAATGAGGTTTCTTGGATCTTTTAACTATACAATGGGAACATTGATAGAGTTATTATTTCACAAGCCATATACATTTGAAACTTCAATTGATAATAAAACAGAAATAATAAGTTGTGATTTTATTTCAATATCAAATTCTCGTTTCACCGGCGGTTCCATGTTAATGGCCCCTAATGTAAAAGTTGACGACGGTAGGCTTCACTATGTCATTTCGAAGGTTATATCTTCAATTAAATTATTGAAACTCTTTCCCACTATTTTTAAAGGGGATCACATTAAAAACCCCAACATATCTTCAGGATTTCTAAAATTTTTTTCGCTTAAAACCGATAAACCCATTGTCATGAATATTGACGGCGAACTTGAATCTGGCTCTAATCCGAAAGTTTCAATAAAACCTGAATTTTTCTCTGTTTATTTATAACCTTTTGAAGGTTATAGACGTTTTGTTTACTTGCTTTTATAAAACCAAAATTATTATTTTATCTAAGTTAATAAAACAATTTTTGCATTTTACAATGAGAAGCATATAAAATTTTTGTTATTTACATGAAATTGATAACGGCCCAGAAATCAAAAAAAAACCAATTGCTGTGGATGTTTATGTTTCATCTTGCCATATTTATTCATGCCGCAATTTTTTATGAACTATATTTTCATGGCCAAATCGCTTTGCTGCACGAAAAAATTATACTTCAAATGCATAAAAAAAGCGTTGAAATACCTGTTATAATCGAAATCAAAGAAGAAAACCAGAGCGAAGAAAATAATGAATCAAAAGCGTTATCTCAGGAAGAAGAACTTGCAAAACGACTTGAAAATCCCGAATCATTTTTTGAATCTTACGATTTTGACAAAGAAAAATGGGGAGATCTTAAAGAAAGATTAAAGAAATCATTAAATTTAGAATCTGAATTTGAGCAGGTATTTGAAGAGCTAAACGATAAATCTGACGCCCCCGAGTCTTATATCTATAGAAAAAGACATCATGACGATTTGGTCGTTAAAGACGTTTTTCCTACTCTTGACGATATTGAAAAGCCCTTTACAGATACCCTAAAGAAGTCACCTGAAAAACTTAAAGATTATCGCGAAAGAAACAAGATTATAGACGACTTCAGAAAATGGACAAAAGGAGAATTAAACACCGCTCAAATAAAAATTCAAATTGATCAAGAAAATCAAGAAGGATATCCTCCCCTTCAGTTTCCCGAAAATGAGAGAGATGAATATTTCGACAAAACATTGCCCCTTCCTAAAGAAGAGCAATTTGATTTCTTTCGCAGACGATACCTGCCGCATGACCCTAATAAAGGCGATCTTCCCGAGGTGTTAAGAGATTTATATTATAAAAATCTTTTAAGACTGGTTAACCCTTTCAGCAACGACAATTCTTACTTTATTCTAGATTATTTTGAAGAGAATTTAAATAAAGAAGACTACTTAAAAAACGCTCTGGATGTAGCCTCAAAATTAGCCGGAACAAAAACCGCAATTGAAACATTGTTTACAATCGACAGTATATATGAAGTGCAAATGCGAGCGTTTAGTTTTTACTTTCGATTTGAAAGAGATTATCAAAAAAAATCGACTGAGCAAAAAAAAAGACTTAGAAACGAGACTTTAAGAAGAATTATAGAGCGTTATAAACCGCAACTTAACAAAAAGAAAATATACAATTATCGCGACGTCGTTATGTCTTACTCAAATAAAAGGCTGCAAATAATGGATTATATATTAAATACGACTCCTCGTGGATATCGAAGATATGACGCTATCTTTGAAAAAGCCCGCATTCTTTGGGATAAAGGCATTTATACAGGTAATCAAGAAGCCTCTGAAGCGGCGATTAAGTTATGGAAGAAAATACCTTCAAATATCGCAGCGCATGAAATTTTTTTAAATCATGAAACTCATCAAAATATCTCTAAAATCATAAATAATTTTAAAAGAAAATTAACCAGAAATGATTTGATGAAGATTCGGCATCAAATTTCAAATATATTAAACCGAAGATTAGAGAAATACCTTAAAGAGAAGAAAGAACGCGAGTATCGAATTTTATGGCCCGATAATAAAAAGATTACGCCTTAAATTTATTAATCTATCGTTTGAATTAATATTTTATACGGTTCATTAAATAAATTTTTAGTATGTTTCTCGCAAAATATACCTATAAAACCGCCCGATTCTAGATTTGTCGAGATAGAAATTCCGTCGCCTTCTTTGGCCGATTTATATTCGTCTGTTTTATAGCCTTTTCTATCGGCAATAAATAAATTTTCAAAACATCCCGTAATACCGTCTACCATGATTTTATATTTGCCGTCATTTTCATTTTTTATTTTATAATAATCAATATCGTTATTCGGATTGATATATGCCAGTATCTCTGAACCCGGCAAAATAATTTGCGCCGTTTCTTTTGTATTATTGGGTTCGATTTCTATATTGTCCGTTAAATTTCTTTCTTCAACTTGAATATAGTACTGGGCGCCGGTTTCTTTTGCTAATTTTACGGCCGTAATTTTCATGAATATTCTCTCTTTTTCAAGTAATCTTAGGTTTGAAATTCCCTCTTTTTTTTCTAGTTGGTCGTCATTGAAAATTAAAGACTCTGAATTTTCATTTTTATAAATTTCTGCTTTAATATCCATATTTTCCGCAGGAGTTACCGTTATCGAGTACTCAACCGGCCATTCATTTTTGTTTTCGAGCAAATAAATATCAATATCATGCGAATCTGCGATTTGGCCGGTAGTTTTTTCTTCAGAGATAATCGTAGCTTTTTCAAAAATATCGTTTGGCTCAAATTCGGTGTCTTTTTTATTTTTTTTAAGTTCTACTTTAAGCTCGTAGTATTCATCGGTATTAATATTGCCGTTATTATCATTTAATGATATAAAATACCTTCCTGGCCCTTGAAGCCCCAGAGAATTTATATCTTCGGTTTGTTCTTCTCCTTTTTCCTGCGAATAATGAAGTAAATTTTTATTTTCATCATAAATTCTTAATACCGGATCAATTTTTTTAACGGCAGTTACGGAAATATTGCATAATACGATTTCTTCTTCTGATACATTAAAATAGTAATAATCTTTTTCAATATTTTTATCGTTTATTTTTTTATTGTTATAATAACCGGTAATAATTTCTTCTGTGATTTCCTGAGCGGTTTCAAAACTATCGTTATCTTCTTTTTCAAAGGGATAATGAGCGTCTAGAAGATTAATCGAAAATTCATAGCCTATTTTTTTTTGTTCTATATCGTTTACCCTCTCAATTGGCTCTATCGCAATAACGATTCCCGGAGGCTCGATGAGAAGGGGCGCAAATTCTTCGCCAATTGAGCTGGCGTTATCGTTTATTATTTTATACGGATTTCTTTCTCCTTTTCGAAACAATAGAATTCTCGAATCAATACCTTTCATTTGGCTTAATTTTGCTTTCAGCATTTTATCGTTATCAGTTCGCGCGAAATAATAATCTATATCTTTTCCCTGTTCTGAGTATAATGCGCCATTTACAATGATACCCGACTTCAGCTCTTGCGCCATTTCTCTTTTATTATTTTGAGGCTCTATTTCTTGTAGATTTTTAGAACAATTTATTATTAGAAAACTATTCATTAAAAATATACAAGAAATATATTTATTTAATCTTATTCTATGAGTTTTTCGCATTATCTTTGATTATTTATATTAATTTATCTAATTACATACTTTTGGAAAACTCTGCAAAGTCAATGAATTTATAATGACTGACTCTGAAAAATAATAATATTATGAAAATATATTGACAAAATTGAATTTCTTTTATAATTTAAAAGATTAATAAATAAAAAGAATAATCGCAAAAAATATGAAAATCAAAATTCAAACCTTTTCATACGAAATTTTTTAATTGTTTATATGGGTATAAAATTTCGTTTTTATTGCTTATTCTTTTTATTTATAAAACACCTTAAGGAGCTTTTTATGAAAAAAAGGATAATTAATATTCTGGCTGTTTTTTTAATATTACAGCCATATTTTATATTTTCACAGGAAAACGAGAAACCCACTGAACCTGCAGAGGTTCAAAGTACGACAGAAACAAAAGAAAAAATCGCGGATTCTTACTTTACCGGAGACTGGGGCGGCATTCGACAAAGCATGGTTGATAAAGGCGTGACTTTTGAAATGGCCTATATAAGCGAAACCGTCTATAACTTAGGCGGCGGAATATCAAAAGGCTACGCATCTTTGGGAAATCTTGATGTAACGCTTGATCTTGATTTTGATAAATTAGCGGGGGTCTCTGGCCTTCAGATTTTTCTTTACGGACTCGGAGGTCACGGCATGGCGCCTACCGATTTTGTTGGAGACGCTCAGGCCACCAGCAATATAGAAACGGGCCAGGATTATTTCAAGCTCTATGAAGCATGGTTTCAATATTCTTTTTTAGAAGATAAATTGGCCATATTGGCGGGTTTGCATGACTTAAATTCTGAGTTCTATGCCAATGATCCTGCCGGTCTTTTCTTAAACAGTTCAATGGGCATAGGAACAGAATTTGCACAGGCGGGGCCTTCTATATTTCCTATGGCTTCTCCCGCTTTACGTTTGCTTATTAAGCCGACCGAAACGTTTTATTTCTCGGCTGCCGCATATAACGCAACTACTTCTGACCCTAATGACCCCGATACCATAAAAACTTATGCCGATTTCAAATTCAAAAATGGGGCCTTGGTCATTGCAGAAACGGGTTTATACAGCGAAGAAAATTATAAGCTTGCTCTTGGTTTTTGGACATATACCGATAAAGTCGAAAGTTTTAAAGAAGACTCTATTACCGGCGATCCCGTTAAAGAATCAGGTTATGGATTTTATTTATTAAGCGATAAATCTTTTGGCGATATATCGTTATTTTTTCGCGCTGGTATGGCAAACGCAAAAGCATTTCAATTTTCGTATAACATTATGCCAGGTATAGTATTTTCAGGAAACCTCTGGGGAAGATCCGACGATTCATTTGGCATTGGCGCATCGACCATAATTACATCGAAAGAGTATAAAAATGAAATGAACGCTGCTTCAACCAATGTCGACAGTCATGAAACTGCACTTGAATTTACTTATAAAATACAAGCCACTCCATGGGTGGCCATACAACCCGATTTGCAGTATGTGATAAATCCATCTGCCGACCCCCAATTAAAAAACACTTTAGCTACCGCTCTTAGAGTAGAACTGGTTTTTTAAGAAAGGAAGAATATTTTGACATTAAAAAAGGGGTTATTAATAACCCCTTTTTTATTTTATTCTTTTTTATTATTCTTTATACAAAAGCTTCTTCTGTTCTTTTAGTTTCTTCTTCTTCTATCTTTCTTGCCGCCGTAACCAGCCTTGGTACGTCTACTATTAGAGCCACCTCGCCTGAACCAAGTATAGTGGCGCCGCTAATTCCCTGAACATTTTCAAACAATTTTCCTAAAGGTTTTATTACCGTTTGAAATTCTCCGAGCAGCCTATCGGCGACTAAACCCGCTTTCATTTGACCATACCGAACAACGATAACATTTTCGTGACTTCCTTTTTCGCCTTCTTCGTCAAAAAATTCTCTCAATCTTAAAAACGGCAGAACTTCGCCGCGCAGATTTACAAAATTGCCACCACGCTTGGTAAGTATATCTTTTTCAGTAATTTCAATGCACTCTAATACCATATCAAGCGGTATAATATATGATGCGTCGCCAATACCGACTCTAAATCCGTCTATAATCGCCAGAGTTAAAGGAAGTTGTATTCTAAGGGTCGTACCCTCCCCCTCAACACTGTCAAGCTCAACCGACCCCCTTAAAGACTCTATGTTTTTCCTGACAACGTCCATGCCAACGCCTCTTCCTGAAACATCGGTAACCTTTTCGGCGGTTGAAAAGCCCGCTTCAAAAATCAGGTTATAGATTTCTTTATCTGTCAATTCTTGACCCGATTGAACGATTCCTTTTTCAATTGCTTTGTTTAATAATTTTTCTTTTTTTAATCCTTCACCGGTATCTGAAATTTCGATTATAATCATACCCATATCATGAAATGCGTTTAATGAAATTATTCCTTCTTCAGGCTTACCGGCGTTTCTTCTTACCTCAGGCGTCGCTATACCGTGATCTACGGCATTTCGAACAATATGCATTAAAGGATCTGATATCTTCTCTACAACTGTTTTATCAAGTTCAGTATCTCCACCCGATATTTCAAGCCTTATCTTTTTGCCCAGGTTTTTGCTTAAGTCTCTAACCACTCTTTCAAATTTTCTAAACGTTTCTCCGATTTGAACCATTCTTACGTTCATGGCGCTGTCTCGAATTTCTTCGACAAGACGCGACATAACTGACGACGCTTCAAGAAGTTCCTTATCGCCGTTTTTATCGGCTAGCTGATTGACATTCGCTACGGTAATAACAAGTTCTCCCACTTGATTAATTAAACTGTCTAGTTTTTCGGCTTCTATGCGAATTGATTTTTTAACATCTACGGCCGTTTTTTTCTGCTTTTCTAAGGCCGCGTCAACAACATCATTCGGCACCATTTTTTCTTCAACAAGTATTTCGCCTAAAGGTTTTGGTTTTTCAATATCCCCTTTTTCAATCTGCAATTTCATGGCTTTTTCAAGTTCATGTTCTGTTAATGAGCCTGTTGACGTTAGTATTTCGCCTAATCGCATCGATTCTTCGGGCATATTTTCAATCATTTCTTTATAGTGAGAAATTGAACTATTTGGCGGTATTATGACTATTTTCGCGTCATTTTCAACAAATTCAAATACCTGTTCAATATCTTCTTTTGTTTTATCTGTCTCAAAATCAATCTCAAATCCCAGATAACAATTTTCAGGATCCATCTCTGCAACAGGGGGAACATTGTCAGTTATTGTTGTTAGATTTATTATTGTACCAATCTTTTTAAGATAAGCGATAAATGACGCGGGATCTAATCCGTTTTTTAAGACCTCTTCATTAAAACGCAATGAGATGTGCCAATTTTCATTTTGCACCGTTTCGCTGGATTCTGGCCCCGATAAACCGGTTTCTTTTTTTTCTACAGGTTCTTTTTTTTCAGAATGCATCTCAGGAAGTTTTTCTCCCGACAAATGCCCTTCAAGTTTTCTTAGTATTTCATTTCCGGTTGATACCATAGATGCCGGTACGCTGCCGCTACCTTCGGCGTAAATATTTACGAGTTCCTGTATATGGTCATGACATTCTAACAGATCGGCTATAAGTTCAGGATTAATTGGAACCTCTCCCTTTCGAACTTTTTCAAGAAAATTTTCGGCGACATGGGTAAAATCTACTATACCCTTAAAACCGAACATACCTGACGACCCTTTGATTGTATGAACGGCTCTAAAAACCGCATTTACAGCGTCTTTACTATCGGAGGTTTTTTCTAATTCGAGAAGCGAGTGCTCCATCTCTTCTAATAATTCTCTGCTTTCAATAATGAATGTTTCTTTTGCCGCTGTTAAATCCATATTTGTCTCTTTTTTTTTATAATATATATTTTTTTAATTATATAGCCTTTTTAAATTCATACTGGTACTTTTTGTTTTTTTATTCCATAGGCAAAAGAATAATTTTCTCTTTCTTCTTGAGGAATTTTTATTTTATCGCCGAAAAACCCGACCGCTCCATATAAATCAAACAATTTTAGCGCCGCTGAACTATGACCGATAATTTTTAACTTTTTATCTTCTCTTTCAGCTTCTTTTCTTGCTAAAACTAATAGTTGAAATCCGGCTGTATCCATATCTAAAACGCCCGAAAGATCGATTACTATATTATTATTATTTTTAATATTTTCAAATATTTTTTCTTTTAATTCTATAGAATGATATATTGTCATATCGCCGGCTATTTTTATCAGCAAATAACCTTTATCTTGCGCTATATTAATCTGAACTGACATTTTCGTTTAAGTGGATAGCTTTTCTACGGCTACAAGTAACTTTTCAGGCAAAAAGGGCTTTACTATCCATGCTTTTGCGCCTGCCGCCTGACCCTGCATTTTCTTTTCTTCTTCAGATTCGGTCGTGAGCATGATGATAGGCGTAAATTTATAATTCGCGTATTCCGGATTATTTTTTACCGCTTTTACAAACTCTATTCCGTCAAGATTCGGCATATTTACGTCACAGATTATAAGATTAAACTTATCTCCTACAAGTTTATTTAATGCGTCTTGACCGTCTATTGCGTCAACTACTTCATATCCCGCTTCTTTCAATGTTAAGCTTACAACCTGCCTTATAGATGCAGAATCGTCTATTATCATAATTTTTTTTGACATGCTTTCTCCTGTTTTTTATAAAAATTTTTGCACTACGTTTATTAATATATCGGGCAAAAAGGGTTTGGTTATCCACGCTCGTACTCCAGCTCTTTTACCCCGTTGCTTCATTTCATCGTCGCTCTCTACAGTTAACATCACAATAGGAGTTTTCTGGTTTATACTATAATCGGCTTCTGATTGAACTTTCGCCGCGCAGCTAATACCATCTAAGTTGGGCATATTCACGTCTAACATAATTAAATCAAATTTATTTTTTCTTAAATTTGACAACGCTTCTAACCCGTCTTCAGCTTCATAAACATCATATCCGGCCCCGGTTAATGTTATTTTTATAAGCGAACGAATAGTCGAATCGTCGTCTACTATTAATATTTTTTCTTTCATAATATATATTATCCTTTGTATTTAATCAAAAAAAGTTACTTCTGATGTTCTTTTTTCTTCAATTTTTTGACCAAAATGAGCCATTTTTTGTTCTTCTGTCGTATAACTTTGAAGCATATTATCTAACCATTTCTGAAAGTCAAGCACTTCTTCTTTGGTTTCATTTTCTTCAATTCTCATTAAATGATAATAAAATTCTCTCATGTTATCATGAACATGATGTAATATCTGGCTAACCCTATCAGAAAATTGGAAAAAAACCATAACTTCATTGATTTCATTTTTAACCTGCTTGCTTTCGTCATTTAATATAGATTCAAGCTCAATCAACGTATCCATCACTTGCCTTAATCTTATTAACGTTTCTCTTAGCGTAAGTTTAGAACTTTTGCCTGACGCCATATTTTGATCAGCGGCTTCTTTAGCGGCGCTTAACGCTTCGCCCATTGTTTCGCTGATTGTGGTTATCTTTTCGGTCATATTTTTGCTTGTATGCGCAGAAAGCTCAGATAGATTCGTTACGCCTTCGGCTACTACCGCAAAACCTCTTCCCGCCTCGCCTGATCTGGCGGCCTCTATTGAAGCGTTCAGGGCCAATAGTCTTGTTTTCTCGGCTACTTTTTCTATATCTTCAGCCATCATTCTCAGTTCTTCTACAATATTGCCTAATTCGCTAAATCGTGAAATCATTTTTTTTATAACCAATTGCTCTTTCTTAAGCTGTCTCATTTCTTTTTTAAATGATTCTTTACTTTTTTCATACACGTCTTGCAGTGTTTTTTCATCTTTACCCGATACTAATGAAACGGCAGATTCAGAGGCGCCAATCGCCTTATCTAAAATACCAACCATTTTCTTAAATCTCATAGTAAGCGCCGTAATCGCGTTTTCTGTCTGGCTTTGAGAATTTTCAATATGATTTGCCCATATCGGCAGAACTTTTTCGAGTAGTTGTTCCATTGTGCCTTGATACTGACCCCTTAAACCGTCTTTTTCTTTCATAGCGGCTTCTTGGGAATATTTTTCAATCTCTTGCTTTAGCTTTTCTGTAAACAGATTTTTATCTTTCATTTTTCGCCGAGATTTTAACAAATACAATATTGGAAAAATAATTTGAGTTAATACGGCGGCGGCGATTATATAAGACGCCTGACTTAAACCGTATTGATTTACAAAAAAATACGATGTTACGGCTCCAAAACCGATCAAAAAAACCCAATAAAATAATAATATCATTTTTTTTTAGAAACTATCCCTATTTTGCGGTAATTGAAAAAATAATTATATATATATTATCGGCATTCTATTTTATTTTCATGCCCTTAAAATTTGATAATCTGTAATTTAATACTTAATAATCACGAGTTGAATTTCATTATGCCCTATTTATTTTTTTTAAAAATCAACAAACCTCAGAATATCCATTTTACCGTTATATAGATTTTAATATTACAATATTTATAAAATATTGTCAAAAATAATCTCAATTCTTCTTTTTTATTGAATGACTTAGGTTGTCGTATAATTTGTTTTCAAGCGAGTTTTCAAATATCCCCTTGTAAGGTTCGTAAAATTTCTCTCTTTGAAAATCTTTGGGCCAGTAATCTTGATCGGTTAAACCGCCCTTTTCATGCGGATATTTATAATTTTTTGCCTGTTTTCCCGCGTTTAATATGTATCCCGGCGGCTTTATCGTTTTATTTAAGAGATAAACCTCGGCTTTCTTCATGGCCATGTAAGCGCTGTTTGATTTCGGCATCATGCATAAATATATCATGACATGCGACAGAATTATTTTCGCCTCGGGCATACCTATCTTTTCAATAGAATAGAGAGCCTCTGACGCCAATACTAAAGCCTGAGAATTTGCCAAACCAATATCTTCAGACGCCAAAATTACCAGTCGTCTGGCTATTAAAGCGGGATCGATGTCTGATTTTATCATCGCCATCATATATAATAAAGCCGCGTCGATATCAGAGGCTCTAATTGATTTTATCATAGCGCTTAACAGCTCATATATATCTTCTGACATATTTGAATTTAAGCGTTTATTTTCAATTAAAAATTCGCTCAATATTTTATCGAGATCTTCTTGCTTTAAATCGCTAGAAACTGATTTTTGATATATAAATTCTAAACTTTGATAAGCCTTTCTAAAATCGGGCCACGTATAATCTTCAATTTTTTCATATAATTCATCGTAAATATCTAGATAACCCGCTTTTTTCCAGTTATTTCTAATAATATCAGAAAATTTCTTTTTCTCGGGCGGATGTATTTCTTTTATGTAGAGTCTTGACAAAAGGGGGCGGGTTAAATAAACCCATGGCGATTCGGTCATGGCCCCAACCAGAATTATTTTACCCTCTTCTATAGGTTTTAGTAAATAATCCTGTCTTGATTTTGAAAATCGGTGAAATTCATCCATAAAAATTATAATGGGAGCTTTTTTAGCGGCATTTTTTAAGTCTTCTATCGAAATAGAAGGCGCCGGCAATTCTACATGATTTATTCTTGATTCGCGTAAAAGTATTTCAATAAAGGTTGTTTTTCCGCTTCCGGGAGGCCCATATAAAATAAACGAGTAAGGCTTATTTAGAAACCTGTTTCTAATTTCAGAAAATTGACTATAATCTGAAAAGTCTTCCCATTTTTTGGGCCGCATTTTTGACCATAACGGTTCATGAATTCTGGCATATAGCCCTTCTTGAAAAGCATCCATTATTTAATAAGAGATTTTTCAATAAATTCTATAAACATAGGGTGAGGATCTAACGGTTTTGATTTAAATTCGGGATGATATTGAACGGCCACAAAAAAAGGATGCAGCTTTTTATCAAGCTCAATAGTTTCGACCAGATTTCCGTCAGGAGAAAGTCCGCTCAAGACGAGTCCATGTTTAATAAAATCATTTCTAAATTTATTTGTAAATTCATACCTATGCCTGTGTCTTTCATTTACAGAGCTTTTTCCGTAGATTTGTTCTAATAAAGAACCCTTCTTAAATTGGCACGGGAACGCTCCTAAGCGCATGGTTCCGCCTTTATCTGTTATATCTGACTGTTCTTCCATTAAAGATATTACAGGATATTTGGTATCGGGGTCAATTTCTGTGGTATTCGCGTCTTTATAATTCAATACGTTCCGCGCAAACTCTATAACGGCGCAATGAAGCCCCAGGCAAATACCAAAAAAGGGCAATTTATTTTCTCTGGCATATTTTACGGCCTCTAATTTACCTTCAATTCCGCGTTCGCCAAAACCTCCGGGAATTAAAACGCCGTCTATCTCTTTAAATATTTCTTTAATATTTTGCGCGTTAAGCTCTTCTGAATTTACTTTAACCAATTCAACTTTTATCTTAGAAGGAAAACCTCCGTGACTTAACGCTTCAAATAAACTTCTATAAGCGTCGTTTAAACTCATGTATTTTCCCACAACGGCTATCTTTACAGATTTTTCAGGTTTTTTAAAAACATCTACAATGCGCTCCCATTTTTCAAGCAACGGATTTTTCATATTTTCAAAAACCGGAGAAATTTCTTGCATATTAAAATATTTTATTATTTCATTATCTAAACTTTCTTCATGATAAATAAGCGGGATTTCATATATCGTATCTTCAATATCAGGAGCCGATATGACGCGATGCGAAGGTATGTTGCAGAATAAAGATATTTTTTTCTTTAAATCTTCATCAAGTTTTTTTGAGGCCCGGCACACGAGAATATCGGGCTGAATACCCTGTTTGAGCAGTTCTTTTACCGAATGCTGGGTAGGCTTTGTTTTAACTTCGCCCGCGACTGTTATAGTAGGTACAAGCGTTAAATGAATAAATAATGTATTTTCAACGCCGCAGTCAAGTCGAAATTGCCTAATGGCCTCTAAAAAAGGAACCGATTCGATATCTCCCACGGTGCCGCCTATTTCAACCAACACAAAATCAATATTATTTTTATTTTTGGTCAGTAATAATATTCTATTTTTTATTTCATTGGTAATATGAGGTATCACCTGAACCGTTCGGCCCAAATAATCGCCGCGTCTTTCTCTTTCTATTACCGAAAAATAGATTTGTCCCGTTGTCACAGAATTCGCGCGGCTGAGTTGGGCCCCAGTATAACGCTCATAATACCCTAAATCTAAATCCGTTTCGGCCCCGTCTTCGGTAACATAAACTTCACCGTGTTGAAAAGGGCTCATTGTTCCCGGGTCTACATTAATATAAGGATCTAACTTTTGAATAGTTACCTTAAAGCCTCTCGCCTCTAAAAGCGCTCCTATTGAGGCGATTGATACTCCTTTGCCTAATGAACTTGCAACGCCGCCGGTCACAAATATGTATCTGGTTTTCTTCACATTGCCAGCGTTTCTATTTTTGATTCTGCGTCAAGTTAGTAATGCAGATAATCGTCTAAAAAATTCATTTAAACACGATTTGCGGGCATCTTATCATATTGAATAATTTTTTTTACTATTTCAGATAAATTATTAAGACTTGACAAATCTTCAAAAAAGAGATTTTCTCTAACCTGCCATTGCGCGATTGTTTTATTGTCTAATGGTAGAAAATAAATGTTCACCCTATCGGCGTTTGAATTAAAAGCAAATTTAATTTGACTTAAAAAGACTTGATTATCTAATATCTTATCTATCGCTTTTTCAAAAGATTCGGCATGGGTCGCCGTAATGACAAATTTTAATTTATTCAACTGTGAAGCATAAATATCATAATATTTTACGGTTCTCAGTAACTGGCCGATAAAATCAGTACTTCTTTCTGCCAATAAATATTTTACCGCTTTATTTGAATAGTAAATCTCGTCTAGAGGCGTAATATGAGCCAAATATCCGAAATTGTCGGGATATGAAATCGATAAAGAAGTGCATGTTGAAACGCCTTGTGTATATAATAATGATTTCTTGTTAGCCTTAATGAATTCATTAATATCGACTCTTTTTTTATCGATATTGCTGATATTAATTTCTTGAACAAAATTTCTTTTTTCTTTAAGGTTTTCAATAATCTTATCTTTAAGATATGGCTTATATTCTTTGTAATATCTTGTGATTATTTCATCTTCATCAATTTCGACGAGAATTATCCAATTGGTATTAAATTGGCTAAATTTTTCAAATGAGCTAAAAACATTAACGCCTCTATAGTCTTTAATTATTTTTTCGCCGCTTCCGTTTTTCAGGGCCTCTTTAACGGCCTCAGTGTCTACCTTAAGCTTTAAAATGGTACTATCTGATAAAAACCGAGATTCTGAAAGCATTAATTTATCCTGATTTACCAAATATACTTCGCCGGTTTGACCTAAATTCTCGCTTTTGCTCAGCATCGTACTGACCGTATTTACGGCGCTTTGCAAAACAAACCATCCTGCAAACTCAGAATTTTTTGTTACAGGAACCGAATAAAATGCCGCCGGTTCGTCAGAAGGCCCGTAATATTCATAGTCTATAAAAATTTCTTTCTCTTTATTATTTATTATTTGCCGTAATTTCGAATCTTTTATCTCAAAAACATTTTTTTTATAATCTGATTCTTTTTTTATGGAATGAAAAACAAACCCATCGGGCGATATGAATAAAATATCATAAAAATTGCCGTATCTTTTTACATAATGATTGTCTATTTCTATTTCAAGAGCATACTGTAGATCTTCTTTCATTTCTTTAAGCTTTAAAAAATATTCTTTTATTTTTTCGTCGTCTTTTATATTGATAGCAGATTTTTTTATTTCATTAAAATACCGATTTATCTCTTCTTTTTTTTCTTTTCTGATTTTTTTTAAGATAGAAAAGGTTTCTAATTTCAAATCATTACGCGGATTTTTGTTATAAAAAAATACGAAATAGCATATAACAAACGAAAATACCGCCGCTGTAGAATAAACTAATCTTTTATGTTTCATATACAATATAATCTAAAAGAATAGACAAAACGACAATTATTATTTGAATTTATTTTCATCATATTTTAATTGACGCCATGTTTTTCTTTTCACATTTGACTGAATATGGCAGTACCTAAAAGAAAAGTTTCATCTCATAGAAGGGGCAATCGAAGAGCGCACCATGCAATCGGAAAACCAAATTTGCGGCCTTGCCCAAATTGCGGCGAATACGGGGTTTCGCATAGAGTCTGTTCCGGATGCGGATATTACAAGGGAAAACAAGTTATTATACCTAAAGTAAAAAAAGTAAAAGAAAAAGCTGAAGAATCAAAACAGTAAATTATTTCTTTACCAAAAAAGCGTCATATAGAATACCGAAACTATTCGCAGAATGGGGAATTTTTATTTCAACGGTAATTTTACCTTCTTTATCTCTTACAAAAGGAATGTATATTTCAACGGGTGAATTATGGGTTTTCCCAAAACCCAATTCAATTTCTTTATATAATATACCGTCAATATAAATCTCATATCTTTGCATATTTTCAGAATATACATAATCAGTACTTAGATATGGCGGCATGTTATCAGATTTTAAAAATCCCATATCTAAAATAAGGCTCCAGCCAAAGTATTCAAGTTCGTCAAAATCATTCTTGGGAATATATAGTTCATATTCAAGCTTAGGCGGAAAAAATATAACGCCTCTTTTGTGTTTTAATTCGCCGGCTCCGCTATCTCGCGTGATCTCAAAACCCTGCGCCTTTGCCCATGAAACAATTTTTTTTTCGTCATGAATTTCGTATTTTTTATTGTTTGTTTTTATTTTTCTTTTATAATCAACGCTAAACCATGGGAAGCATAAAATGTGTTCAGGCAATGGATTTACTTCTTCAAGGGGAGGAAAATCGCCCGCTTTGCCCGCTTTTTCTTTCGGTATCAAACCTCTGCTAAAAAAAAATACCAATATAATTATAAAGATTATTTTTGTTTTATTTATGATTTTTAAGTTCATTGATAGATTCATTTCTTTCTTAAAATCTTTTTTGATGTGATGCTACCCATTAAATAAAAATCGGCCTTTTTTACTTAAAAACTCCCTGTTTTTTTTCGCTTAAAAATATTTTTTCTCTGTATTTTTTTAATTCAACCAAACTTTTAATATTATATTCTTTAAGCTTTTGTTGTAAAAGCGCATTGGCATTTTTCAATAATTGAGGACCCTCGTATATAAACCCTGTGTAAATTTGAACCAAAGAGGCTCCCAGTAAAAGCCTTTTCCATATATCCAGGGGGCTCATTACGCCTCCGCTTGAAATTATCGTAATTTTTTCTCCGGCCGCTTCTCTTGCGGCGGTTAAATATTTTTCAGACAACTCTTTCATTGGCTCTCCCGAAAGACCTCCGCCTTTTATTATTATTTTTTGCGGTATAAAAGAATATTTAGATAAGTTTGAAGTAGTGTTTGTAACGATAATTCCGTCGCATCCCGCCTTTACCGCATAATTTACCGACTTTTTAAAATCTTTTATATTTTCAAAATCTGGAGCAAACTTTACCAATATAGGTATTGAAGTATTTTCTTTGCATTTTTTTATAATTTTTACAATATACTTTTTTTGCTGTAAATGCCTCAAGCCTGGCGTGTTTGGCGAAGATATATTTAACGCGATATAAACGCATTGTTTTCTTATATCTTTATGTTTCTCAATCTGCTTTATCTGAATCTCATAGTCTTTATACGCCTCTTGAGGTTCGGTTTCTTTTTGCTTACCGATACTTATTGCAAATCTGGCTTTATCGTTTTTTCTTAAAAGATTAAAAATATTTTCGAGGCATTTTTCAATGCCGGGATTATTAAAGCCCATTCTATTTACAATGCTTTTTTCTTTAATAAAGCGCCATACTCTTGGCTTATCGTTCCCTTTTTGCGCTTTTGGCGTAACAGTTCCAAGTTCTACGACAGAAAATCCGAATCTATTTAACTCTAAAAACATTTCGGCGGTTTTATCAAATCCCGCTGCCATTAAAAACGGATTTTTTATGACTGTATTCCAGATTTTTTGTTGTAGAATATTATATTTTTCAGAGATTTTATAACGAAAAAATAATTTCTGTTTTACCTTAAAGATCATTAAAGCTATGGCATGCGCCAATTCAGGATTGAATAAAAATAAAATGGGCTTTAATATCTTATAAAATCTCGCAAGCATTGTAAATTAATCTCGGCCGTACCGGCCAAAAAAATTCTTTGTTTTTCCCAGTTCTTCGTCGGTAACCTCTGACTGTTCTTGCAAGAGTTCAAGAAAATTTTTTGTTTCGGTATGTTCGCAGTCGCATATATCGTCTTCAAGTTCTCTTTTCTCAGTATTTTCTTCTTTTGATTCTAAATTATCAGATTCTTTTTTTTCTTCTTCGTTGTCTTCTTTTTTTGCAAGAATATATGTAACTTCTAAGTCTTCTTCTTTATCGCATTCTTCATTGGGCCATTTTCCCGTAAATTTACAGGCTCTTTTTGTTATAATATCTTCAGGAATCGTCATATCAAATTTTTCAGGTTCTTTATTTTTTATTTCATATACTTTTTTCATAAACTTGCCCCATACGGGAGCGCATAATTTACCGCCGCTTTGATGTTTTCCCAGGGTCATACTGCCCTTATCCATACCTACCCAGACAACGGCGCTTATATCGTCTGTAAAACCGGCAAACCAGGCGTCATTCCATGAAGAAGTGGTGCCGGTTTTTCCGGCGGCGTCAAATTTAAATTCAGCAGTTTCTCTAATGCTTGCCGAAGCTGTACCGTATGAGACAACTTCTTTCATCAATTTTTTTAATATCCAGGCAATTCCCGGTTCAATAATCTGCAATGTCTGATCTTTTTCTCTTTGATTTAGTTTTTTAATTATTTTTTCTTCTGTATTATATACTTTTCCGTCTCGGTCTGTCACATAAATTACAGAATGAGGTATGATATCCTGACCGTTATTAGCGACAACCGAAAACCCCGATAATAATTCAAAAGGCGTAACCTCTGAAGCTCCTAAAGCCAAAGAAGGATTTTTTTGGAACCTTTTTTTATCTATTTTCATCAGCTTTCCGGCAAAGTCGACAATTTTATCGGGACCAACCAGATCATATACCTGTATCGATACAAGATTTTTACTGTAAGCCAAAGCCTTATTTAAATGAACATATCCGCGATATCCGCCTTCATAATTACTCGGAGCCCATATAGATCCGTCAGGCTGAACATTTAGTATGGGAGAATCTGTAAACCCCATTGCATAATGAACAAGTCTGTCTTCAAACGCGGCGCCGTAAACAAATGGCTTAAATGCGCTTCCGGGTTGTCTTCTGGCAAATAAAGCGCGATTATACTGATCAGAAGGCTTAAATTCTCTGCCGCCTATCATGGCTGTAATTCTTCCGGTTTTATGCTCTAACGCCAGGAATGCTCCCTGTACCTGAATATCTCTTTTTATTTCTCTTGTTGCCGCCGTAAAATTTTTAGAGATCTTATTAATATTATCAACAGGCAGAATCAGACTTAACAGTTCAAAACTATCGGCTCTTGTTTCTTTAAATATTTTTCTAAAGTCATTTCTAATAGAATAATTCTGCTGAAACTCGGGCAAAGGCAGCACATTTTTTAAGGCGTCATAAACCAAAAATAGTTCATGGTCTATATCTTCACGATACGCCTCATTTGAAGCCTGGGCCACAGTATCTTGCTTTTCGAGGGCTTCGGTTAAAAGCTCTTCGGCGACTTTTTGCTGCCTTAAATCTAAGGCTGTGTACACTTTCAGGCCTTTTGAATAAACTTTTTCTTCACCAAAGTTTTCAATCAATTCTTGCCTTACATATTCGGTAAAATAGGGAGCCTTATCTTCTCTTGCGCCAAAAGCGGTTTTTGACGACGGAGTTATAATAATTTTATCCCAATATGAACGCCAAAAAGTATCATATAATTCATCAGCCATATCTTCATTAATATATCCTAAATTTGTTAATTTTTTTATAATATCTTTATTCTTTTTTCTGCTTTCATGGGGGCTTCTAAAAGGCGAATACGAATGAGGCGCCTTAGGAAGTCCCGCCAGTATGGCGCCTTCTATAATAGATAATTGTTGTACCGGCTTATCAAAGTAAAATTTTGACGCTGTAGCGATTCCTTTTACTCCATGCCCCAGATAAATTTGATTTAAGTACATTTCGAGTATTTCATCTTTAGAAAAAACCTTTTCAACCTGAAGAGCAAGCACCGCTTCATATAATTTTCGAAAAACTGTTTTTTCTCCGGTGGTATATAAACCTTTAACTAATTGCTGAGTTAATGTGGACCCTCCCTGAACGATTCGGCCGGCCATTATATTTTTTACCATGGCTCTTGTGATTGAAGTAAAATCTATTCCAAAATGCGAATAAAAATCATGATCTTCAACGGCTAAAAATGCCGCAATAACGCTTCTGGGAATTTCTTCGAGCTTTACTAATTCTCTTTTATGTTGAAAAAGCTCTGCGATTAATTCCTGATTAATATCGTATATTCTCGTCGGTATGGCCGGTTTAAAACTTTCCAGTCTTTGTATATCGGTACTCTTTCTTTTCTCGCCTTTTTCGCCTTCTTTTTCTAGCGATGAGAATACAAATGAAAGCTTTCCGTATTCAACATCGCTGACAACAAATCCCAAAAAGATTCCGCCAATTAAAGCCGATGTAAATAATATTGTTAAGATAACTTTTTCAAGATTATGTATATTGAATATTTTATTTATTAAAAACTTCATATGGCTTTAATTTTCTATCTCTTCAAACATATTTAGAATTTAACTTTTATTTCTTAATTAGGGTGTAAATTCAATTTTAGGAGCCTGTTTTTCCGATATATAGTTACAGTGTCATTAGTACAAATATCTGGTTTTATTTTATATTTTATTTAATTTAATGTATATTAACAATATGAGAGCGAATAATATTTTTATAAAACGCGGCGACGGTGTTATTATAAGATTTAGTTTTCTAAAAAAACTGCTTATCTTTTTATCTTTATTTTTTTTACAGAACTGCACCAAAATAGATGTATACGAATATATATTAGGGAAAAACACAGAAATAAGATTATGCGAACCGCAAACAGGACTTTTTATTGACGGATCTCATTTTATATCAAGCGAGTTTTTAAATGAAAATAACAGCTGGAACTATCAGAATCTTGAAAAATTTCACAGAGAAAAAGTGAATTCAATTCCTCACTTTGAATGCATTCCCATCAAATCTCCAAAAAACCTTCATGAAAAGCTATTAGAAAAAGAAATGATTATTGATTTGACAAAATAAAATTTGGTTTAAATACTTTCTAATAAAGACGGCCACTGTGAAAGATCTTCCAAGACAAAATCAGCGGCTTTTAAATCTTCTTTTGAATAGGGCCCTGTAGACACGGCGACAGATATTGCGTTTCCTTTTATTGCGCATTCAATATCAAAAGGCGTATCGCCGATAACAACTGTTTTATCGGGATTTTTATTATATTTTTTTTGATATAGACCAAGAGCGTCAAAAAATAAATCATTGCGGTTTGTTTTTATATCTCCATACGCCCCAAATTCAAATTTATCGGCAATCTCTTTAAGCTTTATTTTGGCCGCTTTTTTAAAGTTTCCGGTTAATAACGCCGGAGTATAACCTGACGATTTTTCTAAAAAATCGGTAAACTCTCTTGCGCCTTTCAAATAATTGGTAGGCTTATCTCTAAGCTCTTCAAGCAAATTTCTTATATAAACGGTTTTAAATTCTGTTAGATCGACAGAAAATCTGTTTTTAGGATAAATTTTTTTTAGAATATGCTTAAAGATATATGAATCTGTTCTGCCTGCTACGTCTTTCGCGTTTAATTTTATAGTTTGCCCAAAAAGACTTTCACAGGCTTTTTCCATCGACTTTCTGCCGGCGCCTCCCGAATCTATAAGCGTTCCGTCAATGTCTAATATATATAAATAATCTTTTTTTTTATTTTTATTCAAATAAGTTATTTTACTGCTGCTCAAGCGTTAAAATCTTCTCATGCTCAACATCGTCTAAGCGAAATTCTTTGTCGGTATGAAATTGTACAATTCTAATAAGTTTTTTTAATTGATTCAAATATTTTCTTAAGAATTTGTTTCTTTGAACATAGGTTTTCATATCTTTTAATCTGGCGCTTATTAACTTTCCGGTTGTTGTTTCGTATGTCATGTTTAAATCGGCATAATTTTTACCCGCCGATTCATTTTCAATAACTCTTGTTTCGGTATTTTCAGATAATACGGCAGATTGAGTATATTGAAATTTTATACTTTTAATATTCGACCCTGAAGATTTTATTATTGCCTGTTCATGAAAAATAACTATTTCTCTCATCATTATTTTTTCGCCTGCATCCATTTCAATTATTAGGTCGTCGTTATTTTTTGATTGTTTATTTTTTTGATTTTTTAGGCCTTGATATTGTTCTATCGCTTCGCCTAATTCTTTTTGAATAGCGTTTACTTCTTCTTCTAAGATTTCTGAAACCAACGGTTCATTTTTATTTTTTTGTTGCGCCTCAACATCGCCGTTAGAATAAAGTCCTATAAAGAGAGAACAAACAGGCAATAGGTATAATTTGAAATATTTGTTTATTCGTTTTGAATAAGATATTTTTTTCGTCATAATCTGTTATCTCCTATATGTTTTACATAAAATAAGCTTGCATTGTGTTTAAGACTATCGAAAATATTTGCCATAAACAGGCAAGCATAAAAACAGGAAAATAAAATGGAAATTAAGATACAAAATAAAGAAAAATATATTATAATACAGATATTCGGAAACCTGGATATTTATACCGCCGTAGATTTAAAATCGCATTTTGATAAAATAAATATCGCAAAAGACGCGCCTCTTGTACTTGAACTGTCAAATCTTTCATATATGGATTCCAGCGGAATTGGGGCTTTAATAAAGTTAGCAAATCAGGTGAAAGAGGCAAATGGTATTTTATATCTGACAGGCATTAAACCGATTATTCAGAAAGTCTTTAAAATAGCCGGACTAACAGGATACTTTAATGTTCTTTCTGAAGATGATTTTTTATCAAAATTTTCTTGACCGTTGAAAATCTTTAAATTTTACATGTTCTTCGGGATTATCAGGTAAATCTCGGCTAAAGCATGCCTTATTTAAAACAAATTTTAATTTTTTCCTAAAATGCCGAATAAGTCACAGATACATATATTATTAATCTCTATTACTTCGATTATAGGATCATTTTCATTATTTTATGCGAATATATCCGATAAAAATACTGTCGCAGTCCAAAAAGGGAAAAAAACCGATCCAAAACCGCCCACTGAACAAAAAATAAACCCCTATGAAGAAAGCGACAATAATTCTCAAGAAATCGAGCTTTCTAACGAAGATTTTTTCAAATACAAAAATAAACAACTTTATTCTAAAGATAAAGATTTGAATTTGGGTAAATCTTATCTTGATATCTTTCACCCGCTGGAATACAAAAATAAAGACGTAAAATTATATATTTTTGGAAACATGGATATGAGCACGGGATTTAAATATAATTACTGCGACCCCTGCGATCAAAGAAGCACCGCCACGTTTGACTTTGACCTTGCAAAGAATGATAAGGTCGTTCCACATATGAAGCCTACAAGTATGCAGGTAAGCGTTAAAGGTAAATTAGGAAAAAAAATTAACGTTAATATAGACTATAATAAAGATGAAAACAAATCTGAAAATCATTTTTGGATACAATACAAAACGCCGAAAACAAGCGATTTTCTTCAAGAAATAACCATAGGCAACATCGATCTTCTCTTTCCCAAGAGAGAGTTTGTCGTTTTTGAGCAATCAGGCAAGAAAACGATGGGTTTAGAATCGAAAATGACGCGCGGGAAATTAAATTTTCATACAATTGCCACATTAACCCAGGGCGAATCTTATACTCAAACGTTTATAGGAAACACAAAGAAAACAGGAAAATTAATCAATGATCATAAGTTTATAAGAAGAAAATACTATCAGCTAGAGCCATTTACATACTATGATCGCTTAACGTCTGCGCCTATTATTACGGCTGCAAGTTATGACAGAGCATCAGGTGCCTCTTTAATAACGCTAACCTCTTTTACCGCGAACCCCGACACTTATATGCCCAATTATGATATAAATATTGATCCGCTCTCGATAGAAATTTATTTAGACGACAGAGATTCGGCAAACGATCAATTTGAAGGCGCGCAGCAGAAAATAATTTCAACAGGAACGGGAACAGACCTTGGTAATTTTCATCTTCTCAAGCAGGGAATCGATTATATATGCGAATTTAATACGGGCAGAATTACATTTCTAAAAAATATAAATGAAAATTATAAAATATTTGTTCGGTATACTCATCATAACGGCAGCTTGACAAGTACAGATCCCTCGGCAAGAATTGATAACGGAAAAATAGAAACATTCATTAAGTTCGGTAAAACCCTGCATGAAGATTTAAATCGCAACGGTATTCTTGACGCAGGCGAAGAGAGCATAGACGACGGCAAACTCAATTTAGACATTTACGAAGTAAGAGGCGTTTATAATCTAGGGGCTTCTGAAATCTTAGAATCTAGCTTTACTATGACCCTCGTAAAAAAAGATTTAAACCCTGAAAATGAACTAAACGATCTTGGTCGAAAAGATATAAATTATGAAACAGGCATAATATCTTTTAATTTAAGAGAGCCGTTTAAGAATGCGATAAATTCTTCAGGGGAATTTCTATTATCCGATGAAAACGCGGGAGTTATTTATAACGAATCAACCTTTGATTATATTGCCGATTATTCAATATTAAGCTTTAGAACAGAGTTTTCAAGCATAATTCACAGCTATCAACTTACGCATTCAAATCTTATAAAAAACTCTGAAAAGGTAAAAGTAAACGCTCAGGTAATTGCGTCAAAGCTTTATTATATCGATTATAAAAGCGGTTTTTTTCAATTTTTAGATCCTCATAACCCGCAGATTGGAAGTCAAGATACCATTGAAATAAGTTATGAATACCTGCCCTTTGGTTCTTCTTCAAACGGCTATATTTTGGGCCTAAGAACCGATTATAAAGCGACGAAATACGTTAATATCGGCGGAACAATTTTGTATAACGGAGAATTTGAAAACGCCGAAGCTCCGCAAATTGGAGAGGCCCCCGCAAGCAAACTCGTTTTTGAAGGCGATATAGACGTAAAGATAGACGAAGAAAAGGTAACGAGACTCATAAATACCATACCGGGCATAGATTTAGATTTGCTTCCCATTCAAATTGAAGGATACGCAGAATATGCCAAGAGTATTTACAACCCTAATACATTTGGTTATGCTTTAATTGACGACATGGAATCAAGCGAAGAATCAAATGAGGTTCCAATATCAGAAAAAGACTGGGTATTATCTGCCATACCTCCGTCTTTAACCGGAGCCTTAGAATGCGATAGATCTCCTCTATATTATCATTTTTATAGGGACCCTGAAGATTACAGTAAAGGTTTGTTAGATTTTGCGACAGGTCCTACGGCTTCGCCGGCATATTCAAGCTTATCTGGACCTTATAACGTCTCTGACGGTCACTTAGATTCTTCACAGCTAAATTCCTCTCAGGCAGAAAAGCAGGTTTCTTTAGTATTAGATTTTGACTTTTCTAAAACGACTACGTCAAATCAAAAATTCGCCTCAATTAATACTCGCGAATTTTCTACAGTCGGAGAAGATTTTTCAAATGTTACATATTTAGAATTTTACGCAAAATTAAAAGACGCCGTAAATGTAAATTCAGGCATAAGAATCGCTTTTGATCTAGGTACGTTAAACGAAGACACAGATTCTGACGGATTTTTTGACACTGAAGATATAGGGCTCGATCTTATAAACGGAGATACAAACGGAAATAACATAAAGGATCCCGGAGAAACATGGGATACAACAGAAAGAGACCTGAAATTGAGCCAAGATCAAAGCATAGGTTTAAACGAAGATATCGGTTACTCTTTTAACCCTCCCGGATGCCCTTCGGCCAATACCATTGTGGGGGCCGGCCCCAATATAAGCTCTGATCCGCTTACAAAGGGAAACGGAATACTAAATCAGGAAGATTTTGATAAAGACGGTAAATTCAGCCTTATTGAAAATTCGGTTCCCATTGATTCAGAGGGAAGCGTACCCTATCTTTATTTTGAACAAACTTATAAAAATATATTATCAACAAACAACTGGCAGCTTTTTCGCGTTTATCTAAACCAGGCCGAGATGTCAGATAAACAAAAGCTTGCGTTGCGCGAAGTAAAAAGCATACGATTGTATATTGTTCCCCATTCTGATTCGACTAACGCCAGCGGCAAAATATTAATTGATTCGATAAAATTTGCCGGCACGAAATGGAGAAAAACATATACTGAAGACTTCGGATCTTCGACAAGAAATTCTAATTATGATACAACAGTATTTCGCTCGGCCTCTATAAACAATTTTACCTCAAAAATAGAATATGAGCCAAACTCATTTCTTAAAGAAGAGCGTGATGAGTGGGAACTTTTACACGGCAAAAAAACCAATACCGAACACGCTTATATTCGCGAAGGAGCCTTGAAGCTGACATACAATTTGAATTCTACCAATGAAAAAGCTTATGCCGAAAGAATATTTATTAAGGCAATGGAACTTCAGCATTATAAAACAATTAATTTATGGGTTAACTTTAGAACGCCTGAAATTACAGGGCATTCTTTTCTATTTCGGGTGGGCTCCAGCGAAAACGATTATTATGAATATGAATTTCCTATAAACTCGTCAGGTTGGCAAAAATTAAGCTTTGATCTGAAAAACCCTGAAAGAGAATATGGTAACTTCAATATGTTAAAGACCAATATAATGGCCGTAGGCGTTAAAAAACCTGATTCATCTTTACAATTATTAGAAGGAACTATATGGGTAAACGATATTTTTACTTCTGATCCTATTTCTGAAGATGCAAACGCTTACAAATATGAAAGTACAATAAAAATTACTAAACCGATATACAAAACCGAATCTGGCGTAGAGATAATATCTGATTTTAAGGCTACTTTTAAGAAAATTCATAAAGACCGTTATTTCAACTCTATAGGCATATCTGAAAAATTTAAAGATATCGAAACAGACGATAAATCATGGAATATTGAAAGCAATCTTCTGCCTTTCTGGAAGGCAAACTACTTATATGAAAACAATAAAACAAACGCTTTGCCCGAAGATTTTCAGGAAGAGATGAGTTTTGACGGATTTACAAAAACAATTACTCATAACACAACGCATACAATAAAATTTAAGCCGGCATGGTATCCTGTTATTAACACAGGCTTTTTATTCAGCCGTGTTGAAAATGATCTTGAAGAAACCTTTGGAAACTCTTTTCTCAATATACGGCAGTTAACCAATAAGATAAAAAAGAATAACGCGCCGACTTTTTCTATAAAACATAAAATTCCAAAATTCCTTTCTACTCAAATTGAATATGACTTAGAAAATAAATTTAACCTTCTCTCAGAAATAGAAACCGGTTCCCTGAAAGAAGAAAACCTCCTATCTCCCAATAAAGATAATCGTCAAAAAGAATTAACCGAAGAAACTAAAAATAACCTTAAGATAAAAATCGGCGAATTTTTAATAGAACCCGTATATTCTCACAAAAGAGTGCGTCTTTTAGAAAAAAATTATACCGATGACAGCAATATAAATATGATAAACGGCTCGTTTTACATACCCATAATTGAATCACCGAAAGATTTTAGATTCAGAGAAAGAATGACTAAATATGAATTAAAAACCGAGTACAAAAAGCTATGGATATTTTCTCCAAAAATAAAGACTGCAATTAATTACAAAGAATCTTCTTTTACCGATAATTTATCTACTTTTGATCGAGATAAGTTTCAAAGATTAAAACAACCCAGCACTTTAACCTCTTTAGAAATGAGCATTCCTGTTGAAATGAAAAATAATTGGTTTTTATTAAATATTTTTAAAAAAATAAAGCCCGCTTTTTACCGCGAAATTAATCTAGTAGAAAAGAATATGCCGTTTACTAATATGACAGATCTTTACAAAGACGAATTTGGCTTTAATAGAACTTTGCCTCCTTTGATGAACAATACCTTTAATCTTTACGAATATCCTTTTTGGAGATTTTTTTATTCAGATTCAACAAGAAAAAATAACAATTATTCAAACGGAAGAGATTATGTTTATAAAACTCAATATATTCCCGATATACCGCCTGAATATTCAGACTCCCTTTTAATTTATAATAATTCTCTTTCGCTTAAAGAAAAAATATCGGGCCTGATAACGTGGGACATCTGGAAACCCTTAACATTAAGAACAGATATCAATCTTTCGCAGGAAATTAACAGACCGACTGTTGACGCTCTGCCTACGCAAAAAGCGACATGGGGATTTTTTATAGAGCAAAAATACGATTTCATGAAAATTTTTAACTTCTGGTTCTGGTCGCAAAAAAAGAAACGGCAATCAAACTTTGAATTTAATTTCAAATATGAAAGGAATATGTATATTACATTAAATCAAAAAGAAGATAAATATACGCCCGAAACTTCTATTTTATTTTCATGGTTCAATAAAGATAACGCTTCTACTTCTATTTCGGTTACTTTCGGTTTGAATTTAAGAATATTTAATCATAAAGAATACATCTCTGACGAAAACGAAGACGACGCCGTTATATATCTGCAAATACCCTCTCTGCCGGAACTCGGCATTAAAGAAAAAGACACCGGCTATGATTTTAAAATTACATATAAGACAGAACTTCCCAGTCTAAAAAAATATTTTAACGATATTACCAGCCTCAATATTAAATATCATCCCGCTTATACTTTAGACTTTCTCATTGACTTAAATAAAGCAAATTACAATTTACCCGAAAAAAAAATCGGCGATTTAACCAATGCCTATTCTGTTAAGCAGTCTTTATCGGCAAATTTACACGCAAATGTCAGCGGAAAGATAAGTTTTGAATATAAATATAATATTATCAAGCAAATTCAGGGAACAGTCATCGAAAAAAAGAAAACGATTTTATTTGATATTGGCATTAAAATATTATTTTAAATTAATCATTTTTGCAAAAATTTTATATTCTCACGAGACAAAATTTTCGCCTACAATCCCTTCTTCTAATAAAGAAATTAAATTATCTGTTTTATCTTTTAATTCTCTAAATGTGGGATTATCTTCTCCCGAACTCAAATCGTCAATTTGCTTTTTCAACTGCAGCAACTCATCGGTAATATTGAGGGCCGCTAAAAGTATTAACTTGCTTTCGTCTTTTTCGTTTATCTTTTTTTTTAATTCAATTATCTTTTCATTAACATAACCGGCTACATTTCTCATATAAGCGGGGTCAATATCGCCTATTAAAGTATATGGTTTGCCCGATATTTGAACTTTCGTTCTTTCAATATAATTATTGTTTTCTGAAAGTTCTGAACTCATTTTATTACTCTTTTTCGTTTTCTTCTACGATCAGAAAGTCTTCGTCATCGTCTTCGTCAAAAATTCCCAGAACATCGTCGTCGTCTTCAACTACGATTTCTCCATCTGCAGCCGGAGTCTCTTCTGAAGGCTCTGAATCGCCCTGCTCATCAGTATTTTTCTCGTCTTCTAATTCAAGATTATCAATGGGTTCGTCATCTGTGATGACAATTTCTTCGTCGTCGTCTTCCAGTAAAACAATATCATCGGAATCGTCATCTTCTTCGCCGCCTTCAAAAGAGTCTTCGGCTATTTCTGGCGCGTCATTAACCGAAACCGGCTCTGGTTCTGATTCTAATTCCGGTTCTGATTCTAATTCCGGTTCTGATTGCGGCTCAGATTCATTCTCTGCCTGCGGTTCGGGTTCGGGTTCAGGCTGCGAAGATATTTCAGCGTCATTAGGGTCGCCTTCAATTAAACTCATCGACTCGCTTTCTTCGCCTACTTCATCTTCAATGTCTATTTCAACTTGAGTTTCTTCTTCTGTTAAAATATCTTCGCCTTCAGACTCTTCTTTAACCGTTTCAACCTCTGGGGCTTTATCAGACGACACTGCGGCCGCAGCAGTCGGTGCAGCGGCGCCAACAGCCCCGGAAGAGACCGCGTCAGTTTGACCGCCTTTAAGGGAGTCTAATTTTCCAATGATTTGTACTATTTTTGTTTCCAGATCTTTTTCTTTTGATTTAAGTTTACTTAGCTCAGATGTAGCCTCGGCTAATTGTTCCTGAAGTTTTTTTGATTCAATTTCCTTTTCTTCGGCCGAAAGTTTCAGTTGATCATTGCTTGATTTGAGCGTATCAACTTCTTTTTCAAGATGATTATTTTCAACTCTTAGGTCAGATATAAGTTCAAGAGCCTTGGCTATTCTTCCTTCTAGTAGTTCTAATTGTTCCATTGTTACCATAGTATTCTCCTTAGTAGTTTATTTAATATTCTCTTTTTTTAATTCTTTTTTAGTATATTCTATCGGAAGTTCCGGATACATATTCAACGGATTTTCGACTAATTGAGCATTTGGAGGCGGTTTATAATTAAATAAACTTTTTTTTATGCCGGTTCCAATTTTAATCTCATTAAACTTGAACGTATGAGTTATTTCTTCTGATTTAAAATTAATTTCTTTTAGCATCTCATTATCTACTGAAATTATTATTTCAGAAATATCCCTTTTGTCATTCTTATACACATATTGACTATTTTCTTCGACATAACTTCCCTTATAATATTTCAAAAACTCAAATATTCCCCCTGAATTTTCCGCCACCTCTTGTTTGGCGCAGATTTCAGTCTCGGGATTATATATCCACAAGAACTTACCGTTCGTTGCTATAATACTATTATCGGCAAGTATGATGTGAAGTTTGTCGGGATATTCATAAGAAATTTTACCTTTTTTATTAATGCCTGACGAACTACGATATTCGACATCGGCCATAAAGCTTGAAAAAATACCCTTTGCTTTGTCTTTTATTTCTTCAATGCCAACCGAAGAACTTATGTCAGCCGCATTGAAAAATAAGCTAAACGCTACTATCCATTTAAAAAAATTCAAAGAAACCGAACGTAAGAAATTTATTATCTGTATATTGATAGGATCATGAGACTCGATTGAACCGTTTTCTATTTTATTCCAGTATTTCTTTATTTTATCCATTTCGTCGCCGTCTACCCATATTGAACCGCATTTTTCGCAATAATCTAAAATTATATTCGACATGCTCAAAAAATTTACTTTTATCATATGTGTATTTTCGCAATAACCGCATGGAATATAATCATGATTATCTTTATGCGGGTCATGATCAATCGACGAAAATTCGATATCTTCTGTAGGAAAAAATCCCTCATAGTGAGGAATCATCTGATTTAATTCGCCTTTATGAAGGTACATTCCTTCACATTTTTGGCATGCTATAATTTTTTTACCGTCTTTTTCAATAATTTTTAATTTTTGATTATTTTTACATACCGGACAATTTTCAATTTTTGCCATATCCGCCTTCTTTTCATTGTTTATTTTATACTTGATACTATTATCTATTAACCATAAATGTTAATATTTTTTATTTAAATATGCAATATAGTCATTATTTTAGTTTTCATCAATAAAAACTATTAAATTTTATATATATTTTTCTTTAATATCTTAAAATCAGTTATATTCGTTCTCTGGCCGATATAGTATATCAATTCCTGAATCTAGATAACCAATCCACACAAAATCATCTTCTATACGAATCATTGTCACTTCGTTAGAGCTAAGGCCTTCAATTGCTCTTAGTTTTTCAATTTTTTCGGTTTCTCTATTAAAAATTCGAATGCCGTTGCCCGATGTTCCAATCCATATTTCTTTATCTTTTTTAGCTATCGTGGTGGGGAAAGGAATTCCCCAATCAAAAGATTTAATCTTTTTTTGAATCATATCATATCGATATATTCCGGCTTTATGAACGCCAATCCACAAATAACGTCCATCAATAAACAGCGCCTTTATATTATCTTCTTTGAGAAATCCGTTTTTTTTATTTAAATATAGAATTTCATTATTTTTTTTATCTTTTATAATGACGCCGTTTTCCAGAGTTCCAAAAGCGATATATTGATGATCTGCTACGATAGAGTAAACATAATTTGTTTTAATAAATGAATTAACGTCGAGTATTTCAATGCTTTTCTTATAGATATCATATTTTACCGCTCCGTTTGAAAGAGTTGTAAAGTATATATATCTATCGTCTTTTATTACTTTTTGAGCCAAAGTGAACATCTTTTCTTTTTGGTTTAACGAGTACACCCTGCTTTTTTTCTTGTCATAAACAAAAATTCCGTCATATGAAGCCAGATATAGATTATCAAAATCGACATAAGCTGATCTTAGCTGGCTCGAGGGCAGCGATATTCTGTCAAAAATTTCTCTTGAACGAGAAAAGCGGGCCAATCCCCTTCCCCATGTTACCACCCATACGTCGTCTCCGTCGACCCTTATATCGGCGACCGCATTATCGGGCAGACCTTCTTTATTTGTTATATTAATTAAAGTTAATTTTCTAAGTAAAAATTTTAATTTGGGCGTCTCTATCTTGCCAAGCTGCATTGATCTTAGTAAATATGAATAAGCCAGATGGTTTTTTCTGAATTTATTTGCGAAAAGCAATCCCAATTTATAATATGCTTTTTGTATTGCTTTATTTTTTTCGTTTTCAGACATGCCGATATTTTGCGCTTCAAGCAGCCTTAGCGCATTTTGATAATATTTTGTCGCATTTTTCCATTGTCTGCTATCTTCCATTAATTGCCCCAAAATCATATACGCGTTTATAATTTGATTTTTTTTATCTGTTTTTTTCTCTTGATTTAAATATTCTTTCAGGTAATATTCTGATCTTTGAGTAATTTTTAATTCATAATAACAATTTCCAAATAAATAAAGAATTTCTTTTCGATAACGGTTATGCGGATATCTCTTTTGTAATTTGCTGTAGTATGAAATTGCGTCAAAATATTCTTTTTGATTACGGGCGATTTCTCCTAAGTAAAAAAAAGCGTCGCGAACCTCATATTCATAAGGATTTTGTTTAATAAAAGCGTTAAATTTTACTTTGGCTTCGTTCCATTCTTTATCTTCAAAATGATCAATTCCTTCTTCAAAAAGCTCTAAAGAAGTTGAAGCATCTATAAAATAAGGCGCGGCAAAAAACAACAATAATATTATTTTTATTTCAAATCTACGATTGAATTTCATGTTTTTTTTAACTTAAAATAATTCTGTTAATATATTCTCGGACGCTAAGCGGTATTTCAACAATCTTTTGATAAAATCGTCAGATTCTGTTTTAATATAAGCCGACGCTAAAGAAGAATAATTTTTTATCCATTCCATTGGAATATACGCATACGCAATTTTTCTTAACGATTTATCTTTATTTCCAAATATCCATCTAATAAACCGCCGGTTATTAAACTCGGGCAGTAAAAATATTTTTGTTAAATTCTGCTTTACTGCCGCCGCTTTCATCTCTTCAGGCATACCATCCCAAAACTCAAAAGATTTTTCGGGCATTGTTTTTAATCTAACGCGAAAGCATGCACAGCTTATTTCTACTTTGCATCTGTCTTTTAAAATATTTTGTTCATTTGAATGCATTCTATCATAATTTGAAGAGAACAAGTAAACGGCGCTTGTGGTTTCATTTGCGGATATAATTTGATTAAATATTTTCTTTAACCTGTCTCTTCTTGAAGAGTCGCGATGTTCCAGCGCGGTAAAATAAGACGAGATTAGCCAACGGTTTATGATAGAAGAATTTTTTTTTGCTAATTTTTCATAATCAGCCCCGTCAAATTGATATTTATCAATAATATTTAAGATTTGGGTTAGTCTATGTTTAGGAACCCCGCTGATATCAAAATCTAAAAAGGCGTCGGATAGATCTTTTATATTTCCTTTTTTATTTTCAGCTAAAAGAACTCCCCAAAATATATTATGTATTTCTTCTGTGTTAAGCAGTTTCGCTTCAGTTAAATATGGCTTTATTAAATCGATTATTTTGCGATCATGTTCTCTTGAAGCTAAAAACCACTCATGCCCAAGTTGAAAGCGATAAAACACCTGTTGAAACCATTCTATTTCTTCGGATCCCGGATTTTCAACCGTTTTAATAAAGTATAGCCCAAGTTTTCGGTTATCTTTTTTCTTGAATAATTTAGCCAGAATAAATCTAAATTTTTTTGAATCAATCTTTGCCAGAATCTTAACGATTTTTTCGGCAAAATTTCTCTTCTTATTTTTTTGTAAAAAAGAAAACAGCGAATTAAAGTGATTTTGGGGCAAAATAATTTCCATTTGAATTAATATTCTATTTATAACATTCTTTGAGTTCTCTTTATATAAATGATTGAATATCTTTTCTGTCAGATTTTTATTTTTCTTTTCAAATGCCTCATTTATCATTTTGAGTTTTTCATCGTCTGATCCAGATTCTAATTTTTTAATTAATGTTTCCTGATAGTTGTCTTTTGACTTTTTTTTTTGAACAGAATATAAAGAAGTATTCATAAATATGAATATGTAAAAGACTATAAGATAAGGCAGAATTCGCATATTATAATAATAATTAGTTTATTCTTCTTTTTTGGCGGTATCAGATTTTTGTTTTAAAATCCAAAATACAAAAGTTAATACTAGAATCAATATTGAAACGGCCGCAATATAAATATTTCTTAATGAATTAATATCTATAAGCGTATTTTCTTGCTCTTCAATACTCTTTTTCTCGTCGATAAATTTCCATATTTGAACGTCATTATCGTAATATAAATATGTTTTAGCAAAGTCTTTACCGGCTTCTTTATCGTTTTTTAGTATGCCTATTTTATTTTCTAATTTGCTTATTGAATTATTTATCGATGCTATTTCATTTTCCAGATTTTTCTTTTTAATTAATTCATTTTGATACTCGAGATATCCGTTTCTACCAAAATAAAAATTATATACGATTATACATAAAATTAAAAATAAAAAGGGCCATAAAAGCCAATTTTCATAACTCGATTTTAACAATTCGCGAATTTTCACTAAATATAACTTAATTATCATGACTATTTAAGTCAAGAAAAATATATTATTTAAAATCGATTTATCTTTTTACCAAAATAGACGGCATGTTCGCCAAGCTCTTCTTCAATTCTTAGAAGCTGGTTGTATTTAGCGATTCTATCAGTTCTGCAAAGCGAACCTGTTTTTATTTGTCCGGCGTTTAGGGCAACCGAAAGATCGGCAATGGTACAGTCTTCGCTTTCTCCAGATCTGTGCGATATTACGCATGTATATTGCGAGTTTTTCGCGGTATTTATCGTTTCAATAGTTTCTGTCAAAGTGCCTATTTGGTTTACTTTTATCAATATGCTGTTTGCAATACCCTTTTCGATACCCTCTGATAAGATTTTCTTATTTGTCACAAATAAATCGTCACCTACTAGCTGTATTTTTTTACCCAATATATCAGAAAGCATCTTCCAGCCTTCCCAATCGTTCTCGGCCATGCCGTCTTCAATTGAGAATATCGGATATTTTTTTGCATAATCTGCGTATAGATCGGCTAGACCCTTTGAATCTAAAGACAGTTTTTCTCCCTCTAGTTCATATTTGCCGTTTTTATAAAATTCACTGGAGGCGGCGTCTATTGATATAAACGTATCTTCACCGGGTTTATAACCCGCTTTTTCAATGGCCGTCAATAAAAGCTCGACGCCTTCTTTGTTTGATTTTAAATCGGGGGCAAAGCCCCCTTCGTCGCCTACGGCCGTATTAAGATTTTTTTCTTTTAGAACGTTTTTTAAATTATGAAATATTTCTGCCCCCTGCCGCAAACATTCTCTAAACGAATCATGCGCCACGGGAGCTATCATAAATTCTTGAAAATCGATATTGTTATCGGCATGCGCCCCGCCGTTTATAACATTCATCATGGGCACGGGCATTACGCAGCCGAAAGGACCGCCTAAATAACGATATAAAGATAATTCGTAGTAATTTGCGGCCGCATGAGCCGCAGCCATTGAAACGCCTAATATAGCGTTGGCGCCAAGATTGCTTTTGTTTTCAGAATCGTCAAGTTCGAGCATTACTTTATCTATCTCAATTTGTTTTTCGGCCTCAATGCCTATAATATGGGGATGTATTTTCGAATTTACGTTTTCAACCGCTTTTAATACGCCTTTGCCCATATATCTGCTTTTATCGTTATCTCTTAATTCTAAGGCCTCTCTTTTGCCTGTAGATGCGCCAGACGGAACAATCGCTCTGCCTTTTACCCCGCTTTCTAATATTACCTCAACTTCAACCGTTGGATTTCCTCTTGAGTCTAAAACTTCTCTTGCTATGATATTTTCAATAATTGACGACATATACCAAAATTGGTCTTAAAGAGCTCTTGTAAACGGCAATTTTTTATATTTTTTCCAAAAAAAATCAATTTTAAGCGGAATGATTTTGAAATAAAGGGGTATTTATATATTAATATGAGATTACAAAAAAACATCGGAGAGTTGCTCATTTCTTGTAGTCTCAATATAATAGTTAAAGGAGAAAAAAATGTACGAAAACAAAATGCAAATTCACCAAATCGTGGGACGTCTGGTAAAAGACCCTGAACTTAAAGAAACGAAAACAGGAAAGCTTCTGCTGAACTTTACCATAGCATATAACACAAGAAGAACGTCAGACTCAGAGGGTTCCCATTCTAATTTTCTGCCCGTTGAAATTTGGGAAAAAAGCGCCGAGAAGTTTTCTAAGATATTAAAAAAAGGGATGAAAATCATCGCCAAAGGCGAACTGCTTCAGAATCGATGGAAAAATGAGAATGGAGAAACACGCTCAACCATACGCCTTTCGGCTGAAGATATCGCCGTCGCAGATTTGAAATTCAGGCCCTCTGAAGAGATAGTAGCGCAGCTTACAGCCTAATTGCTTTACAAAGAGTTTTGCAAAATTAAATGGTTGTGTAATAAGCGGTATTTCGATACATTTTCGGCCGTTCATTGAGTTAAAAATGCCTAAAATAAGCATTTTTCGTATCGCAAGCAAAGCTAGCCGAAGGCTGATGAGGCGGAAAACACTCAATAACCGACTTATTACACAGCCCCATAATTTCGATTTAACATGATAATTAACGTAAAAGCTCATACCAATTCTTCTGAAAAAAAAATATTAATCAAAGACGAAACTTTTCACGTTTACATTCATATAGCGGCCGAAAAAGGAAAAGCAAACAAAGAGCTGATAAAATTAATCGCTGAATATTTTAAGGTTCCTTTAAGCAAGGTAAAGATAATCAAAGGATTACGTTCTCGCAGCAAGAAAGTTGAAGTTCTTTAATCAGTTGCGGCGTCTCGCGGTCTTGGGCGTAAGCGCGTCAATAAATTCAAGATAGCGTTTAGATTCTTTTTCGCCTTCGGCAAAACCCGTAATTTTAACGCCTATAATTACGTCATTTGCAGGGTTAGTTCCAAAATAAGCGATTTCAGAAAAAACGCTTATCGGCTTTTGAACTCCAAAGATTATATCAAAGCTAAATCCTTTTTGTTGTATTAAATTTTTCTTCAAAGCCGCGTCAGTGATGAGAAGCTGAAGCCCTCTTTTTGAAATATTTCTGACTATCTGGTTCGTATGCACATAAACCGCATTCGCTTCTCTAACCTTATCAATCATGCTATTCGCGATTTCTTTTATTTCATCGGCCATCTCAATGGAAATTGGATTTTTTTTATTCACTAATTGAATATAACCAATAGACATTTTTTTGCCGTCATGCCCTACATAATTGATGGGAACAATAAGCTCAGATACGATTTTCTTGCTTTTATATTCATGAATAACCTTGTTTATGTCGCTTTCCATTTCGTTTCTGTAATCAATGAATTTTTCATGATCGTCAGACATATAAGAATATTCATCTGTAGTGTCTGATATATATAACATTTTTCCCGATTTTCTTACAAGTTCAAATTTTTCTGTTTTTTTATCAAAAACTTCTACATGTATATCGTCAGCCTTGTCTGATAAAACATTTTCATATTGTTTAAAATAAACCTTTATAGATGTAGGCACATTAAATAATAAGGAGCTTATCACCTGTTTTGTCGCCCTTATATTGCTGACATGAACCTTATTTCTTTCAATGGGAATTCTTTGGTCTTTTCTATCTTCTAATGAAACTTTTATTTCGCGCAATTCAGCCGTATAGTTTTCTCTGTCATGTCTTTCTTTTATGGCCGCGTTTATCAACATATATTTTCCGTTCATGCGATAAAATATGGCACTTTCCTTCAGTTCATATTCTGTTTTAATCTCTATTTCAAGGGGATCTTTTACCTCGCGAACTGTTAAGACGATAGGATTATACAAACCTTTGATAAAAAAAGTATTTCCTGAGAGATAATTTCCCGCCATTTTTTTTAAGCCGTCAGTATCATTGATAATCTGAAACTTGCGCTGTAGTCTTTCGTGAAAAGTTCCCATTTTATTTTTAATCTTTTAATAAATGCCCTAATTTTGAAAATTTTGTATCTAAATATTTTTGATTATATTTATTGGGTTTGATGACAAGCGGGACCCTTTCTACAACTTCGAGATTATAGGCATCTAGACCCACAATTTTTCTTGGATTATTGGTTAATAGTCTGATTTTTTTTAATCCCAATTTTACCAGTATCTGAGCTCCTATACCATAATCTCTTAAATCAGGCGGAAATCCGAGTTTTTCATTTGCTTCAACCGTATCTAAACCTTCATCTTGCATATGATAGGCCTTTAGCTTATTTACAATGCCTATTCCCCGGCCTTCCTGGCGCATATACAATATTACTCCCTTTTTCTGATCTGCTATTAATTTCATTGCCGCTTCAAGTTGTTCTCCGCAATCGCATCTTTGGGAATTAAAAACGTCACCCGTTAAACACTCTGAATGAACCCTTACCAGTATGGGTTCCTGTTCGTTCCAGGAGCCCATTGATAAAGCCATATGCACCTTTTTATCTAATGAGCACTTGAATGCCTTAACGTTAAAAACACCATATTTTGTGGGTATTTTAGCCTCGGCCTCAAAATTTACATTTTTTTCGCGTTTTCTTCGATATGCGATTAAATCTTTAATCGTTACTATTTTTAAATTATGCTTCTGCGCGAACTTTATAAGATCCTTCATTCTTGCCATAGTGCCGTCAGAGTTCATTATCTCGCAAATTACGCCCGCCGGTTTTTTACCAGCTAAATTCATTAAATCAATACATGCTTCAGTGTGACCTGCCCGCACCAGTACTCCTCCGTCTTTTGCGACTAAGGGGAAAACATGCCCCGGTTTAACAAAATCTTCAGAGTTTGTTTTAAAATCGCTTAGTTGTTTTATTGTTTTTGACCTATCTGAAGCCGATATCCCTGTTTTAATATTATGCTTTGCGTCGACTGAAATAGTAAAAGCCGTTCTATGAACATCCTGATTTTCTTTTACCATAGGACCAAGCTCTAATTGCGCGGCCCTTTCTGAAGTAATGGGAGCGCATATTAAACCTCTGCCATGAGACGCCATAAAATTTATTTTTTCAGGAGTCGCGTCTTGCGCCGACATCACCAAATCTCCCTCATTTTCGCGATCTTCAGAGTCTGTCACAATCAGCATCCTGCCCGATTTAATGTCTTTAATGGCCTCTTCAATGGACGATAATATTTCTTTCTCGTTTTTCTTTTTTTTAAGTTTTGAAAGTACAGCTCTCATTTTTTATTCTCTTCTTATTGTAATTTATTTCTTATTATAAAATTAATATAATTTTTACGCTTTTTGGCATTAAAAAATATATTCTTTAACATTTATGATTTTGCTTTATAAAAGCTCATTCAAAAATTTTGACAGAAGCCGCATATTTTAGAATTTTTTTGCTCAATAAATCTTTATCTAAATTTCCTTCGGAACCATAAGAAACCGTATATGCAAATTCAGGACTTTTATTCTTACTGTACTTAGGGTGTAAAGATTGTATTATAGTATAACCTTCGTTAAAAAAAGCCACTTTGTTATAGGGATGTTTTTCATTTGTTATTTTTTTCCATTCGTCTTTATAAGAATCGCTTAAATCTTTATCGGGAGATATGTACCGATAAAGATAAAAAACCCCTCCTTTGTTTTCATGCTCTCCGATGACAATACCCGATATGTTCCAAACAACGTCGGTTTTATCTTGATGATAAGATAAAACAAGCTTTAAATAACTTTTATCGTCAATATCGTGCATATCGTTTTCATATGATATAGAAAGTCTTTTCGATTTAAATTTTGCCCATTTTTTATTTTTATAGCTAAAATCAACTTTTCTTAAAACATCGGGCAGATAATCTTTATATTCTAAAAATTCTTTCCATTCTTGAAAGGTTCCATAATATGATAAATACAGAAAATCTACTAATATCTTTGTATCAACTATAAAACTAAAATCTATCGCTCCCGTGCTTCCGAACCTTAAAATCACGACCATGCCCGCCGGCGTCGGCATTGAAAAGGTCATTATCTTTTGATCAGAGTATTCGAGGTTCCAGGAGCGAACAATCCATTTTCTACTGTATTTATCGACATGAACATATTCTTCATCGGCTTTTCCCATAGAAGTAATTCTTACTTTATCAGATCCTACATTTCTCGAAATTGGAACCCCTTCTAATATTAAATCAAAAAACATTTTTGAATCGGAATATAAATCTCTTAATTTCATATCATCGGGTTTTTGAATTCTCATTAAAAAATATTCATTTATCCATCCATACTGTATAAATCCGTTTTTTCCCAAATCGGCCTTTCCTTTTTCTGAAGGACCAAAGGCATCCCAGTATCCGTCTTTTCCCTGAGCTATAATATTGGGAAATACCGTTGAATAATTTGAATGAAGCAGATTTTTTGACTTGGGCCGCGGGGAAATATTTCTTTTTCATATTTATTAAACATCCCTTTCAATATTTTTTCTGTATATTCTTTTGTATCTTTTTCAAATTTTTCATTTAAAGACTTATATGTATCGGGTAAATTAAATTCTTTATGATATATATCATAATCGCTGTAACTCATATTATCTAAGCCATACTTAATCTGTTTATGCGAAATTGCAATAGGCTTTTCAGTCAAGGCCTCGCCAATAGGAAGAGCATAGTTTAAATTTTCATTGGATGATTTCATGCACACAATACCGATAACTTTTCCGTTTTTATTCAACAAAGGACCGCCGCTGTTTCCCGGAGAGGCGGCCGCTGAAAATCGTATCCACTTCCATTCACCGTTTTCTTGTTCGGGCGTATTCGACGTATACAAGCCGTCTCTAATAACAATTCCCTCTCCTAAGGCGTTGCCTACGGCATAAACTTTTTCATTTAGTACGGGATTTTTATCAATGCTTAAAAATTTCGCCGCTTTCTTATTTTTCAGATTAAAAACTACGAAATCTCTATGATCAGAATAATTTAATATATTATCTATTTCAAAGACGTTCCCTTTTTTATCTCTTATAAAGACTTCGCGATATTGGCTTCCGTCGCCTATCGGCATAACATGAGCCGCAGAAACATATTTGTTAGATTCTATCGCAAACGCGCTGCCGATAGAGATATATTTATCGTTTCGAACAGCGTAAGGAATTAAATGCATTGGAAGTTCTTTTTCATAGGTAACGTCAATAGGTTCGTTCTTCTTTACAATAACTTCATATACGGCTTCATTGATAGTTTCAATTGTTAACGACGATAAGCCGTTACCTGTCTCTTGAGCCGCAATATTATAAATAGATATTAATAATAACCCGTTTATTAATATAAACTTCTTCATATTTTTTACTTTCCTTTCGTAATTTTCAATTATATAAATAAATATGAATCATATACGTCAAGTCATTATTAAAACAAGACAGGCGCAATGAGGCGGTTACGAATTGCCAACTCTGTTGATTTTGTAGTCTTAAGATAAAGATTTTTTATACTTGTTCGCCGCCGATATAGTTTTTACTTCTCTCTATCGATTGAAGAGCTAAATATTGAATGCCGTACCTTTCAAGATTTGCATATTCATCGTCATATTGACTAAAATGCCTTTCTTCGTCAAGCACCAGCTCTTCAAAAATCTTTTTAGATACAGAATCTGCGTTTTGTGAACATTCATTGGCACATTGGTTATAATCTTTCATACTTTCTTCTTCCATCTGTTTTGCGGTTTCTAACATTTTTTTAACGTCTTGTATTTTTGTTATATCGCCGTTTGTCTTCATTTCGACATCGCCCTTTAAAAACAGTATTCTTTCGGCAATTTTTTCAACATGCATCATTTCTTCTATAGCGGTTTTTCTAAACAAACCTGCCAATAAATCAAAACCCTGATCGTCACAGTGAAAATGAAAATACATATACTGGTGTACCGCAAAAAGCTCATCTGCCACGGCCTTATTTAATAGTTCAATGCTTTTTTTATACATTTTTAACTCCTATAATGTTCATTTGCTAATAATTCATATAATATTTACTAAAGACATAGAGCAAACTACTTTTATTTTTTTTAATATAAAATAATAAAAAAAAATTGCCATTATTTTATATTTAGCATATAATGTTAGTTAGTATTAACTAACATTATCAGACTATGAATAAAGTATCAAGAAAAGAATCTATAATAAATGCCGCCATTGCAGTTTTAGGAGAAAAAGGAGCTCCCCATTTGACTATGCTTGAAATTGCCGATAAAGCCGGAATTACCGACGCCGCTATCTACAGACATTTTAAAAATAAAACAGATCTTCTAACGTCTATAGTAAAGAAAATCTCTTCTTCATTAACGACAATAACAAGCGCAGATTCCGGCGAGACCCCTGAAAAGAGACTAAAAAACATCTTAAATAAACAACTTGAACTTATCGAAAGAAATCCGGGAATTCCAAGAATATTATTTTCAGATTACCTTCATATACATGACGCATCATTGAAAAAAATGATGTTAGATACGGTTCAAAGCTATATGAATAAAATCGAGGCGATTTTTCAAGAGGCTGTTGTTAAAGAAATTTTTCGTCAAGATTTAAATTCAAAAGCCGCTTCTTATGTTTTTTTAGGGCTCATTCAATCAAACGCCATTATCTGGTCGTTATCAGACTTTTCGTTTTCGCTTTCAGATAAATCAGAAGATCTCTGGGAAGCAGCTTTAAAAGGACTAAAATAATTAGAATAGGAGAAAACAATGAAAAACAACAAGAAAAAAATGATTTTAGGCATAGGAGTTCTGCTTCTTATTGCAGCCCTTCTTTTGACAATACATCATCTTCATTCGGGACATGAGCACAGCGAACATGAACACGGAGAAGTTTCGACCGAGATGACGCTTAACAATGGCGAGAAATGGAAAGCAGATATTCAGACAAAAAGATTTGTTATGGCTATGATCCATTTTGTCGAGAAAGTTTCGGTCAAAGAGAATTTGACAAAAGCTGAATATATAGACGCGGGCGAGACTCTTAAGGGCAGTTTCAACTCTATCATTGCCAATTGCACCATGGAAGGGCAGGCTCATGATGAACTGCACAAATTTCTTATGAAGCTAAGCCCTAATATTGAAGAGCTTAGAAAGGGAAACTTAGAAACCGCAAAGCATGCTTTAGAAGAAAGCAAGAATACTCTTAAGCTGTTTCAAAATTATTTCAAATAAAACCATACTCGCTTGTTTTCGGAGTTTAGTATAAATAAACAGTATTTATACTAAACTCCTTTTTTATTTATGCATAATTATATCTTTTTCTTTGCGGGAAAATCATTTTATAATAAACGTTTATTCATGAAAATTGATAAAATAAGCCACTTTAGGTTGACGCTATGAATTAAGATATTTCTGCTATTCTTATGAAAAAATATAAAAATAAATTAATCTTATTACTGGCGGCTTTATTTATAATTTTTTTACCGCTCTCTTCAGAAATAGCCGGTTTTCTGGTTGATAAAAAATGGTTTTCGGCCGTGGGATATTCAGAAGTTTTTTGGACAACGCTTACCTCAAAAGGTTATGTATTTATTACTTTTTTTCTTATCTTCTTAATTTTATTAAAGATAAACTACCGCGTTGCCTGGAGACTTAGCGGTCAAAAGACGCTCAATAATGTGGCAGGCTTTCAAATTCCAGGCGAAAAGTTTATTCACATTATCGCCTCATTGCTGATTCTTATTTTTTCATTTCTGGCAGCCTCGGCGGCTTTGCCAAAATGGCAGACTGTTTTAGAATTTATTTACGGTGAAAAATTTAATATAAAAGACCCTATTTTTAATAATGATTTAAGTTTTTATTTTTTTAGCGTTCCTTTTTTTGAAAGCATCAAAAACTGGCTTTTTGCTTTTTTTATATTGGCCGCTATTATGGCCGCTTTGGTTTATATAATTACCGGCGCGGTACAATGGGTGCGCGGATGGAAGCACGGTTTTTCAATTCCGGCGAGAATGCATTTAAGCGTTCTTTTGGCGGGGTTTACTCTTGTTCTTTCTTTTGGTTATTGGATTGAAAAATACAGCCTTCTTTATTCGGCTTCGGGAGTGGTTTACGGAGCCGGCTATACAGACGCTCATGCGAGAGTCTTTTCATATAATTTCATGATTTTTGCCGCCTTAACGGCTTTTTGCGTCGTCATTATATCTTTATTTAGAAAAACGTTTTTATTATTAATTTCAGCCGCCGTTCTTCTTTTTGGTTCCCTTCTTATCATCCACTGGATATATCCCGCTTTTCAAGAGAAATTTGTCGTTGGGCCCAATGAACTTGAAAAAGAAAAGCCTTATATTGAGCATAATATTAAATATACTAAAATGGCATATAATCTTTCAGACATACAAACTAAAAAATTTTCAGGAACCGGAGAACTAACGCGCAGCGACCTGATAGAAAATAAAACAACCATCGATAATATCAGGCTTTGGGATTGGCGTCCGCTATTAAACACATACAAGCAAATTCAGGAAATTCGTCTTTACTATAAATTTAACGATGTTGATATAGACAGATATTTAATAAACGGCGAATATCGACAAGTCATGGTCGCCGCAAGAGAACTGGCCTTTGAACAGGTACCCGAACAGGCTAAAACATGGGTAAACCAGCGTTTAAAATATACTCACGGCTACGGCATTGTAATGAGTCCGGTAAATCAGGTTACCGAACAGGGAATGCCCGAACTTTTTATCAAAGACATTCCTCCTATTTCAGAAATAGATATTAAAATTAATCGACCCGAAATTTACTATGGAGAAGAAACAAATCATTATATTTTTACCGGAACCTCGACTGAAGAGTTCGACTATCCCGTTGGCGGAAGCAACAAATTCACGAAATATACGGGCAAAGGGGGGGTTGCGATACCTTCTTTTTTTGACAGACTTTTGTTTGCCTATCATTTTCGAAGTATGAAAATCTTAATTTCTGAATATTTCACCGAAAACAGCAAAATCTTATACAAAAGGAACATATTAAAAAGAATAAAAGAAATTGCTCCTTTTTTAATATATGATCAAGACCCTTATCTTGTTATTTCTGACGGTAAATTAATTTGGGTTATCGACGCTTACACCACGGGAACCAAATATCCCTACGCTGAACCTATTCCTAAATCTGATATTAATTATATTAGAAATTCAGTAAAGGTAACTATTGACGCCTATCATGGCGACGTCATTTTTTACGCTTTAGACGAAAATGACCCTGTGTTAAAAACATATGTGAAAATATTTCCGACTTTGTTTCAACGGGCCGATAAAATTCCCGAAGATATAAAAAATCATTTTCGATATCCCTTAGATTTATTCAAGGTACAGGCACATATGTATGCCAAATATCATATGAATGATTCGGGCGTATTCTATAATAAAGAAGACCTATGGCGGGTTCCGACAGAAATTTATGATTCTAAAGAACAAGAAATGCAGCCCTATTATGTTATCATGAAACTTCCTGAGAAACAGAAAGAAGAGTTCTTGCTGATTCAGCCTTTCACTCCGGTAAATAAAAACAATATGGTAGCGTGGATGGCGGCCCAATCTGACAAAGAAAATTATGGTAAGCTGATTGTTTATGAGTTTCCCAAAAAAGAGCTTATTTACGGCCCTATGCAAATTGAGGCTAGAATAGATCAGGCCCCCGCCATATCTGAACTTTTAACCCTATGGAGCCAAAAAGGCTCAAGCGTAATTAGAGGGAACTTAATGGTTATTCCCATAAAAGACGCCCTGCTTTACATTGAACCGCTTTATTTAAAGGCGGAACAGGGAGAAATGCCTGAGCTTAAAAGAGTAATAGCCGCCCATGGCAATAAAATTGTTATGAAAGAAAACTTAAAATTGGCTCTAGAGGCTATCTTTGGCAGACCCTCATCTCAAGATATCGTAGACGATCCCGGCCTAGAAGCAAGTCTTAAATCATTGATAGAAACCGCCAATAAATTATTCAATGAAGGCCAAAAAAGTCTAAAACAAGGCGATTGGAACGCTTACGGAGCGGCGCAAAAACAATTACAAATTATGCTTGAAAAACTTCAAGACAAAGCCGCGAAAAATTAAATTTTTATTCTTCAGGTCTTTTGAAAATTTCTGAATAAATAAACGCTTTTTGTGTTGTATTGTAATTTTTTTCAATAAAATCAAATATATGTTTTTTAGTTTTATTATCTTTATTTAAAGATTTTTTTTCATTAGACAACAAATTGTCAACTTTATCAACGATTTCTTTTTTGGCGCTTTTTACGAATTTTATATTTTCAACATCTATTAAGGTCTTTTTATGACCGCCATTATTAAAATCGGCGTCATCATAATTTTTTTCAAATTGATCTTCTAAATAGTCTTCATATTTTTTCTCTTCAGATTCATAATCAATATATTCGTTTTCATTAAGCTCTTCATCAAGATCATCATCAGGACGATATGACTCCGAAAAATCTTCAGGTTTTTTTTGGTTAAATTCTTCTTTGTATTTGTCTAAAAATTTTTTAATAAAACTGATAAAATAAAAAAATAATATTATCCACCAAATATTCTTAAAGATAAATCTAATTACATCATTAATTTCTATTTGCATTTAGAATTTTTCATTTGCTCTTTCTAAAATAAAGAGAATTCTACTTTTCTTCTTTATCTGATATTGATTCCCGCATATTGGTATCGGCTTGTATATTTTTTAGACGATAATAATCCATGATTCCCAGATTTCCGGTTTCAAAAGCTTTGGCAATCGATAAGGGTATTCTCGCTTCGGCTTCTCTTAATTTTGCTTCCATCTCGGTTACCAAAGCTTTATTCTCCTGTTCTTTGGCCACGGCCATCACTCTTTTTTCTTCAGCTTTGGCCTGGGCCACTGTCTTATCGGTTTCTGCCTGATCTGCCTGAAGCTTGGCGCCGATATTTTCTCCTACGTCTACGTCTGCGATATCAATCGATAATATTTCAAAAGCCGTGCCGGCATCCAGACCTCTTTTTAATACCGCTTTTGAAATTAAATCGGGATTTTCAAGAACGTCTTTATATTTTAATGCAGAGCCTATACTGCTTACAATGCCCTCGCCTACTCTGGCAATAATAGTCTCTTCTGTCGCGCCGCCTACAAGCCTGTCTAAGTCAGTTCTCACCGTAACCCTAGAGATTGCTTTTAACTGTATACCGTCTTTAGCGACAGCCGACACCATGGGGGTACTTATGACTTTGGGTAAAACAGACATTCTAACGGCTTCGAGTACGTCTCTTCCGGCAAGATCAATTGCGGCGGCTCTCTCAAAATTTAGTTCAATTTTAGCTTTATCGGCGGCTATCAAAGCGGTTACTACTCTATTAACATGTCCTCCGGCAAGATAATGGCTCTCAAGTTGATCGCGCTTCAGCGCTATACCCGCTTTTGTTCCCGCAATTAAGGGTTCGACGATTTCACGCGGTGGTATTTTTCTCAGTTTCATCGCAATCAATGAAAATATATTGATAAAAACCCCGCTGGCCAAAGCTGAAATCCAAAGGCCAAAGGGTACAAAATAGAAAAATATTCCCGCGCCTAATACAGACACTATAATTATAAAAACTGGTGTTATTGTCATAATAACCACTATATAAAACCCGAATGAAACGGCAATGTTTTTACAAAAATTATGATTGTCGCCTTGTTTTATAAAGATTTTTTGTTATTACAACTATTAACTCTTAACATAATAAATGGACAAGGTTACGAATTAGTTATAAAATAATAATTTAGATAAAAAATATAATAAATAAATTATCATAAGGGGTTATTAAAATGCAAAAATTAATTGCAAATCTTAATGAAGCTATAGAATTTCTCAAAGTTCTTTTAAAAACATTATTATACCTTATACCGGTCGCCTATCTATTAAATTTATTTTTAGGAAAAAAATTTGAGTTCCTTAATGAATTAGGAAGCGAAATTAAATCTCTACTTAAACTCGGGTCGTCTTCTATTGAGCTTCTTATCGCATTAATTTTATTGACTTATGTTGTTAAAAAGTAATTTTTATATAATGAATAAGGTATTTTTTTAGTAATTTTTATAAATTTTTTAAACTAATTTGTTTTTTTATGTCGCAAAAAAGATATTATTTGCGTATAATATATATGTGATGAGGTTAAGAGAGCTTCTCTTACCTTTGCCACCTTAAATAGCCTCCAATATCCCCTTTTTTTCCCGCCCCCTTGCCGGGGCGGGTTTTTTTTAAGAACTATGTACCAGGGAAAAAAGAAGCATAAAATTTAGGGCCTTCCCATACCCGAATTTCGCTTAGAATCGTATTTTCTGGCAGCTTTTCTGTTATTTTTCTATAAATATATTTGGCTATATTTTCTGACGTAGGATTTTCTTTTTTAAAATAGTCTATATCATTTAAGCATTTATGATCTAAATAATCTACAATTTTTTCAAGTTCTTTATGAACCGTATAATAATCTATACTAATTCCGTTTGATAACTTTTTTGATAAGCAAAACACTTCTGCCTTAAACGTATGACCATGTAGCTCTTCATTGCGACCGTCAGAATAGTAATTGTATAAATAATGAGCGCTCTCAAAAATACCCTCTACTCTAATTTGGTACGATTCTTCAGATTTCATGTTCCTTACATTTTTTCGGGAGCGTTTATGCCCAAAATATCGAGCCCAAACGATATTACATCAGCCGTTAAGGCGCATAAACTTAAAAGCAGTTGAGCTTCTTGAATATTTTCTTTTTGTTTATCAAGAATTCTATTTTCTTTTTCATGATAAAAATTAGTAAATAAAGAGGCAACATCGTATAAGTAGGCCGACAATCTATGAATCTCTAAATTTTCAGAAATTTCTTTCAATACTTCGGGAAATCTCAATAGAAAATTCAGCAAAATACCGCGTTTTGCTAAAAGCAGCCATTCACTTTTGAGTTTATCTAAGTCATATAAAGCTGTTTGCTTTTCTTTATCAAACGAGGCTTCTCGAAAAATGGAATATATTCTCGCATGCGCATATTGAATGTAGTAAACCGGATTTTGATTCGATTGCGTTAGGGCCAGCTCAAGATCAAAATCAAGCGGCGTATTCTGCGAGCGCATATTAAAAAAATAACGACATACATCTACGGGAATTTTCTCAATTAAATCGCGCATTGTTTGAAATTTCCCCAGACGTTTGCTCATAACGACAGGCTTGCCTTCTTCTAGCAGATTTACCTGCTGAACAATAAGCACTTGAAAACTTACGCCTGGCTTTGTCGTTATACCCATCGCCTGCATCGCGGCGGTCATTCTTGCGATATAACCGTGGTGGTCAGGCCCCCATATGTCGTATATCTTCTGATATCCTCTTTCTGCCTTGTGTTTATGATAAGCGATATCTGCCAATAAATAAGTGGGACGTCCGTCGGCTCTTTTTACCACGCGATCTTTATCGTCTTTATATTTGGCGCTTTCAAAAAACCAAGCTCCGTCTTTTTTGTATAACGCCTTATTTGCATCAAGCGCGTCAAAGGCCCTATCTACGCTGCCGTTACCGTGTAATTTTTTTTCAGAAAAAAACTCGTCATATTCGACCCTGAAATCTTTTAGATCACTTTTGTGCGTTTCAAGTATAGCGTTTACCGCTAGTTCAGAAAAAAAATCCCCGGCTTTTTCGGCCCATTTTTCAAAACCTTGTTTATCATCACAAAGCGGTATGTTTTCTATATAATCGGGCAAAATTTCGATTTCTACAATGGCTTCAATTATCTTGATTAAATATTCTCCCTGATAACAATCTTCAGGCAAAACGACTTCTATATCATTTTTCTGAGCAAATCTATACGCCAAAGATATGCCCAATAACTTAATTTGATTGCCGTAATCGTTTACATAATACTCTTTATGCACTTTTTTCCCGCATGCGCCCAAAAGACGACATATCGAATCGCCAACGGCTGCGGCCCTTGCTGAAACGATATTCAAGGGCCCTGTGGGGTTCGCGGATACAAATTCAAATATATAAGACGGCTCTTCTTTATAAGGAAACATTTCATTTATCCATCTTTGAACGCTTATTGCCTCTTTCATTTTTTTCAGAGCATATTCTTCTGACAAAAAAAAGTTAATAAATCCGGGACCCTCGGGTTTTATTCCTTTTACAATTTCATTAAAATCTTCATTTTTTAAAAGTTCTTTTATGATATTTTCCGCAATTTCGCGAGGATTTCTTTTTAGATATCGGGCCGATTCCATGGCTAAGGGGGTTGAATAATCGCCGAATTTATATTCAGGCGGATATTCTAATCTGATTTTGTAATCTGAGGGGATTTCTGTCTGATAATCTTTTGAAATCTCAATAAATACTTTTTCTAAATGGCCTATTATCTCTGCCTTAATCGCTTGCATACGATTTTCAGAAATGTTTTTACAGACAGAGCGTCAACACTTCTTAGCTGACGCATATTTTCGCAAATCAATTGACGACTACGGTTTTTATATTTACAAATTCACGAATTCCAAAGGTTGAAAGTTCTCTGCCGTAACCCGATTCTTTAACGCCTCCAAACGGAAGTTTGGGATCTGATTTTACAAAATCATTTATAAAACAGTTTCCTGCGTTGATTTGTTTTACGGCAATTCTTTCAGCTCTTTCAATATCTCGGCTAAATATCGCCGCCCCTAACCCGTATACAGTATCGTTGGCCAGTAAAACGGCTTCTTCTTCGGTTTTATATTTTACAACCGCCGCCGCTGGCCCAAATGTTTCTTCTTGCCATACGGGCATATTTCTCTGTATATCAGCCAATAAAGTGGGGGGGTAATAATATCCTTTCATATCGGGTATTTTACCGCCGGTCACAAGTTTTGCTCCCATCGATACGCTTTTTTCAACAAGACCATGAATATTATCTCTTAAATCTTCCCGCGCCAAAGGGCCCAGGTCGCAGTTTTCAAGCGGGTCTCCCAAGGTTTTTGATTTCATTTTCTCTGCAAATAATTCGACGAACTTATCATATATTTTTTCATGAACAATAAATCTTTTAGCGGCAATACAACTTTGACCGGCGTTTAATAGTCTTCCGGCAATGCAACTTTCGGCTGATTTCTCAATATCTGCGTCTTCCATAATAATATATGGATCTAATCCGCCCAGTTCTAATACCGTTTTCTTTAGCGATTTACCGGCTAAAGCGGCTACCGCCTTTCCCGCGATGGTGCCTCCCGTTAAAGAAACTCCTTGAATATGTTTATTTTCAATGATTAAAGATGTACTTTCAATTGAAGCCAATACTGTCGAAAAGAGTTTTTCGGGAAATTGCGCCTCAACAAATAATTTTTCTATTTCTAGCGCGCACATAGAAACATTGGGCGAATGTTTCAAAATCGCCCCATTTCCCGCTAGCATCGCCGGTACGGAAAAACGAAACACTTGCCAAAAAGGAAAGTTCCATGGCATAATTCCCAAAATTACGCCTAGAGGCTCAAAATATACGGTTGCTTTTTTATAATCGGTTTCAATCGGCAGCTCGCATAAAAACTGCTTTGCATGATTCGCGTAATATTCGCATAGCCATGCGCATTTTTTAATTTCTGCCGATGCCTGAACAATGGGTTTTCCCATTTCATCGGTAATTAATTTAGCGTATAAATCTTCTTTTTTATTTAATAATATGGCAATATTTTTAAATAAATCGGCTTTTTTGTCAATGGAAAATTCTTTCCAGCGTAATTGGCTTTTATTCGAGGTCTCAATAATTTCTTTTATCTGTTCATTGGTATATTCTCTTGCCTCAAAAAAGATCTCTTCATTTTTGGGATTTATACTGACAAAACTCATATCTAAAAGAAATGATAAATTAAACCTTCAATTATTTATTGTAACTTACGTTTTTTCTTGGCCGAGAGGCGTAATCTGTTAATTTCCGCACCATAGGCTTTCTAATCGCATTGGGTAATTTTTTTCTCATACCTATTTCCCAAAATAAGGCTTTTTGAACAGCTTCATCGTCTTTTCTTGATCTTGCGTTTATTTTATAGAAAATAAAGGCTTCTTGAAAGTAATCTTTTGTTTTAAAATTTTTAACCCAACCTGATTTATTTTTCACTTCTCTAGCGAATATTCGCTGCGAACTAAATATCTTTTCGATTTTTTCAAGTTCTTTTTTAGATAACCCCAGCTCTTCTTCAACAAGTTTACACCTTTCAGAAATCAGATTATTTATATTTTCTTTCTTAGGGTCAAAAGACATTAAATCTTCTAAAACATCCGCAATTAAAATGGAATAATAAATATTCGTATTTATATCTTCGTGTTCAAATATCATTTTATCGCTTATCATTAACCGTTTGCCAAGTCCGCTTTCTTCAAACGAGAACTTCCCTTCTTTGGTTTTTTTGGCAAATTCCGCTATTACGGGAAACATTGCTTCAAATATGCCATATTCAAACATATCTTTGAATATAGCGTATGATTGTCCCGTTCGAAAAATTTTATTAAATTCTTCATGAAGGCGCGCTATTGAGGTTTTTGTTATAAGTCTTTTGTGTTTTTTTATTCCTCTAATTAAATTACTATGCAGATTAAAACCTAATAAAGCCGAAAACTTTACCGCTCTTAGCATTCGAACCGGATCTTCAGGAAATGAAATATCTTCGTCTCCTATTATTCTTATCAGTTTTTCTTTTAAATCTTCAACGCCGCCGGTATAATCAATAATCGTTTCGCTTCTAATATCAAAAAAGAGAGAATTTATAGTAAAATCGCGCCTGGCCGCGTCTTCTTTAAATGTGCCGAATTTATTATCTTTTTTCAAATACAATTCTTCGGCCTTTTTTCCCGAATTTCTGGAATCGGGCAATGATCGCGTTGTCGATACCTCAATTATTTTATTCATTCGAAATACTATATGTACAATTTTAAAACGTCTTCCTATCAAGCGACTGTTGGCAAATATTTTTCTAATTTCATTTGGCTTTGCGTTTGTGACGACGTCATAGTCTTTCGGTTGTTTTCCTAAAAGCAAATCGCGAACACATCCGCCGACTATATACGCCTTATATCCAAAACTTTGAATTCTACTGATTACTTTAATCGCATCGGGATCGATATAAGACTTTCTAATATTATGAAAATCTTGATAATATCGTTTACCCTGCGGATATTTTAAAATATCGTCAGCGCCAACAGTCTTTTTTAGAATGACTTTCTTTAGCCATTTTATCATAGTCTAATATGAAAATGAAGGCGTAGATTTCAAGTATAATAATTTTTAGTTGTCAGAATTTTATAAAAGTATTATTGACCGATTATATTAAATTCTTTACGCACTGTTTTGAAAAATAATTATAACTGTACAAATTCAGGAGAGATGTCCGAGCGGTTGAAGGAGCAGCATTGGAAATGCTGTGTACGGGAAACTGTACCGAGGGTTCGAATCCCTCTCTCTCTGAGTACAGAAAGAAAGGGGTTTGAACCCGAATAACTTAGGTTTATAAAGGTTTACTTCGGCACGATAATGGCGAATCTCTGTCTTTCTGATTTAAAAAAAGGTTTGAGCCCATGAAAAAAAAAGTATTCCTTATAGGAGCGGGTCCCGGAGATCCTACTCTATTAACTGTAAAAGCGGTTGAAACCTTAAAACGATGCGACGCGGTACTTTATGATCAGCTTGTCAGCAAAGAAATCTTAAAATTATGCCCTAAAGACGCAGAATTTGTGTTCGCCGGTAAATATAAAAATAAGCATATATTAACGCAAGATGAAATAAATAAAAAACTTCTTGATTTAACGCTTTCTCATAATATTATAGGACGACTAAAAGGAGGCGACCCTTTTATTTTTGGCAGAGGGGGCGAAGAAATTGAATACCTGAGAAATCATGGCATAGAAACCGAGGTGATTCCGGGAATTTCAGCGGCTCAAGGCGCGGCGGCGGCCCTTCAGATACCCCTTACTCACAGAGAACTTTCTTCAGAGCTGGTTTTTTTAACAGGACACAAGAAAAAAGATCTGGGATATCACGATTTTTCTCTGCTGACTCTTGAAAAAAAAACATATATTATTTATATGGGTATTTCTATAATCGAAGACATCATTTCAAAAATTCTTTCAAATAAGAATAATAACCCGCAAACGCCAATCGCCGTAATTGAAAACGCAACAAAAGAAAACCAGAGAATTTTTACTGGAACGATATCGAACATTATGGAAAAAATAAAAAATAATCACCTTATATCTCCCACTTTGCTTATCATAGGAGACACCATATCGTTTATACAAGAATAATATCTGCCGCGCACGGCAATTGCTTTACGCTTTGACCGAACCTTGCGCTTTACTGACTACAACGGCCCGCAAATCGCGGGTCTTATCTTGCCTGATCGCGCATTTATTAAAGTATTGAAGAAACAAAAAGAAGCTTTACCGTGCGTAACAATATTTTAAATTATCCATGAAAAATATAAAGCGTATAATATAACATTAAGTAAGAATAATTCAATTAAATAGAATATTATAATAATAGAAATACTATAAAGTATATTTTACAATTAAATATTAATGTTTTTTACGCATAAAAATAAAATGCGCATACAAACGAACAATAATAAAATCAAAATTTTCAAAGAAGTAAACCATGAATATAAATCGAATAATTTATTTCACAATAATTTTTCTAATTTTATCTGTTACAACGGCAATTTCGGGACAAGTAACGTCGGCAGACGAGGCGCCTGAGGCAGAAAAAAAGAAGATAAATTTAATAGATATTGAATCTTATGAAATTGAAGATATAATTGAAAATGAAAACGAAGTTGACGGACCGGAAACTTTATACATTGAAACTGAATTTCTAAAGATAAAATTTAACGCATACGGGGCAAAGGTAACGTCGTTACAACATAAAGACGAAAATTCTACTCTTAAAAATAATATAGAAATTGCTAAAAAAGAATTTCCTTTTGAATTTTATCCCGCAAGAAATCCTGAAACTTATCGAAACGCCGTTAATGAAATAAATTCTATATTTCAAAATTTTTTACTGGCGGCAAAAGATATTTCAACCATTAAAAATTCTTTAAAACAAAAATTTGATAAGTTAAACTATGCATCTTCGGCTAATCTTTCTAATCTCTTATCAGATCTTGAAAAAGAAATTGAAGAGCTTCCTGAGCAAAAAGCAAACGCTCTTTCGCTGCAGACAGATCTATCAAAAAAAATAAAAGAAATGCTCGCAAACGCGGGAAGTTTTTCAAGAAACATGATTCAACTTACGGCTGAAACAAAAAAAAAGCTGCTTAATAAAAAATACCAGCTTATAAAAACAGATTTTGACGGGGGATTTCAGGTAAAAGCAATACTGCCTTTAACGGCGGTAATTAAAGACGCGAAATTACCGATAAAATTTATAAAAGAATTTATATTTTATAACAATTCTCATTACTGGGAATTTTCCTGGAAAATAGAGAACTATTCAGATAAACAAATAAAAATATCGCACTTTTTTTTTCATCCTGTATCGCAGATTGGGCCGCCTCCTAAAAGCTCGTCGGCAAGAGAACAACATTCTTTTTTGAATTTTTATTATTCTGACGAGTCCTTTAAATCAGAGCCTACCTTTAATGAAGACGGCGCCTCTTCTTTCTTTTCATGCGCCTGTAGTTCCGGTTCGTCTGAGTTTCAAAATATCCGCTCCAGCATTGATTTCTTTGGAGGCTCTTCAAGATTTATGGTAATGACTTTTCAGCCTCTTGATAAAAACGCGGGTTTATTTTTATTGCCGTACAAATTGCCAAAAGAAGAACAAAACGCCGATAACAATAAACACGCTTATGAAATGCAAATGCAGACCAGATCGGTTGTAATTCCTTCAAAATCTTCTACGGCTCTTCGGTTTCTGGTTTATTCAGGGCCAAAAGTTAAAGAATTTACAAAACCGACGTCTGCCCAAATAAATGCTCACCCGAATCTGAAAAAAACTCATCCTGAGTTAAATAAAGGCTTTGATTTTGGCTGGACAGCCCCTATTCGCGACTTAATCGTAGGCATACTGAGTTTATTATACAAACTAATTCCCAACTATGGCATTGGCATTATTATTTTCGGCTTATTATTCAAAGCCGTTTTTTATCCGCTCAACGAAAAACAGGCTAAATCAATGAAGAAAATGCAGGCCTTGCAGCCGCTAATGAAAGAAATAAACGAAAAATATAAAGATAATCAACAGGAAAAACAGCGCAAAACCATGGAGCTTTACAGAAAGCACAAGGTAAATCCCGTATCGGGATGTCTTCCTATGCTTATTCAACTGCCCATTTTTATCGCGCTTTATTCCGCTTTTTCTGACGCATACGAATTATGGAAATCTCCCTTCATAGCGGGTTGGATAAACGATCTTTCGGAACCCGACACGATTTATATTTTTAAATCATTGCCTTTACTCGGCGATTTTCACTTAAATATTCTTCCTCTGGTTATGGGTCTTACGCAATTTTATCAAACAAAAATTACCATGGTATCAGGCGACGCAAGCCAGAAAAAGATTATGCAGCTTATGCCTTTAGTTCTTCTTTTTGTTTTCTGGCACATGCCCGCCGGGGTCGTACTATACTGGACGATAAACAATATTTTATCTGTATTACAGCAGATTTATACCAATAAACGTACTGATAAATCAAATAATTAAAAAATAGGAGTATGAAATGTTAATACTAGAAACGCATGCGATGAATGAAAAAGAGGCTTTAGATTTGGGAAGTCAATTTTTAGAAATTGAACCCGAATTTATAAGAATATCTCTTCAGAAAAAAGGTTCTACCGGATTTCTTGGCTTTGGCTCAAAAACGCCATCACTGTTTCAAATTGAAGCTATCGAAGGCAAGACGCCTGTTGATGCCGTAATAAAGGGCGTCGTTACCACGATTTTACAAAAAATGGGATATAAAATAAATTTTAAAAAAATTGAAAAACTCGAAGACGGTAAAACATACGTAGAAATTGTTTCAAATCAAGCCGGGTATGTAATCGGAAAAAGAGGCAAAACATTAGAATCTTTACAATTTTTAACAAATTTACTGGTTCAAAATTTTACCAAAGAACCGCCAAAGATTTTATTAGATCTTGAAAACTATAGAGAAAAAAGAGCAAATCACTTAGCTGATATTGCCAATAAAATTGCAAATTTTGTAATTAAAACTGGCAAAAGCCGCCTTATGGATCCTCTAAATCCATATGAAAGAAGAATTATTCATATGACGCTTCAGGAAAACGAACTAGTAAAAACTGAATCTGAAGGCACGGGAGTTCATAAAAGAATCAGGGTTTTTCCCTCTCGTACCGGCACTATACAAAATGACGATTCGCGCGAGGTCTCTGAAGAAGAGATTAAAGAACTAGAAGAATCTCTTGATTCATCTATTGCTGAAGAATCTGAAGAAAGTATTGTCGAAGCTTTAGAATCTGCAGAATCTGTAGAAAATAATTCTTAAAGACAAGTTTTATGGCACGACCAATATGTGCCTTAGCGACTCCAATAGGCAGAAGCCCCGTCGCGATTATAAGAATGTCGGGAGAAAATACTTTTAAATTAATTGAAAAGATATTTTCTGCGGCGACAAAAGTCAACTCGCTACAAAATTCGCATAAAACCGCATTATACGGATATATTCGTTATAACAATGTTATATTAGACGAAGTTATACTTTTGCCCTTTAAGAAGCCGCATTCTTACACGGGAGAAGAATCTGCCGAAATACAATGTCACGGAAATCCCATAATCATAAAAAAACTGCTTCATGCTTTATATGAAATCGGCTTTGAAAAAGCGCAGCCGGGAGAATTTACCAAGCGCGCATTTTTAAATAATAAATTAGATTTAACCCAGGCTGAAGCGGTTAAAGACATTATAGAAGCCAGAAGCGATAAAGAACTGCAAAGCGCACAATTATTAAAAACGGGCGAATTTAGAAAAGTAATCTTAGAATTTAAATCTTCTTTATTAAACCTATATGCGGATCTTTCTGCAGAGTTAGACTTTTGCGACGAAGATATTGAATTTATTTCTTTTGAAAATAAGTTAAATACCCTTTCTGATATCGTCAAAAAAGCAAAATCGCTTCTGCTTAAGTCTAATGAAATTCAAAAATTTCGCGAAGGTCTTGAGGCCGTAATATTTGGAGCGCCGAATGTCGGCAAATCTTCATTATTAAATCATTTTGCGGGCATCGAAAGAGCCATTGTATCAGAAATTCCCGGTACTACCAGAGATTTTCTGGAAATTGAACTTACAATCGACGGGATTTCCTTAAAATTGATCGACACGGCGGGAATTCATCAGAAAACCATTGATAATATAGAAAAAGAAGGTATGCTAAGAAGCATACAAAAGACTAAAGAAGCCGATATTATTTTTATCTTATTGGACGGATCAATAACAGTTGAAGATTCTTTTCTAGAATCTCCCATTTTTGAATTGGCAAAATTTGAAAATCTGAAAAACGCTTCTATATTTTTCTTGTTGAATAAACAAGATATTGCCCATAAATCATGGCAGAAGAAAACTCTAAAAAATATATTTACAGATTTAATAAAAATAAATAATATTAATATAAATTCTTTTAAAGATATTTTCTTTCATAAAATTTCTTTAAAAACAAACGAAGGATTAGATTCTCTGCATGAAAAGCTGCGCCTTGAAGTACAAAATATTAGCCCCCATTTTGAAGGAATTATGATGGCAGAATGGCAAAAAGATATTTTCAATAAGATTATCGACGACCTAAATGCTACAAAAGCTCTGATTGTTAACAAAGAACCTCTTGAAATTATTTTATCTTCGCTTCAAAACGCTATTGATAATATCGCTCTTCTCTTGGGAGATATCAAATCTGAAGATATCTTAGGCAGAATATTCAGTCGTTTTTGTATCGGAAAATAATCTTAAATCAGCTCAAATACCGATATTTCAGGGGGGCAATTAACGCGAAAAGGCATCCAATGCCCCAACCCCTGGTTTACATAAAGATGAGTGCCGTTTTCAAAATAATATCCCTTATAGTACCTGTAAAAATTACTGCCAAATGACAGCGGCGATTCTCTGTCTTTTGTAAAGCATACCTGCCCCCCATGGGTATGGCCCGCTAAAACAAGATCGATTTTTTCTTCTCTAAAAAAAACAAACTCGTCTGGATGATGATTCAATAAGATTACAGGATCTTGGGAATTTACCTTTTTTAGCGACTCATAAAAGAATTTTTTGGCCATCTGCATTCTTTTTTCTCTTTGACGCCTGTAAAAAATAGGATAATCAAGCCCCAATAGATTTAATTTTCCGTTTCCTCTTTTGAGAAGCGAAACGTCATTTCTAATTACGTTAACATTTGCATTTGTAAGCGTATCAGACACAAGCTGCGGATTTACAAAAAAATCATGATTCCCTAAAACGGCATGTATTCCCATGGGGATTGATTTCGATAATCGGTAAAAAAATTCCTGAGCTTCTTTGGCGTAATATAAATTATCTATAATATCTCCCGTAACGACCAGAATATCCGCTTTAATTTCATTAATGGCCTCTTCGGCAACTTTCAGATATTCGCCGTTTACAATACTGCCTATATGAATATCCGCAATTTGCGCAATTCGCAAACCCTGAAAATCTCTATGCAAATTGTCTATTTTAATTTTATTTTCAACAACTGTAAAATGCTCTTTATTAAGCATCATTGTTCCATAAGCGCCCGTTGTTATGACAAAAGGCATCAAGTCAAATGCCCAGTCGGCGCTTTTTTTGAAAAAAGCTTTTCTCGATAAGATTTTCTTTTTCTTTTCATTTTTTTCGACTATTAAATTTTTTATATTTTGTCTATTATTGGTTTTTAATAAATTTTTATAATATGCATTTGCTTTAATATACAATTTTTTTAACACAAAATATAACGCATATACGGGAAAAGTAAAAGCCAATGTATATTGCCATGCTAAAACAAAATAATGAAAAGGCATAATATAAATTATATCAATATATGAGCCAACGTTTTTTTGCAATAAAATATAAATAAAGAAATATGACTGGGTTATGAGTATTATACTCCAGTATAATTTTACAAATAAACTATACCATTTTTTTTGATAGAATCTTGACCGTATTCTTCTGAATAATATATATTCAAATAACAATATATATGCCGTTATGCCTAGCAGTATCAATTGAAACATGGGTTTTCTATATAGATTTTTTTATTTATATAGAAATATATATATGAATTTTAAGGCTTTGGCTTTTTTTTTATTAATCTTGACATATTTTTTTAAAAACGATTTTCAGTCATAAACGCTTAAAAATACTGGAACTATAATGATTTTTACATAAGGATTCAACATGATAAATTCAAACCATATAAAAAGAGGGATGGCGCTAAAGATTGATCAGGATATTTTTCTGGTGCAAAGCTTTCAACATCACAAACCGGGCAAGGGAGCGGCCATCGTTCGTATAAAACTTAAAAGTCTTAGCAAGGGCACAACGCTTGAAAAGACTTATCGTTCAGGCGAATCAATCGAAGATATAGAGCTTGATAAGCGTACGGCTGTTTATTCTTATGAAGATACCGACAGCATAGTTTTTATGGATAACAATACCTATGATCAAATCTCTGTACCCAAAGAAGATATCTCTGACATACTTCCCTTTATGAAAGAAGGTATGGAACTGACCATTTTGCTGTATGAAGAAAAACCCGTAAGTATATTGCCGCCAAACTTCATTGAACTCGAAGTTACCTACGCTGAAGAGGGCCTTAAAGGCGATACGGCCACTAACCCTACAAAAGAAGTAACGTTAGAAACCGGAGCCCATATACAGGTTCCTCTATTTGTAAAAAACGGAGATATTATTAAAATTGATCTGCGCGACTTTTCATACGTTGAAAGAGTCAATTAATTCTCAAAAGTGACGGAAAATAAAAATTCAATTTTAAGAATTTATAATTTTATCAGAGAAGGAAGTTTTAAAGAAGCTTCTGACGAAGCTTTTGAAATTATAAAAAACGACGGTAATAACTTTTGGGCCTTATTTTTAGGTTCCGTTGCTTATGGTTTTCTCGATAACAGAAAATATTTTCTAGAATATCTTGAAAAAGCAAAAGAGCTCGACCCTGAATCTCCATATCTTTGGTATTTAATGGCATATAGCGCCCTTTGGGAAGAAGATCTGGAAAAAGCTTTATGGTTTTGGACAAAGATTACCGAAACCAGCGAAGGATGGCTCGCTAAAGAACTCATAGAAAAAGCCCGAAAAAGAAACTCTCTTGTTAAAATGGCAAACGAGGGGCAGATTTCTAATTTTTTTATTTTGCCCGATTTCTTTAATGAAATAAAACCTCCCGATGAATCTCAAGAAAATGCTAAGCAAAAAAAAGTTACTATTCAATCAAAAAAGAAAACAAGAAGAATAAATACTTCAACTCTAGATACTAAAAAATTAAAGCTGAAAATAAACCAGTATCAGAAAACAATCTTTATTGTATCGTTTAGCGCATTGTTTTTTTTATTGGTTTTTATTTTTAATGATAACATCATTAATTTATTCAATAACCAGCCTACCGACATACAATCTAAAGACGATAACCGCTGGATGAAATTATCTATCGAATCAGACGCTTCTTTAAGCGGTTCTTCAGTAAATCCCCACCCTTTATATATATATCAAAACAGCGAAAATTTAGTTGGAGACTTTAACCGCGCAAAACAATTTCTTCTGGAAAAAAAAATTAATCAAACAAGATATTATCTTCAAAGAATTTTAAATTCAAACGCAGATTTTAAAACGAAAGAAAAGTCTAAAATATTTTTAAAATTTATTCCTGAGGTTGATTATGAAGACTTTGAAGATCTTTTGTTTGTCAGCGAGATAAGAAAAGAGCCCGAATTTTTCTACGACTGCCTTGTTTTATGGGAAGGACGTCTTGTTCGCTTAAAAGACGTCGAAAACGGAAAAGAGATAAGAATGCTTATCAATGAAAAAAATGTCGAATATCTTGTAGAAGGATTTTTGCGCACAGACGAAAAAAAACCGACATGGCTTTCACATGAAGAATTTAAGAGAAAAAAATATGACATCTCTACGGGCTCTCAAAAAGCCATTGTCTACGGTAAATTCAAGGGTCTCTTGGGGGCCGAAAAAACGGTTTATTTAGAAATTATTTCTTTTTGGAACTAGTATTTATTTGACAAATTCAGATATCTTTTCTAAAGCAATTTCTATTTCTTTAAGACTTGTCGCGTAGGAACAGCGAATAAACCCCTCGCCTTCTTGCCCAAACGCGGTTCCCGGAACTACGGCTACATTTTTTTTATCAAGAAGAGTTTTGGCAAACTCCATAGACGTTAAGTTTGTTTTTTCAATATTGGGAAAAACGTAAAAGGCACCGGCGGGCATATTGCATGAAAGCCCCATGCTGTTAAAACCCTTTACAATTAAATCTCTGCGTTTAATATAAGCCTCTTTCATATTATCGCGATCTTCAATTCCGTTTTTTAGAGCGGCTTCGGCGGCAATTTGGCCAAGCGTCGGCGCGCATAACATAGAATATTGATGAATTTTTAACATAGCTTTTATCCATTCGGTTGGTCCGCAGGCGTAACCGATTCTCCATCCGGTCATCGCAAAGCCCTTTGAAAACCCCCCTAATAAAACCGTTCTTTCTTTCATGCCGTTAAAGGCAGAAATCGGTATGTGTTGAAATTCATATGATAATTCTGCGTATATTTCGTCAGAAATTACAAGCAGATCATTTTCAATGGCAAAATCGCTTATTTCTTGCAGTTGTTTATGATTAAAACTCGCGCCGGTCGGGTTAGCCGGATAGTTTAGAAATAAAATTTTTGTATTTTCTTTCATCTGTTTTTCTAATGACTTCGCGTTCATTAAAAAATTATCCTGCGCCGATGTCGATACTGGCTGCGGCTCGCCCCCCGATAAAAGAATCATAGGATCATACGATACGTAGCTTGGTTTTGCGAATAAAACTCCGTCAGATTGATTTATAACCGATCGTAGAGCCAAATCTACCGCTTGAGAAACTCCTACCGTAACAATAATTTCTTCGTTTGGATCATAATAAACATTATACTCTTTTTGAAGATACCTGCTGATTTCTTTTCTTAGACTAAGCAGACCCTGGTTACCCGTATAGTGAGTATAGCCTTCTCTTAATGCCTCAATTCCGCTTTCTATTACAGCCTGCGGACTTACAAAATCAGGCTCTCCCACGCCTAAAGAGATACAGTCTTTTCGATGAGCGACAACGTCAAAAAACTCTCTAATACCAGATGGTTTTAGCTCTCTTACTTTATGATTTAATCTTAAAGAAATATCTTTTTGATTTTTAATATTTGCGGTTTTCTCATTCATCTTCTTCTGACAATAAGACTTGTATTCCCGGTAGTTTTTTGCCTTCTATATATTCAAGCATAGCGCCGCCGCCTGTTGAAAGATGAGTTATTTTTTCTTCAATTCCGGCTTTTTTTACCGCATAATACGAATCTCCGCCGCCTGCAACAGATAAGGCCTTTGACTTTGAAATTGCCTTGGCTATAGACATGGTACCTTTAGAAAAAGCGTTCATTTCAAAAACGCCCATAGGTCCGTTCCATAAAATTGTTTTAGCGTCTTTAATATATTTTTCATATTTATCGATCGTCTTAGAGCCTATATCCATCCCCATCCATCCGGGCGGAATTTCTCTGCCCGCTTTTTTTACTTTTGCATTTTCAGAAAACTCGTCGGCAATAATATGGTCTTCAGGAAGCAAAAATTTACATCCGTTATAATCTGCCTTATCGACAATTTGAAAAGCGTTGCTTAAATATTCTTTTTCAATCAAAGAAGAACCTACCTCTAGGGCCCTTGCTTTTAAGATCGTATATGCCATCGCGCCCCCTACCAGTATGGTATCAACTTTTGTCGCCAAGGTTTCCAGAACTTTAATCTTTGTTGAAACTTTTGAACCGCCAATGATGACAACAAAAGGTCTCTCGGGTTTTTTAAGAATTCTTTCAAGCATTTCGACTTCTTTGCCAAGCAAAAAGCCGGCGTAATGCGGCAAAAGTTCGGCCAATTCAACAATAGAAGCATGCTCTCTATGACAGCATCCAAAAGCGTCGTCGACGTATATATCGGCTAAGACAGCCAGTTTCTTGGCCAACTTTTGCCTTTCATTTTTTTCTTTAGAAGTTTCTTCAGGATAAAATCTTATATTTTCGAGAAGCATTATTTCGCCCGGCTGCAAATTTGACGCCATCTTTTCGGCTTTTTCTCCGATGGCTTCTTCGCAAAACTGTATTTCTCGATTTGTATATTTTTTGAGAACCGGTATGATTTTTTCAAGAGAATCTGCCTGGTTTCTGGCTCCTTTGGGTCTTCCCATATGAGAAATCAGTATAACAGAAGCGTTATTATTAATTAAATATTCTATAGTCGGAACAGTTTTTTTAATTCTGGTTTCATCGGTAATTTCGCCCGTTTTTTTATCAAGCGGAACGTTAAAATCGGCTCTTAATATAATTTTCTTGCCGCTTATTTCGGCGTTTTTTATTTCTGAAAGGTTTACCTGCATTGAAGTTAATTCCGAAAACAATGGCGCGTGGTAAACAATTTTTTAAGATTATTTTAGAAATAATTAAATTTCAATCGCTTCTGAAGCCTGATCTATGATGCTTTTTTCCCGCTCATATCTTACAAGCTCATTATTGAGATCTTTTATAATATTAAAAAATCTGTTTTTCAACTCTTCGTTATCGCATTTAATTTGAAACGGATTTTCTTTCCATCTTTTTATTTTTAACTGTTCGCTGGCATAAATTGGCCTTAATATTTTTTCTAACTCTGGCCTGCTCATAAACTTTCCCTGACCTAAAAAGTTAAAATTGATTTTATCGTTTATATCTTTTTTATGCTCGTATATCCAGAGTTTTTCAAGCTGTATGAGCATTGAACTAATTTGGTCGTCTTCTAAATTGCCGCCTATTTCAATATTTATTTTTCCTTTTTCAAGCCCTAAGCTAAAACCGCTTATATTTAATGCGTCTTCTTTTTCTTCTTCTATCCATTTTTCGCGCTCTTTATCGCTCATTGGTTCTTTAGCCTTAATTTTTTTAATAGACTGGCTTTTGATAGCGTTTTTTAATGAAATATCAAAGTTTTCGGTTTCATCGTAAGCCACGATGGTATGTATTCCCAGGCGCTCTAAAGCTATAATTGATTCAGGTTTAACGTCTTTTGCGATTGGTATAATTAAATCTTTTCTGTGACCTACTTTTTCGAGTATTTGCTGTACTTTTGAAATTTCAGACATTTGAGCCGTAGGGCCTATGACCATATTATCAAATTCTACCTGAGCCTCTCTTTCAAGCTGAATTTCATCGGCCACTACGGTAATTTCTTTTACGCCCATTCTTCGAAGTCTTAATTTTAAATCAGATTTAACTTCTTCTGATTTTTCAAAAACCAGAACCCTTTTACTCATGCTTAATTTTTCGGGTTGAAATTTATACAACGTTAAGGGCCTTTTTTTTCCCTTGACCTTCATCGTATCTACTTGTTCAAATAACATCCCAAGCTGACCTATGTTAGACATGCATCCTGCTGAAATCCATACTTCATTGGGAGACGTTAATGATTGTATTCTTGAGGCGATATTTACGTTATCTCCGATAACCGTAAAATCTTTTCTGGTTGACGCTCCTAGCTCGCCGATTATCACCCAGCCGCTGTTTATTCCTACATGCAATGAAAGCTCTTCGGAATATTTTTTCTTTAGCTGCGCGTTAACAATGGGCAGATCTTTTAGTATAATATCGGTCATACAGCGAACGGCGTTTTCAGTATTTGAAAATACGATAAGCATAGCGTCGCCTATAAACTTGTCTATATCTCCTTCAAATATCTTAATCGTATGATGCACCTTTTGATAAAAATCATTTAAGATGTTTATCACAGTTAAGGGCTCATATTTTTCTGACATTGACGTAAAGCCCACAATGTCAAGAAACGCGATTGTTCGATATCTCTTGATGGCTATTGAGTCTTCGCGTTTTGCCGCCTTGCCCTCAATATATTCTAACGCGCCGAGAGATAAAAATTGCGACATTACGCCCTGCATTTGTGTTTTTTGTATTCTTTTATTTATTACGTCGCCCGTAATATACGTTTCTGATGTCCCGATTATTGTATTATTTTTATCTAGAATAGGCGACACCACGCAATCAACGGGAATTTTAGATCCGAAACCCCTGTTAATATATAAGGTATAGTTTAATTCTTTGCCGCTTTGCATCGCTATAGTTACCGGCAATTTTCTAATATCTCTCATATTTTCAGGAATATGAGGAAACACCATATTCGAGTAAGATTTTCCTCTTAGGTCTGCGTGTGAAACGCCAAAAATATGACTCGCTTTGTAATTAATATAAACGATATTTTGATTTCTATCTAAAATGCATACGCCAGAATTTAACTGGTTTAAAATTTCTACTGCTGAAAATGACATAATATTTCATATATCTCCCCACGGTTTTTTTGTTTTTATTGAAGAGTATTTTCAAAAGCATTTTCATTTTTCTTTTTCTATTATATGTTTACTCTTTTATTTATCAAATTTGACGTAATTTTTTATTAAAGTAAAACATACTTTTTATTTCTAACAACGAAATATATATCCCTAATATTCTGTAAAGACTTATTATAAAATTAAACGCATTTTCAAGAAAACTTGCTTTTATTTTCGCCTGTTTAGCCGAAATTATATTGTGGATATGTTTCTTTTCGTAATTTTTCTTGGTATATTGCAGGGCATTACAGAATTTCTGCCGATTTCAAGCAGCGGTCATCTTGCTTTTACGCAAAACATACCGATGTTCTCAGAATTTTCTGATAAATTAAAAGAACAGACTTCGCTTTTGGGGTTTAATGTTATTTTACATTTAGGAACGATTGCGGCCGTAATTTATTTTTGGCGCAAAGATATTTTTAACATAATTCAAAGTTTCTTTCAAAATCTTAAAGAGAAAAATTATTCAGGAAACGGAATAAAACTAGTAGTTCTTATCATTTTTGCTACTATACCGGTTTTTTCCGTTCCATTTTATAAAGATTTCGTTGAAGAAACATCTGAAAGCCTGCAATTAGTATCTCTATTTTTTATTTTAAACGGTATCTTTCTAATTATTTCTGATGTTTTTATTATTCAAAAAAAACGTCATCATATTCGCTTAAAGTCGCTTTTAGAATATAAGCCATTAGCCGCCTTTATTGTCGGAATTTTTCAATGCTTTGCCGTATTGCCGGGAATATCGAGATCGGGCAGCACCATTTCTGCCGGTCTTTTTACAAAACTTTCAGGCGAAGAAAGCGTTCGATTTAGTTTTTTAATTTCTATTCCCGTATTAACGGGAGCCGCTTTTTTAGAAGGGAAAACAGCTTTTTTAAATTCATCGGGCGTTGCCCTGCGTTTTGACTGGGCATTAATCGGAATGCTATCTTCGTTTATAGCCGGATTTTTCTCATTAAAGCTTTTAGTATGGCTCGGCAGAAAATTATTATTTTATCCTTTTGGTATATATACGCTGCTTTTAGGAATTGGCGGTTTAGTTTTTATTTAACTAGGAGAAAAACATGAAATGGATTCAAAAAAAAGAAATAAACTCAGATAAAAATATTCCCTGGTTTTCAAAAATCAATGATATGACAAATGCATCAAATTCGCAGAGAGTCTATGAAAACATTGATGATCAAATCGATACCGAACCTGAAAAAGAATTTGAGCAAATCGCCCGCTGGGAAGAAAATACAAAAGAAAATATAAAAGAAAATGATTTTCGCGAAAATCAATATTTAACGGCTGACACGAAAAAAACCTCTTTTTCTACAACGCAAGAAAAAGTAAATAACAACCATGAAATTAAATATTTCCAAAATTTACCTCATTATACTCAAAATAAAAATGAAAATTTAGAGCCTAATTATCGATATGAAAATTTAAATTTTGCGAAAGAAAGTAAAGCCTTCGACAATGTTCAGGAAAATAAATCAAGCGAACTTTCGGCCTCTAAACGCATTTTAAATCATATAGAGAAAGGCCTTCAAGAGCAAAATAATTATGCGATTCATAGTCAAGAATTAACTGAACGGCTTAAAAATAAAGAGATTTTTTCAAAATCTGAGTTTGACAAATCCAATGTAACTGAAAATGAAGAATCTTATTTTTCTAAAATAAAACATAAGCATAACGAGAGATTAAATTTTAAAACTCCCTGGCTTGAGAAAACGAAAAAAGAAGAAAAAGAAAAACTATCGTGGTTAAAAAAATATGAAATTATTGAAAATGAAAACATTATTCCAGCCGATAAAATTGGCAAGATTACGGATTCTTATAAATCTTACAATCAAAGCTCTCGCCATGAGAATAAATCAGATTGTTCTTTTCAAAAAATCAACGCTATTCCCGTTAATGACGCCGATTATTTTATCGATAATATTGAATTTTCAAAAAATTTTGATTTTGAAAATGATCCAAGTCTTACAACCCCCCTTGAAAGCGCGGGACCGTTATTAGAGAATCTCCCCGCTATTGATAAAAATGAAGATTTTAAAGAGAACAAAAAACCTGTATTTAATGTTCCTATTATAAACGGTCTGGCAGATTCGATTCAAAAACCCAAAGTTCATATTGATGAAAATATTTTCGAAAAAGAAGAAAGCGAAAACAAAGAAGAAGATATAAATATAGGCGTAGATTATGACCAAACTAATGACAATCAACATATTCTAGAAAATGATAAAGAAGAAGAGATTAGTATTGAAAAGACTTTACCGGCAACCAAAGAAGCAAATCAAGTTAAAAATCAAAGTTCCAATTATGAAAGAGCGTCTATCACGCCCATTATTCAACTGACCAGACAATATAATCTTCCTTTTAGTTTGTTATCAAAACAGGAAAATCTCTCAGCCGCAAGAAACAACGAAGAAACGCAATCAATAATAGATACTCTCGAGACAACTTTGCGTCAATTTAATATTGAAGGACGCGTAGTCGGAATTCAAACCGGACCTATCATTACGAGATACGAAGTAAAAATGCCCCCTGGCGTTAAAGTAAATAAAATATTGGCCTTAACAGACGAATTGGCGATGGCGCTGGAGGCGTTAAAAGTAAGAATAGAGGCGCCAATTCCGGGAAGATCAACGGTCGGCATAGAAATACCCAATAAAAAAAGATCTCTGGTATTGTTAGGGGATTTGATAAACAATGACTCATATAAAGAAACAAATAAGGCCCTTCCCTTGCCGATGGGAAAAGATATCGCTGGCAATCTGGTCATTGAAGATCTAAGCCGCATGCCGCATATTTTAATAGCGGGAGCCACCGGTTCGGGAAAGTCAGTCGCGGTAAATTCTTTTATTTCAAGCTTGATTTTGACAAAGAGCCCCGAAGAAGTCAGGTTTCTATTAGTGGATCCAAAACTTGTAGAACTATCGCATTATAACGACATACCGCATCTTCTTCATCCCGTGATTACAGATTCACAAAAAGCGATTTTAGCGTTAAACTGGGCAGTAGAAGAAATGGAGAGACGATATGAAGATCTGGCCGAATTACGCGTTAGAGATATACGCACATATAACGAAAAAATAAACGAATATCGCGAAGAGAATAAATCTGATAAAGAAAACCGTCCTTTAATGCCGTATATTGTCGTTTTAATTGACGAATTAGGCGATTTAATGCTTGTCGCGGGCAAAGAAGTTGAGGCGTCAATCATCAGACTTTCACAAAAAGCCAGAGCCGTAGGAATTCATCTTATTTTGGCCACCCAAAGACCGTCTGTAGACGTTATTACGGCTCTAATCAAGGCAAACTGCCCCGCCAGAATAGCCCTGCAGGTTGCGCAAAAAACCGATTCCAGAACTATTCTTGATTCTAACGGAGCCGAACAATTAATCGGCGCCGGAGATATGCTGTTTAAGCATCCTTCTCACACGGCCCTTTTAAGGGTACAGGCTCCTCTGGTATATGACGAAGAAGTTGACGATATCGTACAATATGTCAAAGATCTTGGCAGGCCGTCTTATATAACACTGGAAGATCCTAAGTCAAATAACGGTTCTCTTGACATTGGCGAAGAAGACCTTTTTGAAGAAGCATGGCAAATTATTATTGAAAGTCAAAAAGCATCAGCAAGCTATCTGCAAAGACGACTTCGCATAGGATACAACAGAGCTGCCAGAATTATTGAAGCGATGGAAGCAAGGGGATATATTGGGCCCCAGATAGGCTCAAAACCAAGAGAAATTTTATTAAATCCATAACATTGAAACGTTTTCTATCTATTCAAAAAAAATGAGCATATTTTTTTATTTTTTTTTATGGCGCTTATTTAAAATTATTTTTTCAAAAAAAGGTTGACACAATAACTCTTCATGTTGCCTTGTTTGGTTTCATATAGAAACTGTTAATAAGGGTTTTTATGCAATTAACCTTGAGCCGAATAACTATTCAAATAAAACGAGTATGTAACCTAATGTATCTTAGCAAAAGCGAGATAAGAAAATGAATAATTGTTTAATTAAGCGTTCAAGGGCATAAGCAATTCTTAATAACGAATGTCGGTTAAAGTATAAACGGCAAGTTTCTAAAATCTGAACTCAAATTATATAGAGTTTAGATAATGAAACCAAAAACTAAGGAGAAAAGAATGAAGAAAACTTTGAAGTTCTTAACGCCTATGCTAGCGGCATCATTTATGTTTTGCGGCGGCGGTGGTGGTAAAGATGTGCCTGCAGGAGCAGAACTTACTGAAGCCGAATTTCAAGAAGCAAACACCGTATATTTTCAAAGATGCGGCGGATGCCATGGTACTTTGAGAAAAGGCGCTACCGGTAAGCCTCTTACTCCCGATAAAACCATTGAAAAAAGCATAGAAAAACTGACAAATATTATCGCAAAAGGTACCGATGGGGGTATGCCTGGGCTAGCTACTACCGGTGAAATAACCGAAAAACAAGCAAATTTGCTGGCAAAGTATATCCAGAACAAGCCGGTTGCTCCGCCTGAATATAACATGAAAGACGTAAAAGCAACCTGGAAACTACATGTGCCATTAGAAAAAAGACCTAAAAAGGTTATGCACAAGAGAAATCTTGATAATATGTTTGCGGTGATTTTAAGAGACGCGGGTCAAATCGGTATTATTGACGGAGACACAAAAGAAATGTTTTCAGTCATTGATTCAGGATATGCCGTACACACTCTTAGATATTCTGCTTCAGGTCGATATCTTTATACAATCGGACGTGATGCTAAAGCGACTATCGTAGACCTTTGGATGGATCCTCCGGCATTGGTTGCTGAAGTAAAAACAGGTATTGAAGCAAGATCAATTGATAGTAGTAAATACAAAGGTTTTGAAGATAAGTATGCGGTTGTCGGAAATTACTGGCCGCCAAACTACGTAATGCTTGATGGATTAACGCTTGAACCATTAAAAATTGTTGGTACAAGAGGTTATACTTATGACACCAATGAGTATCATCAAGAGCCTAGAGTTGCTTCAATTGTAGCTTCGCATCACAACCCTGAATGGGTATTGAATGTAAAAGAAGCTGGTATCGTATTACTAGTTGACTACAGTAAACTAGCTCAAGGCACTGTTACTGAGACAAGAATCAACGCAGAAAGATTTCTTCATGACGGCGGTTGGGATCATACCAAAAGGTATTTTCTTGTTGCCGCGAACATGAGAGATAAAATGGTTGTGATTGATACGAAACTAAGAACACGCGCAGCTATTGTGAAAACCGGAGTTAAACCTCACCCTGGTAGAGGCGCTAACTTTAAAGATCCTAAATATGGCTGGGTATACGCTACTCCACACTTAGGCGAGCCGAATGTAGCCCTAATAGGTACTGATCCTGGTCCAAACCAGTGGAAAGTTGTAAGAACTCTAAAGCCTGCGGGCGACGGAGGATTATTTCTTAAAACGCATCCAAAATCAAAAAATCTTTGGGTAGACCATCCGCTTGCTAAAGATAATAAAATTCATAGAAGCGTATCAGTATTCAATATAAACGACCTTGACGCTCCGCCAAAAGTTATTGAACTTGGCGATAGGGGCCGAATTGTTCACTTTGAATACAATAAAGCCGGGGATGAAGTTTGGATCGCTCTTTGGGATAAAAAAGGCGAAATGATTATAATGGACGATAAAACATTAAAAGAAAAAGCCAGAATTAAAGATCCTAAAATGGTTACTCCTACAGGTAAATTTAACGTATTTAATACAATGCGTGATATCTACTAAGAGTAAACTAAAAAAGAGGGAGTTCTATACTCCCTCTTTTTTTATTTATAATTAATAAATCAAAAAGCTTAAAATTACACATCTATAAAATATTTTAATTAAGGAGAAAGTGATGAGAAGAACGATAGGAATAATAATACCAATCATGATGATTATGGGATTAATATATTGCGGCGAAGATAGAGTATTGCCAGAAGCTCCCGCGGAATATAAAAGCAAAAAAAATCCCATTGCAGAATCTGCTGACGCTATAGCGGCCGGCGAAGCTATTTATAAAAAGAAATGCGAAAAATGTCACGGTAACAGTGGTGACGGAAAAGGCAAAAATGCTGAAAATCTTGAAAATAAACCCATAGATTTAACCAAACCGGGATACATGGCAGGAAGATCAGACGGGCAGCTTTTCTGGTTTATAGTAACCGGCGGCAAAAAAGGAAATGAAATGGACGGGTACGGTCCGGGCACTAGCGATAACCTTTCAGAAGAAGATATTTGGAAAAGTATTTTATACTTAAGAAAAAACTTCACAAAATAAACATAGGAATATTTTTCAACACCATATAAGGGAGGCCTATTCAGCCTCCCTTTTTATTAAAACACCGTAAATATTTATGAGAACAAATAAAAAAAGATTTAACATCAAAGGACATTTTTATATTTCAATATTTCTTTTAATCTCAGTTAATTTCAACTGTAAAGAACAAGAGAATTCAAAAATATTATATTTAACCCATTGCTCGCCTTGTCATCATCCTGAGCGTTTTGGAATTTCGGCTCCGCCTTTGATTCCTGAAACCTTAAAGCGAAAAAAAGATGGGGAGCTAAAAGAAATTATAAAAGACGGCCTCACGGCAACCAATATGCAGCCTTTTCGCGAAAAACTAAGCGACACTGATATTGAATCTATAATAAATTATATTCGTCAACCTGCGGGCGATATAAAATGGGATATAAACAATATTAGGCTGTCTAAAAATATTCCCAAAAAAAAGGGATTAAAAATCAAACCAGTATTAGACCTTATGAATTTATTTATGATTGTAGAAGGCGGCAAGGGTCTAGTGCATTTTATGAATGGAGATAATTTTAATTTGCTTGATAATGTCTACGTGGGTCCCATTCATGGAGGACCCAAATTCGATAAAGAAATGAAATACGCTTATATGGGAAGCCGTTCGGGCTGGCTGGTAAAATATTCGTTAGAAGACTGGAAAGATGCCGGCAGAATACGTGCAGGCGTTAATATGCGAAATATCGCAATTTCTCCAGACGGTTCTCTTTTAGCCGCAGCCAACAGCCTTCCTGAAAATATCGTCATTATTGATTCGAAGACATTAGACCCTATTAAGGTGATTGAAGCAAAAGGAAAACCCTCGGCTGTATACTCGCTTAAAAACGGCGAGGCGTTTATCGTATGTTTTCGAAATAATAAAGAATTATGGTTCATTAATTATTCTGATTTATCCATTGAAAAAATTACCGTAGACCAGCCATTTTCAGATTTTTTTATCGGTCCTGACGAAAGATATTTTATCGGAGCCGCAAGAAACGCAAAACATATCAGTATATTTGATATTCAGTCTAAGAAGATTGTTAAAAGTATTGAAACAAAAGGCATGCCCCATTTGGCCTCGGCGGCTCTATGGAAGCAAGGTAAAAAATATCTTGCCGCTTTTCCGCATATTGGAACTCCTTTTTTAACAATTGTCGATATTGATACATGGAAAATTGAAAAATCTATTAAATTAAAAGGCTCTGGTTTTTTTGCGAGAACTCATCATAATATTAAACATATATGGGCCGATTCAAACACCAATACCATACAACTTATAGATAAAAAAACAATGGAAATAACAAACGAAGTAACGCCTGATACGGGAAAAAAAGCAATGCATATTGAATTTACAAAGAATGGAGAATATGCCCTTGTTTCATTATGGGATAAAGACGGAGCAGTTGTCTTTTATGATACTAAAACCCTAACCGAAAAGTTGCGACTTCCCTTCATTAAACCAGTAGGAAAATATAACGCTACCAATAAAAAATATTAACTGCTTTATTGAACCGGGTTCAATAAAGCAGCGTTATTCTCGCTCATTGATTCAAGTTTTTTCTCAATATCGACGTCGATGTTATTATTTTGCTCGATAGGCGGCAAAAGCATTTTTCTGCTTATTTCTGCTCTCCTTTTCGGCTCAAACAATGTTAATAGATATGAAACGATCGATTGCCTTCCCTCTAATTCGGCGGTTTTATCCATTTGTCTGAAAACTTCAATAATATCAAAATCGCGCCAGTCTTCCATCATTTCTTTTGCTTTTTCGGGGGGCATGCTTGCTACTTTTTGCGCCATATCTTCGATTCTTTTATTTCTGTATTCCCAATCTTTTTTTTGCATTAAAAAATTTTTCTGTTCTTCAAGCATACTTACGGCATATTCGTTCAATATTTTTTTATCTCGTTTATAACCGGCTATTTTTTGCTCGAATTCTACTTCTTTTGCGGCAAGCTTTTCTTCTCTTTCTGCAAGCATTTCTTCCCATTTGTTATAGCTTACTTTTTCTACTATAGACGGGTTTTCTTTATCTTCCAGCACCGGGGGGTTTTTCGGAGCCAGAAATGGGATATAAGACGATACTTGGGTAATTCCCATATTATCTAATACAAATACAAATATCCCCGAAAAAAAGAATATCGTTAAAATCAGTAAAAAAACTGTTTTTCGTTCTGTCATAATTAATACTCCTTATTATTTATTCTTATGCCGGAATATTCTTTTTTATTTTTGTTAAAATCAGGCACAATTTATCCAGTTCCCGTTCTAATTTAAATATTTTTTTTCTTATCAAATGATATTTAATTTTTATCTGATACGTTTTTTTTATATATGAACTCTTTATGTCCCATATTTTCTTCGTCTTCTTTATTTTCATCAACATACTTCCTAAACCTCCATCGCCTTTTTGTTTCTTACAAACTGCTCGTCTAAAAACTTAATTTCTTCGCGGGCTATTTCATATTTATATTCTCTTTCTTTTTTTTCTTTAATAATTTCTATTACCCTTTTTTTCTTTCGCGTTTCAATTACTTTTTCCCTTTTTCTTTGAAGAATTGGTTCTATTTCAATATATCTTCTTTCTGCAATATTTTTCTTCTTTTTCAACATGTTTAAATACAAAGAAGCCATTTTTTGAAATTTTGCGTCATATTGCCCCATTCTTAATTTATCGGCTTCATTATATGAAATTCGAGTTGATTCAATGTTATATTGCCTTATATGATTATTTATTTTTTCTACTTCGCTTACAGTTTTTGATAAATCAGTCAAGGCGGTTTTCTCTTCTAATTCTTTTAATTTCAAAAAACTCTCTAATTTAAACTTAAATTTCTTCATTATAATTGTTATCTAACCCTTCTAATGCCAGACTCTCTGCCAGACTGCGATTTTTGATAAATCTCATTCAAAACTGAAAAGGTATTATCAAAAGAAGATACTTCATCTATTTCTTGGTTTAGAAATTTATCAAACTCATTTTTAAGCCTTATTGCCATATCTAATACATGATTAGAACCGCTTATATACGCGCCGAGATTTATTATTTCTTCATTTTCCTGATATTCCGCTAAATACTCTCTAAGTTTAGCCGCTTTTTGCCAATGTTGTTTTTCGGTTACAAAGGGCATGCTTCTGCTTATCGATTCGACAATTTCAACAGCGGGATAATGGCTTTTTCCCGCTAATTTTCTTGATAAGACGATATGCCCATCTAACATACCTCTTGCAGCGTCAGCTATTGGTTCATTCAAATCGTCAGCTTCGACTAATACCGTATAGACGGCTGTAATGCTTCCCTTTCTGGAGTTTCCCGCTCGCTCGATCAATTCGGGAAGTATGCTGAAAACCGATGGAGGATACCCTTTCGTAGTGGCGGGTTCCCCCGCACCGAGACCGACCTCGCGCTGCGCCATTGCCAGACGCGTTAGTGAATCCATCATTAATAGAACGTCTTTTCCTTCGTCGCGAAAATATTCGGCGATGGATGTCGCTAAATAAGCGGCTCTAACCCGATTCATTGGGCTATCGTTTGCCGATGCGACAATTATCACCGATTTTTTTAACCCCTGCTCGCCTAGTTCATTTTCAATAAATTCCAGCACTTCTCTTCCTCTTTCTCCGATTAATGCGATAACATTAACGTCAGACTTGCTGAACCTGGCAATCATACCCATCAAAGTACTTTTGCCTACCCCCGAACCTGAAAAAATCCCGACCCTTTGTCCTTTTCCCATTGTTAAAAAAGAATCTATAGATTTAATTCCCGTAACGAATGTTTCTCTGATCAAAGGCCTTTCAAGAGGATTCGGAGGATCATTGTACATACCTCCGGTTTTTTTAGTAAACAGGCTTCCTTTATCGTCAATCGGTTTGCCAATTCCATTTAAAACACGCCCTAGCAACTGTTCTCCTAACTTCACTTTTAACGGCCCGCCCATCGATAAAACCTTTGCCCCCGGATACACCCCTGTGATATTTTCTAAAGGCGAAAGAACCACGTAGCCATTTCTAAATCCAACAACTTCTGAAAGCACATATTTTTCTTCTTCTATTTTCTCTATGTGACACAAATCTCCCAAATGAACCTTCGGGCCCGACGATAGCACAATATTACCGATTACTTCAACAACGCTTCCTAGCGCCCGAATTGTATCGGTCTTATCTACCAGTTCTTTATACTTTTCAAGTACGCCTAACGGTTTTACTATTTTTTTCGCTATCATCTTTTTCTTACTTAAATAGGCTTCGCGTTTCTTATCGCCTCTTCAATTTCTTTGAGCTGGGTCGAAATTCTCGCGTCGATCGCGCCTACATCGGTTTCTATAATTACGCCCCCTCTGTCTACTCTGGAATCTTCATAAATGTTTACTTTTCTAAGAGATTCCATCATCTTTATAATCTCGTCTTTATGCGCTGTCGTCAGCTCTAAATCTGCGAAATTAACTCTAATATCAATTCTATCTCTGTCTTTTATTCGGGCAATCGCCTCTCGAATATTATTAAGAACGACCTCTTTTCTTTCAATAATTTCGTCTTTAATTACTTTTCTTGCAATCACTAGAATCATTTCAACCATTTGCTTTTCTGATTCTTTTATCACCTGTTCCCTTACGTCTATCGCGTTTCCTAATATCGTTCCTAGTCTGTCTATCAACCTTCTTACTTCGCCCTGCCCTTCTCTATATCCCACTTCTTTTCCCGCGTTATAACCTCTTTGGTATGCCTCATGCTCAATATCTGAAACTCTCATTTCAGCTTCTTTTATCATTTTTTCGACTTCGAGTTTTGCTCTTTCTATAATTTGCTCAGACTTAGACCTTGCGTTTTCTTCTTCTTTTTTAGTTTTTTCTTTGGCGTCTTGAATCAGTCTAAACGCTTCGGCTTTGCCCTCTTCTTTGATGCGAGTCGATTCAGCTTCAGCGTTTTTATTTTGGGTTTTTATTTTTTCTTCTGTTTCTTCTTTATATCTTTCGAGTTCATTTTCAATCTCTTCAATGGTAGGTCCCGTATATTGTTCTATTATATTGCCTTCGGTATCTAATTCAAACTCAGCCAATTCATCTAACTGTTGATATCTCTTATACCTATCGGGCAAATCAAGAATTATGGGTTCTTCTTGCGGTTTTATATCATCCGGGTGAAATATTATTTTAGCCATTTTTTTTCCTTAAAACAATTCTTATCATATAAAATTAGGTAACAAGTTCGTCTTCTCCCGCTCTTGCCACGATAATTTCGCCTTCTTCTTCAAGTTTTCTGATTATATTTACAATTTTTTGCTGAGCTTCTTCAACGTCTTTGAGGCGAATCGGCCCCATAAATTCCATATCTTCTCTTAAAAGGGCAGCGGCTCGTTTTGACATATTTCTGAAGATTTTCTCTTGAACTTCGGTATCAACCGCCTTTAGAGCTTTTGCAAGATCCTGGTTATCTAGCTCACGCAATGTTTTTTGTATGGCCTTATCGTCTAGAAGAACGATATCTTCAAATACAAACATCTTCTTTTTTATTTCTTCGGCAAGTTCCGGATCTTCTTCTTCAAGCGCCTCAATAATGCTCTTTTCGGTACCTCTGTCTACATTATTCAAGATTTCAACAACCGCGTCAATACCTCCGGCTGCCGCATAATCTTCATTAGACAAAGTAGATAGTTTTCTTTCAAGAACCCTCTCGACTTCTCTTAAAACTTCGGGAGACGTTCTATCCATCTTTGCAATTCTTCTGGCCACATCGGCTTGAATCTGGTGAGGAAGGCTGGCAATGATAAAAGATGATTTTGCGGGGTCTATATATGATAAAATAAGAGCAATCGTTTGAGGGTGCTCATTTTGAATAAAGTTCAATAAGTGACTAGGATCCTGTCTTCTTACAAAGTCAAACGGACGAACTTGAAGCGAACTCGTCAAACGGTTAATAATATCAATCGCTTTTTGGGTACCCAGGGCTCTTTCTAAAATACCGCGGGCAGAATCAATACCGCCTTTTGTGATAAACTCCTGAGCCATCATAAGCTCTTGAAATTCCTGCAAGACTCTTTCTTTGTCGTCGGGCGTTACTTTTTCAAGTCGGGCAATTTCGTATGTTAGAGTATCTACCTCGGCCTCGGCAAGCCGCTTCATTACTTCAGAAGAAACCTCCGGGCCCACGGCGAGCAAAAAGATTGCCGCTTTTTGTTTTCCGCTCATATCAGATTGTCTACCTATCATATCTAACCTCTGTTATATTTATCGACTTATTTCTCATAAATAAAAACATTCATTCCTTAAGCTATTAATCTATGCGACTTTTTATTCATCTGCCGCAAGCCATGTTCTTAATAGCTGAGCGACATCTTCAGGTCTTTCTTTCGCCAGACTAACGGCGTTTTCAAGCATTTCTTTGCGAGCCTTTTCTTCAAGAGACAATTCGACCTCTACGCCTTCTTCTTCAATGGCTCTTAACGCCGCCTCGCGCATCATTTGCTGCTGAGCCGCCAGCTCTTCTTCACGCAGACGACGCCTCTTTTCCATTTCTCGCTTAATAACATGATAAACCGCAAAAGCCAAAAAGACCACCATTAACGATATAAGACCGACTAAAAGCATTTTGCGCATCGCTTTGCTTTTTCGAAGTTCCGCGTCTTCTTCTTCATGTTCCCTGAATCTGTCTTTTTGTATATGCTGTACCGATATCTGATCTCCGCGAGAAGCGCTATAGTCAATGGCCTTTTTAAGAACATCTGTTATATTTCTCAACTCTTCGGCGGTAACCGTATGATATTTACGTTCATATCCGGTTTCGTCTTCTTTTTCTTTAACTCGTTCCCATTTTCCGTCTATGATTACCGCTAAATTTCGACCGCCGAACTCCCAAGGCTGTTTTTTAATTCTTCTGACATTTTCGTTAAACTTATTATTTTCAATTCTTTCTATTTTTGTATACTTTGCTTTTTGATAATCTTTATCTTTATATCCGGGCGGAAGATTCGGCTCTGAACCGGCGGGGCCCTCGGGAGTAAATCCGTTCCCTTCAAATTTCTCTTCAACCTCTTTAGTTGATACAGCAAGCGAATCTTGCACAACCTCTTCTGAATAAGGAGTATCAGGATTGTCTTTTTTCATAATAACCGGAGCAACATTGGTTTCTTCGCTTTCTTCTTCGTCCCATCGCATTTCAAGATCAAGCCTTACAACATCGGCGCGGTCTTTCCCGAAAAATGAAACCAGAGAGTTATTGATATCTGTTAAGAGTTTTATTCTTTCTCTTTCTTGAATTCTAAGTTTATCTTCAACTCGTTTTATTTTTGCTTTTTCTTTATCTAGTTCATTATCAAAATCATTCAGTATCTCGCCGTCTGGGCCGGCTATTGAAACATTTTCTTTTTTAAGACCGGGAACTGAACGGCTTACTAACGTGACGATGCCTTCTATTTCTCTTCTCGATAAATTTTCAATTCCTGGCGCATATTTTAAGATTACAGAAGCGGTTCGCGGCTCGACTCTTTCTTCAAACAATTGTTCCTTAGGAAAGGCTATATTAACCACGGCGCTATCGACAGATTTTAATGTCGACAATGTTCTTGTGAGGGCCCCCATCAGCGCTCTTTGGGTTTTGATTTCTTTTTCAAACTGGGTCTCTGACCACTTGTCCATATCAAAAAGTTCCCAGCCGGCGACTCCAGCCGGAATAAGCCCTTCTTGGGCAAGTTTCATCATGATTTCGCCTTTTTGCTCGGGAGATACCAAAATAACCTCAATGCCTGAAGTCGTGAAACCAAAGCCCATTTCTTCAAGTTTGCCCGAGATGTCGGCAAATTCTTTTGCCTCTAATTTTTTTTGAAAAAGCGAAACCTTCGATCCCGTTGACGAATAAGAGCCAATCATGACCAAAGACGCTATCGCCGTAGCCGCGACAGCGCCCGCTATAATTTTTTGAGTAGCGTCTAGTTTTTCAAAAACAGCTTTTATATTTTCAATAATTTTATTAAAGTCTGGCATGGGAAAACCTCTTTTTTATTCATATTAATTTACCCAAGTTCCCTTTGATGTTTTTTATTTTTTAATAAATCTGTTTTTTTATTCATTTATTTATCTTAAATTAACAAGTTCTCTATATGTTTTTACGGCCATGTCGGCTAATGTCTTTGTATATGTTAAAGACATCCTCGCCTTTTCAGCCGCTATCAGTACAGAATGCACGCTTACAGAGCCGGGATCTGCGACCGCTTGATGAGATAAGTTTTCTGCATAAACCTGCTGATCGTTTACTTGCTGCAAGGCTCTCGTTAAAACTTTTGCAAAATTTTCGGCGGGCGATTCGGATGTTTTCGCAGACTTAATACCATTGTAATGCTTCAGATCAGACGTCTTTAGCGGTATTATGTCTCCTTTAACCATGCTTTGAGTTAAGCTTTTGCTTATAATGTCCATACTGTCTCCTATGCTATATACTTTATATATCGTGTCAAATGTTTTTTATATATTTTTTTCTTTTTATCTTCCTATCTGCATTGCCGATCTAAACATGCTTTTATATCCGTTAATCATTTGCACGTTTGCCTCATAGGCCCGGCTTGCAGATATCATATCTACCATTTCAGTCACCGGATTTATATTGGGATACTCGACATATCCCTTATAGGGCCCGATTTTAATGGAGTCTTTATGCCCCGGATCATAGACCCTTCTTACGGGGGTTTCGTCGTCCCTTTCTATTTTAACCACGCGAACGCCCTGTCCCTCGCCATTTCTAAGACCAAAAGGATAAACGGGCGATTTCCATTTTGTTCTTAAATTGACCGGTTGAAGTATGACTCTTCTTTTTTTATAGGGTCCGTCTCCCTCTGTTGTGCGCGTAGTAGAAACATTGGCCAGGTTATTTGAGATGACATCAAGCCGAAGTCTTTGGGCGCTTAATCCGGTGGAGGCTATATTTATTGCTTCAAACATAATTCTTCTTCTTTCTTAATTAAATTTTCTACGGCGCTCTCATCACAATATTCATGATTCGAAAATGATGATTTATCTGCGAAGTCATAAATTCATATGTGAGTTGATTTTTAACCGCTAAACTCATTTCATGCTCTACATCTACATTATTGCCGTCGTTTCGCATTGTGGTTAAATAATCAATAACGGGTCTTGCCTTTGTTTCTCGATAATCCAATGATTTAAAAAAAGGGATATGTCGTTCGTCGGTTACTCTGGCGGGAACTTCGTTTTTTTTAACGTATTCTTCAGAATCAAGAGCCCGTCTTAATTGGGCCTCAAAAGTAACCTGAGTTCTTTTAAAATGCGGCGTGTCTACATTTGCAATATTATTGGCAATTACCTTTCTTCTAAGCTCGGCCGTATCTAACCCTTTTTCTAAAAGAGAGACTGACTTGTTCCAGTTTAACCTTGAATCTATCATTGTTATAAGTATCGTCAGAATTTTAAAAAGATTAATCAATAAATTCGCTTGATCGCATGTCTCTGCAAAAAATACTATGAAAAGATGCAGGTAGTTTTGCGCCCAAACATTATCGACAAAACAAATCTGACCTCGTAAAAATAGACTAAATTATAATATTTTTATAATATTTAGACGTAAGCAGGATAATTTATGAAAAAGAAAATCAAACCATTCTTGTTACTAGGCGGCCTTAGTTTAATAGCGGTAACATACGCTATTTATTCTCAAAGCGCGCATAGCAATTTATCAGATCCCGTGATGTTAAAAAAGTTTAAATATATTTCTGAAAGGCTCATGTGTCCCTGCGGATGCGCGCTGCCTTTAAATACCTGCAATATGTCTGACTGCATAGCGTGGGACATGAGAAAATCTGTTGAAATTCTCTTGAAATCGGGACAATCTGAAGAATTCATTATTAACGGATTTATAAACGGCTTTGGGCCCCTTATCGACACCGACCCTGCGTTTAGGCACATGTCTTCAGGGGTTAAAAATTTATTTCGCAGAGGTATGGGCGAAGAGGGCTTTACCGAGCCATACAACAGAAATCCCGAAATTTGGATAGCCGTATCGGCTGTTTTATTTTCTGCAATAGCCGGATGGTTTATTCGCTCTCATTTTCGCAAAATAAATCTTGCAAAAACCGGCAAAGAAAAAGAACAGGAAAAAACAACCGAAAAAGAAGAAGAACTCTATAAAAAATTGTACGACGAATAATTTTTTTCATTGGCGCCTTGTTCAATTTACTGGTCATATCTATTGCTATCATTAAGCAAATTTGAAACTAATCTTTATTTCAAATTTACTTGCCGCGATATCTAAAGAAATGCTTCTCATTCACAAAAGATGACGTCTGACGAACTGCAAAAAACAGAAGAAATTGCCCTGAAAATACGCCGTCTTGTTTTTGAGCATACCATTAAAAATAACGGCGGATATTTGAGCCAGGCCGCGTCTTCGGCCGATTTTCTTGCGGCTTTATACAGTAAAATATTAAATCTGGGCAAATCAATCGCTCCTGATATGCCTCTTGCTTACGCCGGCAATCCATCTTCCATGAATAAAAACTATACAACAGGCGCCCTGTATCACGGCGAAAAAAAAGACGAATATGACAGATTTTTCGTTTCACCAGCCCATTACGCTCTGGTTATTTACGCCGCTTTAATCGCGGTCGGCAGAATGAACGAAAAGGCTCTTGACCTTTTTAATAAAGACGGCTCAAGCGTCGAGATGATAGGCGCCGAGCACTCTCCGGGTATGGAGGTCACCAACGGCTCTCTGGCACAGACTTTAAGCATGGCATCAGGAGTCGCTTTCGCCCGCAGGGTAAAAAAAGAAAAGGGCCGCGTATGGGTTTTTATCTCTGACGGCGAATTTCAAGAGGGCCAGACATGGGAGACCTTTTTAACCATGGGCCATTATAATTTAAATAATATGGCCGTTATCGCCGACATGAACGGCCAGCAATGCGACGGGGCGGTTCATACCGTCATGCAGATTGGCGATGTTGAACAAAAGCTTCGCGCCTTTGGGGCCAACGTAATGACAGTTGACGGACACAATATCAAAGAAATTTACAGGGCGTCAGAAATAAAGCCTTATAACGGCCCGCTTGTCATTTTAGCCAATACGTCCCCCTGGCGGGGCATGAACGCTTTAAAAAAAAGATACCCGAGGCTTCATTATGTTCGATTTAAAAGCGAAGCCGAAAAACAAAACCTAAAAGAAGAAATATCAAAACAGTTATATTAAAATGAAAGTCGTTCAAAAACCATATGCAAAGGCGTTTATTGATTTCGCGAAAGATAAAAAAGATGTTTATTGCGTAACCGCCGATTTAACCAGCTCGTGCGAAGTCGACACCTTCAGAGATCAGCATCCTGAACGTTTTATTTCGCTGGGAATGACAGAACAGAATATGGTAAGCTTTTGCTCAGGGCTCGCGATGGAGGGCTTTTGGCCGTTTATACACACGTTTGCCGTTTTTTTATACCGCAGGGTACTCGACCAAATTATCTGCTCTGCGGCCTACCCCAACAGAAAAGTTCGTCTGATGGGGTTCTTGCCCGGCATTACAACCCCCGGCGGTATTACGCACCAGGCAATTGAAGATATAGCGGTTTTAAGATGCATACCGAATATGACCATTCTTGAAACCGGCGACGCGACCGAAGTTGAAACCGTACTTGATATCGCCGATTCTATTGACGGCCCGGTTTATGTAAGAGTTCTTCGCGGCGAAGTACTTCGGCTTTTTGATTCGCCTTTTCAGTTTAATCGTCTTCGCCTGCTTTCAGAGGGCGAAGACATCTTGCTTTTAACGTCGGGAATCATGACAGAAGAGGCCCTGAAAGTAACCGGCGCCTTAAAAAACGCGGGCGTTTCAATTTGCCATCTTCATGTTTCAACCTTAAAACCGTTTGCCGAAAAAGAGTTTCTCGATTGTCTCTCAAAGGTAAAGCATGGGGTTATCACTCTTGAAAACCATGTTATAACCGGCGGTCTCGGTTCGATTGTCTCTGAAATCATGGCTGAAAACGGCGTCTCTAAAAAGCTTACGCGTCTCGGTTTAAAAGATACCTTTGCCCACGGCGCGAGCCTTTATTATCTTCTTGCCGAATACCAGATGGACGCCGAAAATCTTTTGAAAACTGTTGAAAAAATGATGAATATTCAAACGGGCATTAAAAAAGATAATTTTTTAAATACAAGAGATGAAACCGGCATAGAACTTGAAAAAACTGAGGATCTATGATCGAAAACAGGTTTACCGTCACATACCAAATAACGGGTAATGAAAAATCATCGCATGAAGCCGCTAAAATTATCTGTTACGAACAGACCGTTGAGCTTAACGAAGACGTTTTAAAAGACGAAACCATCCGCGAAAATGTTGTGGGTAAAATTGAAATTTTTCGAGAAATAAAAAACGAGATTTTTGAAGCGGTTATCAGTTATGACGAAGAGACAACCGCCTACGAGCTGCCGCAGCTTTTAAATGTCATGTTCGGCAATACCAGCATTAAGCCAAACGTACGCCTTTTCGATTTTTCTCTTTCAGATGGTTTAAGAAAAAAATTCAGGGGCCCTAAATTTGGCATAACAGGCATACGCAAATTATTAAATGTTTACGACAACCCACTTCTCTGCTCGGCCCTTAAACCAATGGGAAAATCTGCCGAAGAACTTGCCAATTTAACCTTTCAGCTTGCCAAAGGCGGGGTTGATATCATAAAAGACGATCACGGCCTTTCAAACCAGAGCTTCTGCAGCTTTGAAGAAAGGGTTTCGGCCTGCGCAAGCGCCGTTAAAAAAGCCAATGAAGAAACCGGCAGAAATAGCATTTACGTTCCTCATATTACGGGACGCTATGACGATGTCATGAAAAGAGCCGCCTTTGCAAAAGAGAAAGGCGCCTTAGGTTATCTTATTTCGCCCGGCTTATGCTCATTCGATACCATGCTCGCGGTTAGCGAAAATGACAAACTTAATCTGCCTGTTATCTCGCATCCGGCATTTTTAGGCGGCATGTCGCATAATAACGAAAATGGAATTTCGCATAAAATTTTATACGGCAAACTGCAGCGCTTATCGGGGGCAGATTCTTCTATCTTTCCTAATTACGGCGGCCGTTTTTCTTTCAGTAAAGAAGAATGCGAAAATATAAAAAACGGATGCCTTCATGAAATGAACGATTATCTTTCTATTTTTCCTATGCCAGGCGGCGGCATGAGCGAAGAGAGACTGCCCGATATGCTAAAATTATACGGCAATGACGTAATCTTTTTAATAGGCGGCGCCTTGTTTCAAGATGAAAACAACATTGAAAAGACCTGCAGGCGATTTTTAAACACGATGGGACGTTAATATGAAGATGTTAAAAATAAATGGATCAACCGGCGTTATCAAATCAAGAGGATTTATGAATCTGCCCTGCCCCCAGCTTAAAACCTTTCTGCCTTATAATTTTCATTTTCAATGCTTCCCGCTATTCTGAAACGGTTAAAAGAAGTGAACATCTTTTGATGAGGAGTGCCTAAATCATTCGCATCATTGATGAAAATACCTTGTCTAAAAAAACCTTCGTAATTAAAAAATGAGTCTTCTTCATCGCCAGATTCTGTTTGCTCAATTTCATACGGCGACTCGGTATCTTCAGCCACATTTACTATCGAAAAACTCAAGCTACTACCCTGTTTCTGCCCTGTTTTTTACCCTTGTATAGATTTTCATCGCAGCGTTTCATCCATTGATCACATTGTTCATTTTTTCTTAACGCAGCGACTCCTATGCTCACAGTAATAGAAACATCCGGTAGAAAAGAATGTTTTTCAATCTTTTTTCTGAGTTTTTCCGCAAAAATTTTGGCGTTCTTGTTATCGGTATCATACAGCATGATTATAAATTCTTCGCCGCCCATACGAAAAGCTTTATCGGCCAGTCTTATCTCTTTTTTCAAAAAACTACCAATATTACGAAGAACAGTATCTCCCGCGTCATGCCCTTTTGTATCGTTGATTTTCTTAAAAAAATCTACATCAATACAAAGAAGGCTTACCTGCGTTCCTGTGCGCCGATTTTGGGCAATCGCCTGTTCAAGAGTAATATGAAGAATATTGCGATTATATAATTTGGTAAGCGGATCAATTAACGCTCGCTTTTTTAACAGAGCTTGCTGATTTAAGATAATTCTTATAAACAGCGCCGAGCAAATACTCACACAAATCATTGTGGCAGCCGCTCTAGCGGCAATGAAAATCTCTACATTCATAAATATCAGAGGAATCGCGGTAACCAGTAAAATCAAATTGGCTATCCATGCTTTTTTCTCGGTGAGCATAAAGTAAATAGCTAAAATTGAGGGATAGCTCCATAATATTCCAATTAAACCTAATTTTACAATAATCATATTTATAGTTACAATTACAAAGGGAGTAAAAATAATAAACGATATAATTGGTCGAAATTGCCCGCGAATAATGCTTAGTATAATAAAAAAACAAATAATCACTATAAATAGCACGCCACATCCAAGCCAAAGACGATTCTGCATAAAGTTATTAATAGTAAAAGGGGTTAAAAACAAAACTCCAACGAGAGCGATGCTGAAATTTGCCAGTACTCTAAAATCTGTCAGAGGGTCATATCTTTCAATAATTTTTCTTAATGTTTTTTTCATTAGTTTCGCTTACTTATGGTCATTTATAACATTTAATATTTCATTACAAGCGTTGTCTGTTATTGCAGATAAAGAATCTTAAGATGAACCGTTTTCCATTTCGATAGTAATGTCTCGCCAAAGAAACGCCTGTTAAATAAGCCCGTCAAAGGGTCAATATATGATAGATTTTTTAACTTTTTATTTGTATTTCGAAGCTCTTTTTTTTTCTTCTCAGGAACCAGCTTTGATTCATCTTTGGCGGTAAATACGGCATATCCGTCAGACGCATTAAAACATTGGTTCCAATTATTGGGAATCAAAAAATTATCTTCTGTTTGATAAAGCGGGTTTGTTAAATATTGGTTATCAAAATCATTTGACTTCCACTTCCACTGGCCCTTTAAGGCGATATATGATTCTTTTTCAAAATTATAATTTGTCAGATCAAGTTTTCCGTCTTTTAAAATATGCTCTTTTTTATAATCAAAACAGCCATATATAAACAAAAAACTAAATAAAATACATAAGTTTTTATACATGTTTTCAGTTAGAACTTTTTTTTATATAAATAAGACGTCTAAACTATCAATTTGACAACAAAAAAAATAACATTTGCCAATGTGTTTCTTCTTTTTGCCCTAGTATCAATGAAGAGAACTACTATTATATCATTACTATTAAGCGTATTTTTATTTCTGCAATGCGCTTCGCTTGTTGAAAAAGTCTTTACGACTCCCGATGTTGAAGTTGAAAAAGTGACCTTCGAAGATATCGCTTTATCGGGCGTTACATTAAACATAAACCTTGCTATTGACAACCCGAATACCATTAGCTTGACATTGAAAAAAATGTATTATAAAATGTATATTGAGGGGCAGGAACTTGTAAAAGGCGATAAAGACGAACCGCTCTTAATAGTGGGCAACTCTAAAACAGAAAATATTGTTCCGGTATCTGTTAATTTTTCGGGTCTAAAAGAGGGCATATCGGGAATCTTAAATAAAGACGAATTAAATTATAAATTTACCGGCGTTATGATACTTAAATCTCCGGTGGGCGATTTAACCTTTGATCTTGACGAAGAAGGAGTCATTCCGCTTCCGAAACCGCCCGATTTTACGGTTGAAGACGTTACAATGGGAGATATGGGGCTTACATCGGCAACAATTATATTTCATATAAAAGTAGAAAACAATGAAAAGATGAATTTTGAAATGAATACGTTTAATTACGAGATTTCAATAAATGACACAGACGTTTCAAGCGGCAACCAAACGGTAAATGAATCGCTTTTTGAAGGCGGCGACAAGACCTATGGCATTCCCGTTAATATTAAACTCTTAGGGCTAAAACGATCGCTGGTTGACGTTATTAAAAGCGGCACTTTTAAATATGTCTTTAAATTTAATCTTGATTTGAATTCTGTTTACGGCCCTTATACCATACCATACGAAAAAGAAGCCATGGTTGAACTATATTAAATCTTTCGCGATTTGATAGGCTAAGATTGTTTTGCCGTCTAAGACTTTTTGATTTTTAATAAGACTTTCTAATTCGCCAAAAGAGATTTTTTCAATTTCAAACGACTCGTCGTTGTCATGTTGCAGTTTTTTCTCAGATAAATCTTTCGCCATATACAAATGAATAATTTCGGTGGATATTCCTACGGCGGGATAGTATTCGACAAGTTTCTGATAATGTCTGGCCGCCAAATTTGCCTCTTCGGCCAATTCTCTTTTTGCGCAATCTAAAGGCGTTTCGTCTTTTTTTGTTTTACCAGCGGGAATCTCAAGCGAAAGGCCGTTCATTGAAAGTCGATACTGGCGAACAAGCCAAACATAGGCTCTGCCGTTGATATTTTCTATCGGCAAAACGCCGCTTGCTTCTGGATAATAAAGCAGAGGTTTTTGACCGTGTTCGGTTGAAACAAGTTCAAATGAAATTTCATCGTCTTTGTAAAGAGACGCATTTCTTACTTCTTTCATCTGCTGTTTTATTCCTGGCTCGTTCTTAGAACCGACAAGAAAGCTTCCTGCGGAATTTCAACCGAGCCGACCATTTTCATTCTCTTTTTGCCCTCTTTCTGCTTCTCAAGAAGTTTTCTTTTTCGAGTAATATCTCCGCCGTAGCATTTTGCCGTAACATTCTTTCTAAGAGCCGAAATTGTTTCTCTCGCCAATACTTTAGCGCCTACGGCGGCCTGAATGGCAATTTGAAACTGATGTTTTTGTATAATATCTTTTAGCTGTTTTATAATGTCTCTTCCTCTTTTTTCGGCCTGAGCCCTGTGACAAATTGAAGAAAGCGCATCTACCTTATTCTGGTGAACGAGAATATCAAGCTTGATTAAATCGCCTTTTCTGTAATCGTAAATTTCATAATCTAAAGAAGCGTACCCTTTGGATACGCTTTTTAAACGGTCAAAAAAATCAAAAATCATCTCGGCAAGAGGCAAGAAATAAATAATCTGCACCGTTTTGGTATCGAGATAATTTAGCGAAACGTTTTCTCCGCGCTTTTCCTGAAGCAGTTTTAAGATATTGCCCATATAATCAGAAGGAGTTATAATTGAAACTTTAACGAAAGGCTCTTCTACTTTGTCGATGCTTCCGGCGTCCGGAAATTTGCTCGGGTTATCGATAAACGACTCTTCTCCTTTTGCGGTTTTTACCTTATACTTTACCGACGGCGCCGTGCTTAATAAGTTTAATCCGAATTCGCGCTCGAGTCTTTCCTGCACAATTTCCATATGCAAAAGACCTAGATAACCCACGCGATAGCCAAAGCCAAGCGCGTCGCTGTTTTCAGGCTCATAAACCAAAGCCGCGTCGTTAAGAGCAAGTTTTTGAATGGCTTCTTTTAAGTCTTCATAGTCGTCGGCATTTACGGGAAAAAGTCCCGAAAAAACCATAGGCTTTACTTCTTTATATTTAATAAGCGGCTTATCGGCCGGTTTTGAAAGAGTTGTGAGAGTATCGCCCAGACTTACGTCGGCCACGTTTTTAATGCCGGTTACGACATAACCCACCTCGCCCGCTTCAAGAGAATCAAGCGGTACAAGATTAAGCTGAGAGATGCCAAGCTCAGATACTAGATGCTCGCTTTTTTTTCCCATGAATTTAATTTTCTCGTTTTTTTTCATGACCCCGTCAAAAACGCGAACCTTGGCGACAACGCCCCTGTAAGCGTCAAAATAAGCGTCAAAAGCCAGAGCCCTTAAAGGAGCGCTTTTATCTACAACGGGAGGGGGTATCTGTTTTATAATTTCTTCCATCAAATCTTCTATGCCGATGCCGGTTTTTGCCGACACCGAAACCGCGCTGTTTTCGTCAAGACCAAGGGTTTCTCTTATTTGAATTTTTGTTTTTTCGATATCGGCCGATGGCAAATCAATTTTATTGATAACGGGAACAATCATTAAATCTGCCTCAAGAGCCTGATAAAAATTGGCGATTGTCTGCGCCTGAACCCCCTGCGAGGCGTCAATTAAAAGCAAAACTCCCTCGCAGGCGGCAAGCGAGCGGAAAACTTCATAACTGAAATCGACATGACCGGGAGTATCAATCAAGTTAAACAAATAATCGTTTGAATCTTTTGATTTATAAATAAAAGAAGCCGAATTTGATTTAATCGTGATGCCGCGTTCTCTTTCGATATCCATGCTGTCTAAAATCTGAGCTTTCTGGGTGCGGCTGTTGGTGACGGATGTAATTTCTAAAAGCCTGTCGGCAAGCGTGCTTTTACCGTGATCAATATGCGCTATGATTGAAAAGTTACGTATTCTCTCGGGAGATATATTTTTGTATGCCATATATAATTTTAGTCAATTTCTTTTCTAAAAACAGGGTGTAAATCATGATATTTTTTATTATCTATCACCACTCTAAATTGACCTTCTCAATTTTATCAATCGCTTCTTTATAAAACAGTTTTTCTAAGTCATAAAGACTGTCAGTGATATCTGAAAAAAACATCTTAACGCCGCCTTTTGAATCTGCGTCGTTTGCAAGATTATTTTCGGCAAGAATTTTCTCTAAAAACAATGCTGTTTCTACAGACGAGTCGATTAAAATAAAATCTTTATACAACCTCTGTATATGTTTTTTTAATAACGGATAATGCGTGCATCCTAAAATTACATATCGAATCTTTTCGCGGTCAATTTCTGAGAGGTATTCTTTTATGATATCTTCGGCCGCTTTCTTATCGCTAAAGCCTTCTTCGACAAGCGGCACAAACAAGGGACAGGCTTTTGAAAATAAATACAGGTCGCCCCGTTTTTCTTTTAGCGCCTTTTCATAGGCCCCGCTTTTTATCGTTGATCGCGTCGCGATTACGGCGGCTTTTTCGCCTTCTGGGGCGAGTTTTGAAACAGCGTTTACACCCGGTTCAACCACGCCTATTACAGGCACGGGCGATCTCTTCTTAAGCTCTTCAAGTGCGTGCGAAGATACCGTATTGCAGGCGACCACGATGATTTTTACTTCTTGCTTAATTAAAAAATCGAGAATTTCAAGCGAATATTTTACGACGGTTTCTTTTGATTTACTACCGTAAGGAACCCTGGCAGTATCTCCGAAATAAATCAGACTTTCTGAGGGCAGTTTTTCATGAATGGCCGACAAGACGGTTAAGCCGCCAAGGCCGCTGTCAAAAACACCTATGGGGTTTTTATTGTTCACTTTTTTTCAGGCGGATGTTTTTTCGAGGCCAAAGATATCATAAATAAGCTGTAATGCCTGATCGCTCTTATCGTCTCTTATGACGCACGATATTTTTATTTCAGAAGTTGAAATCATTTCAATATTAATGCCGTTTTCGGCCAATATCTTAAACATCTTTGCGGCTATACCCGTGTGTGATTTCATTCCTACGCCCACGGCAGAAAGAATGGCAATGCTTTTATCAATACTGAATTCTCCGGCGCCCCATTCCTGCAGTTTATTTTCAACCGCTTTTTTGGCTTTGGAGTCGTCGTTTCTTAATACTGTAAATGAGATAGTGTTTAAATTGTCTTTACCAGTCGACTGTACAATCATATCGACATTGACCTGAACGTCGGCCAAAGCGGCAAACAGTTCGGCGGCGATGCCCGGCCTGTCGGGAATATCGCCCACTGTTATTCTTGCTTCGTCTTTTTTCAGGGTAACGGCCGTAACCAGCAGTTTTTCCATATCTTCATCCTCCTTAACGACGAGAGTGCCTTCTTTGTCGTTATAGCTTGATCTTACGTGTATAATAACGTCATATTTTTTCGCGAACTCGACCGACCTTGAATGCAGAACCCCCGCGCCAAGAGAAGCAAGCTCGAGCATCTCGTCGTAACTTATTTTGCTTAGCATTTTAGCGTTCGATATTTTATTCGGGTCGGCGGCAAAAACTCCGTCAACGTCAGTATAAATCTCGCACTCTTTGGCCTCAAGAGCGGCCGCAAGAGCCACCGCCGATGTATCAGAACCGCCTCTTCCTAAGGTCGTGATATTTTGTTCAATATCAACCCCCTGAAAACCGGCCACAATGCAGACATTACCTTTTTCAAGAGATTTTGTCAACCGTTCGGTATCAATTTTTTCTATTCTGGCTTTTGAGAAACGCCCGTCGGTCAAAAGGTTAATTTGTGAACCGGTAAAACTTACCGCGGGAACTTCAATTTCATGAAGCGCCATCGCCAATAAAGCGATAGATACCTGCTCGCCAGTGGCCAGAAGCATATCCATTTCGCGTTCAGACGGCGTCTGGGTTATCTCGCCGGCAAGAGAAACAAGCTGATCGGTTGTTTTACCCATGGCCGATACCACAACCACCAGAGAAAAACCTTTATCATGATAATTTTTGATTCTCTGCGCGACGGCTTTAATGCGCTCGCTGTTTTTTACCGAGGTGCCCCCGTATTTTTGTACCAGTAGTTTTTTATGATTTAACGCCATCTGTACGGGAAGAAATTACTTTGAAAACAGGCTGTCAAATATAATGTAATCGGCATCGAATGAATTAATTTAGACGAAAGCGCCATTTTATCTATAAGATTCTTCAAGCTTATTTAATTTTTTTAAACCTTCTTTATCGTTAAGTTTTTCTAATATTTCACGAAGTTTTTTTCTTTTTTTCAAGTCTTCAGGTTTCTTAATGATTTCATCCCATAGCTTTTTTGATTCTTTTTTAAGTTTTTCTCTTTCTTCTATAAGCCGGGGTTTGAATTCTTTTTTTTCTTCATCTTCTAATAATATTTCCGCAGGCGACGTCTCTTGCGGCGCCGACATTGCTATCGCTGGCGCCGCCGATTTTTTATTTTCTCTTTTTCTTTTTTCCTTCGACGGCTCAAGGGCAAGCCTATTATTTTCAGTTTCGTTATTCATTTTTGATTCAAGAGAGAAATTATCGTTACCCGTATCCGAAAATTCCGGCTTAGGCGAAGCCGGCGGCGATTCAGGTTCCGATAAGTTTTCAACTCTTCTTTTCTCTTGTATCTTTTTTGTTAAAACAGGCTTTCTTTCTTCTTTTTCATTTTTTTTAATCATTCCTGAGCCGGGGTTTATTGTTTTTTCTTTTTCTTCCTGGGCTCTGGCAATTTCAAAAGGCGCTTCTTTTATAGAGGTTTTTTGAATAAATAAATAATTAAATGTAATTAAAAGCAAAGCAAAAGACGGAACTATAATTTTCAAAATATTAGGTTTTAATAAAAACCGCTTTATATTAAATATTTTATCGGATATTTTTTCTTTTGTCTTATAAGCGAGAGACACAGGCGGCTTATACTCGCTCTCTAGCTTTAACTTATATTTCTTAAAACTCTCTTTTATAAATTTATCTGTATTTTTCTCTTCTATTAATTTGTTATAAAATATTTGACATTGCGCGCATTTTTCCGCATGATTTTCCCATGCTTTTGGAATTTTCTTATCAGGATCATTTAAAAGTTCCTGAGCAATATCATGATATTTGTTACAGGCCAATTATATCCTCCCCGAATCCGAAGCTTTCCATTTGAATTCTTATCAATCGTCTCGCTTCGCTTAATCTCGATTTCACGGTGCCCTCTGAAATATTCAACGCTTCTGATATTTCATGATAACTTAAGTCTTCAAAGTATCTTAGATATACGGCGCCTTTGTATTTTTCATTCATATTTCCCGCGATACGAATTAGACATTCCTGGGCCTCTGATAGTTCGATTTTTTTTGAAATATTTTCACGTTCGTCAGTAATATCAGTATAATCTTTTTTATCTGATTTATTTTTTGTTTCAGAAAATAAAATAATTTTTTTTCTTTTATGTTTTTTATGAAAATCTTTACAGTTATTGATTAATATTCGCACAAGCCATGTATAAAGACCAGATTTTTTTTTAAATGACTCATAATTCTTGGCCCCTTTTTCAAAAGTTTCCTGCACCATATCTTCAGCCTCGTCAGAATTTTGAATATATCCTAAAGCTAAATAATAAAGCCGCTGCCGATATTTTGCCGATTCATCCCAGAATTTTTGCAGCATTTCATTATAGCCTTCATCAAGTTTAGAAAAGGCAAAAATTATAAATGTTACAACAGGCTTCATAATAATATCTAACACAAAACTTTTCGGCAATTCAAAATAAATATCGGCCCGGCCTTATGACCAACGATATTTAGACTCTAATAAATATGCCGATACCTGTTCAAATAAAAAAAAATCGAACTTTTTCAACCTCCTGTCGTCTAAACGTCGGGTTAGAAAAAATCAATAACCAAAAGGAGTATAAAATGAAACAGAAAAAAATATTATTAACGGGATTTTGTGTCTTATTTCTTGCCGCAAACATCACGGCATGCAATGTTGCAAAAGACAAAAGGGAGAATATAGATACTGAAGAAAACGCCAGTATCGCCGCGAAGAAAGAACCCAATGCAAATAAAAATACCGATAAGAGGGTCAAAGTAGAATCAAAATCGAAAAAAAAACCCGCGAAAGACTTAAAAAGCTACCCCGACTATCCGATTGAAACACTGGCGCTAGAAGAAAGCAAATCGGCTCTTGCAGATATAAGCGAAGCAACCGAAGAAGAAGCATACCGTCAGGGGTATTTAAGGCCTTCTATGGTAAAAAACGCTTATCCTGAAAAATCAAAACGATTGAATTTTCAACAAAGATACAATCCGAATTTTAACACAGAGGCATACGATAGAATCTATGAAAACGATTTTCTCGAAGCGAATAAAAATCCGCTTTCGACTTTCTCTGTTGACGTTGATACGGCTTCTTACAGCAATGTTCGAAGGTTTTTGACGAATGGCTCTTTGCCGCCTAAAGACGCGGTTAGAATTGAAGAGCTGATAAACTACTTTTCATATGATTATAAGACGCCTAAAGATAACGAAAAGCCTTTTTCGGTAAATAGCGAGACGTCGACCGCCCCGTGGAACAAAGAAAGAAAAATTGTACACATTGGCATAAAAGGAAAAGAAATAAAGCCAGAAAATATTCCGCCGAGAAATCTGGTTTTTCTTCTCGATGTTTCAGGTTCCATGTCAGCTGAAAATAAACTGCCGCTTTTGAAAAAGGCGTTAAAACTTCTGGTACAGCAGTTAAATCATAAAGATAAAGTAGCCATAGCGGTATATGCCGGTTCAAGCGGATTGGTACTGCCGCCCACATCTGGCGAAAACGGCCAGGCGATACTTTCTGCTTTTGACAGACTACAAGCGGGCGGATCTACAAACGGCGGTCAGGGAATTGAGCTGGCTTATAAAACCGCCTCAGAGATGTTTAACGAAAACGCCGTAAACCGAGTAATTCTGGCCACCGACGGAGATTTTAATGTCGGCGTTACCAACCAGGGAGACTTAACAAGGCTGATTGAAGAAAAAAGAAAGAGCGGTATTTTTCTTACCGTTTTAGGCTTCGGCATGGGAAACTACAAAGATTCTACTATGGAAAAACTGGCAGATAAAGGCAACGGAAATTACGCTTATATAGATACTTTTGCCGAAGCGCGAAAGACCCTGTTAGAAGAGGCGGCATCTACTCTAATTACAATTGCCAAAGACGTAAAGATTCAGGTAGAGTTTAACCCCGCTCTGGTAAAAGCGTACCGGTTAATAGGCTATGAAAATCGAATGCTGAAAAAAGAAGATTTTAACGACGATAAAAAAGACGCGGGAGAGATAGGCGCGGGACACACTGTAACCGCGCTTTATGAGATTGTTCCCCCCGAAGGCGAGGTCAACCTTCAAAAAGTTGACGACTTAAAATACCAGACTCCGGCGTCTTCAAATTATGGCTCTAATTCTTCAGAGCTTTTAACCGTAAAAATTCGGTATAAAGAGCCCAAAGAAGAAAAAAGCAAACTGATAAGTTATCCCGTTAAAGATACGAATACCTTATTTGAAAACTCGTCCGAAAATCTCAGGTTTTCAGCGGCTGTGGCGGGGTTTGGCATGCTCTTAAGAGATTCTGAATACAAGGGATCAAGCTCTTTTGACATGGTATATGAAACCGCTAAAAACGCTCTGGGAAAAGATAAAAACGGATACAGAGCGGAATTTTTAAGACTCGTCAGGTTATCTCAAGATTTATCGTCTGCGGTTAAATAATTTAATAATTTTTGGGAACTATGCAAGAACAAGGTCGTCGAGTGATTTATACGCCGCATTGGCTTGCGGTACAAAAATGGCTTTTTTAAAATAAAAAAGCCATTTTTACTCAATGAGCGGCGTATAAATTTTATCGAGACGGGTTTTTTACACAACCTCAAAAATCTTAATCTCGAATTTAAAGATTGTAAATTTTAAGATAATTGTTTTATTGTATTAATATCTTTTATATCAATCAGTAAAACCACATTTTTTTTCGCCCGGTATTCTTTTGCTTCTTTTGCCGATATCGTTTTAGTAAAAATCTGACCGCCCGCTAAAATCTCAGCCTTATAGGCATTGCCTTTTTTATTTAGATTTAAAAGTTTTCCCGTTATTTTTAATTTCCCGTTTATATTTTCTTCTTTACCCGAAAATACTTCAAAAGGAGTTCCCTGTCGTTTTATTATACCGTCTTCTAAAATACAAACCGTCTCTGCCATGCTGAAAACTTCAGAGACGTCATGACTTACAAGAATTGTTGTGATATTATATTTTCTGTGAATTTCAAGAATTTCATTTTGAAGCGATTCTTTTATCTCGTCGTCTAATAATGACATTGGCTCGTCAAGAAGCAGTATCTTCGGTTTTAAGGCTACCGCGCGGGCAAGCGCCGTTCTCTGTTTTTGACCGCCCGAAAGCTGATGCGGCCTCCTGTCTGCAAGTTTTTTAAGCCCCATAAAATCAAGCATACCGTCAATATATTCCGCTTCGGTTTTCTTATCTGCGGCGGCATATTCAATATTTTCCCGCACCGTCATATTAGGGAAAAGCGCAAAATCTTGAAAAACAAACCCTACTTTTCTAAAACGGGGAGTAAGATTAATTTTCTTTTCGCTGTCAAACCATATCTGACCGTTTATTTTTATATATCCCGCCTCGGGAGTTTCAAGACCTGCGAGAATTCTTAAAATAGTTGTTTTGCCTGCCCCTGATTTTCCGAATAGGGCCAGAAGAGCGTTTTCCTGAACCTGAAGTTCGGGTTTCAGGTCAATCTCTCCATCGGCCGTGTGCATCGTCTTTCTTATATTTATATCAATCATTTTAGTTTAAAGGCTTTACCCATTTTTTATTGGCGGCATAAACCAGAATCAAAATAACAAAGGCGGCAAAAAACAAAATAGCCGAATAAAAATTCGCCGCGCCGTAATTTAACGCTTCAACCTCTTCATAAATAGCAATAGAAGCCACTTTGGTTTCGCCCTTCATGCTGCCGCCTATCATCAAGACAACGCCAAACTCGCCGATTGTATGAGCGAAACTTAATATAAAGCCGGCCAAAAGAGAGGGCTTTATATTGGGAACAAGAGCCTTAAAAAGAGTGGTCATTGCCGATTTACCCAGGGTAAAAGACGCTTCGCGAAGCGAAATAGGAAGATTTTGAAAACCCGCCTGTATGGGCTGAACCATAAAAGGAAAACTGTAAATAACAGAAGCGACAATGAGACCTTCAAAAGTAAAAACAAGCTTTAAATTAAAAACATCGTCGAGAAACCCCCCGAAGGCGCCTGCAGGGCTAAACGCCGCTAAAAGATAAAAGCCCAAAACCGACGGAGGCAGAACAATCGGCATACTGACCAGGGCCTCTATGGCTATTTTGTATTTTTTCTTAGAAAAAGCCAGCCAATAAGCCATAGGCAGACCCAAAAATATTAAAATAACGCTTGTTATAAACGATAATTTAAAAGTTAAAAAAAGAGGCTCTAAATCGTAAGTCGTCATTTCTGTTTTTTGAAACAATATCTGACATTTTTAAGGCGTCAGATAACCAAAGTCTCGCAATATTTTTTTCGCCTCGTCAGAAAAAAGAAACGCATAAAACTCATTTGCGGTTTTGTTTGTATTCGCGCGTTTCAATTTTATGACGCCCTGTTTAATAGGTTCATATAAATTTGTTTCAACATCGCGGATGTACTTTTTCTTTTCTATTATCGGCGAAAACAAGGTTGATTTCGCGGTAATGCCGATATCAACCGAACCCGATAAAATATAATGATTTGTCTGCGAAACGCTTTCGCCGTAAACGATTTTTTTTCGCAGGGCGCCATAAATACCCGCATTTTTTAACGCATACACGGCCTGCTCTCCATATGGAGCGTTTCGAGGGTTTGCTACGGCTATCTTATCAAACTTTAAGGCGCTTAATTTTTTCAAAGAATCAGGGAGAATTTCTTTTTTTTGAGTCCATAAAATCAATGAACCGTATGCGTAAACATCAGGCGGTTTGTCTGAATATTTTTTTTCATATAAAGTCTGCGGATATTTCATGTCTGCCGAAAGAAAAATATCAAAAGGCGCCCCGTGAATAATCTGTGCCGTAAGTTTTCCCGATGAACTTACCGTCATCTGAGGTTTCACCGAATATTTTTTTTCAAATGCGGCGATTATTTCGCTTAAAGCATATTGAGCGTTTGCGGCGACGGCTAAAGTTATTTTCTCAGACGAAGCGTCGTCTACTGAAGATTTTTTACAGGTAATATTAACGGCAAAAACATAAAATAATATTATAAGACGAAAAATAAAGCGTTTTGAAAAATAAATATTTTTCATTCGTTAAAGATTTTTTGAGATAAGAATATCTCCCGTCATACCGTTTTTGCCTTCGGGAACCGGTATGCCAATTAAATTTAAAATAGTAGGAGCAATATCGCATAGTCTGCCGTTTTTAACGAGACCTTTTTTATTCTTAACGCGATTATCAATAAAAACAAGAGGAACATTAAATACCGTATGCTGGGTAAAAGGCGTTTTTTTATCGTCGGCAAGCATTTTTTCACAGTTGCCGTGATCGGCGGTTAATAAAATTGAATAATTTTTATTTAATGCCTCGCTTATAATTTCGCCCACGCACTCGTCAAGAACTTCGACAGCTTTTATGGCAGCATTAAGCTTGCCTGTATGCCCTACCATATCGCCGTTTGCAAAGTTAATGACAATAAGTTCATATTTTTCTGACTCTACAGCCTCTAGAACTTTTTCTTTAACTTCATATGCGCTCATCTGGGGTTTTTGATCGTATGTCGCAACGTCGGGCGAAGGAACAAGAATTCTATCTTCATTCTTATAGGGAGTATCTGAACCGCCGTTAAAAAAGAAAGTCACATGAGCGTATTTTTCGGTTTCAGCGATGCGAAGTTGTCTCAGGTTTTCGTTTGCGATAACCTCGCCTAGAAGATTTCTTTCGCTTAAAGGAGCATACAATACCGGCAAATTAAAGTCTTCATGATATTGCGTCATGCATACAAAGTGAATATCGGGCTTTTTATCTCTTTGAAACTCGGTAAACTCGTCAAAAGTAAGCGCCCTGGTAATTTCTCTTACCCTGTCGGTTCTAAAATTTAAAAAGATTACGGCGTCGTTATCTTTTATGGTTCCTTCTTTATTTACGAGTATGGGTTCCATAAATTCGTCGGTAATATTTTCTTCATAATACGCTTTTATCTGCGACAAACCATCGGCGTTAAAAATCCCTTTGCCTTCAGTTAAAAGTTCGTATGCCGTTTTTATTCTGTCCCAACGGTTATCTCTATCCATGGCGTAGTATCTACCGATAATTGTCGCAAGAGTTCCGTAATTTATTTTTTTTATAAATTCATTCAGTTTTTCAATGTAGCCCGCGGCGCTTTTTGGCGGGGTATCTCTGCCGTCTAAAAAGGCGTGAATAAAACACGAGGCTTGTGGATGGTCTTTTTGCAAAATCTCAAGCATTCTTTCAAGATGAGACTGCAAAGAATGAACGCCCCCGTCTGATAAAAGGCACATAAGATGCAGTCTGCCGCCTTTTTTAAGATAAAGCGAAAGATCATTATAAGCTTTTGAGCGCTCAATATGTCCCGTATTAAAACCCTTTGTGATTCTAACTATATCGCTGTACATGATGCGCCCCGAACCCAAATTCAAATGGCCAATTTCAGAGTTTCCCATTTGCCCTTCGGGCAAACCGACATTTTCTCCCGAGGTAAAAATTTCTGCCGACGGATATTCGGCAAAGAGCTTGTCGATATTCGGTTTATGTGCAAGCTTCACGGCGTTGCCGGCGTCATTTTCATCGGGATTTATTCCGAATCCGTCTAAAATCATCAATATTACTTTTTTTACTTTATTAGACATTAAATTAATATAGCTTTATTGTTTTATATATTCAAAATAAAAGGCGTCATATTTTTCTTGGCCGATATTAGGAAAGGGATGCCATGCTTCTTTTTTCTCTTTTAATAGAAAGCCTGTTTTTTCAAGAACTTTTTTTGAATCTTCTACTGTATTATGGGTCTTCCATGCCATATATTTTGTATTTTTAGAATTGCCGGCAAACCGAAAAACATTTTCTGCGTCATCCGTTTTCAGCCTTCTTAACTGAAGACGTTCAGTAATTATCTTTTCTGAGGGATTTATAATCTTCATTTCGTTTAACAGGAGCCCATATGCCCAATCATTTGCCATAAATAAAAAACTTAAACATATCAAAAATCATGGTTTCTTTTATAGCGCATAAAAAAATAATTCTTTAGAATGTCAAGATTTAAGATATTCGCTTTAATTATTTCATAAATTTCATATTTTGCTTCATTCAAATCTTATAATCTGCAAAAACTTTGTATAAACAATTAAAAAATGATAGCTACCTTTTTTTAACAACCTTTTTAACATTTTCTGAAAATCCCGATTGTCTTTCAAGAAGTATGCCCAAAATAGTTAAAATACAAAAAACAAAAACCGGCAAATAGGGGCCTTTCATTAAGAATAGAAGCTTTATGCCATAGGGCAATAGCCCGTTTATTATTAATGTATATCCTATGCTCAGCATCAAGATAAAGGCGACAATACGAAAGGGAAGATAAAAAAAGTGTATCATTCTCTTAAACGTGTGCCTAAGGTATCCGTCGAGAGCCACTATAATACACGTAATAATAGTTGTGACAATTAAAGAGATATGCGGTAGCATTAAATCTGATAAACTGTTCAGCCATCCAATTAATACTTCTATGTATAAAGGAACTTTCTTTGTTATTAAATCTTCCCAAAATTCTTTTATTAAATTCATCTGCAATATCCCTTTTTAAAAAGCCTATAAATCTATAATATATTTATAAAACTAATGCGAGCATATATTTTGTGGAGTATTCTATTTCATGCGCCATGACTAAATCTTTATTATAATATACGAATAAAAATTCTTCTACAAAACTTATTTTTATCTCGCTAGGAAAACATCGGCAAATAAAAAGTATAAATAATTTTTAAGGCGCATAATAACCCCTTTCGCCTGCCGTTCCTATAATAAACGCAACAAACGGCTGATAATAATGAAATACAAAGCGTTGACGCGATGTTTTCAATTTAGATTTTGTCAGACTATAATGGCAAAAATAAGTTTAGATAAAGTATCCGACACGCGACAAAAAGCGAGTATTTTCGCGACAGAAGAAGAAACTCTTTCAGCTGAAAAAAAAGCTTTTAATAAAATACAAAAAGAAAAAAAAGTAGACGGTTTTAGACAGGGCAAAATACCTGAAAATATCATAAAAACCCGGTTTTCTAAAGAAATTGAAACTGAAACCTTAAATACGTTAATTCACGATTTGTATCCCGAAATATTAGAAAAATCTTCTAAAAACATTTTTCGAATTGTAAACGTTGAAAATTACAGCAAAGATAAAAATAGCTGCAAATTTGATCTTATTTTCGACCTATCTCCCTATATGAAAAATCTGAAGATGAAAAATATCGTTCTTCTTGATAATATCCCCCAGATTCAAGAAAGCGATATTGACGACGAATTAAAAGATATTCAAAGAGGCGGGGCAAAAAGCGAACCTAAAGCAGAAGACGCCTGCGCCGAAGACGGCGACTTAATAACCGTAAACTATGAAGTTTGGATGGACGGAGCCCCACAGGGTAAAGAACAAAAAGACATCAGACTGCTATTAGGCGAGAAAAAATTTGACGAAGAAGTTGAAGAACAAATAATCAAAGAAAAAATAAAAAAAGGCGAAGAAATCTTAGTTAAAAAAACGTTAAAACAGGACGGCACCGAAGATAAAGAAGAAAAGCCTTATGAAATACATTTAAGCGTAACCGGCATAGAGAAAGTTATTTATCCTGAAATAAACGACGAGCTTGCCAGGGCCTATTCTCCTCAATTTAATACTGTATCAGAACTTAAAAACGGCTTAAGAAAAGATATGGAAAAGCGTTTTTTTCGCAAAGATCTTACCGAACAAATTGCCAAAGCCTTTGATGATCTTGAAACTCAAAACGAATTTTTATTTCCCGAAGGGTATCTTGAAGAAAAACTATACGAATTTCTAAGCGAATACAAAGTAGACCATTCAAAACTCCCTCCTGAACAAAAAAAAGGCTACGCCGATATCGTAGAAAAAAGGTACAGAAGAATACTTCTTAACGAACACCTTGTAAGAGAAACGATTAAACACTTCAAGAAAGACGAACTTGAAAAAGAATTTGAAAATTTTGTAAGAGCCGATTTTGACGAAAAAATAGCCGAATACGTTTTAGCCGCCTATAAAAATAAAAAGAACGACGAAACCTTAAATAAGATAAATCTTTTTTTTCAAAATAAACTTATTTTTGATTATTTTAAGAGCGGTAAACTTGTAAAAAAAGGGAAAAAAATTGCTTATAAAGAATTTATGGCCCAAGAAAATAAACCTTCATAAATTATGCGCAAAATAATTTTGCTTATTTTTTTTTATCAACCGTTTTCAGCTTTCTTGTTCGCAGATACCCGCAAAGAGACTGTTCAATTAACTCTTCATAGAAATTCTGAAAAATATGTTCAAAAAATGAATATTGTCGAAGAAAAAGATCATATTACAATAGATTTTTTTGACGAAAACGGAGAGTCTACCAAAACAATCTTATCGGGGCAAATGAAACCTCTTGAGGTTTTTTATTTTAACAAGAAAAAAGACGAGTATATGAAACTTTTTTTTAATTACGATAAAAAAGAAATATACTCAACCGGAAAAATTGAAGAAGAATATGATCTAGACGGCACAACTTATGACGCGACAGGGGCGACATTTTATATTTTTTCAAAAATTCTGCCTGCGGCGGGAAAAAATTATAATTTTTATTTATTGCAAAGCAAAGAAGAAAGAGTTGTGCAAATGTATCTTCGTTATGTATCTACCGAAAATATATTCATAAACGGCGAAAATAAATTGGCGTTAAAATATGAAACCGGCCTTGAAAGCTCTATTTTATCGCTTGTTTGGCCCTATAAATATTATTACTGGTTTTCAGCAGAAGACAAAAAATTTCTTCGATATAAAGGGCCATTCGGCCATGAAAACGAAGAAACAACCGACGCATTATATGGGCGCTAATCAAAAAAACTTTTTTATAGAAACCTACGGCTGTCAGATGAACGAGTACGACTCTAGGCTCGCCCAAAGCCTCTTAGAAAAAGAAAACGCGGTTAAAACAAAAACCGTCGAAGAGGCCGACATCATACTATTAAACACATGCGCCGTGCGCGAAAACGCTGTGAATAAAATCTTCAACAGAATTCAATCTCTTGCCTATTTAAAAAAAAACGGCGCCAAAATAGGCGTCTTAGGATGCGTCGCCCAAAGCGTTAAAGATGAAATTTTTCAAAAAAATATCCCCATCGATTTTATCATAGGCCCCGACTCTTTAAGAAATCTGCCTGAAATTTTAAACAACCCTCAAAAATCAAAACATCTCGAACTTTCAAAAGAAGAACTGTATGAAGATATAATCGAAGAGATGAAACCGCCCGAAGACGCCTATTATAACAAGCTTTCGGCTTTTGTCGCCATACAAAGAGGCTGTAATAACTTTTGTACCTTCTGCATTGTACCCTACACAAGAGGCAGAGAGAGGTCAAGAAACCCCGCGTCTATTATTCATGAAATAGATAAACTTTACAATGCGGGAATCAAATCTGTAACTTTGCTCGGTCAAAACGTGAATTCATATAAATATGATGATTTTGATTTTTGCGGGCTAGTCGCAGAAATCTTAAACAAAACTAAAATAAACAGAATTTATTTTACGTCGCCCCATCCGAAAGATTTTCCCGAAAAACTTATTGATCTGATGGCAAATGAGCCGAGATTTATAAGCCAAATTCATCTGCCGCTTCAGTCGGGCAGCAATAAAATATTAAAACAAATGAAAAGAAACTACACGGCGGATGTATTTTTAAAACTGACAGAAGACATTCGAAACAAAGTAAACGATATCTATTTGAGCACAGACATTATTGTGGGTTATCCGGGCGAAGAACACGAAGATTTTTTAGATACCCTCGAAATAATGGAAAAAGCAGATTTCGATTCTGCTTTTATGTTCGCTTATTCTGAAAGAAAATATACTTTTGCTTCAAAAAAACATAAAGACAACGTTTCTCCCGAAGAGAAGCAAAACAGGCTTACGATTTTAATTGATAGACAGCAAAATCGTTCTTTAGTAAAAAACAAATATCATATCGGCAGAACATTGAGCGTACTTGCAGAAAGCGTATCTAGAAAAAATGAAAAAGAGCTTATCGGCAGAGATTTAAGCGGCAGAAAAACAGTATTTTCGGTCGATAATATTTCTGAAAATGAAAGCTTAGAAGATAAATACGGCAATATTTATAAAATTAAAATAACGGGCGCGACAAGCTCAACTTTATTAGGAATCTTAGAAAAATAAATATTTATTTTAATAGAAATTTTCTCTATAATCAGTACAAATAATGGGCTGAAAATCGGTCATTTCTTTAAGACGCGATAAAATTCTTCCGCCAAATAAATTCATCTTATCAATTTCTTCGGGCTGTAAGTTTGACGTTAGTATAGTGGGCTTATCGGCCTCGTATCTGGCGTCAATTAAATCGTACAAAGTTCTTTGTTCCCATGCGGTATCGGCCTGAACCCCAAAGTCGTCTATTACTAAAACGTCTTTATTCATTAAATCTTTGAAAATATCTTCACCCTTTCCGTATGCTTGTGAATCAAAACTGAATGTGGCCCTAATCTGGTTAAAAAAATCGCGCGTAATTTTTACGTAACGAACATTCATTTGATAACGCAAAATAATTTCATTTAATATCAGGCATGAAATAAAAGTCTTGCCCGAACCGGGGGCTCCGAAAAAGTAAAGACCTTTTACTGATTCGCTATTCAGTTTTTCAAGATGCATGATAAAATGCTGAGCATTATCTAAAGCAAGCGCCAGATTTTTCTCGATTTCTTTATCAGAGGCCTTTGTTTCAAACTCAAAAAGCCTGCGATATCTAAACCTTACGGGTATATTTGAATTTTTAAAAAGAAAATTGATTCTATCAATAGATGCCCTCGTTTTTCTGCACGCGCAATTTTGCATTGTTCTGGTTTCATGGTTAAAAACCATATAGGGAGGTTTTTTATCGCAAATACAGGCTTCTTCTATACAACGGCATACTTCGATAAAACTTACCTGACTTTTGCGATTCGCGACATTAAATATAATGCCCCTGTCTTCGCAAATTGAACATGCCGGCCTTTCATTATGCTTTATAATTTTGATTTCAGGCATTATGAGAGATTAGTTTTTTGATACAAGACGTCAATCGTAATTGAAATTTCATTCCCTTAGTCTTTTGTAAATGATTTCAATTTTAGGGTCGCTGTGAGCGCGTTACGGGCATACAAACATTTGTACCTGTCTACCTATGTCACACCATAATTTGCATGAAATTTGAATAAAAATAAAAATTGCAAATATGATTCTTTTTTTATTCCTGAACATATGAATAAAATCACGGCAGATAGATTAAACAAGATAGAACCATCCCCCACTTTGGCGATAACGGCTCTTGCGGCCCAGCTTAAAGCCGAGGGAAAAGACATTATCGGCTTCGGCGCAGGCGAGCCAGACTTTGACACTCCAGAACATATTAAAGACGCGGCAAAAAAAGCCTTAGACGAAGGTTTTACCAAATACTGCGACGTTTCGGGTCTTCCTGACTTGAAAACCGCTATTTGCGATTGGTATAAGAATGAATACAATTTATTATTTCAAAAAGATCAAATTATAGTAAGCACCGGCGGAAAACAGGCCCTTTACAATCTTTTTTTGTCAATAATCAATATAGGCGAAGAAGTAATTATACCGGCACCCTATTGGGTAAGTTATAAAGATATGGTTATGCTCGCAGAAGGAAATCCGGTTATTGTACAGACAACTTTTACCGATGGCTACAAGCTTACGGCAGACGCCCTTGAAAAGGCGATTACTTCAAAAACAAAAGCAATCATATTGAACTCTCCGTCGAACCCTACCGGCGCTGTTTATTCTCAAGACGAGATGCAACGTTTAGCCGCCGTTCTTGAAAAACACGAAAATATCTTAATTATTACAGACGATATCTACGACAGACTCTTATATGATGACCAAAAATTCTTCAATATTCCCATGGTATCAGAAAAACTTAGAGAACGCTCTATTATTGTAAACGGTTTTTCAAAAACATACTCAATGACCGGATGGCGTCTTGGCTACGCTTTAAGCGAGCGTACAGAAATTATCAAAGCCATGGCAAAACTTCAGGGGCAAAGCACGTCAAACGCTACAACATTTGCGCAAAAAGGGGCGATTGACGCTTTAACAAGTTCACAGTCATGCGTCGAAGAAATGAAAAGGGCCTTTGTAGAAAGAAGAGACTTTATAGTAGATTCTTTGTCAAAATGCCCCGGCATAAATGTCGTAAAACCCGGCGGAGCTTTTTATGTTTTTCCCGATTTTGAAGAATTGTCAAAGTCAGACGGCTTTCTTAAGTTGAAAAAAGAAAATGCTGAAGAAACGAGCCACAGCAAGCTTCTTACAAAACTTTTACTTGAAAAATATCTTGTGGCTATTGTTCCCGGAATCGCCTTTGGTTATGATAACGGTTTTCGCATGAGTTACGCGAGCTCTCTTGATAACATAAAAAAAGGCATGGAAAGAATACATGAGTGCTTTAATAATCTTTATAAATAAACGGTTTTTTTTCTGTAACCCCTTTATATTCAAAGAGCAAAACGGTGATGCGCTTTTTTTTCTTTTTGAGCGTCAATATATAATTCTGCGATTACAGATATTATGAATATTTCTATCTTTATGTTTATATGTAATCTTTTATATCTTGATATAAAAGATTACATATAAATATTTATGACAATCGGTTTATTAAAAATGCCAGCCTAATTTTATGCCAAACCAATAGGTTGGCTTCCAAATATTTATCCCTGTTGTTGTATCTATACTTTGCGACCCAGAATATAGGTTTGTATCGCCTATGGGAATATAATATTGTCCCTCTAAAGCTAGAGTAAATCCGTTTGCTGCAACAAATTCAAAACCGGCCGGAATAACCAGATCATAGAGTGTTCCATAATAGATCGGGGATGAAGAACTATAAATATCAAAATAATAATCACCATTATATTCCCATTCACTTACGGCCAACAATAAACCAAAGTAAGGCGACCAACGGCTTGTCATACTTTTTCCCGAAAGAGAATATTTTGCTCCAAAATAATAATTACCCAAATTATCTGAATCTGGCGAAATTGAACCGCCTGCTTCGATACTTAAAGTTGGCGTCATAAACCAGTCTACAGAATAACCCGAAGAACCTCCTCCTATACCTAGCAGCCAAAAACTTACGCCAATAGTTTTATGTTCTCTTGTAGGATATTTACTGAGCATGATTTGTTCTCTTTCTTTTTGCCTTTCGTTTCTTGATTGTCGGTTTGATCCCCCGACATAATCGCCAAAACCGGTAAGTTTTCTCACCATGTCTTTAGCCGCTTGGGGAAAATCATTTTTATTTTTTATTGTAACTTCCTGCGCTTTTTCATATTTTTGCGCGACTACATCTAATATCTTGCCGGTAATTGAAAACACCCCAAAGGCACCTGAAGCTTTACCGGTAAGCACTTTTTCACATTCAAGAGCGTTGCCTAAATCTATAATGCACTGTTCTGAACTGCAAGAACCTGAGCCGACGCCTTGTTTTTTGGATTCCAATTTCATCATGTTCTCGATTTGATCGTTGCTTATGACTTCATATTGTTCGGTACCTATAAGAGCCGTACGAATTGAATCGGTGAGCCAGGCGGCTTCATCTTCTGTAAGCCCGCCGCCATATTCAAAAGGCAAAACAGCGATGCGTTTCTTTTCTTCTTGCGCCTCTGCCGCAAATGTAGCGGCAATCATTAATACTAATACAATAAATTTCATTTTCATTTTCATTTTCATTTTTATACTCCCATTATTTCGATTTAGTAATGATACTTTTTATTTCTTAAAGTGGATGACAAGCTTTTTTTAGGAGATATCTCATTTTTTAACTTCTTATTATTAGATATGCCATCCGAGCTTTACGCCAAACCAGTATGTTTCTTTATCGATTAAAACATCTCCTGAGCCTGTATAAATGCTTTTATCTCCAATCGGTACATAATATTCTGCCTCTAACGTTAAAGAAAAACCATTTAGCGCCACAAATTCAAAACCGACTGGAATTACCCATTCATAAATCGCTCCAGTAGATTCAGTAACATAATCATATGTATAATAATCATAAGGCTTATAATCCCACAAGCTTATCATCATAAAGGAACCTATATATGGCGACCATCTTGCGGTTTTAGAGTTGCCGAAAAGAGAATACTTCATACCAAAAAAGTATGTTCCCACGCTTTCTAATTCATAATCGCTATAAGAAGAATATGAATAAATCGTCTTAAAACCAAGCCCTCCGCCGCCTTCTAAGCTAAACGTAGGCGTTATAAAATAATCAACGGCATAACCAAGGGTACCGCCCATTCCCATTAGCCATATTCCAAAACCAAAATCATTTTTGTCTCTTGTGGGGTACCCTTCTCTCTCTTTTGTTCTTTGGCGCTTGGTATTTCTGGTATCTCTTGACGGGGCGCTAAAATCGCCAAAACCGGTAAGTTTTCTCACCATATCTTGAGCCGCCTGAGGAAAATCATTTTTATTTTTTATTGTAACTTCCTGCGCTTTCTCATATTTTTGCGCGACTACGTCTAATATCTTGCCGGTAATTGAAAACACCCCAAAGGCTCCCGAAGCTTTACCGGTAAGCACTTTTTCACATTCAAGAGCGTTGCCTAAATCGATAATGCACTGTTCTGAACTGCAAGAACCTGAGCCAACGCCTTGTTTTTTGGCTTCCAATTTCATCATATTCTCTATTTGATCATTGCTTATAACTTCGTATTTATCGGTACCTATAAGAGCCGTACGAATTGAATCGGTGAGCCAGGCGGCCTCATCTTCTGTAAGCCCGCCGCCATATTCAAAAGGCAAAACAGCGATGCGTTTTTTTTCTTCTTGCGCCTCAACAGCGATAGTCATCATGCTAATTAAGATCATGCTTATTAATATCTTCTTCATAATTTTTATTCTTCTATATGTTGAAATTTATACAATTTTAAATCCATATCATTTCATGGCCCGTATGTATATAACGTTACTTGCGAAACTCTAACTTGATTGGCAACAATTTTTTTAATATATATAATCATTTATAAATTTTCAATTTTTTTTTTACTTTTATAGAATTTATTCTTTTAATTTTTCGCGCCTTTCAACTCTGCAAAAGTCTCTGCTATACGCTCTTTGCCCATTGTGCCGCGTACCTTTTTTAATATCTTTCCGTCTGATTTAATAAATACGGTCAACGGCAGAGCAAAAATATCGTATTTTTTTGATAAACCGACCGTATCAAACGCGCAGGGTATTTTCGTGTTTGTACTTTCTATCTTAAGCTTAAATAGATCAAACTTATCGTTTGTGCCTATGCCCATGATAAAGAAATCTTTACCCATATAAGGCTCAAATGCGTCAAACATATACTTGCAGGTAGGGCAATAACTTGCCGTAAATAAAATAATAACGGGCTTGCCTCTTAAAGACGACAATGTCACCTCTTTATTCTTATATTCTTTATCGCCGTAAAAAAAAGTCAACGTAAAATCAGGCGCAAATTCTAAATCTTCACCGCCTCCCGATTCTTTACATGAAGCAAAATATATAATGGGAAATAATAGAATTGATATAAGAAATAGTTTATTTTTTTTAAACTTTTGTAATAATAAACAGTTAGAAACATGATTAATATAATTAAACATTAATTTAAAGATTGATTCGCGTCACTTTTTTGACGAATATGCGCCCGCGCCCCAGCCCACAAGAGCTCCTAATACAGCGCCGCTTATTAAATGAACAATAGTCATGAGATCCCACCGAAGCCCCTGAAACCACCATGTTACAAACCAGAAACCAACAAGCAAGCCTGCAAAAGCGCCAATTAAAATTGAAACGACTATTTTACGTTTGTTTTTTTCAGGCAGGGGATTTATTTTTGCCCCGCACTCGGGACATTTTTTAGGATATTCGGTCATATTTTTATAAATCTAAAAATTAAAAGACTACTTGTCAACTTTTATATGTTTTAATGAAGCGACAATATTTTGCCCTTCATCGGTGTATATAAAGTCAATAAAGTCTTTTACACGGCCCTTTGGCTCTCCCTTTACGACAACGGTATAATCTTGATAATAACCGTATTTTACAGGGAATGTCTCTTCATCAGGAAGCGCTCCCTCAATTGTCAGTACTTTTACGTCATTGCCTTCATATCCGTAAATTTGAACCCCTAAACCGCCCTCATTTTCTATGACAAGTTTATTGGTATCTTCAACGGCGTTTTCTTTTTTCTCGGGATAGATTCTTTCAATATTATCTCCAAGTTCAGCGGTTTGCTTTGAAAACTTTGCCGTAGTACAGGGCTGAAGCAAGGCGTTTTTAATGGGCAGATCTTTGCCGCCTACTTTTTTCCAGTTTTCTATGCCGCCAGACATAATTTCTTTTACCTGCGCTATCGTTAAATTATTTATGGGATTTTTTTTGTTTACAATAAGTACCGTAGGAGCTTTCGCCACAACCTGAACGTTTGTTCCTTTCGGAAGCGCATTGATATCAACTTCCAGCGTGGCCACCCCGATATCTATTTCGCCTTTGACAGCTTTATAAACACCGGTACCGCATCCGGCAGATTGAATATCAAATTCAATGCCTGTTTTTTTCGTATAGGCCTCGGCCAGTTTTTCAGCAAGAGGTACGGTGCATGGGTCTCCGGCGATACTGATTGGTTTTTTGCCGCAGTTTAAGGCAAGAAAAAAAACCGTTAAAAAAATTGAATATAATTTAACCCGTTTCATGCGTTATTTTCCTTCTTTCAAGTAATATTCAGGCAACATTCTAAGAATGTTCAGGATAATTATCTTATCTGATACGTGTTGACAATTTTATTTACTATTATAATTAAACGTATATTCAGCTATAAAGAGGCAAAAAAAATAAAACATCAAATCTCTTAGCTCTGGCTCCCTCGATAACCTGAAACAGAATAACAATAGCGATGCCAAACCGACGTTCTAATTTTTTTTTACATCTATGCCGAAATCTACTCGAAACTGAGAGACAAAAGCCTTAAAGGTCTGCCTCAATCGTCCACTGGGTTCTTGAGAACATCTTAAACGACCCAAAATATTTTAATATTTTGGGTCGTATGTCTTTATCTTCAAAATATGACCATTCGTTTGTAACTTTTACGCCTTTTGCGTATGATTCTATTTCTGAAGCATTTTTGATTCCGAAATTATAAGACGAACCGGCGTCAAAGCCCAGAGTTTTCTTCATTTTTATGGACGCTATCTTTTTCCAGATTCCGTGCGTATATTTTTCGTGAACGGTTTCAAAGATGATTTTAGAACCGCTAAAATTTTCAGATATTTTTTTAAAAAGTTCTATAATATCTTCTTTAGGAAGGTACATAAAAAGACCTTCGGCAATGAAAAGGACGCTTCTTTCATTACCTTTTCCTTTTTTGATTTTGATTTTGTTTATCCATGAAAAATCTAAAACCGAACGTCCTATGAGTTTATAGCAAAGAATTTCTTTTAAAGCTTTCTTTTTTAAATGAATCACATCGGGCAAATCTAACTCAATATATTTGCAACTTTCATGATTGATTCGCCAATAACGCATATCAAAACCACAGCCAAGATTAACAATAATGCAGTCTTTATTTCTTGCGATAAACTCATTAACATAAGAATCATAATAGCGCGCCCTTAAAACGATGTATGATTCAAGAGCGGCAGGTAGTTTGGTTTTTAATAATATATTTTGATCTTCTTTTGATAAAAAAGAAATTATCTTATTTAAGGAATATTCGGCTTTTCTGTCGTTTAGTATTGATTTTTTTTTCTTAAAGTCTATGACATGGGACGCCAAAATAAAAAGCGCTGTTTTTGATACATCTGAAAGTGGCATATGTAATTAATCGGGAAACTGAATTGTCTCTTGTCTTTTAAGCTCTTCATTGTACAATTCTCTAATATGAGGATTTTCTTTTCGAATATCTTCTATTTCTTTCAAAAGAGTCTCTTTCTCTGCGTATAACGCAGACCCTTCAGGAACATCCGTATTTTTTACCCTGTAATACAAGCGCATCCATTTAAATTGGTTTTTCTCGTCGATAGAAAGCTTAAAGAGCCATCTTAAATAATCAATTTCATTTTGCTTATCTTCAAATATCAATTGTTCGGCCAATTCTTCAACCGACTGTTTATTTCCCGTTAAAAAATATAATTCAAGCAGAAATCTTTTCTCTTGTATTGAATCTTCTTTTTGTAACAAAATATATTTCTCAAGATATGATATCTGTTCGGCGACTTTCCCTAGACTTCCGCATACTGAGGCAATTTTCCTGTATAATCTCGGAGATTCGTTAAAATAAGGCAGCATCTCAATATAAATATTATAAGCCGCTGAAAAATCTGATTTTTTTTCGTAGTATTCTCCTAGAATTGTCGAAAAGACATCCAGGAAAACGCGTTGAGATTCTGACAAAGCGGGTTGATTGCTTGTAAATTTATTTTGTCCGTCAAATATTCGATTCGTGAAGAATATTTTATTTTCTTCGTCTACGTCATAGAAATAAACATTATTTATTTCTTTATCGTTAAAAAACAGATTTATATTATGATAGCCGTCTTTTTCGCCATAAGGACGTAAATTACTTAAGCTGAAAATGAAAACCTTATTGTTCTCATTTTTATGTTCGCCCGCAAACGTATGCGTTGAAAATAAAATAGCCTGAATTCTCTTGTAATGAATTGCCTTAAAATAAACCGGATCCTTAGAGAATTGTTCAAGCGCTTCTTCAGGAAAAATATCGGTATACAGCGTTTTTCCTGAAGGCAGATATAGAAGCGATAACACTGAAGGTGGCTTTATTTCTTTTTTTTCATGCACATAAGAAGACCAAAAAGTCTCTTTATAAATTTTAAGGGCCTTAAGCCCCGATATGCCTAACCAGGCAAACGCTCCCGTTATCAATAATACGCTGAATACGGGCTTCAGTTTTTTAAGCGAAAAGAAAAAGACGCGAAACAAACCCATGCAAACCAGAACTCCGGCGGTAATAATTCCCCACTCAGCGTTAAAAAAATGAGATACACAAATTAAAATAAGAATAAGGCCTATGATTAATTGTTCTCTTTTTAGATATCCCTCTGTGGCCTTTCTAAAGTAAATTTCTTCCCAAAAAGATAAAACTACATAACTCATGGCCGCCGCATAATGAGGCTTTAATATACCGTATAAAACAGCCGATAAAATTGAGAAAATAGTAAAAAACAGTATACCGTGCTTTAGCCGAAAACGCCTTTTTTCGATCTTCAACAAAATTATTTGCAGCAGACTTCCCAGAATAATGATGAAAAAAACTCCATAAAATCGTTCTCGAAACTCGTCAAATATACCGTAAAAAGAGAAGGCAAGAAATGAAAACCGAATAAAATCTACGCTCTGCCTAAAAGGAAGCAATTTAACCTGACGTTTTAAGAATTTCGGTTTCTCTTCTTTCAAAAACCTGTCGGGAAAAATACTCAACAGGGCCCCGATAAAAAAAATGAAAAATGGATCTTTTGCAATCTCGAAAGGAACAATACCGGGCAAAAAGCCGGCAATAAGAGAAATTCGATAACCAATAAAGAAAGGAAGCTTGGCCGCAAAAATAAATAAATGCAGAAAAATCTGAATAGTAAAACAAACCGGATACCTGTACTTATATCCGTCTTCTCCTAAAATAGATATGGCCAGTAAAAAAACCGCCGTATTGACGCCGGCAAAAGATATAAACAATATTTTTCTTGTTCTTTTCTTTCTATCGCCCTGAAAATGACGCCAGAAAGAAATCCACACCGCCGCAAGAAGAAGAAAAGCTAAAAAGCTCAATGAAAAGCTGTGCGAAAAAAAAGGATAAATGTTATCTAAAGAATAACGAAAAAGAAGCAGAAATAAGAAACCCCAGCAAAAAGCTACAGCTCTTGATATCCAAATATTTTGAATTTCAAAAAGCATCTTAAGGTTAATTGTGATTATTTTGGCTCGGTGGCAAGGTTAAAATGAGTAATACCAGCTTGATGTACGTAATCCATGACCGAAACGATGCTTTCATAGCTGGCGTTTTTATCGCCTCTTATGATTACATGATCTTTATCTCTGTCTGTTATGAGTTTCTTTATTTCAACCGGCAGATTTGTCAGGGTAACTTCTTTTTCATTGAGAAATATTTTATTGTCGCCGGTAACATGTATAATTATCTTTTTTTCGACCTCTGACTGCGCCGTTTCGGCTTTTGGCAGCTCAATTTTTATCGCCGGGTTTCGTATTAAAGTAGAATTAATTAAAAAATAAGCCACCAGAAGAAATACAATATCTACCATGGGAGCAAGTTCAATTCCGCTTTTTAGCGATAGCTTTGTTCTCATAATTTACTTGTTTTTACGTAATTCTTCCTGCGCCATTCTGACCATTACATTGCTTTCTTCGCTTAATGTATTTACCCTGCGCACGAAATAATTGTACATAATAAGAGCAGGTATGGCTACAATCAAACCTAAAGCCGTAGTGATCAAAGCCTCGTCAATGCCGCCCATAAGCTGCATGCTTCTTGAACCGGTATCTTCAAAAGCTCTAAATGATTTTATCATACCCGTAACCGTGCCTAAAAGCCCTAAAAGAGGCGAAACCGTGCTGATGGTGCCAAGGGTGGGCAGATATTTTTCCATCATGTTTACCTGTCTTAAGGTTTCTTCGTCTGAAATCGCCTGCAAATCAATATCGGTATCTTTAGAATCAATCATGGCGAGAACGACTTTATAAGCCGGATGCACCTGTGTTCTGCAAAACGACGCCGCATTTTCATAATCTTTATTTCTTAAATATTCAATAAGTTTACGCTCTTCTTCAAGATTAAGAAGTTCAAATCTTTTTAACAGGGTCCAGCTTCTTTCTAGAATAATAGTTAAGGCTAAAATTGAAACCATTAATATTAATACAGGTATAAACCATCCCGGAATGCCGGCAATTAAGGTACTCATAGTACTGCCTTTATTAAAAAATGAGCTCTGCATACAAGTCATTTTTCATCTAGACTAAAGTCAAGCGGCAAATTCAAACGTCAACTCGCAACAGCGTAAATCAAATATAAAAAAACTATTTTGATTTACAATACGATTTAATTCTATCGGTTATCATAGAAACTTTGATAAGGTCTTTAATGCAAATTTAATATGCCGGTAAAAATTAACTATCAAAAAGTCGGGGTAATCATACCCTGCTATAAAGTATCAAAGCATATTGCCAATGTAATAAAATCGATACCGGCAAAAATTGCTCATATAATTATTGTAGACGACGCCTGCCCCGAAAATTCGGGTAAAATAGCTTCTAAAGTATCCAGAAAGAATCTGCATATCATCTACCGCAAGAAAAACGGAGGGGTCGGGGCCGCTATGGCAGCGGGTTTCGAAAAAGCCATTCAATTAAAACTTGATGTTGTCGTAAAAATAGACGGCGACGGACAGATGGACGCCTCGCAAATTGATAAGTTTATTCTGCCCATTGCAAAAAACAGGGCCGATTATGTAAAAGGAAACCGTTTTGAAAACACTGAATCTATTCGAAAAATGCCCTTTGTAAGGCTTTTCGGCAACAGCCTGCTTTCTTTTTTTGTCAAATTGGCCTCGGGTTACTGGAATATTTTCGACCCTACAAACGGTTATACGGCGGTCAGGGTAAAAACTTTGCAGAAACTTAAATTAAATAAAATTCCTAAAGGGTATTTTTACGAATCGGGAATGCTTATTCGGTTAAATATTATAAACGCGGTTGTAAAAGACGTTAATCTGCCGGCGATTTACGGCGACGAAAACAGTTCTCTTAAAATTTCAAAAGTTATTGTTCAGTTTCCTTTTAAGTTATTTTTTGGGTTTGCGAAAAGAATTCTCTTAAAATATTTTATTTATAATTTCAATATGGCCTCGGTTTATTTACTGCTTGGCCTTCCTGTTTTTGTTATCAGCATAGTATCAGGCGCTTATTTCTGGATAAAATCAATTAAAACGGGCATACCAAGCTCTGCGGGCACCATAATGCTGGTTGCTTTGCCTATTATAATATCTTTTCAGATGCTTCTACAGGCCTTGAATATCGATATAAACTCGGTACCGGAAAAAACAGATGAAGATAACGAATAAAGAATATAAAGAGTTTTATAACAATTTTTTTTATAATCTTTTAAAAGATTCTAAAAAGAATTTTTACGACGAATCGGCCCTGCCCTCTTATACTCATAAAAACAGTTTAATGTCGTTTCTTTTTTGGAACAGAATTAATACGGCTTTAAATCTGCTGAGAAAAAAAGACAATTTCAAAGTTCTTGATTTTGGATGCGGCGGCGGGGTGACCTTTCGTTATTTAACCGATAAAAACTGCGAAATAACAGGGTGCGACAATGAACATTATAATCTGGCAAAAATAATGGCAAAAACCATAAATAAAAAAATAAAAATCGTTTCTGATATTGAAAAAATAAAAAATGAAAAGTTTGACGTAATTTTAGCTTTAGATGTATTAGAGCATATCGACGATATATCAAAAATATTAAAAAGATTTGAAAAGCTGTTAGGGCCCAACGGTATTATTATTGTATCAGGGCCGACTGAAAATATATTTTACAAACTCGGCAGAATACTGGCCGGTTTTAGCGGACATTATCATGTATCAAATATTTACCATATTGAAAAAGAATTCAAAAAGGCTTCTTTTCAAAGAAAGTTTATTAAAAGTCTTTATTATCCCGTTCCCTTATTTCGAATAAGTCTTTGGATAAAGAAATAAACATATAAAGCCTATGAACTATGAAAAAGACAGGTGGAAAAGTTTTATTCCCGAAAATTTCAAAAAACCCGAAACTCCTTTTGATAACTCAGGCGTCTTGCTTGTTGATAAACCGGCAGGCATATCGTCAATGGACGCGCTTCGCTATATTAAATTAGTAGGCTCTATTAAAAAAGCGGGACACGGCGGTACGCTTGATCCTTTTGCGACCGGCCTTCTTGTCGTTTTGCTCAATAAAGCCACAAAACTTTCAGAGAAAATAATGAAGGGTAAAAAAGAATATGAAGGCGCGTTTCTTTTGGGCAAAAGTTCTGATACGCAGGATATTACCGGCGTTATTAAAACAGAAACAGAACATGTTCCCGACTTCTCAACTGACGAACTTCAAAAATATGCCGATAAATTTACGGGTTCTATTGTTCAAACGCCTCCGATTTTTTCTGCTAAAAAAGTCGGGGGTAAACCACTTTACAAACACGCCAGAGAAGGTACTCAAGTTAAAATAAATGAACATCATGTTTTTGTTGAAGAATTTAAGATTACCGAAAAGCAGGCGCAGAACCGTTTTTCATATCATATAAAATGCGGCAAGGGAACCTATGTAAGAACCCTGATTCACGATTTGGGCCGAGTTCTGAATTTGGGCGGCCTGACAGAAAGTTTAAGAAGAATTACAACCCAAAATTTTAGCGTAAAAAACGCGCATACATTAAATAATTTATTAAATCAAGAGCAAATCAAAAACGCTTTAATACCTCTTGATAAATTAAATCTACTTTAACACGGCCCAATCGGGCATTGTTTCTAAATCAATATTCATCAAACTTCCGCTTGCAAAATACATGATTAAACTAATAATAAATACGCCTATAATATTGAGAAAAAATCCTGTTTTGGCCATCTGAGCAATAGAGACTCTATCTGTTCCAAAAATAACGGCGTTAGGCGGAGTCGCCACGGGCAGCATAAACGCAAAACTGCATGAGAGTACGGCCGGTATCATGATAAACAAAGGATTTACTTTCATGGCAATCGACAAAGACGCCAGTATTGGCAACAATATCTCAGCCGTCGCCGTATTTGATGTCAACTCAGTTAAAAAGGTTATAATCGTACAAAGCATCATTAAAAGTAAAAGAGGATGTATGTTTTCTATGCCATGAAACAAGCCCGCAAAGTAAAGTATTAATCCCGATTCTTTAAAACCGGCCGCAAGGGCAAAGCCTCCGCCGAATAATAAAATAATGTGCCAGGGCAGCTTTAATATAGCGTCTTTTTCAAGCAGCCTTCCGGGTTTATTTTTCGCGGGAATTATAAACAGGGCAACCGCGACCAAAACGGCGGTCGTACCGTCGTTTATATAAGCGGGCATTTTAAAAACCGTCGACCATCCGGGCAAAATAAAAGAACCGATTTTTATATCTGAACGAAAAATCCATAAAAAAGCCAAAGTAACAAAGCAGATAAATACGGCTTTTTCTTCATAACTGAATTTTCCCAATTTTACAAGCTCTTTTCTGAAAATGCTTTTGTTCACGATAAACTCTTCTTTTGAACGCAGAAGAGTGAAAGTAAGAAAGCTCCATACCAAAAAAAACATCGCAAGCGAAACGGGAAAGGCCCCGACGAGCCATTCGGCAAAAGTCATCTCTGGCGCCAAAGGAAAGGTAATATTAAAAATTCTTGCAAAAGTAAGATTAGGCGGAGTTCCTATCAAGGTTGCAATACCGCCCACTGAAGCGGAATAAGCCACTCCCAGAAACAGAGCCGTAGCGATGTTTTTTACTTTTTGGGGTTCAGTTAAACTTTCAAGCTCAAGAACTACTGAGAAGACAATAGGAACCATCATCATTGCCGTAGCCGTATTTGAAATCCACATTGAGAGAAAGGCCGTAGCCGCCATAAAGCCCAATAATATTTTTGGCAGGGTATTGCCGAAAAAAAGAAGTATTTTAAGCGCGATTCTTTTATGAAGACTCCATTTTTCCATAGCTATGGCCATTAAAAATCCTCCTATAAAAAGAAAAATGATATGATTAAAATACTGCGATGCGACTGATTTTCCGTTCATAATGCCAAAAAACGGGAACAAAACCAGAGGGAAAAGCGCGGTTATCGCAAGGGGCAAAGCTTCGGTAACCCAAAAAACCGCCATCAAAAAAGCGACAGCGGCCATATAAGTTATCTTGGAATTTTTTTCGTCGAGTTCGACAAATAACATAAAAAACAAAAATAATACAGGCGCAAAAATTAAAGTATATTTTTTTATTTTATCGGGTAAACTCAATTTTTATAAGTCGCTCTGCATAAAAGGAAGCGGATTTAAGAAAATCTCGTACCCCATTAGCCTCTCAATATCTTTCATTCTTACTTCATAATGCAGGTGGTATCCTGTTGCGGTACCGCTTCGCCCTACCAGAGCAATAAGCTGACCCCGGTTGACTTTTGAATCTGGTTTTACCAGAATTTTACTGCAATGGCCGTATAACGTTGAAAAGCCAAACGAATGCTGTATTTTAAGATAATTTCCGTAGCCGGTAGACAGATTACCCGCAAAAGTTACATGACCGTCTGCAGTGGCATAAATTGGAGTATCGGGAGCGGCGGCAAAATCATAGCCGCTATGCAGCTCTTTTGTCTGCCCAAAAGGAGAAACTCTTTCGCCGTAGACGCTTGTAATAAAAGCGTCTTTAACGGGCCATCCTAAAGGAAGCTTTACATATAACTTTTCTCTTTCTATTAGAAAATTTATCGCTTCGTGAATCGCGCCGGTTTTCATTTGAAGATCTTCTTTAAATTCAATTTTATTTATTTGTTCAATATTGATATCATTTTCCCAGATTGAGCCGTAAAAAGCGTCGCCTTTATCGTTAAGATAATTCATATAAGATATCAGTCTTTTTTCAGCTTCTTTAAATGTTTCTACTTTACTTTGTATACTGGCGTTTTCATCTAAAGCTATTTTCATTTTTTTTTCAAAATATTTATTAGACGAAGTTGATATTAAAGAAAAAATAACAACAGATGAGCACCCCGCAAGTATAAAGATAATTAAAGAATAATTTAAATATAACTTGCGCACATGGTTTTGCGAATGCGGAACAAGCATCAATGTTACGCCCTGCTTTAACGCTTTTTTATAAAAATCTATACTTATCAATTTTCTAAACATAAATTTTTTAAATAAAAAATATCGCATGTCTGATTTGTCAAGTCTTATTTGCCGTTAACCCATAGCGCCATTGCGATTGGCCGCCTATTGCAAGTAATAAACGGCAATGCCGGAAAGCTGTAAATACCCCAGAAAACTACTTAAAAATATTAAATTCAAACCGAGAATAATAATATGAAAAGGTACACAGTTTTATTAGCAATTTTTCTAGGATGCAGCGCTCTGCAAAACAAGAGCGACAATTTTAATAACGACGATATTCAATCGAAAGATTCCGGCGGTTTTGGTTTTTTTTCAGATTCTTCAGAAAAACCTTCAGGACTTGTTCAAACAGGATATGCCGCATGGTACGGAAAAGAACTTCAGGGAAAACCGACGGCAAGCGGCGAACTTTTTGACATGAACGAATATACGGCGGCCCACCGCGATTTTCCTATGGGCTCTCTGGTATTGGTAAAAAATACAGAAACTGGCAGAAAACAACTTTTAAGAATTAACGATCGCGGGCCTTATGTCGACGGCAGAATTATTGACGTAAGCTATGCGGCCGCCCGAGATCTTGGTTTTGCCGAGAAAGGAACCGCGAAAGTAGAAATAGAGCTTATTCAAAGCGGAAAAAATAACTTTTTATCGAAAGCCGAAAGTAAAGAAAATTCTTTAGAAAAAGATATTCAAGTAAACGATATTCACGAACCTTTTCAGGAAGAAATAATGCTTGATAACGGAGATTATGTTTTCATTGATGGTTTAAGACCGAAAGGCTTTACCGTTCAAATTGGAGCGTTTGAAAGCAGGCTAAACGCCGAAAAATTCAGAAGCGAGATGAAAGACAAATATAAAAAACCGGCTTTTATCGCGACGCGTTCAGAGCTGCATCACGTTTGGCTTGGCGACTTCAGGTCTAAAGAAAGCGCAAGACAGTTTTATAGCAAACTAAGAAAACGCGGCGAAGACGTGTACTATCGTGGAAAAACCTTATAAGAAAATTAATTATAAAAATGCCGGCGTCGATACAGAAAAAGCGCAGAATTTAATATATAACCTCAAGCGCAGTATTCTTTCTACGCACAATAATTTAGAAACCGGCGTTGTTCGAAATAATTTCGGCGGCTTTGCCGGATTATTTAGTCCCGATAATCGTTTTAAAGGCTATGATCTTGTCGCCGCAACAGACGGCGTAGGAACCAAGATCGAACTCTGCCGAAAATTTGATTTTTTTTCAGATATAGGCGACGATCTTGTCGGAATGTGCGTCAATGATTTATACTGCATTGGCGCCCAGCCCTTTTTCTTTTTAGACTATATTTCATGCGGCAAATTAAGCGAATCATGGTATAATCCCGTCATGAAAAGCGTTACAAAAGCCTGCCAAAAAGCTTCTATGGCTCTTTTAGGCGGCGAAACAGCCGAACATCCGGGAACTATGAAACCTGACGATTTTGATTTAGCGGGGTTTTGCGTTGGCGCGGTCGATTATAACAAGGCTTTGCCCAAGATCGATAAGATAAAAGAAGGCGATGTAATCATCGGATTTGCCTCAACGGGACTTCATAGCAACGGATTTTCGCTTGTTCGAAAGATACTTCAAAAAATAAAAAAACAAAACCCGAAAGAATATGACTCTCTTGTTTCAGATAAAAACTTCATTGAAAAAAAACTCTTAGCCGGAACAAGAATATATTCTTTTATTCCCGAAATGCTTTCAAAAACTGAAGTAAAAGCGCTGGCCCACATTACCGGAGGAGGTTTTTATGAAAATATTCCGAGAATACTTCCCGCAGATTTATGCGCTTATATTGAAAAACCCAAATTATTTCAACGCGAAATATACGATTTTTTAGAAAGATTCGTTAAACCAAAAGATATGTATTCAACATTTAACATGGGCGTAGGAATTATAGCCATAATTGAAGAAAAATATGTTGACCTGATAAAACAGTTTGATAAAAAAAGCAAAATTATAGGATATATTCAAAAAAGAACCCAAAATGATAAAAATGTTATTATCAACGGTATCGATACATAAAAACTTCTATCATATAACCTCCGCTTTTCATATTTCGCGAAACGCCATGATCGTCAATTTTCCATCGGCTCTCAAAATGCCCCGTTTTTTTAATATAAATACCGTCGGCCCCGCTTTCAGAAGCTTCGTTTCTAAGCGTATTAAGAATATATTGCCTGGAATATCCTGGGTTATATCTTACAACAATACGGCCTATAATATTATGAACTTCTTCGGGCAAGTCATACAAAATTTTAATATCTTCAGGACGACGTTTTTGAACATATTCTTTTTTATTGAAAATCTCTTTATCAACCGAAATACATCCGATATTAAAAAGAAGACAAAGAAAAATTATTATGCTAACTTTTTTTAATAAGGACACGGCAAATGTTTAAAAACAGAGACAAGAACGAAACAAAAAAAACAGAACAGGCATTTAAAGGTAAACCCCTTAAAATTACGGGGGGGCAGCCCTTAAATGAAGCTTTTATCAATAAATTTTTCAAGGTGTTTTCGGCTGAAGACTTGTATAATTTTGAAAATATTTATAATGATCTGGAATCAAAGTTAAAAAAAATTAATGTGGATCCTGAAAAATTTATGAACCAAATTAGAGAAGCATATTCCAGATATCAGGAATACAAAGAATTAGACCCCTTTTTTCCCATGGATAAAAAAGCGATGAAATACGTTGATAAATTTATTAGAAAAGCCGTAAACGACACATACGAGTCTATAATAAAGAAAGGAAAATAAAACATGAAATTGAAAAAACTTTTTAGATTTTTATTGATAGCTGTCTTTATTTTAACAACATTTGAGGCATATTCGGCCAAGATTGACATGGGAGAAGTTATCGCTTATCCGAACCCGTTTAATCCCGATACGCAAAATCTTACGATAAAAAAGATATCGGGAAGTTTTATTTCTGTTGAATTTACCGTTTACGATTTTAACCAAAAAAAAGTTTACGAGGGCACAGCGTCTAATTCAGATATTACCTGGAACGGTTATACCAAAACCGGAAGAAGAGCGCGTCCCGGGCTTTATTTCATTAAAATAATAGAAACAACCGGCGATAATTCTATCGCTCAAAAAATAATAAAGGTATTGATACAATAATCTTTAGGGGTCAACCAATGAAAAATATACTAATCTTAAATCTTTTATTCTTTCTATCTTCCTTAATGATTACTCCTCTTTGGGCCGAATCATCAGGCGCATTTTTGCGTCACGGATTAGGGGCAAAAGCAATGGGCCTTGGAAAAGCTTACCAAACAGTGGTTAAAGATCCCGGAGCTCTCTACTGGAACCCTGCGGGTCTTGCAAATATAAACGGGCAGGCAAAAATAAGCGATTCGCTTGAAAATGAAGAGAATGAAGATCCTTTTGGCGATACAAAAACAAATCAATTGCTTAATTCTGAGGGTCAAAAAGAAGAAAGCCCAAAAGAGACACAGCCCGAATTACCCTCTGTTGAAAGACCCTTTGAAATGCAATTTTATAATGCCGTCTCGCAGCTTACTTTTGACAGACAAGCTGGTTTTAGCGCTCTAGCGTTTACCGCCGTAGGCGGAACAATAGGGTTTGGACTTTTGGGATTTTATACAAATGATATTGAAGGCTATAATGAAATTGGCGAGTCAACCGGCAGCATAACATACCAGACGATGGCCGCTTACTTAGGGTATGCCTTTGAAAGCGGCGCAACGCGCGCGGGTTTCAGTCTTACCGGCATAAACGAAAAAATAGCAGATAAAAGTCTAAACGGCGCAAGCTTGAATGTGGGAATTCAGCTGATGCCCCTGCCTATTCTTGAATTTGGCGCCAATATACAAAATTTAGCCGGCGTCATACAAGAACATGCCGGGTCAGACGCCAAATACGAGAGATTAGATACAATTCTTTCGGCTTCTATCGGCATACGTACGCTTCCTCCAAAATCGAGCCTTCTTGTGCTTTTGGGTTTTGAGGCAAATTTAGATACGCTTGAAAGCGAAGATTTAAACGCAAATTTTGGTTTGGCCTATTCTATTAACCGTTACAGTTACGTTATGGCCGGATTAAACACCAATGGTTTATCCTGCGGCTTTGGCATGAGTTTGAGTTTTTTTCAAATTGCCTATGCCATTAATCAAGACAGGTTAAAAACCGGAATTCAGCATCATTTCGATATAAATTTTTTATTCTAAGATAACGCTTTGCAAATTTGGGCCGTTATAAATCTTACTCCCGATTCTTTTTTTAAGAATTCGCGGATTAACAAAAGAAAGTTCTTGACAACGGCCTTAAATGCCATTGAAAATGGCGCAGATGTCTTAGATATAGGAGCCGAAAGCAGCAGACCATTTTCAAGACCCTTGCCATGGGAAGAAGAATGGGACAGGCTAAAACAACCCCTTGCCGAACTAAAATCTGCTATCGGAGAAAATGAGTTTTTAAAGCGAGTATCTGTCGATACTTATAAATATGAGACCGCAAAAAATGTTCTTGATTTAGGAGCGGGTTTTATAAATGACATAAGAGGCGGCGAAGACGAAAGAATATTAGATTTAATTAAGAAATATCAAAGAAAGATTGTAATTATGCACTCGAAAGGAACACCTGAAAATATGCAGATAAATCCGCAATATAAAGACGTTGTCAAAGAAGTTCTTGATTTTCTTCGCGCAAGAGCTAAAATTGCTATCAACCTTGGCATAAAAAAAGAAAACATAATTTTAGACTACGGCATAGGTTTCGGCAAAACGGTTGAACAAAATATACGACTGCTTAAAAATACTAAACTCTTCAAAAAAGAAGGTTTCACTTTACTTGCGGGAGTTTCAAGAAAATCTTTTATAGGTAAAATCTTAAATATTGAATCTGCTGAAGAAAGAGGTTTTCCGTCGGGCATACTGCATACATATTTGACCATTCAGGGAATTGATATTCTAAGGGTTCATGACATAAAAGAAACCGCGCAAATAAGAAGCTTGCTGTCTCTATTAAAATAATATGGATTCCTTTGAATTTACATGGATAACCGAATCAGCATGGCTTAGAAGCCTCATTGATATTGTACTGGTTTCTTTTTTAATTTATCAAATTTACAGATTGTTAAGCCACTCAAGAGCCCTGCCCGTTTTAATAGGGGTTGTCGTTTTTATTATTCTGTCGCTTATTTCTCAATGGTTTAAACTTGATACCCTAAGCTGGCTGTTTGAAAGCATATCGGGATATCTTATCATCGCCATCATTGTAATACTTCAGCCGGAACTTAGAAGAGCTTTTTATCGTCTGGGTCACGTTAATATTTATAAATTAATTTCAACTCAAAAAGATATTCCTGTAGAAGAGGTATCCCAGGCGTGCCTTTTAATGGCCGAAGATAAAATAGGAGCCTTGCTCGTGCTGTTAAAAAAATCAAGCGTAAAACAAATTTCTGAAAGCGGAATATCAATGCAGGCAAATATAAGCAAAGAACTTTTAGTCTCTATTTTTTACGGCGAAAACCCTCTTCATGACGGGGCGGTAATTATTGAAGGCGAACATGTGATATCGGCGGCGACTTATCTTCCTCTTTCAAGTTCAAGCAGGTTAAAAAAAACTCACGGAGCCAGACATAGAGCGGGATTAGGCATTACCGAAGAATCTGATGTTCTTTCTATCATCGTATCTGAAGAAACCGGAAAAATCTCGGTATGCTTTTTAGGTAAAATGGAAGAAAGCGTCAACGGAATTAAACTAAAGTCTATATTGGCCTCTTTTAATACCGGGCGCCTAAAAGACGAATGGAAAACAATATTAAAATAATTTTTTAGAAAAAGACAAATGAAAAAATACGTTATAAAAAGATTATATGACGCGATGAAATCGGCGCAAAACAACTGGCTGGCAAAAGTTGTTTCTGTTTTAATTGCCATAGGTCTTTGGCTTTATAATTATAACATGCAGCATACAACTATAAGCGTCTCTGTGCCCATTGTCTACAAGAACAAACCGTCTAATTTAAGCTATGAAAGTAAACCGCAGCGATATGCAAAATTTAAAATACAAGGGAAAGAAGAAAGCCTGAATTTTTCAACGGCCAATCTGAAAGCGACCGTAGATTTAAAAGACGCCGAAGAAGGAAGCGGATATTATGCGGCAGATTTTGATTTACAGCAATTTCCTGAAAATGTGGATATTCTTGAGCATCCCGAAAAAATCAAAATAAATCTTGAAAAAATTGTTCAAAAATACGTAAAAATAAATCCAAACTTTTCAGGCAAACTAAAAGAGGGCCTTAAAAAAGGTTTGGTTCAAATTAACCCCAGAACGGCCGCTATCGAAGGGCCGCGTTCTATTCTAGAAAAAATAAAAACAGTCAACACTCTGGCCGTCGACATAAGCGAGGCAGAAGAGAATTTGACCAAAAAAATAGGACTAATAAATCCTGAGAAAGAAACAAAAATACTTAGACCCACATCTGTAGAAATAAGTGTTAAGATATTTTCTGATAATATTGAAAACGAACTTATTATTGAAAATATACCCTTATCGGCTCATAATCTTGACCCTGCATTAGAAGCGTTTTTTTCCACAGACTCTATAAAACTGTACCTTCAAGGAAACGTAAATCTGTTAAAAAAAATAAAAATCGAAGATATTATCTGCTCGGTAAATTTAGAAGACATAAAATTTGATCCTAAAAACGCCGCTATAACTCCCTCTGAAAACGAATCGGGACTTCCTATTGATATTAAATTCTTAAAAAGCGCCGATAACATTCAAATCTTAAACGCAATTCCTGATACGGTATCTGTACGATTTAAAGTAAAGCCCGAATTTGAAAATAAAAAATTTATTGCCGGAGAGAAAAACGAGCAAATAAAGGGCAAAGAAGAAAAACAAGAAGAAAAACCGCGGCAGCAAAAAGAAAAACCAGAAAATAATCAAACAAAAGAAGATGAATAACATTCGTTTAGGCGTAAATATCGATCATGTCGCAACACTAAGAAACGCCAGAGGAGAAAACGACCCTTCTCTTCTTGAGCTGGCTTTTTGCGCGCAAGACGGCGGAGCAGATTCTATCACTATGCATCTGAGAGAAGACAGAAGGCATATTCGTGACAATGATATTTTTCTTATTAATGAACATCTTAAAATTCCCATAAACTTTGAAATGGCTCTTACAGATGAGATGGTCAATATCGCTTTGAAATTGAAACCCAAAAGCGTGTGCATTGTGCCCGAAAAACGGGAAGAATTGACAACCGAAGGCGGCCTGAATCTAAAAAGTAGCTATAATAACCTGGCTCAATTTGCGCCAACTCTTCTTCAAAACGATATTGAAGTATTTCTTTTTATTGATACCGACAACGAAAGTCTAAAAAAAGCAAAAGAATTAAACGTTACCGGCGTTGAAGTTCATACCGGAGAATTTGCTCGATTTGTAAAACATGCCCGCAGAAAAGACGCAGAGTTAACGAAAATAAAAAAAGCCGCCGATTTTTGTTTGAAAAATAATTTGCGTTTTCACGCCGGACACGGTTTAAATTATTATAATATAGCGGATATTTTATCAATTGCTAATTTAGCCGAAGTTAATATAGGCCATGCCATCATAGCGAGGGCCTTAAAAATAGGGTTAAAACAAGCCGTAAAAGAAATGAAAGAAATAATTGAAAATTTATAAGAAGAAAAATGATATTAGGCATCGGAACAGATATATGCGAAAATTATAGAATAAAAAAAATTTTTGACGAATTTAAAGATAAATTTCTGGAAAAAATATATATGAACGAAGAAATTGAATATTGTATGAAAATGAAAAATCCTATACCGCATTTATCGGCCAGATTTGCTCTGAAAGAAGCGTTTATTAAAGCTTTAAGTTTAAGAGTTTCTCATGGAATATCTTATAAAGAAGTAGGCATAATCGGCAATACCGGCAAGAAAGAATTAAAAATTTTGGGAACCCTTCTTCAATTATATGAAAAAACCGGGGCCGATAACGCTCAGTTTAGCATCTCTCATTCAAAAGATAACTCTATTGCCTTTGTAATTCTTGAAAAGAAGGCGCTTTCTATATGAACGAAGGCTCTTTTAACATACTTTCTCCTAAAGAACAAAAAGGAGACACGCAGGTTCGCCCCGCTTCTCTAAAAGATTTTATCGGACAAAAAGAAGTCGTGCAAAACCTTGAAATATATTTAAAAGCCGCAAAACTAAGAAACGAATCTCTAGATCATATTTTATTTTCAGGGCCTCCCGGTTTAGGAAAGACCACGCTGGCAAGAATTTTAGCGACTTCGCAAAACGGAATTTTTCACCAGCTTTCGGCGCCTAACTTAAAAAGACCCGGCGATATAGCGAAGGTTTTGACAAACCTTCAAAAAAACGATATACTTTTCATTGATGAAATACATCGCTTGCCCGCTCCCGTTGAAGAAATATTATACCCCGCCATGGAAGACGGTCATATCGATATAACCATAAGCGAAGGCATGGGAGCTTCAAGCATTTTACTTGATTTGCCCCCTTTTACTTTGGTAGCCGCGACAACAAGACCGGGAGCCATTAGCGCTCCTTTAAGGGATCGCTTCGGCATACATCTTCGACTTGACTATTACGAACACCAGGATATTGAAAAAATCATAAAAAGAAGTTCAAACATATGGAACATAAAGATATCTAAAGAAGCTATAAATGAAATTGCCTTAAGAAGCCGAAATACTCCCAGAGTGGCCCTAAGGCTTTTAAGAAGATCATGGGATCACGCCATTGTCGCCCAGCATAATAAAACTCAAAACGCAAAGAATACAGAAATAAACGAAGAAATAGTCGTCGATAGTTTTCAAAAAATGCGTATTGATCTTTTGGGTTTGACTTCTCTTGATATAAGCTTTTTAAAAACGATTGCCGATAACTATGACGGAGGTCCCGTCGGTCTTAAACCTATTGCCTCTGTGTTATCTGAAGATATTATCACATTAGAAGATTTTATAGAGCCGTATCTGGTTAAAACGGGACTCATTAAAAAAACTTCCCGCGGTAGAGTTATAACCAGGAAAGGCTATAAACATATAGGCATCGACAAAGTTTCATTAAAAAACGATATTCAAACGAATTTATTTAACGGTAATTAGAGGTACTTTTTAATATCATGAGATTTTTAAGTATTAATAAAATATTTTATGCCGGTTTTCTTCTTTTCTTTATACTGAATACAAAAAACCTACAGGCATATTCCAATTATTCTTCTAATAATACTTTATTTTTCAATGAAACAATTTTTTTTCAAAATAATAATTCTTCTTATGCCAATGCTTTGTCTTTAGAGTTAACTCCCGTTTTCTCTTTAAACAAAGTTCTTGACTCTCATAAAGACGAAAGCTCTTTTAGGCGGGCAGAAATTATCTTTTTTTTATCTTTTCCTTTTGTTTTAGCTGCGCACGGTATTTTGGCGGCAGGATTATATTACTCTGCAACGCAAGATGCTTCTTTTAATTTACCGCGACCGTTAATAACATTTTCATTTGTATCTTCTGCAATGATTTCTACCGCGATTTCATATTATGACTATAAAACGATACAAACTAAAAAATCTGCCCGTTTTTTATTCAATAAACGCTTTTAATTAGACGTTAATAAATCTTCTTAAACTAATATTTAAAATTATTCCAAGAGCGGCAAAACTGGCTACCATATTAGATCCTCCATAGCTGATAAAAACCAAAGGTATACCGGTAACGGGAAAAAGTCCCATTGCAATGCCAATATTAATAATAATATGAAAGAAAAAGATCGAGGTAAGACCTCCCGCCAAAAGAGCTCCATAATCGTCTTTCGACTGAAGCGCAATAGTAACCCCCCGCAGAACAAGCCCAAATAATAACAATATAGTTAAAGCGGCTCCCCAAAATCCAAATTGTTCGCCTATTACAGAAAAGACAAAATCATTATACCATTCGGGAAGATACGGCGTATCCCCTCTTGTCATATCTCCCTGAAGCAATCCCTTGCCCCATATTTGCCCAGACCCGATTGTTATAAGCGAATGTCTAAGCTGGTATCCGGCTCCTTTAGGAAACTTATCAGGGTTTGCAAAAGAGACTATTCTGATAACCTGATGCGGCTTAAAACTCATTGCCTGTCTGAAAATTAAAGTAGACGATAGACTTAAAAATATAATAAGAGATATCGTCGATATCGATTTAAGCCATTTTGTTCGACTTAAATAATTTAAAAAATAACAGGCTCCGTATATTATTGCCGTAGAGCCGATTATAATCAATATAGTAATATTATTACTAAAAAAATCTCTGAAAAAAGAGGGATTATTCTTTTTTACTTCTTCGACCGCTTGCCCAAAAAGGGCAAGGTTTTCGGGTTGTATTATGGTTTTTGCCGACCATCCGACGGCCGATGTACTTTTGATTTCAGAGACCAAAGAAGGGTTTTCAACATAGTGCCATACTTCAAAATTCAATATTCTAACGGCATCGGCTAATTTATAATCTACTTTTTTTAAATACGAAACGATATCGCTTACTAATATATACTTATGATATTCTAAAAACATGGGAATAAATAATACCGAAAATCCTATCAACAAAAGTCCTATAATTACGCTGACGTTTGCGCCGCCGATAAAAAGCATAATAAAAAGTATGGGAAGAAAAATAATGGCGGAACCGAGATCGGGCTGAAGAGCGATAAGAAGTACGGGCGCCGCGGTAATCAAAAAAGGCAGTATAAGCTCTTTTAATTTATCTATTTCTGTTTCTTTTAATACAAGATATTTACTTAAAAATATAACAAAAGCTATTTTCGCAAATTCAGTGGGTTGAAATCCGATTCCAAAAAAACGAATCCATGATCTGGCGCCTTTTATTTTAGCGCCAATAAATGGTACCAACGTAAAAATTAAGAGCAATAAAGCGGCGCCATAAATTATTGTCGAGTAAGATCCTAAGATTTGGTAATTTACCTGAGATAAAAAAAGCATCAAGATAAGCCCCAGGGTAAGCCAGAGCATCTTTTTAACCGCCAAAGACTGACCGTATTCTCCGCCCCCATAAAGAGCAAATATGCCCATAACAGAAGCTGAAATAGCGAAAAAAACGCTTACCCAATCTAATCTTGAAATATTCATAACGCCTTTTTTTCTTGCGAATAAACCCGCCTGCTCCATTCATAAAAGATTTCTTTAGCGATGGGAGCCGCCCCGACCGCGCCCGCGACACCTCTTTCTACAAAAACTCCCACAAGCAAAATATTTTGTAAATCGCCCATATACGGGCCATAGCCCACAAACCATGCATGCTGGCTTTCATTGGCAAACCTTTCTTTTGAACGCGTTTGAACGGTACCGGTTTTACCCGCAATGGGCATAAGCCCTCTGCTATTCAATACCCTGCTGGCGGTGCCTGAAGCTACGGCCTCTCTTAATCCTTTTTGAATTGAAGAAAGACTTTTATTTGAGAAAGGCAGCTCAAACAAGATTTCTTTATCTATCGATTGCTTTAGTTCGTCGTTTTCTGCAAATCTTATTTCTTTCACCAGCCGCGGCTTATATACGACGCCTTTAGTCACCAAAGCCGAATAGAAATTCATCATTCCCAGCAATGTTGTCTCTATAAAGCCCTGTCCTATGCTTAAATTTACCGTATCGCCATCAAACCATCTTTGATTAAATGTCTTCTCTTTCCATAAAGGAGACGGTATAAAACCGGTTATTTCTCCGGGAATATCAATTCCCGTCATTTCATTTAATCTGAAATACCGGGAATATTTTATTATCGGTTCGGCTCCTATATCGTAGCCTAACTGATAAAAATATGTAGAACAGCTCTGAGCGAGCGCGCCGATTAGGTTTACATGAGAATGATATCCCCAGCAATGAAAAGTAGAATCTGGCAAGCCCTCATAACTACTTTTTAGAGTAAATTTACCTTTGCAAAAATATCCTCTATTTTCGTTAAGTCTGTTTTCTTCTAAAGCCGCAAACGCAACCAGCGGCTTAAAAGTAGAAGCAGGAGGATACTTGGTCGATATGGCGCGATTTATTTCAGCTCTTTCTTTTTTCATTTCTTGCAAATGTAAGTTTCGTTCTTCGCTGTCTGCCGAAATCATAATATTGGGATTATATGTGGGCATACTGGCCATAGCAAGTATCTCGCCTGAGGCCGGCAGCAAAGCGATAACCGCCCCTGATTTCCCTTCTAGACTTTCTGAAGCTAATTTTTGAAGCTCTGCATCTATGGTTAAAACCAGATTATTGCCGGCTACCGCCTCTTGAAAAACTTTTTGCTCTTCAATTTCTCCTCTTGCTGTCTTAATTTGTATTATCTCGCCGTCTTCTCCCCTTAGAACCGCGTCGTATTGGGCCTCTATGCCGTTTTTACCGACAAGTTGATAGCTTTTTATTCCCGAATCCATATCTTTTCTTGAAGGCGGCCCGATATATCCGGTTATGTGTGAGGCATATTGATCAAGATTATAAAACCGGCTGCTGCTTTGCTTTATAATAAATTTTGAAAATGTAATATAATAATCGGCAATAAGAGTATGTGAAGTTTCATCTAAATCGTCTATTAAGATAATTTCTTCATTTAACCTTATTTTTTGCGCCGTAATTTTATTTTTCAGATCGCCTTCGTTTTTTTTTAGAAGCCTCTCAAGCTGGCCCACTCTGGTTATTAATTCTCCCGAATTAAAATGCGAAGGTATAGCCACTAAGGAACGCTTAATATTATTAGATACAATCGGAATTCTGTTTTCAATGCCTTTATAGTTTCTGTCATAAATTTCGCCCCGCGGAGCCGTTAAAGCGACAACTTTTCTTATAACTCTTTGAGATTGCTCGTAATACTTTTCTCCTGAAACGACCTGAAGTTGAAATGTTCTAAAGGCTAACGTAAAAAAAGCTACAATAATAAAAACAATAAAAGCAATAAGTCTTTTGCGAAGCCTTTGCCATAACTTATATTGCTGTGCCGTTAGCGCCATTTTTATTCAATCAAAATTGTTTTACTTCAATATCTATATGAGGAATTGCCCATTTCAGCATTCTAAACCAAAAAATACCAATAACGGCGTTATAAATTGCTTCGGGCAGCGCAATTGTAAAAAGAGCTTTCGCGGCGATATTTCCGTGAAAGATCGCCACTAAAAAGAATATTAAAAAACCTTTTAACAGACTTAAAGATAAAATAATTATAAATATTATAAAATTACTGTCTTTATTTATGCCTTTTGCCAGTTTTCCGGTAATGTATCCGATTATGGTTTTAGGAAGAGCATGAATGCCTAAGAAATATTGCGCCTTACCGCCTTCATACACGTCTAAACCGCCGATATTCATATCCTGTAAAAGACCTCCGAAAAATCCAATCCATAAGCCCGTAAAATCGCCTCTGAATATTCCAAAAAAAACTGTTAATATCAATAAAAAATCTGGTTTAATCTCGCCAAGTTTAAAAAATTCAACACTTGCTTGAATAAAATATGAAATGATTACGGCTGCAGCAATTACTATCTTATCTATTATCATGGCGATTTAATTGTATCGGCCCCTAACGGCTCGAATTCAAGTTTTTCTGTCTCAGGTTTTTTTTGTATAACAAACACATAGTCAAGCCTTTGCATATCTATTAAAGGCCTGATTTCGGCTTTTTGATAATTTGCCCCTCTTTCAATAAAATTATCAACAAGGCCTATGGGCAGTCCCTTGGGAAATATTCCGTCGCCTCCTGAAGTAACGATTTCATCTCCCGGACGAAGAAGACACGATAAACTTAAGTATTCAAGCAATGGTTTTTCTTTATAAGGATTTCTGCCTATCAAAAGGGCCCAATATGCTGTTTTTTTTACTTTTACGCCTAGTCGGGAATACTGATCGACAATAGGAAGTATTCTCGCCGATTTTTTATTTACTTGCACAATTTTTCCAATCACACCCTGTACAAGTTTTACGTTTGATATTTGAGAGCCATTTTTTTCTTCTGTTTCTGTAGATTTTTCAGCCTGAATGGCAATAACGGGCATATGTGGTTCGACGCCGTCTTCTGAGCCTTTGTTTATAATAATAGTGCGAAACCAGTTATCGGGATCCTGAGAAATAATCTCAGCCTGCAAATAAGGATAGTCTTCGGGAAGAGTCAAACCCAACTGATTTCTAAGTTCTGAGTTTTCTGCGTCTAATTGAGCTATTTTCAACCGCAAATTCTTCATTTCTTTTATTTCATACCTAAGGGCATCCCTCTCTAGTTTTAAAGCGTCATAGCTTCTATAGCTATCGACAAGCGAGGTAATATCGCTGCCTATGGCAGTCAATGTTCCTGTAAAAAAGTCTAAAACGCGCGTACCGCTTTTAGCAGCGTCTGATAATACTTTAGCCTGAGAAAACATGCTAATCAAACAAAAAGCGACGGTCAATATCAATGAAAATTCAGATTTATATCTGCGTATTATATCAAGAAACATATTGCTTAAAATTCTGGTAAGTTACAAGTTTTATTTTAATCACAGCCTGCCAATAATTTTATACTGACAACCGCTCAAAAAAGATTTTTGTTGTAATTTTGAGCCTCTGTGGGCCTAGAAGTGTCAATATCTATAATTTATCATTTTTACAATGAAAAACTATCTAAATTTCTTAACGATTTAGACTTGCTCTGATATATTTTAATTCTTCCAGATATTTTCCGGTACCAAGAGCCACACAGTTTAATGGATTTTCTGCGCGTATCACGGGAACTCCCGTTTCTTTAGACAAAAATTTATCAAGCCCCTTCAATAAAGAACCCCCGCCTGTTAAGACAATGCCCCTTTCAACGATATCGGCGGCCAATTCAGGCGGCGTGCGTTCAAGCGCTTGTACGGTGCCTTCTAAGATGGCCTCTATCGGCTCTCGTAAAGCTTTTCTCAATTCGGCGCTATCTAATTGAAGAGTTCGAGGAAGCCCCGACATTGCATCCCTGCCTTTTAATTCGAATGTTTCTATTTTCTTTTCAGGGAAGGCATTACCAATGGCTAATTTTACTTCTTCTGCCGTTCTTTCACCGACAACAAGGTTATACTGCATTCGCATATGTTTTATAATAGCTTCGTCAAACTCATCGCCGCCAACTCGTATTGAATCGGATATAACCATACCGCCTAAAGATAAAACTGCAATCTCTGTCGTACCACCGCCGATATCTATAACCATGTTACCCGCAGGTTCATGTATAGGAATATTCGCCCCTATCGCCGCGGCCAAAGCTTCTTCAATAAGATAAATTTCGCGTGCTCCAGCCTGTTCTGCCGATTCTCGCACCGCTCTTTTTTCAACTTCGGTAATACCAGCGGGAACGCCAATGACAACTCGAGGTTTTACCAGAGTCGTACGATTATGTACCTTATTAATAAAATATCGTATCATTTTTTCAACTGTTTCAAAATCGGCTATCACGCCGTCTTTCATAGGGCGAATGGCAACAATCTCTCCGGGAGTTCGTCCCATCATACGCTTTGCTTCTTGACCCACAGCCAATATCTTACCTGTGCTTGCATGAACAGCAACCACAGATGGTTCTGACAGTACAATCCCCTGTCCTTTGACATATACCAGGGTATTGGCCGTTCCCAGGTCTATTCCCATATCATTTGAAAATAATTCGTGAATCCAGTCGAATATCATAAGTTCTCCAGCAAAGCCTATGTTAAAGATGAAAATGGAGTGACAACAATTATTTTATTATAATGAATTTAAGGGGATATATGTAAAAAAAGATTGTCACCCGCTTTCAACCCTCTAATAAGGTTAAAATGTTCAAAAGCTGGATACCAAACGCTTTATCACTGGGTAATCTTACATTCGGATTTCTATCCATTCTTATTATTTCGCACGCGAAGACTACTACAAGATTTCAAGCAGAAGATTTTTTCTTTTTAGGAAGCATTTTAATCCTTATAGCCGCCCTTTTTGACGGACTTGACGGTCCCATTGCAAGAAAATTATCGGCAGAATCTGCCCTAGGCGAACAACTTGACTCATTGGCCGATTTAACAACTTTTGGTTTAGCGCCTGCTTTTTTAATGTATCACGCTTATTTCGCGTCGCTAAATACAACAATTTCTGGTTATGAAATGCCATTCGGCATGATTTTATCTGCTATTTATCCAATTTGCGCCGCGTATCGTCTGGCTCGCTTTAATGTAGCTCATGACAAAAAATCTTTCATTGGGCTTCCTTCGCCTATCGCGGGAATTTTTTCGGCCCTGATTCCTATAATATGCGCAAAATACAATTTCCCTCTGTACCTTTTGGCGTTTTCTTATGCCGCTACTGCGTTTCTGATGGTAAGCAATATACGATACGCCAAACCGACAGCGGATATTTTATCTAAAATCACAATCTTCAGACTAATAACATTTATTCTTCTGGTTGTCGCTTTAATTTTAACGCTTGAGTGGTTTTGGATCATATTTTTAGTTATGATATTATACATTTTTTCAGGCATCATAACCTTATTCATGATTTTAATTCAAAAAATAAAAATTGGCGCGGGCTACTCTTGAATTTAATACCCCATCAAAGGAGGCGGTAATATATGATTCTAAAAAATAACTTTATTCTAAAATTCACGACATTTTTATTCATTAGCTTATGGGCGTTAACATCGGTAATCTCTGCCGACACCACAAAAAATGTTATAGAAAACTCTGAACAAAAAGAAAAAACTGACGAGAAAGAAAACAATACCGAAGAAACTGAAGAAGAAAATGATTTTGAAGTAAAGCTAAAAACTCCCGAATTAATGAAACAATTTCTGGCCACAGAAAACTATGAAATAGATTCTTCAAATCATTTTTTTGTTAATGTTATTATGGGTTCATTAGCTGGCAGCGCCGTTGGCGCAATGGGCAGTCTTTCAATTTTTGAAAACGGTAACAGACCGGTCAATAAAAAAAATGCCGCAGTATTTTCGGGCGCAGGAGGCATTCTAGGCCTTGCTTCGGGAATAGCTGTCGCCTTTTTTGAAGATCAGAATAATAAAAAATATACAATAGGCAAACCTTTAATGGAACAATCTGTAATGGGATGTTTTATTGGCGGTTTCATAGGAGCCCTGGCCGGAACAATACCTTATGGCGCTTCAAATGATATAAATTCTTTAGTAAGATATACAGGCTATGGTTCTCTTGCGGGCACAATTGCGGGTATGGGAGTTTATTTTTTTACTCCTTCTAAAAATACCCATAGCATAAAAATGAATTTTTCTTTTTATTCTAAGGAAGATTATAAATTTAATTTTTCAAAACATTTTTAACTTTACAAATAAGCAAATTTTTTTTTATGGTACTTATAAGGATGAAAAAGATGAAAAAAATAGTATATGGTATTGTAACAATAATGGCGCTAAACACATTCTATTGTGCGGGTTCCCCTCAAAAAAGCGCAAATACAGGCAGCGGAGGCGACTGGATAAAGGGCGAAGGCATTGCACAAGTATATCAGGGAGACGTTGCATTGGCCAAAGACAGGGCAATTAGAGCCGCTAAAAAAGATGCGATACAAAGAAAATTGGGACAATTAATTGAAAGCAAAACGATTACCGACAGCGGCGTATGGGTCAAAGGCGAGGTAACCGCAAAAAGCCGCGGCTTGGTCAAAGATTACGAAGTTGTTCGCGAACATAAAATCGGCGAAGAGTACAAAGTAACAATAAATGCCCATGTAGAATCAAGCAATCTGAAAAGCGCCGTTGACGATATACTTTCAGATTGGGAACAACCTGTAATGTTCGGCATTATTCAGGAAAAATTTGGCGCTAATGCTCAAGACGCATATGACAGCCACACGCTTCAGGGCATCTCTGAATTTTTTCTATCAAAAAGTTTTGCTATAAATAAGACATCGTCATGGCAGGGTAAAATCAAACCTCCGTTATCTATTGAACAAATTTCTCAATTTTCTGAAAAAAACGAAGCAGATTTTGATCTTCTGGTATTTGGTAAAACCACATGCAATGATAAAGGCAAAATAAAAATAGGCAACACTGAAAGTAATATGATCTCTGCGCAAGTAAATATTGATATTTCAATTTTTGATATCAGTACAAGAAGACTTATATCTTCCGCTGCGCAGCATTCCGCCCAGGGTCACATCGATTTTGAATCAGGTTGCAGAGCCGCTATAAAAAAAGCTTCAAAAAAACTTCAAGATAATCTTTTTAAGCAAATGCTTACAAAATGGGACAAAGAATATGGCTCAGGAAAAACAATCATTTTAGAAATAAACGGAACGCTTCCGTATAAAAAACTATATGATCTTGAAAATGACCTAAGAGACCAATTTAGGGGAGTTGTGGACGTTATAGAACGAAATGTAAATTCCAGTAAAGCGGTTTTAAATGTGATATATTCAGGACAAGTGAAAGATTTTTCTCAGGAATTAATTCAAAAGAAACTTTCTGTTTCATTCGATGTTAAAGAAAAAAGCGGAAGAAAGATTGTTGTTCAAATAAAATAAACGTCTATAGAAACTTGAACTCAAAGATTAACGTTAAAATCAGTAAATATATAAATAAATATTGTATTTTATTTATATATTTTACCGGTTTTTTTTTTGTAGAAAATATCTATTCGACAGAAAAGACGAAAGTTGCATATGTCAACTTAGAATACCTCTTTGAAAACAGTAACTATAAAGAAAAATTAGACAAAGAACTGAATAAACAAAAAAATAAAATCATTGAATATCAAAAAAAACTTGTTTTACAAACAAATACTTTAATTTCAGAATTAAACCAAAAAGAAAAGCTTTTAGGTCATGATGAATTTACCAAAGAACTTTCTGAAATTCAAAAAAAAATAGAAAGCCTAAACGCTGAAAAAGCGGAACTTGAAAATGATTTAACTAAAATTGAAAAAGAATATAAACATATGATATATGATGATATTATAACCGTTATGGAAATTCTATCTGAAGAAGAAAATGTTGACATTATTCTGTCAGATAATAAGACTATCATTTACGGCAAAACCTCTCTTGATTTAAGTCAAAGAGCTATAGAAATTATGAATGAATTAGAATCGAGGAACACGCCTTCGGCAAAATAATAACATAAATTATCGATCTAAATAAAAAGGATAATATGAAATTAAAAGAAATCGCTGAAAAAATAAATATAAAATTCACGGGCAACGGAGACCTAAAAATTAAAGGGTTAAAAGATATAGAAAGAATAGAGCATTCTCAAACGACATCTGAGAATTTTTTATATGTTATAGAATCTGAAAATATTCTAAGAAAACATTCTCAAATGAATAAAAATACGATAGTTTTATGCACAGACGACCTGCTTCAAAACTTTCACAATGCTCTTTATGTAGACAAAAGTCGATTGCGTCTTATATTTATAGAACTTCTTAAGATTTTTTCAGTTCAAGATAAGCTTTTTAATCATTTAGATACGGCAATCTCGCCCAAGGCAGAAATCAACGATAGCGCCAAAATCTACCCCGGAGCGGTTATCATGCAAAACGCAAAAATCGGTAAAAATTGCATTATTTATTCAAATGCCGTTATTGAACCGAATGCCAAAATCGGCGATAATAGCGTTATACATCCCTGCTGCGTTATCGGCTATAATTGTATCATAGGAAAAAACTCTATCATTTATTCGGGAACGGTGATAGGCGCTGACGGTTTTGGATATTACGACCATGAAGACGGCAGCAGGCATAAAATTCCTCATATTGGTAACGTAATCATTTCTGATCATGTTGAAATTGGCGCAAATACAACCATTGATAGAGGCACCATAGAAAGCACAACCGTAGGCAGCCACACAAAAATTGATAATCAAGTTCAAATAGGACATAACTGTCAGATAGGCAGCTATGTTTATATTGCCGGCAACTCGGGAGTTTCCGGTTCTGTAAAAATAAAAGATCATGTAATTATCGCCGGACAATCTGGTATTGCAGATCACGTAACATTAGAGAAAAAAAGCGTAATTTTAGGGCTAACCGGAGTGCCTTCAGACACCGAAGAGGGGAAGGTATATTTTGGAATTCCAGCGCGGCCGGTTAGAGAGGCCCATAAAATAAACGGCGCCTTAGGCTCTTTGCCAGATTTAATCAAAAGAGTAAAAAAATTAGAAGAAAATAAATAGTTCTTCTGTAAAAGAATATCTAAATTAACCAATGAGCCGCATACTAAGCATTGATTATGGCCGAAAATATATTGGATTAGCCGTAACCTGCGAAAGTCAAATCGCGATTTCAAATCTTACAGCGTTAAAATATCATAAAAAAGATTTTTGGGATTCTTTTTTTAAGATATTAAAAGAGTATTCTCCTAAAGAAATAATAATCGGCGTTCCTTTGCTTGACGATAGAGAACCTACACTTTTAACGGAGATTGAAAACTTTTCAAAACATATTAAAAAAAATATACCCGAAATCAATATTATATTATGGGATGAATCGCTTTCGTCTGTAGACGCCGAAATTATTTACAGCCAAAAAACCGGAAAGTACGCTCAAAGTTCTAAAAAAATAAACAAAAAAAAAGAAGAAATACATTCTTTATCGGCGCACCTTATTTTACGATCTTATTTAGATAGAATTTCTCATTAGAAAACAATTTTCACTGTTCAACATATTTTTCTTCAATGAAAAATATTTTAGGTACATTTTTTAACTTTAAACTTTTAGCTATCTTGCCTCTTACAAATCCCGCAGAATTATTTAAAGCTTTTTTCGTATCAATCTGCTCTTTCTCGCTTCCGTAGACGCTAAAATATATATCAGCTTTGCCAATATCGTTTGATAATTGACATCGAATAAATGTTACAAACGAAATTCTCGGATCTTTTAGTTTTCTAAAATAAACTTCTGTAATTAATTGAAGTATTCTTTTTTCGAGTCTTTTTTGCCTGATTTCATCCATGGATTATTTTGTCAAAATTAAGGATATAAGCGATATTTTCTTTTTATGATAAATGACGATTTGTTGCGGCAAATATTTTTTATTATTATTTTTCTTCTTCAGGCTTAGATGCTTTCTTTTTTTCAACGTCTTTTTGAATATCTTCATATGTACGCGATTTTTCAACTTTTTGATACACCTCAAAAGTATCGCCCTCTTTAATGTCGTTAAATCCGTCAACTTGAATGCCGCATTCAAAACCTTCTTTGACTTCGGTTGCGTCGTCTTTAAATCTTTTTAGGCTCTTTAATGTTCCGTCATAAATAACAACGCCTTCGCGAATAACCCTGACTAAACTGTTTCTCTTAACAACGCCTGTTGTAACCATACATCCCGATATTGTGCCGACTCCCGATATTTTAAATATATCGCGAACTTCAACTTCGCCTATAATCTCTTCGTTAATCTCTGGCGAAAGCATGCCAGAAATACCCAATTTTATATCTTCTATTGCCTGATAAATAATATTATAATATTTTATCTCGACCCCTTCTTTGCCTGCGATTTCTCTTACTTTTGCGTTGGCTCTGGTTCCAAAACCTATAATTAAAGCGTTTGCGGCCGATGCCAGCATAACGTCTGACTCTGTAATTTCGCCTGTGCTTCCGAATATAACATTAATTCTTACTTCATTGCTCGATAATTTTTCTAACGAAGTCTGCAACGCTTCAACTGAACCTTTTACATCGGCTTTTATAATAACCTTAAATTCTTGAAGCTTGCCTTCTTCTATGATTTCATTTAAATTTTCAAGTTTGACTTTTTTAATTTTTTGAGCTTGTTGCTGCCTATTCAGTTCTTGACGCTTCTCCATGATTTCTCTGGCAGCTTTTTCATTTGTCATCACATGAAATGAATCGCCCGCATTGGGAACTCCGGTTAGTCCTAAAATCTCTACCGGCGTAGCGGGCAAGGCTTCTTTTACAGTTTGTCCCCTGTCATTTACCATCGCCCTTACTCTACCGCTCTCTAAACCCACGACAAAAGCGTCGCCTTGTTTTAATATGCCGGCTTGTACAAGAACCGTTGCCACGGGACCTCTGCCCTGATCAAGCTTGGCTTCAATTACGGTTCCCAAAGCCTTTTTCTTTTGATTTGCTTTTAAGTCTAGAAACTCAGCCGTCGCCAATATCATATCTTCTAATTTATCAAGATTAATTCCTTTCAAGGCCGATAATTCGACAACGCCGGTATCTCCTCCCCATTCTTCAGGAACCAAACTATATTGAGTAAGGCTCTGTTTTATTTTTTCAGGATTAGCTCCGGTTACGTCAATTTTATTTATAGCTACAATAATTGGCACTTTAGCGTCTTTTGCATGGTGTATTGCTTCTATAGTCTGGGGCATAATTCCGTCGTCTGCGGCGACTACAAGCACTACGATATCGGTCACATAGGCGCCCCTTGCTCGCATTGCAGTAAACGCCTCATGACCCGGGGTATCTAAAAAAGTAATTTTGCCTTTAGGAGTGCTTATTTGATATGCCCCAATATGTTGCGTGATACCTCCCGCCTCTGTTGAAACAATATCGGTCTTTCGCAAAGCGTCTAAAAGCTTTGTTTTACCGTGATCAACATGCCCCATTATTGTAACCACAGGGGGACGAGCGATTAAGTCAGATTCTTTATCTTCTTCTTCTTTAATTATTGTTTCTTCGTATAATGATATAACTTTAACCTGACAGCCGAATTCAGAGGAAACCAAAGTAGCCGTATCGGCGTCTATTGACTGAGTAATAGTCGCCATCACTCCGAGTTCCATTAGTTTTGCAATTACATCGGGAGTTCTTACGTTTAATTTTCTGGCCAATTCGCCCACTTGAATATACTCAGTAATGTTTATTTCTTTGGGAACCGATGAATGATGCACATACGAGGCGCTTTTTTGTTCGCCTTTTTCTGTTTTTTGTTTTAGAAAAAACTTTTTATGTTCTTCTTTTTTAAGTATATTTTCTCTAAGGTGGGTTTTGCCTTTTTCTTTTTTTACTCTTTTATCTTTTTTAGGCGCAACGCCAGTCTCAATAGTTCCTGAAGATGGCTTTGCAGGTTCGACTTTTTTATTTTTTATATCTTTCAGATTTTTATTTTCTTTGGTTTTGAAAAAAGGTTTTTTTTCTTTTGACTGCTCTTTTTTCTGCAAATCTTTCTTTTTAATTTTATCTATTTCAATTTGCTGCTTAACGATTTTTTGCGCAATATTGCCCCCTTTACCGGTCGTTTTTAACACTAATTTCTTTTTTTTGGGGGATTTTTCCATCAATTTTTTTCCTGTTTTTTACAAATAAAATTATCTCTACTCTTCACTATCTTTTTCGTCTTGCTCAACACTTTCTTCAACAGAGCTTTTATTGCCATCTTCTGAGCTTTCGATTTCGTCGTCCTCTTCAAATTCAACGTTTTCGGCAATCACTTCCATTATTTTCTTTGCCGTTGCTCTTCCGATACCTTCTATATTCACCAACTCATCTTCATTCATTGTTACAATATCTTCTATATAATTTATATTATTTTCATTTAGTATGCGTATAATGCGAACAGCAAGCCCCGGAAGTTCGCTTAATAAAGTTCCTTCTTCTTCCTCTTCTTCTTTTAGAGCCGATTCTCTTGAGAAAAGGTCGTCTAGCCTTTGCCGCGCTTCAGGCGAAGCCATTTCGGTACCAAAAGTACTTTCTGTTTTTACGTCTATTCGATATCCCGTAATTAAAGAAGCTAATTTTACGTTAGAACCGTCTTTTCCTATAGCGACTGATAACTCTTTATCAGAAACAATCGCCAATGCTTCTTTTTTAACCGTATCAATATTGACAAGCGAAGGTGCAGCCGGAGATAAAGCGTTTCTTATAAATTCTTTTGCGTCTTCAGAAAACTCAATGATATCAATTCTTTCTGCGCCCAACTCTCTAACAATAGATTGAATTCGAACGCCTCTAATGCCAACGCATGCGCCGACGGGATCAACGTCTGAATTTGAAGAATGCACGACAACTTTTGTTCTTGTGCCGGGAATTCTGCCTATGTTTAATATTTCAACCGAACCGTCGTAGATTTCGGGAACTTCCATTTCAAAAAGTTTTTGTACAAATCTTTTATCTGCGCGGCTTACTAAAACCCTTAGCCCCGACCCTTTCAATTCATTTTCAATAGAATGAAGATATACCTTAATTTTATCTTCAATTCGATATCTTTCTCCGGGAATTTGATGCTTCACCGGCATTACGGCTTCTACTTTACCCAAATCTACATATATGGTATCGCCTTTTTTTCTTAAAATATAACCGTTTATTAAGTCGCCAATCTTGTCGCTGTATTCGTCTTTTACCTTTTCAAGCTCTAACTGTCTAAGCCTCTGCGATACAACCTGCAAGGCGGTTTGCGCAGCAATTCTGCCAAAATCTTTAGGATGTTCAATAATATCTATATATTCGCCAATTTGAGCGTCAACCTTGTGTTTCACGGCCTCGTCTATATGAATTTGCATACCCGGAAGCACCACATTATCAACTATTGCCCTATTTGCTATTAAATAAACCTCTTCTTTTTCTTTATCTATCATCACCCTTAGGTTTTCTGTCGTTTTATACTTTTTTCGATATGCGGCAATTAAACCGGTTTCAATGATGCCGATTACTTCGTTTTTATCAAACCCCTTATCTGCCACAATTTGATGAATTGCGTCAAAAAAGGCTTTTCCCATGTTGTCAGGCGTTTTATTTTTTAATTTTGACTTAACCATTTATTTTACCTTTTGTTTTGTTTACCCATTAAAAATCTAAATGTAAATTTACTTTAATTACATCGGGTATAGATATTTTATAATCTTCTTTTTTTATTTTCATAGCCGTTTTGTTTTTTCTATTTTTTTTCACATCGGCCGTAACCCAATATATTTGTTCGCCTTGTATATCAATATAGCTCAAAATTCTCTCTTCTCTCTTGCCTTCTTTATTATAGGCGACTCTCATCGGCTGCTTCTTAAATCTCTCTAAGTCATCAGGCACTTTTACTTCTCTTTCTGCCCCGGGAGAAGATACTTCTATCGCATAATTTTGCGGACAATCTTCTATCTCGTCTAGCTCAATAAGTTTCAGCTTTAATAAACGAGCAAAGGTTTCGCAATCTTCAACTCTAGGCGACCCATAAGGATCATTTAAATTATCTAAAACTATCATAATTTTGGCTTCTCTATTATGGTAAGAAACTTTCAAATCATGAATCTTAAACCCAGGCGTTAAAGCGTCTTTTGCTATTTCAGATAATTTTTCTTCCCAAAGCATTTTTAGCTTAAACCATAATATCAAAATGGAGACTTTCGCCTACCCTATACCATTATGTCCTTTTTTGACACCCTGTCAACAATAATGAATTGACAAAAGTTCTGGAAAACCAGGCGCAGCTGCGATTCGCGAACCGTTTCGGGTATTACTGCCTTTCTACGAAGTTTTTATATTTTCTTTGATAAAAGCGAAAAAACCAAAATATCAAAAAAGAAATAAACGAAAAGATAGCGGCAATTAAAAATACGCTCTTAAATTCTTTTTCTGAGGCCAAATTTCCTAAAAAGTAGGCGCCGGCGCCGGCGCCTAGCGATCGCGAGAAAATTAAATATATCGCCTGAGCAGTCGCCAATCTTCGCGGGTGCGTTTTTTTTTCTAAGAAAAGAAGCGACCCCATATATCCGCCAGAAAATTGTACGCCATGCAAAAACTGAGATATTAAAACTAAAAATCCCGGCGACAAGGCCCATAAAATAAAGTTACGAACGGCCCCTGCAATCAAGCCAAAGCCAAGAATCGCCATAATTCCCTTTTTTTTTATAATAAGCGGAGAAACCATGAAAAATATTATTTCAACCGAGGTTCCTATTATCCATATGAACGGTATCGGCGAAACGATAAAATCAACGTCTGCAAGATAAGCGCTAATGATGTATTCGGCTGTAGAATATCCGAAAAAGAAAAAAAACATCATAATAAGAAAAAATAGCATCAATTTTGACTTTATAATCTTATAAAACTGATCTAAATGCACAGATGCCTTTTCGCTTTGACGCGGTTTTCTTTTTTCAGGAAAAAAATACAGCAGAAAAGAACTGGCTAAAATAAAAACAAATGAAAACTTCATAATCTCAGAAGGGTCTATTTTTAAAAATAAAAAAGGAATATTTGCCGATAAAAAACCCGCTGTTCCATATAACCGCGAATGCCCAAAATATACGGGATCATTGTCGCTTTGAAGAAAGAAGACATCTATAAGGGGTATAATTCCGCCGACTGCAAAAGTTACAGCCGGCCAGAAGAATAAAGCGTATTCAAAAATATATTCTTTATATTTTCCCTGAGATATGGCCGCTAAGAAATAAATACTTATAGCCGCTAGAATACTTTTTATGAATATAATATTTCTGGCATGCAGGGTTTTATCTGAAATATATCCTGAAAGCAAAGCGCCGACAGGCATTAAAAGCTGTCCCGTCAGAAATATCGTTCCCGGACTTTCGATTTTTAATTCGTTGTAAAAATAAGCAGATATCTGCGGTATAAGAAATCCCATCCCGCAAAAAAATAAAAAAAACCAAATTTTAAAGAATACGCTAGTCTTGAAACGAATCAAACGCGTCTTCCTGATTTCTAAATATCTCTAAAACAGATTCAAGCTTTGTTATTTCAAGAAGATTTTCAACATCAGAGGTAAGAGAGCATAGACCAAATCGTCCGTTTTTTTTCTCAACTTCGCGAAAAATATTTAAGAATATGCCAAGCGCGGCTGAATTGATAAAAGGCACTTTTTTTAAATCAACGATAATCTTAGGAGCTTCCATCTGATGCAGATATGACTCTAGTTCGTCGGCAAGTGTAAACTCCATACCCGATTTTATAGGACCCTCAATTTCTACAATCCAGATATCGTTCTTTTTTTTATTTTTTGTTTTCATTTTTATTCTTTTTCACGCGTTAATTAGAAGCATAGCTATTTTTTTAAGCCATATTTCAATTTACAAATTACTGTTTCGTTACATAAAAGCAAGCATTTTTTTATACTAACTTAAAATCCCTCTAAAATGAACCTAATGGGAAATACGCGCCTGCGCCAAGATCGGCCCGCAAATCGCAATTACGCCTTTTGCAGATCTTTTTTTTAATTGCAAAATTATTTTTGTTTTACAAAGAGACCTATGGAAGAAAATATCAAAGACAAAAAAGAAACAGAGACCGCTGAAAAAATAAAAGACAGCGGCAAAAAAGCATGGGAAAAAAGCAAAGAAGGCATTAAACATCTAAGCGAAAACATACACCAGTCTCTAGAAGACGACTCTAATGAGCAGACTTATGGAGCGTTCGCATATATACCATTAATAGGACCTTTAGTTGTTTATTTATTCAAAAAAAAACAAAAATTTTCAAAATTACACGCCAAAAACGCTTTGTACCTGCAAAGTTCGGCGTTAATCTTATGGCTGACAATATGGCTGCTTGAAAACATTCCGTTTATATCTCATTTGTTAAAAGCAATACAATTTATTCCTTATATTACAAATGCTCTTCTGTATATAAATATTGTTACTTTCTTTATACTTTCTTTAATTGGAGCATATAAAGGTTTTAATAAAAATTTATGGACAATACCTGTGTTGACAGCTTTTATAGAAAAATATATTGTAAAAAAGAAAAATAAAGATAAGGCCCAAAGTCAAAGGAAATAAGCTTTCTTGTTTTATAAATTTTAATATAAAATGTTCAACGCAATAAAATACAATATTGAAAATAACGAAACAATTCATATGGCCAAAAAGATATGGCCGGGTTTTGAACTTTTTTTAATTTCGGGCCCTACCTTAATAGGATGGGTTATCGGCATGGTAAAATATGAATATCGCGATGAAAGATTTAAGATAAGCATACAAAGTTTTGCGTTATTTTTAATTTATATTGCACTTCTTGTATTGAATCAAATCATTGTATTTACTAATATTGCAAACTACAAGTACTATTCTCTTTATGCCGATTCCTTTTTTTGTTTTCTGTATCTGCTGTTAGGCCTGTATTTCTATATTGGCGCCAGAAGAAAGAACCCCTATTTACACGGTTTAATAATTAGAGTTCTTGACAGGCTAAATTCTAAAGCATAATTGCCTTATGCATAAAAAGCGCCCATAGCTCAGCTGGATAGAGTGTCTGACTACGAATCAGGAGGTCTGAGGTTCGAATCCTCATGGGCGCGAAAATAATATTGACAAAATGACTGCTTTTATTAATTAGCCATCTGGTATAAAGGTACCGATAAAAGCAATGAATAATTGCTATTGAATAAAAAATATGAAAGAAATTGAAATAACAAAAGTCATTGGTCTTGCCAAAGAAAAAAAATACGAAGTAACATGCGCCGCATTTGATCTAGTGGATCATATCTTCAAGGTTGATGTCGGCCGTTCTATAAAAAAAAGAAAACTTGCCGTACAGGCAATGTCCCTATTATCAGACGGGCATATACAGTACGCATATGAAACAGAAGAAAATGCGCCCGTAAAATCGACAAAAAAAGCCTCAGAAGAAGAATAAATATTCTTTTTAAAACTTAGAAATTATCAAAAAAAACATATGCGGCTAAAAAGCTTATTATGATTTTTTAAAAATTATACTTTCTTCTTGTAAAGACGCGGTAAAAATAGTATCTTTAACAATATTTTCTTTTAAAATATATTCAGAAAGCGGCGTTAAAAGTCTGTTTTCTAATACTCTTTTAAGCGGCCGCGCCCCAAAAACAGGATCATAGCCTTCTTCGGCGAGTTTTTTTAGCAGACTTCTTTCAACCTCAAGCTGAATTCCCTTATGTAAAATTCTTTTATTTATGTTAGACAGTTGAATCTTTATAATTTCATTTAAATCATCTAAGCTTATCGAATTAAAAATTATCGATGCGTCAAGACGATTTATAAATTCAGGCTTAAAAAATTGCGAAAGTGTTTCGTTAACCTTTTGTTTTTTTTCTTTATCAGAAAGAGAGTTATCGGCAATCAATTGAGATCCTATATTTGAAGTCATAATTATAATGGTATTCTTAAAGTTCACCAGATGCCCTTTTGAATCGGTCAATCTTCCGTCGTCTAATATTTGCAGAAAAATATTAAATACTTCTGAATGCGCTTTTTCTATTTCGTCAAATAAAATAACCGAATACGGACGGCTTCTGACCGCTTCTGTAAGCTGTCCTCCTTCGTCGTAGCCCACATATCCCGGCGGAGCCCCTATTAGTCTTGAGGTAGAATGCTTTTCCATATATTCGCTCATATCAATGCGAAGCATTGCTTTTTCGTCATTAAATAGAATTTCAGCCAGAGCCTTTGCCGTTTCTGTTTTGCCGACGCCCGTTGGTCCTAGAAATAAAAAAGAAGCGATTGGCCGGTTTTCTTCTGATAAACCGGCTCTGTTTCTTCTTACAGCCTGGGCCAGAGCCGTTACGGCGTCTTTTTGACCAATGACCCTTTCATGAAGAAAATTTTCAAGATGAAGCAGTTTTTCTTTTTCGCTTTCAAGCATTTTGCTTACGGGAATTCCGGTCCAACGAGAAACAGTTTCGGCGATATCTTCTTCTCTGATTTCTTCTTTTAGAAATCTATTCTTTTCTTGACGACTATTTAATTTATCTTCATTGATTTGGAGTTCCTTTTTCAACTCGGGAAGTCTTCCGTATCGAATTTCTGCAACCTTGTCAAGATTGCCTTCTCGTTCATAGGCCGCTTCTTCTGTCTTTAGCTGATCGATTTTTTCTTTAATCGCGCTGATTCCCGTAATGACATTCTTTTCTTCTTCAAGGGCTAGTTTTAATCCGCTAAATTGCTCTCTTAAATCGGCTAATTCTTTCTTCAGATTTTCAAGCCTGCTTTTTGACTTGGCGTCAGATTCTCTTTTTAAAGCGGTTTCTTCAATTTCCATCTTTCGAATATTTCTATATATTTCTTCCATATGCTTGGGCAGCGAACCGAGTTCTATTCGAAGCTTTGAACAGGCTTCGTCTATCAAATCAATTGCTTTATCGGGCAGGAATCTGTCGGATATATATCGGTCAGAAAGGTTCACCGCCGATACAATCGCCTGATCGGCAATTCTTATTCCGTGATGAACCTCGTATTTATCGCGAAGCCCCCTTAAAATAGTAATTGAATCTTCAGCCGACGGTTCGTTTACATATACCGGCTGAAATCTTCTTTCTAAAGCGGCGTCTTTTTCAATATATTTTTTATATTCTTTAAGGGTAGTCGCTCCTATCATATGAAGCTCCCCTTTTGCCAAAGCCGGCTTTAATAAATTGGCCGCATCCATTGCTCCTTCAATGGCGCCCGCCCCTACGACCGTATGAATTTCGTCGATAAAAAGAATAATTTTACCTCCCATTTTTGAAACTTCTTCGAGAATTGACTTTAATCTGTCTTCAAAATCGCCGCGATATTTGGCTCCGGCGATTAAAGAGCCTAAATCAATGGTAAAGATAATCTTGTCTTTTACGGCGTCGGGCATATCGCCCGTTACTATTCTGTAGGCAAGCCCCTCGGCGATAGCCGTTTTACCGACTCCGGGTTCGCCAATCAGCAACGGATTGTTTTTGGTTCTTCTTGATAGTATTTGAATGCATCTTCTGATTTCTTCGTCTCGCCCTATGACAGGGTCGAGCTTTCCCTTAGCGGCGAGCTCATTTAAATTTTTTCCGTATTTTTGAAGGGCATTGTATTTAACTTCGGGATTATCGTCTTTGACGGTTCTGCCGTTTCTTATTTGATTGACCGATTTTTGCGCCGTCTCAAAATCTATACCTGTTTTTTTTAATTCGCCAGTAATTTGAAAATTTCCCGAAAGATAAGCAAGAAAAAGATGTTCTAACGATAAATATTCATCGCTCATTGAAGAGGCAATGCTAAAACCGTTTTGAAAAAGCTTTCTTGCGTCTACCGAGAAGAATTCGGCATAAATCGCGTCTCCTTCAATGGCGGGTTTTTTTTCAAGAAATTCTTTAAATAGACTTATAACTTTTTCAGAATTTTGCGTTATTTGAGAAATAATCTGATACGGCAAAGCCTCAGTATCTTGGATGGCAGAAAGAATCACATGCTCAGGAAGTATTTCAGTATGCTTTTTCTCAATTGCCAGTTCCCTTGCGCCTTCAACCGCATTGATTGTTTTTAATGTCCATTTTTGTGTATTCATAAATCTACTCCATAAAAAGAGCATGTTACCTAGGCAAGTGCTAGCGCTCTATTTGCTATACTGCTAATTTAGCGAAGGATTTTTGAATCGGCAATTATTTTTTTCTTCTATGCCTATATTTTTTTGATTTTTTCTCAGATTCCGCTTCGGCCCTTAAGAGATCCAATGTCTTTTGCGAAGGCATAACGACCTTTTTTTTGCTTTTGAAGAATACGGCAAAAATACTTCTAAAGAATCCTTTTTTCGTCTTTTCTTTACCGAGAATTCGAACGTAATCTTTAACTTCAGAATCTTTGACTTTAAGATGCTTTTTATAATCTCTGTCTTCTTGGGGTTTTTTATAAGGTTTTTTTTCTGGCCTTTTCTTTTTTGGCTCATACGCGGTCTTAAAGGGCGGTTTTTTCTGGTAAGTATCGGCTCTTTTTGCGTTAGCTCTTTGCGGCCTTTGGCGTTTTCGACCAACGCCCGATTCGTCAGAAACATAAAAGCCCGATACCGAAACCAGAAAATCGTCTTCAGGAGGTAAATTGGGAATTTTATAGCTTAAATAATTTTCAATTCGACTCAGGTTATCATAGTCTAATTCTGAGCAGAAGCTGACCGCGATTCCTTCTTTTCCGGCTCTGGCCGTTCTGCCTATGCGGTGCACATAACCTTCGGGATCTTGGGGAATATCGTAATTGACAACAAGATCAATATCTTCAATGTGCAGCCCGCGACTGGCTACGTCTGTCGCCACTAATACCCGAAATTTACCTTTTTTAAATTTTTCAAGAATCTCAAGCCTTTTATTCTGATTAAAATCAGAAGATAAACCGGCCGAAGATATCTCGTATTTATTCAGCAGATTTGAAATAGCCGGAACCAAACGTTTTAAATTTGAAAAAATTATAACTCGCGAAAAATCATGAAATTTTAAAAGCGATACCAGGTATCCAGGCTTTTCGTTTAAGCCAAGATGATATAATTCTTGCTTTATTTTCGCATGATCAATAAGTTCGGGATTAATAAGAATTTCTTCGGGATCGCGCATATACTCCCAAAGGCTGTAAAAAGCGGCCATATTATATGTGGCCGAAAATAGTGAGATAATGCGATTTTGACTGGTCCCTTTTATGATTTTTTTTACGTCGTCAATAAAACCCATATCGAGCATTCTGTCGGCTTCGTCAATTATTACCGTTTCAATGGTTTTTGTATTAATATCTTTTGAACCGATAAAGTCTAATATTCTGCCGGGCGTGCCGATTATTATATCCGGATTTTTTTTAAGAGTGTTTTTTTGCTCGTTATACCCCGTACCGCCGTATAAAACCGCGGCTAAAATATGCGAACCTTTTGCCAAAAATCGCGCCTCTTCAAATATCTGCAGCGCCAATTCTCTGGTAGGCGCTAAAACAATTACTGAGATAGCCGCGCTTTTCTTTTCTTCTTTAAGCAGATTATGAAAAACCGGCAGTAAAAAAGCCAAAGTCTTTCCTGAGCCTGTTTTGGCGCATGCAATAATATCTTTATTGTCAAAAGTAAGCGGTATTACCGCTTCTTGTATAGGAGTTGCCTTAATGTAATTATTTTCATTTAGCTTGTCAATTAACGATTTGTTTAAGTTTAATTCTGTAAAGTTCATTATTTTTTTTAACACTTAGCCCATTAAGGCCCATGGGATGTCAAGAATTGTTTATTTTTTTGTATTTAATATCTCGCGCCGTTGCTTTTAATAACTTTTGCTTGCCGCTCGATAAAATAAAAACATTTTGGCGCATGATTAGAGATATCGGCAAACTTGAAACTGCAAACTTTGATATATTAATAATAGGCGGCGGAATTACAGGTTCAGCCATAGCATGGGACGCCGCATTAAGGGGACATAAAACGGCTCTTATCGAAAAAAAAGATTTCGGGCACGCAACCTCTTCAGCTACTTCAAAATTAATACACGGCGGCTTAAGATATCTTGCAAAATTTGATCTGCCGGTAGTCAGAGAATCATTGAGAGAACGAAGGCTCTTGGAACAAAACCTGCCGCACCAGGCGTTTCCGTTGCCTTTTTTAATGCCCCTATATGAATATAGCTCGAAACCCAGGTGGATGTTAAATCTTGGACTTTTTCTCTACGACTTGCTTTCATACGATAAAAACGAACTTAAAGATCCCGATAAACATTTAGATTCTCACAAATGGCTGAGCAAAGAAGAAACATTGAAGCTTGAACCGTTTCTCGAAACAAAGGGATTAAAAGGATCATATAGGTACTATGACGTCTTAAATCGTCATCCAGAGAGATCTAATCTTGATTATATTTTATCCGCCTCAGAAAAGGGCGCCGTTTGCGCAAATTACATAAAATTTGAAGACTTTATTTTTACCGAAAAAAACGGGAAAAAAACAATTACCGCGATAAGCGCCAATGACGAAATTTCAGGCAAGAAAATAAAAATAAACGCGAAAATTATTGTAAACGCAACCGGCCCGTGGGGCGATATTATTCTTTCAAAGATTCAAGAAAAACCCACAAGAACTCTTCTTCGTTCAAAAGGCATTCATTTGCTTTTTCCTAAATTTCATAATAACAACGCAATTACAATTGAGACCCGCGATAAGCATCATTTTTTTATCGTACCATGGCTTAATTATTCTCTCATTGGCACTACCGATACAAAATTTACGGGAGATCTTGAAAATGTTAAAGTAACGCAAGACGATGTTCATTCTTTTCTTCACCAGATCAATATGCATATTCCGGTAAAATTAAAAGAAAAAGATATTGTTCACGCCTATGCCGGTATAAGACCGATGGTTTCAGAATCAAAAGCCATAAACACATACGAAGCTTCCAGAAAACATGAAATAATAAATCATGAAAAAACAGACTCAATAAAAGGACTGGTATCTGTCTTTGGGGGCAAATGGACGACTTCTCGTTCATTGGCCGAAGAAACCGTCGATAAGCTTGAAAAAATATCGAAACTAAAAAGAGTAAAGTCAAAAACGAAAGTAACCCCCCTAAGCGCCGGAAATATAGGCGAAAGATATTCAGTTTTTGTAGACGAATCGGTAAAAAAATGGTCCAGCGATTATTCAAAAGATTTTATAAAACGTTTAATTGAATACTATGGTTCTCATTATGAAAATATAATCGACTTGATGAAAAAAGACAATAAGCTAAGCGAGGTTTTTGACAAAGACAAGAATCATGTAAAAGCCGAAATTGTGCACGCCATAGAAAACGAAATGGCGCATCATTTAGACGATATCTTATTAAGAAGATGCTGTCTTGGCAATAGCGGGCCGCCGTCAAAAGAAACGTTAAAAAACACAGTAGAAACCATGGGCAAACTATTAAATTGGAGCAAAAAACAACAGGAAGAAGAAATAAACAAATATCTTGAATCTCAAAAAATAGTAGATTAATGAACATTTCTTATCTTAAAGAAGAATTACAGAAACATAAAATAGAATTTTCTGAAAACGAATCTTTGTCTAAATATACCACATTTCGCGTCGGCGGTTCTGCCTTGATTATGGCTAGACCTAAAAATTCTTTAGAAATGATCCATGTTCAAAAAATCGTTTTGAAAAAGAATATTCCTTTTTTTCTACTCGGCGGCGGTTCGAATGTTTTAATTTCTGACGAAGGGCTTGATTTCGTAATATATCCGCAGTTTAAAGAAGAATTTAAGGCAAAAGAACACGAAAATCATATCAAACTGGAAGTCGCGTCAAATGTAAGAAATGGTTGGCTATCTTTAAAAATGAGTAAATTAGGATTTTCGGGTCTTGAGTTTTTATCTACAATACCGGGAAAAATAGGCGGAGCTGTTGTACAAAATGCGGGCTGTTACGGCTGTCAAATACAGGACATTTTAGAGAGCGTCGAAGTAGTTAATAAGGGACGCCTAATAAACCTTAGCGCAAATGAACTTAATCTTTCGTATCGAAACAGCTTATTTAAACAAGATAAGTTAATGTGGATTTCAAAAGCCGTATTTCTGCTTCAAAGAAAAGAACCTCCTGAAATAGAAAAAAAAATAAGCGATTATAAATCTGAAAGATTAAAAAGTCAGCCCAAAAATAGAAGATCTGCCGGTTCGATTTTTAAGAATCCTGAAAACGGCTTAAAGGCATGGCAGCTCATTGAAAACGCCGGATTAAGAGGTTATTCAATAGGCGAAGCCGTTGTATCTGATAAACACGCAAATTTTATATTGAACGAAAAAAACGCCAGAGCTTCAGATATTTACCGTTTAATATGTTACATTGAAAAAACCGTCAAAGAAAAATTTGAAATATCTCTTGAAAGAGAAGTTCAATTACTGGGCCGCTTTAACGGGCAAGATTTTTTTTAATTTCATCGGCAATAATCGATAATCCTTTTTTTACGACGCTACTTTCCATTGCATAGCTTATTCTAAGGCATTCTTCTTTATGGCTCCACTTTTCTTTTAATCCGGGAAAGTAATAGTTGCCCGGAACGACAAAAACATTTCTTTTTTTAAGTATCTCATAAAACTCAAGAGACGAAACAGGAAAGTCTTTAAGCCACAGCCATATAAAAAAAGCTCCTTCATTTTTATGTACCTTAAAGTTTGGTACACCGTTTAATTCTTTTATAAGAAAGTCAAAAGCTTCGTTTGATTTTTTTTGGTAATAAGGTTTAATGATATTATTTGATATATGATTTATATCTTTATTTTTAATAAGGTTTTTCAAGATAGCGGGTCCAAAACTGTTTACCGACAAATTAATAACGGCGTTCATTTGAGTAACCGCGTTTATGATTTCGCTATTGGCTATGATTATTCCGGTTCTCGCTGCGGGCAGGCCCAATTTTGACAGACTCATCGTTAATATGATATTTTCATCCCATATTTGATTTGCTTTTTCAAAAATAATTCCGGGAAAAGGCATTCCATATGCGTTATCAATCATCAAAGGAATATTTTTTCTTTTGGCTATTTCATGAAGTTTATAAATTTCTTCGTCGGTAATTAAATTGCCCGAAGGGTTCGTAGGTCTTGAAAGACAAATTAAAGAAATATTCTCAATTTTTTCTAAAGAATTAAAATTTATCTTATACTTAAAAAAGGGTTCGTCAAGATATTCAATATCGGGTTTAATCGAGATAAAAAGGTCTTTCTCAACGCCTATATCGCTGTATCCTATATATTCGGGAACCAAAGGCAGTAAAATCTTTTTAGTATTTCCTTTAGAGAATTCTCCCGCAAGCAGGTTAAATAAAAGAAAAAAAGAATTCTGGCTGCCGTTGGTTAGGGCAATATTTTCATTTTTCAAATTAAGTTTATATGTATCGTTTAAATAATCTCTTAATGTTTCAATAAATTCAGTATTCCCTTGGGCGCTGTCATAGATTCCCGCTGTTTTCATGAATTCTTCGGTATTATTTGCGATTTTAAGAATTTCTTTTTGAAATTTCTGAACCGCTTCGGGAATAAAAGCCGGATTACCTCCGCCTAAGAAATATATTTCTTTCGATTGATTAAGAGCCGTGTCTAAATCGCTCATTAAACGCGATATGCCTGTTATTTTTGAGAATTTTTTTCCGAAATTCGAAAATATATATTTTGCCATAATTTTACGAAAATCCCTCTTAATAAAATTTCAAGAATAAATATGAAACCGCTACAAGAATTTGAAGTATACCAAAATATTTTTTCATTTTTTTTGCCGGCATTCTTGCGCCAAGATATGCTCCTATAACGGCCCCCGGAGTTGTACCGGCCGCCGAAAGAAGGCTTAGCCCAAAATATAAATTTTTCATATACAGGTAATGCGCCGTTGTAATTGCCGATAAGATAAAAATGCAGAAAAGAGAAGTGGCCGCCGCCTCAGACGGAGAAAGAGAACAATAATACATAAAAAAAGGAACCGCTAAAAAACCGCCTCCTATGCCGAATACAGAGCTTATAAATCCGAATATAATACCCATAAAAAGAATTGGTACAGTCAGACTCTTTGGTTGGGCCGTTTTTTTTTGATTCTCTTCGCTTTTTTTATTTTTAAGAAGACCATAAACCCCTAAAGAAGCCAAAAGAAGACTATAAAAGAAAGCCACGAAAAAATCTGCGTAAGTAATTTTTTTAAATAAGAATTCTGATCCCCATTTGGTATGATGAATATTGCCAATCATGTATGCCGTAATTTGCGCCGCAGGTATTGAAGAGATAAGAAGCAAAACGCCTAATTTTATTTTTATCTTTCGAAGATACAAATTCTTTACGGTACCCGAAAAGCTTAAAAAAGGCATTTGCCCCATTGACGTTGCCACGGCAAGAGGCGCTTCAAGATTCATTACGGCGTGAAAAAAAGGCGTGAAAAAAAAACCGCCCCCTACGCCGAAAAGTGACGCGGTAACGCCCACAAGAAAACCGCAAAATATCAATATAAAAACGCTTATATAAATATTGTCAGACAAAAGAGCCAAAGGGGCAAGCTCAAATATATTCATCAGGATTCTTTTACTTTTATGTTCTGTTCTTTAATATAAAGAATACTCTTCTTTATATTTTCAGAATTGCCTTCAATTTCAACTAATATGGTGCCTACCGATTCGCCGTCTAGCTTTGCTTCTAGTATATTGGGTTTTACCTTATGCTTAGTAATGAGTTCATATATGATCGGTTTATGGACAATATCTTTTGGTATCGTAAGATATATTTTTTTAACCATTTCTCATAGTTGACAGACAAGAAGGCAGAGCGTCAAGTGAAATATTTTCAACAAAGGTATTCCCATCCTTCGCGGGCGGCGTATATTTTTATCGGTAATTTTTTTCTCTCTATAACCCTGCGATAATGAGTCACAATTTTATCGATTTGCTTATCTTCTCTATTTGGGTCATGATGAAACAATACAAGAATTCGAACATTCGCGGCTATTGCCCTGTTTATGGCGTCAAGTATCGAGCTATGCCCCCATCCCATATATTGACGATATTCATCAGGCAGATACTGGGCGTCGCTTAATAAAATGTCAGAATTTCTTATAAATTCTATATGTTTCGCGTTTAATTTCTCTGATTCTTTTACCGCCTTTCCTTCTGCGTTAATGCCGTCAAAATAAGTTTCATGATCAATCGTAAAAGTAACCGATTTTTCATTTAATTCGAAACGATATCCGATGCATTTAACGGGATGATTCACTCTTTGTGTCTTGACCTTTAAGCTTTCTAAAGAGAATGTTTCTTCATTTAATTCGCGAAAAATCAATGCGGCTTGAATATTTCCGAGTCTGGCGGCAATCTCATGATTTTCAATATAAGATTTAACAAATTTTTCCATTGAATTATCAACCGGATTAGGGCCGTATATTGTTATTTGAGCCGACTTCTGATAAAAGGGCAGAAAAAAAGGAAGCCCCATAATATGATCAGAATGAAAATGAGTTAAAAAAATATGAATATCGAGATTTTCTTCTTTTATTAAATTTTCTCCTAAAACCCTTATTCCGCTGCCCGCGTCGATGATAATTTTTTTTTGATTTTCTTCATAAGAAACGAGAACGCACGAGGTGTTCCCGCCGTATTTTTGGGTTTTTTCTCCTGGAGCCGGTATCGCGCCTCTTGCGCCGTATATTCGTATTTTCATATTAATTTCTTGGCATTGGGTCTTTAGTTTATAATTAGTATTATTTTAAGGTATAACTTTATGATTCTGTATATTTTACAATTGTTTTTTTCTTTTCTTGTTTACTTTATTCTTTCTTCTTCTTTTTCTACGATTTCTAATTCGAGCGATAATATCTTTTCTTCTATCGAAAAAATCGTCTTTTTGTTTTTCTTTTTAATTCTCATTACTGTTTTACTGCAGTTTTTGTTATCTGCCCCCCGAAAAGATAATAGAACCAAATATATAATCTGGATTAAAAATTATAAATTCAAGAAACACAATTTACCGCTCTTTGTCTTTATAATTTTATTTCATACTCTGGGAACATTCTTGTTTTCAGACACTCATTATCGGGGTATCGAAGGGCGATATCTTACGCTTTCTTTTTTATTTTTACTTTTTGCCGCTTTTTGGGAAGAAATAATTTTTAGAGGATTTTTTTTCAAAAAACTCTTTTTATCAAAAATATTAAAAAACCGAACTAAAAAGCGCTCTACAGCCGTTTTTCTTATAATTTTTCAGGCCCTTATTTTTTCTTTGGCTCATCTTAAAAACCCAGATATTGATATTCTTAAATTCTTTAACATCTTCAGCGGCGGATTTTTTCTTGGGTTTATAGCGATAAAAAATTTTAAAGGCGCTTTTTTATTTCACTTTATCTGGAATTTTGCTCAAGCCGCAGTTTTGGGCCTACCCATATCGGGACAAAAACTAGCGAAACCGATTTTTTACGCGAATACTTCAAAAAACTGGGAAGATAATATCATTACGGGAATTATTTTTTTAACGGCCTCTGTTTTTTTATATCGAAATACAATCGCTAAACGAAGGACGCTTATAAATGCGGTATAATATTGGCGTGGTTAATTTTTTAAACGCTTATCCTCTTTTTTTTGGATTTGATAAATTATATAAAAACATTAGAGTCATAAAAGACGTTCCTTCGCGGTTGTCTTTACTTTTGCGACAAAATAAGTTAGACGCTGCCCTAATTTCTTCTATTGAATATTACAGAAATAAAGAAAATTATGATTTTCATAAGGGCCTTTGCATAAGTTCAAAAGGAAAAGTCGAATCGATAAGACTTTTTTTATCTAAAGATAACGATATAGTCTTAACCGATAATACGATAAATAAACCTATTGATACCCTTTTTTTTGACTACGCAAGCCGAAGTTCCGTTGAAATGATAAAAATTCTGCTAAAAAAACACTTTCCTGAAACCAATTTAAAAACCATTGAAAGAAATCCTCCATATGAAAATATTATAGAAAATCTAAAAACAAACGAGTCTTTAATCTTAATAGGAGATTTGGCTTTAAATAATAGAAATAAAAAATCAATAGACTTAGGTCTCTGGTATCATAAAACCTTCAATAAACCTTTTGTTTACGCCTTATGGGTTTTTCACAAATCTTCAAAAATTGATACTGAAATTTTTGAAAATGTATTTCGGTACTCAAAAGAAAATTGGCAAAAAATGATACATGAAGCCTCGCTGTTATTTAATTTTCCCGCCGGGTTTTCAAAAAAATATTTTGAGAATCTTATCTTTTATGAAATGACCCCTGAAAATCTCGGCGGTTTATCGTTTTTCTTTCAAGAATACGACAAATTAATCAGCTTTTAAGGATATCGATAAATAACTTCAAGAGTAGTATCGTCATTAACCTCGGCTTCGCCTCGGTATTCGTCGACTGTTTTAATCATCTGTTCAACAATATATTTGCTAAACTCGTTGTCTGACAATTTTTTAGCCGAGGCTTTTTGATAACATTCATGGGCCGATTCAAGAATTCTATCTTCGCCAAATAATTCATTTTTTTCGTTATGGGCCTCTTCAACGCCGTCTGAAAATGGAATTATCATGTCTCCCTTTGAGAGGGTTGTTTCAAAAACCTTATATTTTACGTCGTCTATCAGGCCTAAAACAGGACCTGAACGTTGAAATGTTTTTATCTCTTTTTTATTGTCTGCCAGTAAAAAATAATAGGGTGGATTATGCCCGCAGTTTATATATGTTACGCCGCCTGTCTTTATCTCTAGTCTCATTAGAAAAAATGTTATAAAGTTACCCATAATCAAGTTTTTCTTCATATAATTATTTAAATGATACGCTAAATCGCCTAGATTCTCGTATAACGGCAAAAGCAGATTTAAGCACGCATGAAAATTCGACACAATCAAGGCCGCCGGAATTCCCTTACCCGATACGTCTGCCACCGTAAAATCAACATATTCTGTTTCATTATTCTTTTGATGAACTATGTAATTAAAATAATCGCCGCCTACTTCTTTAGCCGGAATCGATATGCCCGCGATAGAATATCCGTCTATTTGCGGATTTTTTTGTGGAAGAAGCTGCTGCTGAATATTTGCGGCTACCTTTAATTCTTTTTCCATTTTTTCTCTGATTACTGCTTCATTATGAAGCAGTACTCTTTCAATGGCAATTGCCGCCTGCGAAGCGAAAGCTCTCGATATTCTGATATCGTCTTCTGTAAACTCGCAGTTATTTTTCTTATTCATTAACTGAGCCGTGCCAATTATTTCATCTCTTACTTTTAAAGGTACGCAAAGATAAGATTTCGTTGTCTCGCCGGTTATGTGATCTACATTTTTATAAAATCTTGCGTCATTTTGTACATCTGCAGTATTTACGATTTTTCCAGTTTCTGCCACATAGCCGCTTATGCCTTTTCCCATCGGAACCTTAATTTTTTCAAGTTTTTCATGATTAGGATCTGTAGTCGCGGCAAATTCTAAAACATTCTCTTCTTTATTTATAAGAAAAATAGACGCGATATCGGCTTCAGTTAACTTAGAGCCTTGATAAAGTACCTCTTTTAAAACTTTTTCTAAATCAAAGGAAGAGCTAATAATTTCATTAATGCCTAATAAACGTATATATTTTTTAAGTTCATTTATAAGCTCTTCTCTTTCGGCTTTTTTAAAAAAATCATTATATTCTTCAAGTAATTTCATTTAACTATTCGTACCATCTGACAATTTCTTCAATATTAGCGCGGCTCGTTTTAAATTGATTTCTTTTATTTTCTGTATCAGGATACCCTATAGATAAACCTAATATCAGTCTTTTGCCTTCAGGTATTTCTAGAATTTTCTTTACTTCTTTCGAATAATCAATTAAATATGCCTGCGGCACGCTTCCTATTCCCGAGTTCCATAAGGCATACATAAGCGTTTGTATAAACGAACCCATATCAAATATAGACCATTCATTAAGCAAGGCGTCCTGATAAAAGAATAAAACGCACGGCGCGTTAAAAAATTTATAATTGCTTCTTTTTGATTTGATAAAACTATCGGGTTCGTTGCTTGAAAGGCCAAAAAATTCGTTTCTTTCTTTGAGATTTTCATCAATTCGATCTTGAATTTCTTTTGGCCAATATGAGGCTTTTTCTATATCAGGGGCTATCGGCTTGTTTTCAGATAAAAGCTCAAGCAGTTTGGCTGATATCTCGTCTTTTTTTTTGCCGGCAACAACCGCGACCTCCCACGGCTGAGAATTTTTATACGAGGCCGCTCTTTGCGCCGTTTTGATAGCTTCAAAAATAAGCTCTTTTGAAACCGGATCGCTTTTAAAGCTTCTTATGCTTTTTCTTGTTTCAATACATTCTTTAACTTTCATCATTTATATATATTTTATTTATATTTTGTACCTGGCGCGCCGCCAAATATAATGGTATATGAGAGTATTTACTATTTGCTAGAGTCTCTGTAAATACTTTTTTCAGGAATATCTTTTCATTTCTCTTTCGGTATCGCGTTTTATATCGCGCTCTTTTATAGAATGCCTTTTGTCAAATGATTTTTTGCCTTTACCTAAACCTAATAAAACCTTTACTTTTTGTCTTTGATTAAAATATACTTTAAGGGGAACCAAAACCCAGCCTTTCTCGGCCAATTTACCCTTTAGTTTGTCAATTTCTTTTCGATGAAGCAGAAGTTTTCTTGGTCTTTTTGTTTCATGATTGAATACCGTCGATTTTTCGTAAGGTTCTATGCTCATATTTGTAAGCATTAATTCTTTTTTATGAAACGTTGCGTAGGCGTCAGATATGTTTGCTTTTTTTTGACGCAAAGATTTTACTTCAGAACCCTTTAAAACGAGTCCCGCTTCAATAGTTTCTATAATTTCATAATTATACCGGGCTTTTTTATTTTCAGCAATAATCATTATGTGCGCGTTATTTTTTAATTGGCACACATATCGAAAAGAATTTCTTTTTAATACATTTTTAGCTTTTTATTAAATTTCATAAATTGTCTATAGACTATCTTATTTTTTGAAGTATCATATAGAATTACGCCAAGGTAATTGAATTGATATTGCTGAGCGCCATATGGCGTATACAATTTTGCAAAAACACTTGTTTTTAATGGAGCCATTAAAATATTATAGTTTTTTCCTTCCAGTTTACCGGCCCCTTTGCCTTCAAGACCGGGTAGTTTTAAATCGATGCCTTTATCGCCATTTGCCACGAGATATTTTAAATATTCTTTAAAACTTGGATACTCATATAATCCGGTTTTCTCGTCGTCTATTTTCGTTTTATCTATTTTGGGAATACTATCTAAATGATAGATATTTTTAATTTCTTTATCTAAATCTCTTTTTCTCCATTCAGGATACCCCACCCACTTTCTTTCTTTTGAGACAGCCTTACTTGTTTGATAAAACCCGACAATATACATTTTTAGATTTATATCTTCATCCATTTGATTTAAAATATCAAAACTCAGGTCAAGGTATTCGCCCTTGCCGTCGCTGGCGAAACGCCGCCCAAAGCTATAATTTGAAACAGTAAGACTTTTATCGAATTTTGCGCCCCCATAATCAAGAACTTCTGAATTTTTATTCTCATTTTTTTTCTTTCTTGTCTGCGCGGTACCTACTGTCGAAATAAGCGCAATTAAAATTATATTAACAAATATTACAATAATATTATTCTTTTTCAAATTTATCATTATTTTATCCTTATTTTATAGATCGGCAAATAAAATCATTCTCTTAACAACTTATCTTAATCTTTTCTTTTGGTTCCCACTAATCTTCTAAAGTCATTTAAGTTATGAACAACGATACGATCAGGAAATAGATCTATTTTACCGATTTTCACCCAATGATTTAAAGGAGGTTGCACGGCTTCTACTGTTTCGCCGCACCAGTGCGCTATATCGTCTACCGTATTGTTGAGAATAACCTCTTTTAGATTTTCAAAATTAGGCTCTTTTTCTGAAAGCATTAAAAAGACATCGGCAACTTTTGTTTGGACATCGTCTAACAATAATATCATTAGCCTTCTTTTCGCGTCATATATTCTTCTGGCAAAAATCAATAACAGCTTGAAAGCCATCTGCGGTTGGTTTGTCATTAAAGTTACAAAATTTTCTCTGTTAAAATGCAGCACCTCAACTTGATCAACCGCTATAGCCGTAGCCGATCTTGGCTGTTCTTCTAAAATGGCCATCTCTCCAAAAATATCGCCTGCTTCTAAGATATCCATTGTTTTTTCTTTATCTTTAACGATTTTAGAAATTCGAACCTTGCCGTTTTGAATTAAATAAAAATCGTTTCCTTGTTCAAATTCGCAAAAGATCATTTCTCCGGCGGAGTATTCTTTTCCAAATTTTTCAAATAATCCCGAACCTAATAACATATCAACCGCCTAATTGCTCAATCTTATTTTTTGCCCGCGTCGTATCTTTATCGATTGGCTTTATTGTCGCGGCTTTTTTATAGTATGCAACCGCCCTAGCCTTATCTCCAGTTTTTTCAAACACCTCGGCTATATGCATTACGCTTTTCTTTTTTGACTCTCCTTCAGGATACGTTTTGATATATTCAGAAAACGAGGCTAATGCTTCTTTCATATTATTTTTTTTCATCAAAGCCCTGCCCTTCTCAAAAATAGCCTTTTCAGGAAGCGACGCTTCTTCATCATTTGAAAAACTTTTTGCGTTAATTACTTTATTAAACTTTTCAATAGCCGCATCGTAATTTTCCTGCGAAAAATCGTTTAGCCCGTCATAATAAATAGAAGAAATACCTCCTCCGTTACTTGAAGGTTGTGATGAAAAATCCATATCTAAATCAGACGAGCCAAAATCTGAATCTAAAGAAAAATCGTTAGATGGCGCAAAATCCATATCGCTTGAAGCGGGCGCAGAGAAATCCATGTCATTTGAGGCCGGAGCCGTAAAATCTCCAAGATCTTCTCCTGTAGAAAGGTCAAAATCGCCTGAGTTATCTATCGGAGCGGCTGTAAAATCGTCTGTCATTGAAGAATCGTCGGGCATTGATTCAAAATCAGACGATATCTCGCCGCTATCTTCAGATACAGAGACGTCTTGTTCGCCGTAAAGTATCGCGTCTAAATCGGGGCCTCCCGAAGGATATGCCTGGCCCTGCTTTATATTTGTCAGCATTTTTTCGGCGCGCGCGATGAGGGCCCCTTCGGGATAATTTTTTATATATGCGTTATATGCATATTCTGCATGTTTATAATTGCCCTGCTTGTAATAATATTCAGCTACTCTCATAACTTCTACAGAAGTATCGGTAACGTCTCTTTCGCCAAGTGTTTCTCTTACTTTTCGATGTACCTTGCGAAGCTGCGATGAAAACACCTTTAACATTTGAAGAACAAGGCTTGGGTTTTTTAATGAAAACTGTTCAAAGGCGCTCGTTTTAAAAACTAAAACCTCGCAATCTGTTACAACCTGAACTGTTTCTTCTCTGGGATACCGTCCTAAAGCCGACTTTACGCCAAAAAACTCGCCTCTTTTAACAGTCTCTTTGGTTTCATTTTTAAAGTCTAAACTTGGCGAAATAAGCGTTACCTGTCCCTGTTTTAATACAAAAACTTCGTCAACATTTCTATCGCCTTCGAAATAAATTATCGAACTAGCTTTATATTTTCTTGATACAGGCGCGCTCATATTACCATGGCTTTACGGGCAAAAATTCAAATTCTTTATTGAAACCTACCGATTTCCTAATTCTGTCTAAAAGCCCTAAAACATCTCCCTCTATTATTTTTTTCTTATTTTCGACCCTTATTTTTTGAAACGGTATATTTAGCGTTTCAAATAACGGAATAAAATTTTCATCGGCATATTTGGGACGTCCATTTATCACAACAAGCATAATATTTTCAAAATACATTGACGCAAACGATTCATAGGGGTCCTTTGCGTCGCCGTCAATCACGATAAAATCGGCCAGATTATTCGGCTTAAGCTCTCCCAATTCATCCAGAAAAAAAGCCTTTGCCGGATTGACAGTCAGCATTTCTAAAATTTTTTTGGATGGCAGTCTTTCATCATAAGTTTCTTCATAATATTTTCTGGCGATATAAATTTCTTCAAAAATATTCACAGAACCAGACATAGGAGAATCTGTACCCAAACATACGTTAACATTTTTATCTAAAAGTTTTTTTATTGGCGCGGTAGTCTCAAACATATATAAATTTGATACCGGACACCAGACGACATTTACATTATTTTCAGATAATAACTGAATATCTGAATCTGAAAAAGCAATGCCATGAATTAAGACGGTATGTTCGCTTAAAGCCGATTTTTTGTCTAATACAGATACAGCCTTCTTGGTCTCTTCGTCGAAACCTTCGGAACAATGAGTAACAAAAGGAATATTATTCTTCTTGGCTAATGCATGCTCTGCTTCAATTCCTTCGCCCCAGGGCAAAGAAAAAGAACAAATACAATGCGCCATGGCATACTTATCAATAAGCCTTATTGGCATATTTTTCGCGAACATTTCCCTTACAAAATGCGGAATATGATCTTGAACGCTGGTCACTCCCGAAATTAAATGCCTAAACGCTCCCAGCAAATACAGGTCTTGAGATTCAATCTGCTGTCTTTCTGCATAGATAGGCGACGACTTTAAATCATTATCCCACATCAGCCAGTTTAAATAGGGCTTTCTATCGCCTACTCTTGGCAGGTAAGTGCCAAGCAAGTGGTCATGACCGTCAATAATACCCGGAAAAATCAATAAACCATTCAAGTCTATCTGAATTCCTTTTTGTAAACTGGTTCCTTTTTTTCCGATTTTCTGTATTTTTTCGTTGGATATTGAAAGAGAACCCTCGCGTATGATATCATTTGGCGTTATTATATTTGCGTTTATTAGTTCCCATTCCATCATAATACCTTACAGATAATATAGAGGATTAACTGGCTCACCCTTGTGAGATATTAAAAAAAAAAGTTTATTTGACTCTGTTTTTCCCAAAGGAACATGAGTCTTTACATAGTCGCCTTTTTGCACGCTGATATCAATCATATTTGAATACATGCTCAACCATTCAGAGCCATGGTCAACTAAAATATATTTTCCATACCCTCTCATGCTCCCTATTTTTACGACTCTGCCCTCTTTCGCAGAATATACTGTTTCTCCCTTTTTTACCGAATATATTATTCCATGATTTTTCGAATCGCCATAATTTTTATAACTTTTATAAATACTCCATTTCTTTACGGGTCTTTTAAGAATTATTTTATCAGTTTTTGCGTCTTTTTTATGCTGATAGGCCAATATTTTTATTTTTTTCCCGAAATATATATTATCAGCTTCTTTTATTTTGTTCCATTTTATTAAGTCTTGTACCGAAACGTCATATCTGTCGGCAATTTTAGATAAATTATCGCCATCTTTTATAATATAGTAAAACCATTTGAAATTGGCCCCGTCTACAGGCGAACTATGTCCCCATATAATTAGAAATTGAATCAAAAATATTGCCTCTTTCAATTTCATATTATTAATTTCGACTCTATATATGTTAAACTAAATTGCATACATGGATAATTAACTAAAATATTTGCATAAATTAAAAATATTTTCAATAATTTACCGATAATTAATAAAAAACCAGAAACCAATTTATTATGCCTTCGATATCTGATTTGAAAAAAATACTTAGTTCTATAGATAAAAACGTTATCTATAATATCATAGTAATTTTTTCTATAATTTTTTTATTTTTTATCGTTTTAAGCATTCTTCTAAAAAGACGAAAAAAAGATTTTGAAGATAAATCTATATCTGAACCTGAATTAAGAGCTTCAACTTCTGAAAATATAATTAATGTCTTAAGAAAAAAACTGGCGCTTCAAGCCGAAGAAAACAGATATACTCAAGTTTTCATTAAAAAAATACAGGAATTTGAAAAAAACATTGAACTTTACAAAGAATATATTTTTCCTTTTTTTCATTATCAATTTAACGGTACTATAACTCATTTCACTCGTTTTTTTCGAAATGACCTGCCTAAAGAAATAAAATGTCAACTTGAAGAACTCGAGTCAATGTGGCACCAGGGATTTAGAGACGAAAAGTTAGCCGTTTACTTAATGTTCTACAAGGCCTCAGGGAATTTTTCTAACACAAATTCTTTTTTATTTCAACTATTAGGCTATCGAAAGCTCAGCAAGCCAAGCAGGCTGCTTCTTAAATTTTATTTTCAAGACATACTTAAAGAAAGTATAAATCCTAATGATTTTGAAAAAGAAATAAAAAACGAATTTAATTTACCGTTGTCTTTTTATTTTTTTGACAAATTTATTATTCAAAATAAATTTTTCGATAGGCGCCTCATTTCGCTTGGGTTTAAGAATATTTTTAAGGATTACGCGAACATACCGGAAAATCTAATAAGTTTTTATTTTAAATATTTAAACGAGAAGTGCTCTTATTTTTCAAAACTTTATTTGATAAAGATTTCTCCTTTAGAGAGAAATCCATTTTGGCGCGAATTTTATGAAAAACAAATATTCTTATTCGGAAAATATAAGTATCTTCAATATCTTAAAGATACTCCTCAATATAAAGAATTAAACGCCTTATATAATTATGAAAGTACCAACTTAAAATCTATTAAATCTTTTTTATACGGCAAACCTTTTGGAGATATACACTATATAAGTTTCTTTATTCGTATAAACTCTAATAAATTATTATCCTTTAATGAAAAAGAAGGCTCTTTTGAATTTAAATTTGACGAATTACCAAAAATCATATCAGAAGATGTTTTAAATTGGATAAGTAGCGCAAAATCATCAGAAAAAGCAGATAATATTAATTTACCGATTTATGTAAAATGGACAGTTTTTCTGTATCATATTTTCAGCGGCGACATCATAATGGCCAATAAATTGCATCCGTTGATTGGCTTTTATAGAAACGATTTAAGAACCAAGATATTCTATTCCCGATATTTGTTCTTTTCAAATCAAAAAGAAAAAGCGTGGGAAATTGTAGATTCTTTAATAGCTGAAAACAAAAAAAATTTATTATTGCTTAATGAAGCCGCAATCTACGCATTTTTTAATAATGACATAGAAAAAGCTGAAGAGATTTTTCAAATGATGAAAGAATATTACCCCGATCATCCGGTGACCGTTTATAATGAAGCATTATTTTTTGAAAAAAAATACAAAAGAGAAATAGCCGATAAATGGAAAAACTACGTTAATCTGGCATAGCTTTTTTATTGTATTTTTTTTCAATATAATCCCATTCTTCTTTGGTTCTTTTTTTACCGTCTAATTTATAATATATTTTGGCTCTTTTGCCCGTTTTATATTTATAAGTTTCAAGACGATGAACCTCATTATATCGTAAACCAAGAGTTTCGGTATTTTCCAGAATCCAGCATATAAATTTTGAGGTATTTTCTCTTTCAATTAAAATACATAATTTTACGGCTGGTCTTGATTTTTTCATGATAATATTTTCAATCCAGACGTCTCTCGCTCCCATTGTCATTAAAATTTTCTGAACAGTCGCTACTTTTTCAGGAGTTTCATTGTCAAGATTACAATGAATTTCTGTAAAAATCTTTTCTTTTGAGAAATCTCCCAACATATGCCGAAATCCGAAATATTCTTCAGTAAAATAAATTACGCCTGAAGCTTCGTAATTTATTTCAAAAAATTGAATATCTTTAATATTTAATATTTCTTTTAGCTTTATAACTTCAGGCGTATCTCTTAAATCGAGAGATATCTCCCATCGCATAAGGTCATACGACAAATCATTTCGTTTTTCATTGTATAAATCAGTTTTTCTAAAGTTTTGAATAAATTTTTTCAATGATTTTTCTAAATTTTTAGCGGATTGCTTTTTCCCTAAGTTTATGGTAACTAAATCCATGTGGAATAAGGTATTTTTGATTTATTTTATTGAGATTAAAAAGGCCGCTTTAAGCGGCCTTTTTTTCTTTATTTTGAAACAGGAGTAATCGTTGTTTTAGGCGGATTATCGTCTACAATAATCTCTAATCTTTGAATTTCAGATTGGTTTCCTACTTTATCGACAGCTTTCGCTTCAATTGTATGATTTCCTTCAACAGAAAAACGAATAGGATTAGTATATGGTCTAAAATCGGCGTCGCCGTCTACTTTAACCATAATTCTCTCAACGCCAGAATCTTCATCTATTACATCAATTTCAAATGAGTTGTCTCTAGCTGTAAAATTCTGTTCGCCTGATTTAACAACCTTTTTTTCAGGGATAATCATTACTTTAGGAGCAGTATTATCTATCTCAAGATTAACGCTTCTTTCGGTAGTTTCATTACCTAAATTATCAATAGCTTTGTATTTTATTTGATGATACCCCGCTTCTGTCAAGGTAATAGGTCCTGTATAGTCTTGATATGCGCCGCTATCTAAGCTGTATTCTACTTTTTTTATACCGCTATAATTATCGACAGATCTTAATTCAACCGCTAAATTTGCGGGACCAAAAGCTCTTCTGCTTTTTTCAAGAACAATTACAGGCTCTGTAATTACAGAAACTTCAGGCGCTGTATTGTCAATAACGACAACATATATGCTCTCAGCTTCAATATTCTCTACATTATCAATACCTCGAAATAAAATTCGGTGAACGCCCTCTTTTTCTATTGAGATGGGCTCTTCATAACGCTGAAACGCTCCCTCGTCAACTTTAAACTCAACTCTTTTTAATGCCGATAACTGGTCTTGTGAATCTAAAGAAAACTTAGTGGCACTTGTCGCATAAGTTCTTTTACCGTCGCTGTAAACGTCTCCCGACGCTTGAGTTGTTTCTTCTGTAGACTGGGTTTCGACAGTCGCGCTTTCTTCGGCTGGAGCTTCTTCTATAGGCTGCTCGCCTTCGGTTGCCGCGTTTTCTTCAGCCGGGGCTTCTTCGATAAGCTGTTCTTCTGCTTCGATAAGCTGTTCTTCTGCTTCTGCAGGCTGTTCGTTTTCAACTGCGCCCTCCATACTTTGACCCTCTTCTTGAGCCACAAGAGAACCAAATGAAACGCTAAACATTATAGCCATCAATATATTTATTATCTTACTTTTGATAATATATTTCATGTTATTCCTCCGTAATTAAACTTAAACTTTTACTTGAAAGGACATAACCTGAGAAAAAGCATGCTATGTCAACCATTATTATAATATATTTTCTTCAATGAAATATTTTATATTTCTTGTCATCTAAGTTAAAAGAAATCCGGATATTTTTTTTCAACCAAACGAAATCCTTTTATGATGTTCTCTCTTAAACTTTCAATATCGCTTAACAGCCAGTCTAAAATTCCGGTATTATACGCGTCATTAGAAGCTGAAGCTTTTTTATTAAATTTTTCGATAAAATCTTCGCGCAATTTTCTTGCTTTTTCATTATCGCCCTGTTCAATGTATTTTTTATATTCCAAACCATGAAACAAATCAAAAGCGGCGCCGGAACCCATGACAGCCATAAGCGATTTTTTCAGGGCAATATAAATAATACCCGGTCTTAAATATTTACTAAAAGCCTGTATTTGCCTGCCGCCGTAATTCTGATTTAATACGACCGAAACTACCGGAACCCGTCCCAAAATATTGGCGTCTAATGATCTGGCGCCTATCGCTTGAATTCTTAAACGTTCCTGTTTTGCGCCGGGCACAAAACCGGGTGAATTTGACAACATCAATAAAGGAATTTTATTTTTATTTATAAACTCGGTAAAAATTCTGAATTTATCGGTACTCGGCGCGTCGGGGGCGCCGCCTAATACATCGGGCTGATCTGCGATAATACCGGTAACTTTACCGTCAATACGCGCTATGCCGGTAACAAGAAAGGCTTCTTTTTTTGGATTATTCATTTCTGAATAGAGTTCAATAAAATCTTCTTCATCGACAACCGGTTTTATTATTGAAGAAACAATATCAAAAGGCTCGTTATAATTTTTTGGAAGCTTAGGCGTTTTTTGTATTTTCTTTTTTTGCTGATTAGCGGCAAGAGTTTCTTTTGCGGTAACTTTTTCGTCAAGCATGTTGATTACTTTATGCGCTATATCAAAGGCGCCAGAGAGAGAATCTGTGGTAAATGTCGCGACTCTTTGTACATAACTGTATTCCGTTTCGTCTAGAGTTTCATTTTTAACGAAAATAATGATATCGGCGCAGCTATTTATGCTGACATCATAAAGTCCTTTAAAATTAGTAATAATATTTATTTGTATACCTTTTTTTTGCTGTAACAGCTGTATAAAGTCAAATCGTATTCTAAAATCTCTTGTTTCATAGCTTATAAAATCTCCGAACCATTTTTGACCCAATACTAAAATTTGATGTGCCGATACCCCATATGCTACTCTTAGTATCTCGTTTGCCTTTATAATAGAGGGAACAGAAATTAAGCCAAAGTTACTGCGCGGCCCCATGATAAGAACTTTTTTCCCGCCTAATTTTGCAAAACCCGAGGCTAAAGACTCAGAGCCGTGATATTTCTCTTTAAATGATATATAGCTTCTATAGTCGACGTTTTCTCTTATTATCGCTTCAGACAAAATTTCTTTTACGGCCGTTATCGTTCTGGCTTCTTCTTCATATCGCATGATTTTTTTATGATCTTCTTCTGAAGAAAACATTTCATGTATATTTTTTATTTGGCTCAACAAATGAATTTTACTTTCGGCGATCATATCAACAATGCCTGTTTTTTGGTGCATTACCTTTGCGCCGCCAATTTCATAATTTGTCAGATCTTCTCCGGTTACCGAGCGAATAACGTTTGAACCTGTAAGTACCCTATATGAATTTTCATCGTCTACCATGATTTGAATGGCTGCCTGGCTCGATCCGTAGACGTCAAGACCGGCCGAAGCCCCTACGCCGATTGCGACCGTATAATAATTTTTTTTATTTTTTTCAAGATCGTCAATTTTTATGCGCAGACTTTTATTAATCTCTAAAAATAAATTATGCATATCTTTATCGGGATGGCTGTTCATATACCGGTAAAATTCTTTTTTATCGGCTTTCTCCCAAAGCAGGGTATTCATCATAAAGCCTTCTCCCGCTCTGTTTAAAGAAACCATTCCCTCTTTAATATTTGCTCCCGCCCCGTCGTTCCAGATGTAAAGCGGCCACCCTTTCAGGTATGAGATATAACAGGCGGCCACAAATTTTTTGCCTTCAAGATCTCCAGTGGCGCCTCCGCTTATTCTTGAGTCTTTCATGTAAAAACAGGCTTCTTTGCCTCTTATGCTTCCGAAATAGATTTTTGCCGCAACCGGTTTTTTCTCTTTTTTACCCGTTTTCGGATTTTCCCACTCAACTCCGTCTATAGATTTAATTTTTATTTCATGGTACTCTTCATTATCAAAACACTCGGTTATCCAGACTTCAATGGGCCATTTTCGTCTATCGTATAAAAGTTGAGTTCTTTTATCGGCTTCTTCTTCGGCATAGGGGTTTTTATTGTCGTTTTCAAGCAATAAATCACACTGCAATTTATCGTTTTCAAGGGTAATTGAAAGATTCTTTGCAATCTTTGCGCCGCCTTTATTCATGTTAAGAGCAATATAAATCTGTGAAATTGTTTTATTGCTGAAGTAATAGGCAATATTAAATATTGAACCTTTTTGAGTATAATTTTCAAGAAGTTTAGGACTATAGTCTTCTAGCGTCAGATCACCTGTATGTTTTAACGCAATAAATTCAATGCGATTATTCTCATATGGATGTATTTTTTGATATTCGGCGATAATCGTAACCGCCTCTATCATATACAGATTTTTTATTCTTACAACCTGCCCCTTTTCGTCTTTTTCGGCTTTTAACGCGTCTTTAGGAGCCATAAACGCCAGATAACTCTTTTTCGATTCGTCTTCTTTTGACTCTAGCAGATAAACGGGAACGTCTTCGATGGGAGAATACAGTCTTTTTATATGATATTTTTTTGACAATATATTTAAACGTTTTTTAATCTCATTTTTTATTGAAGCCGAAATTTTATCGGAAAACAAAGGCGTATCTTTTTTATCAAATAATTCAATAACGGCTTCTTTATTTTTTAATATGCCTTCTTTTATTTTTTCAATTTCAGTCAGCCGCTTTTCTTTTAATTTTTCAGACTCTGGAGGTTCATATAATATAGCTTTCTCTTTTAACGGATAAATATTCTTTATCTTTTTTTTAATGCTGTCTGCAAGAGAATTTTCAACCTGCATTTGCTCTACCTGAAGCAATTTAAATAAAGCCTTGCCCATATTTACAGAATTCTTTTCAGATAAGTCTACAGCCTCAATTAAAAGTCTCAAGTTATCGCGGTATCTGAGGTTCTCGTCAAAAGCTTTTTGAAGGTTTAAAAGCATCTGCTGGCTGTGTATAAAGCTTTTATGTACCTTTGCACCGTCTTTTACGCCATAAGAAATAATAATATCGTTCAACAGCTCTCTAAAATATTCAGGAGGAGAATAATCAAGATCTTTCCAATGAACAATTAGTCTGTTTAGCTCTTCAAAATAAGAATAATCTTCTTCGACTATAGGCGAAAATATTTTATTAACATTATGAAAAATTTCAATAATTGAAATAATTTCTTTTTCTGCCTCTTCAGAAACGGTAAAATCTTTATTTTCTATAATTTTCTTAAGCGTTTCGTTTAGTTTATCAAATGTGGAATGATTTTGATTGTAGCCTAAGTAAAAAGTTTTCAATATTTTAATTAAATCGCTAAAATAGTTCGCTTTATTTTTTGAAATAAATTCGCTTAACTCTTCGAAGTAAAGAAAATCCATCATATTTTGAGACATTGAAAGCGACGCTTCAATTTCTTTATTTCTGTTTTCTGTATTTACTTCTTTATCGGTCTGTTTGTTGGCGTCTTCTCCTTCAATTAAAAACAAAATTTCCCCTTCTCTTACATTTCTGCCGATAATCAATCCGTCGGGAGTCTTGCCCAGCTCTAACTTATTCATATCGCCGTTTTCTAATAGCTGCGATATGGTACCGTCGACAGGAGCCGTTAAGGGCACTTCCATTTTCATGGCCGATACTACGATGACAACGTCGTCTTTTTTTACTTTGCTTCCTATTTTCAAGGCGGCGCCGCCTTTTTTTTCTTTACCCAAAGTCACAAAGGTTCCCTGAAAAGGAGATCGAATAAGACCCTGAGGGTCTTGTTTTTTACCGGTATCTTCGGCAAATATTTTTAGGTTATAATATTGCACTTTAGCATGATCTTTCATTTTTAATATGATATAGTTTGATCTTCTGTCGATTCTTATTCTAATAGATTTAAGACCAAGCCTTATTAGATAGTCGTCTTCTTTGTTTTTAGAAAAACTTATTTGAAACTTACCGTTATAGATATTATCAACAAAAACATAAAATGTATCGAGCTCGCTTTGAATGAATCGAACGGAATATTTTTCATCTTGATATTGAACGTCGTATACGTCAGGGATTTTTGTCTGCTGGTGATTTCTTTGAAAATTTTCGATATGCCCGAAAACGACATATTCTTCAGCCGCTTTATGAATAATTCTAACATGTTCGGCAAGCGCCGCTAAGACAATCGGCGTTTTGCTTCGTCTGTCGCCTCTTTTTACTGCTTCGGGCATGGCTTTCTCGAGCTCAGGATAATCAGAAAGAAGTCTATTGGTGTAATTTCCGCTTAGAAATTCTTCATGATCCAATATTTTTAAGAGCAAGAATGTGTTGGTGCTTATGCCTGATACATAAAATTCTTCTAAAGCTCTTTTGATTCTTAATATTGCCTCTTTTCTTGTCGAGCCATATGATATTAGTTTGCCAATCATAGGATCATAATTCATTAGTATCTTATCGCCTCTTTTAAAGCCAAAATCGCATCTGATGCCGTTAAAGGAAGGCAAGACAGTGTCTTTTATTTCGCCGGTAGAGGGCGCATAATTTTTTTCGGGTTCTTCGGCGTAAATGCGGCATTCAATCGAATGATTTCTCGGTTGAAGTCTTCTTTCAAGCGTTTTTTCAAAAGGAATTTCATTTTCTCTGCCGTCAAAAAATAAAATCTGCCATTTTACAAGATCAATTTCCATAGCTTGATCAGTTACGCCATATTCTACCTGTAATCGGGTGTTCATTTCAAGAAATCCGAATTCTCCGCTTTTGGCGTCCATTAAAAATTCTACGGTTCCCGCGCCGCCGCCGGTTTCTTTATACCCCGATATATAAGCCATGTTTTCGGCGGCGTCTAAAAGTTTTTTATAGTTTTCTTCGTCGACAAAACTATGTCCGCTTTCTTCGATTATTTTTTGATTTCTTCTTTGAACGGCGCATTTTCTTACGCCCACGGCCATTCCGTTAAAAATTTGAACTTCAATATGAACAGGATACTCAATGAATTTTTCAAGATAAAATGTGGTATTTTTGTAAAGCTGTTCGCCTATGCGTTGACAAGATACAATGGCTTCGTTTAACTTATCGGCCGTAAAAACGGGAATCATACCTTTACCGCCGCCGCCTGCGTCAAGTTTTACAATTACCGGATATCCGATATTTTCGGCAATTTTTTCGGCATGAGTTATATCGTTTATAGATTCTGAGCCTTCAAACAAGGGTACATTATTTTCTTTTGCAAGCGTTCTGGCCGCTAGTTTATTTCCCACTTTTTTCATTACTGACGAACACGGTCCCATAAAACTAATATCTTTTTTCGCGTGTTTGTTTATTGCTTCAAGAGCCTCTACAAAATTAACGTCTTCAGATAAAAAGCCATATCCCGGATATATTGCGTTTGCGTCTGAGATCAAAGCAGCCGCAAGTACAGTTGAAATAGAAACATAGTTTCTGGCGTCGCCTATAAATATAGCTTCGTCGGCAAAATCATACCATGATTGCCCGATGTCGACGTCTGTCACAACGGCCACAGAGGGTATATTTTCTTCGCGTAACGACAAGAAAAATCTTTTTGCAATTTCTCCTCTGTTAGCGACTAAAACCTTTTGCAGCTTTTCTTTTCTCTGCATACTTTGCAGATGCCGCCGGTTTTTTAACGCCGGATTTGATTCTAAAAGGCTGATTTCAGCCGTTTCTATACTTTTAATTATTTCTTGTTCATCTTTCGTCATGCTTCTTTACGCTCGCTTTGATTAACCGTTTTTTTAGTTTGATTTTTCTTTTTCAGGCTAAGCTGTCAACTAAATATCGCAGATTACAATAGTATTAATTAAAAAGTTTTTTATACCGGTAAGAAAATGTCTGTCTTGGAATACCCAACAGCATGGCTGCGTTTGAAAGGTTACCGCCCGCTTCGTCATATGCCCACTTCAAAGCCTTTCTTTCTTTTTCGGCCAAGATTTCGGGAAGAGTTCTTCCTAAATATGACTCTTTTTTATCATTTTCTTTAATAAACGGCTTTATTTGCTTTTTCTCTTCAAATGCGGCGTCTTTAGATTCTTCAATCCAGAATAAATAACCTATCGCTTTTACATTTTCGTTTTCTAAAATTCCCGCTTTTTGAATACAGCGCATAAAGACAGTTTTGTTCTTTTCAAGCGTGTCTATCTTCAATATCTCGCTTAATTTCAACTCAGATTTTATGGCCATCTCGCCGATTATATTTTTGGCGTTTTTGATTAACTCTAAAGTTCTAAGCTTAAAAACACCTTTTCTGTTTGTTTCCCATTCTTTATTGAAGAATAGTTCGACTCCTGAGGTATCAAGGGCCAGCATAGGCAAAGGCAGCGTTTCAACGGCGTTGATAAGTAAGTTTGACCAGTATATCTTTTTTTTATATTCATTTTCAAGTTTAGTATAAGACTCTGTCGTCGCTGCGCGTTTGTCATTTTTTGTTTCTTCGGTTTTTTTTTCAATTTTAATTTTTATGGGCTGTTTTTTTTCGTCTTCGGCGGGATTCCATTTTTTTATAGACGGAATATTTTCCCATGACTGAATAATCTCTTTTCTTCCCCATAATCCCGTTAACTCAAATTCTGAATTAACAACGGGAAAAACAAGCTTTTCTTCTTGTTTTACGGCATATTTCTCATAAATCTCTAAAGCTTCTTCTAAGTCTGTTATTTCTAAAATAATTTTTTCAGGTTCGTCGTTTATTTCTTTTAAACGATCTAAGTCGCTTAAATTCTCTTCAATAATCGATTTCTTTATAACGCCCGTTAACTTCCCTTTTTTTATAAAAAATAAATATTCGGTTTCGTAAAAGAAAAAAAATCTAAGTAATTTTTTGATTTTATCAATTTCCACTTCTTAACCAGGCCGCCTTAACTTTGATAAAGTTTCATTTCTTCGCCGTCTCGAATAAAATATCTCTCGCCTCTTATTTTAATATATAATCCGTAAGCGTCTTGACGAATCGGCATTCGCTTAAGTTTTTTTTGAAGTAGATTTTTTGAAAGAACCATGGTGCCCTTTATTTCATCCAGTAAATAACCGGCAAGTTTTTCGCTTTTCTGTTTTAAAAGGACTGCCTTTTTTGTATTCGGTTTTGTTTCATACGAAGTATATCCGGGAAGATACTGAAATGAATAAATATTAGGAGGATTAATTCTTTTAATTTGAAGCTTTACTTCTTTTTTTGCTTTTACGTCAGCCTGCCAGACCTTTTCTAAATAAGGAATTAAAAACGCCATTTTACCGTTTTTAACCATTAAAAATTTAACGGCGTTGTTCATCTCAAGTCTTGCCGATAATAATTTTTCTTTTAAAAGACTTCTAGCCTTTCGTTCAAGCCGTTTTTTCAGCTTCCGTTGAATTTTTGTATCGATAATCTCATTGGGACATTTTTTAACGGCCGTTCGAATATCTTTATGTATTGCTTGAAATTCATGAGAATCATAACCCCTTTTTTTTCTAAGATTTTTTATAGAATAAATTAAATCAATCACTCGTTTGACAAAATTATCAGATCTGGTTTTTACGGCTGTATTTAGTATTGTATTTAAGTTCGCGTTTATTTTTTCGTAATCAGATATCAATTCAAAATATTTTTTCTCAAGCGCCATAAAATCTTGTTCTACATTCTTTAATTCGTTATCAAGAATATAATATAAATCGTCTATAGATAATTTATTCGGTTCTGCCATAATCGTTATTATATACTTATCGACCTGTTAAGCAGCAATAATATAGCAACAGAATATACGCCGGCCAATAAATCGTCGAGCATTATACCCCAACCGCCCCTTAAATTCTGTATAATATTCAAGGGCCATGGTTTGAAAATATCAAAAAATCGAAACAGAATAAAGCCGGCTGCAAGATAAAAAATAGCCGCGGGAACAAAACAAAATATAATAAATACGCCCGCAAATTCGTCAATAACTATCCATGAAGGATCTTTCTCGCCCGATTCGAAGGCGGCCTTTTCAGAAACAAATAATCCTATTGTAAAAACCGCAAATGTTAAAACAATAAAGAAAATTCCAGATTCATCGGGAAAATAATATCCCAATATGAAAGATATTAAAATGGCCGCTAGAGAGCCCCATGTTCCCGGAGCGTGCGGCAAAAAACCTGTATAAAATCCTGAAGCTATAAACTCAATTAATTTTTCTACTTTCACTTTTTTCGCGCCTTAAATAATACGGGGGCAAAAGAACCCTATAGTTTGTATACAAATAACGCAAGCCCGATAAAATAGTTACGATAGTCGTCGCCAACATTAAAAAATAAGGAACCGACTGGGCAAAAACTTTCTTTGTCTCAGAAGGATACGCTCTTTCGTCTTCTATCATTTTTATGCCTTCAATAAACAGCTCTGCCGCTATTTCAAAATTCTTTTTACCCTGTATTTGCCCCTGCTCAAAAGTTTCTTGAATATCGACTCGATATGATCGAACAAAAAACACAACTATTATAATCATTATAGAAGTCAGCTGAAAAACTGTTTTTGCTTTTGCCAGACGCGTGGTTCTGACTTCAGTGCCTTTTTTAATGGCCAAAAAACGCATCAACGTAATCAATAAATCGCGGCTTATAATAGCGAGTATCATCCATAAAGGAATTTGCTTATCGAGAAAATAAAAAGCAAAAAGACTGGCAATTACCAGAAACTTATCGGCCAAAGGATCCAGAAACCTTCCAAACTTGCTCTCTTGATTCCATTTGCGGGCCAAATAACCGTCGAGCAAATCGGTAACCGAAGCTACCATAAAAAGTATTATGGCAATTAGGCGATAAACGGGAATATCATGAAGTAAAAAAAATAAAAAAAAAGGTATTATTGCAACTCTGATTACGGTTAATATATTGGGAAGATTCATAAATGTCATTATTTTTTATCGTATTCAGCCAGCCAATCATATTCCATCGCCGCGGTAAATTTGACGGGAATCAAGTCGCCTATCTTAAGCTCATTATGATTATCTTTCTTTTCAACATAAACGACCTCGTCGATTACAGGCGAGTCTTGCTGCCTTCTAGCTTCTATTTCATTTTTATTGAAACCATCTATCATAACCTCTTCAACGGTTCCGATGATTTTTTTTCGATAATCTTCTCTTAATTTCAAATGATATTCTCTTATTCGATTAATGCGCTCTGCCTTTATGTCTTCAGAGATATTATCGTCAAATTTTTTTGCGGCGTAAGCGCCGTCTTCATGCGAATATGAGAAAAGAGAGACTTTATCAATTTGATTTTCGCCAAGAAACTGTATAATTTTATCTACGTCTTCTTCTGTTTCATCGGGATAACCGAGAATAAAAGAGCTTCTAATTTCTATATTTTTACGAACTAAACGGGCCTCTTTTAATAAAGACGAAAACAGTCTGCTATCGGCCGGCCTGTTCATAAGCTTAAGAACTCGTTCTGAAATATGTTGAAAAGGAATATCCAGATAAGACGCCAGCTTGGGAAATTTTTCAAATAAATAAAATAAATCAAATATTTTCTTTTCGGGAAATAAATAGTGCAGTCTTATCCATTTTACTTCTTCAAAAGATGAAAAATATTCAATCGCAGCGTCTAAGACGTCTACATCTGCCCTAACGCTGTCTTGACTAACCAAAATTACTTCGCTAACACAACGGCCGCTTCTAATTTCTTTCTCGTCATAAAATTGATTTTTAATTTTTTCAATATCATAGGCGATAAAACGTCCTCTGATTTGCGGAATTACGCAAAAACCACATTTTCGAGAACATCCCTGCCCTATGCGAATATAAGCGTAAGAGTTTGACGTTTTTTTTAAAGCAAAAGAAGTCTTAGTATCACTTGAAAAAGACGAAAAGTTTAAGCTTTTCAAATAGTCTTTAATTAATAAAGGAATTTCCCTATATCTGCCCGTACCGACAATTATATCGATATCAGATATTTCTTCTTTCAATTCTTTTTCATAACGCTGAGCAAAACAACCCACTACGACGATTATTTTTTTTTGAGATTTTGTTTTATTATTTTTTAGTTCTACGGCTTTTAAGATTGTTTCAATTGTTTCTTTGCTGGCTTCTTTAATAAAAGAACATGTATTAACGATAATAATATCCGCTTTTTTAGAGTTTTCAACTTCAAAAAAGTTATTATGCGCCATTGATACGCGTATTTCTCTAGAATCGGCTTTATTCTTGGGACAACCTAGCGTTTCAATATAGTAACTATTAAAAAAATTATTTTCGATTTTGCTTCTCAAATTTTGCAAGAAAAGAGGTTGTGCAATTTAATTTCAAGACGATTACAGGTCTTTGACAATGACTTGAAACTTGGTTTGCTCGATAGGGTCCCGCACTTTTCTAATAATTTTGCTTACCTGCTCGCCTTTTTTGCCGAATTTATATTCTTTACTGTTCACGCGTATTTTTATAGCGCCGGCGTCGCCGATTTTCATCTGAATACTGTCGCTCGCTTCATAAAAAAGTTTTGAATTAGACGCGAAAAGCTCTCTTTTGCAAGGCTTTCCGTCAACGCATATTTCAATGAAATTTTGTCCTGTTGTAAAAGCCTCTAAACGAATAATAAAATTCTCGTCTTTTATTACGCTTATATTTTCAGAAGATTCACTTGTTTCTTCGCCCTGCTCTTCCTGGGCCTGTATTTTCTCGCCCAGATCAATTTGCAGTTTTACCGTATTTGGAGTCGCCCCCATCAGCGAAATTCTAAATTTTCGTGGAATTGCTTCTTCAGATACCCAGACAGGATCATTAGGGCTTATTAAAAATTCTTTTTTCCCCGGATAAAATTCAATGAAAGCCTTATTTTCATTAGAATTTTCTTGATTATATTCCAATGTTTTTAAAATTAAATAAACTTCTACGTTATCAATCGAAAAATCGATGCCTTTGCCTATGGGCACAAGGGCCGTCGTAAAACCGGAACGAAGTTTTACGTGCTCGGTTTCTTCTACCGGAACCTGATTTGAAGTTTGTATGATATCTTCAATATCGGGCTGTTTATTAACCTGCTGTGTCTGCTTGGCCGCGCCTGGTTCAAAAGATACTTGAGTATAAATAAGATATCCAACTGCTATGATAATCAAAGGCAGAAGCGTCGGAAGGCTGTATTTTTTAACATAATCAAAGATTGTAAGGGTGGGTCTGGTAAGTTCTCTAAGCGGAACTTCTTTTTCTACAAGTTGAATTCCTCTATACATTTGAATAATTTTATCAGAATCAAGCTCTAAATATTGCGCATAACTTTTTAAGAACCCAATAGCGTAAGTCTCTCCGGGGAAAACGCCAAAATTATTTTCTTCAAGAGCTTTTAAGTGTCTTAACGTAATGTTTGTTTCTTCTGAAGCCGTTTTTAACGGTATTCTTTTTTCTTCTCTTGTTCTTGCTAAAAGCTCTCCTGCTGTTTCTTTCACAACTTACTCCTAATTTCTTGCGTTACTCGGTCACAAGAGGGTTTTCAACTACTTTATCGTCAGGTTTTAACTTATATGAAAACATATTTCCGGGAATTTCTTTGTTCAGCTCTATATTGTCAAACTCAAGGGTTACCTGACGGCCGCTTGGCAAAGATGCCACAATACTCGAAATAAGATATGATTTCGCGTCTACATAAACCAGCATTGTTTCAAACCCTCCCGACTTTTCTTTTTCTTCTAACAATAATACGAAATATTTCTTCTTACTTTTAACGACCGGCTGCTTGGGGGTATCAAATCTGTAATGATACCTTCTAAACAAATTAACCAGCCCTTCATAACTGCCGGCATTATAAATATTTTTACTATTAGACGAAACGTCTAAATCTTGTATTCCCACGGCTTTTAAACTCGCTATATATACCCACATTTTTTTCCCGTTTGAGATTATCAAATCGCCCGAAGGATTCTTAAATGTAAAATTTATATAACCGCCTTTTTTATAATAGGCCAAACCTTTTGAAACGAGCAACTTATTTTTTTCTTTGCTTTTTATGTTAAATTCAGCCTTATAGGTTTCAATTTTCTTAAAATGAATTTTCATTTTATCGACAACATCGTTAGGATGCAGAAAATCTTCCGCATACGCAGAAAAAGTCGCGCTAACAAAAACTATAATATATAATACTGTTCTTATTTTCTGTGCTATCTTTCTTTTCATGCTAACTTTTATCGTCTAAGTAGATTTCAATAATGCGCCAAAATCGAAATTAAATTCGTTGTTGTCAATTACTTTACAATAGACGTCTTCTCTTTTATCGTTAACTTAATTTAACGCCCAAACATTCAATTTCTTTTCAATATTTTCTCTAAGATAGGGAGGATGAAATTTTACGTATTCTACCCTGACTTTTTTATCTTTTTCAAAACCAATTACCTTAAAATGAGGATGTAAAAGCCTTATATACTTTTTTGAGGCAATATTTTTTACCTCATATGAAACTTCATCTTGTCGCAGCGACTTGTATAAATTTTCATCAACAGGCTTTTGAAACAAGTATTCTCTAACCCCGTCGCCGTTTAAACAGCTTCTTACCATTTTACAGATAAATGCCATTATTATTTGGGCGATGAAAGATTCGAACTTTCGACCCCCTGCTTGTAAGGCAGGTGCTCTAACCAGCTGAGCTAATCGCCCTTTATTTTATTGCTCTGCGACTTCAGAGACTTCCGCAGGTTCGGCTATAGGCGCTTCTTTTTTTACGCCCTGCTTCATTAATTTTTGAAGAAATATTGCAATTCTCGATTTCTTTCTCGCAACCGTATTTTTATGATATATATTTCTTTTTGCGGCTTTATCTATTAACGATGTAAAAATGCTGTAACTTTTTGAGGCTTCTTCAAGTTTACCTTCTGAAGCTAATTTACGAACCTTCTTTTCAAAAGTACGCACTGCGGCCTTTTTTGACTGGTTTGCTTCTCGTCTTTTTATATTTTGGCGCGCTCTTTTTTTGGCAGATTTTATATTAGGCAAAGTACCCTCCTGTTTCTGTGACTTTAATTCATTTTACAGACATGCCGTCAATCGTTTTGTTATCTGTATTTATTCTTTATAAAAAAGCAAGTATGGTTTGTCTTTCAACAGGCGAAACAAGTCTTTGGCGTTATTTACGGCTTCGTTCGTGTTCCGATAAATATGTTCATCGGCTAGGAACTTTCCTACTGAACCGCGGCCCGAGTTTATTCTCTGCGTAATCAAGTTTAAATCTTTTGATATTTGCGACATATTCGCCAGCATGATTTGTATATCTTCTTTATTTTTAACCGATATGTCAGAAAAATTTTCAGATAAGATATTGAGTTTTGCCATTAATAAATCTAAATGCTCAGACAGTCTCCCGAAAGAATTTCTTGCCTGTTTAATCGTAAACCTGATATCTTGGCGGTTCTCGGCCGCTATGGCGTTTAAGTTTGAAATAAACCGCTCGGTCTCTTTCATAATTTCGGCTAAAACCTGCCCTCCGCTTTTGCCGTCAAACCAGCTTGAAAATACCATTAGCATCTGATCAATAGAGGGAGGGTCGATTCCCTGCCATACGTCGCCCGGCTGAATAAACTCGTCGTCTTCATTTGCCGGCGGAATCGTAATATTTATGAATTTTTGACCCATAAGACCGGTTGTATAAATCGAGAACTGCGTTTCGGGCGTTTTGGGAATTCTATTTTTTAAGTCGTTATTTAAATAAATTGTGACATAAGTCTGTAAATCTTTCTGGTATATTTTTTTCACATAGCCGACAGGAATGCCCCCCGCTACTTTAACAGAGGCCCCTTCAGAAAGATTATTTAAAAAAGAGAATTTAAGCTCAACCGTAAAGCCCTCTTTGGCAATGCGCCATCTTGCTAAAATAGCTAACCCTATTACAAATATAGTCGTCGCTATAATCACCATCAGCCCCACATAAACCGCCGTTTTTTTATTTACTTCCATAATAAATGCCCCCTTTATAGTATTATAATACAATTTTTAATTAGAGTATAGAAATTGGTCCCTTGGCCATCCCCTGCACAAATTGATAAACAACCGGATCTTTGCTTTCTTTAAATGCCTCGGGTTCTCCCGTTAAAATAAAATCGCCCTCATACAGCATGGCCACCCTGTCAGCCGTATGAAAAGTCGATTTCATATCATGAGATATGACTAGAGTCGTCACATTCAATTCTTTATTTAAAGTCATAATCAAATCATCTACGGCAGAAGCAAGAATAGGATCTACCCCTGTTGTAGGCTCGTCATAAAGCACAATTTTAGGCTGTAAAGCAATCGCGCGCGCCAGCCCCACTCTTTTTTGCATACCGCCCGAAAGAGTAGACGGGCTAAAGTCTTCCACAGATTTTAGCCCTACAAGAGAAAGTTTTTCAGATACTATAGATTTTATTTCTTCTTCTTTTTTATTTGTAAAACGCCTTAACGTAAAGGCCACGTTTTCAAAAACAGTCATTGAATCAAATAGAGCGGCCATTTGAAACAATACGCCCATTTTCATTCTCACCCGCATTAAATCTTTTTCTGAAAGCGAAAAGATTTCTTCGTCTTCAATATAAACCTTGCCGCTGTCTGGTCTCATGAGCCCCGTAATATGCTTTAATAAAACAGATTTTCCGGAGCCGCTTTTGCCTATTACATACATGATTTCTCCGTTATTAACTTGCAGACTTGCGCCTTTAAGCACTTTTTTTTCGCCAAAGCTTTTATAGAGATTTTGTATGCTAATAACGGCGCTCATTTTATAAACCAAACATTTGAAAAATATACGTAAGAAAATAATCAGAAACAATAATCACCATAAACGAATAGACAACGGCTTCAATTGTCGCCTGCCCTACGCCCTGAGCTCCCCCTTTTGCTCTAAAACCGGTATAACAAGAAATCAATGCAATTTCGGCCCCGAAGAAGAAAGTTTTTCCCACGCCCGAGATTAAGTCTTTGGCTCTTAGCATATTTCTGGCGCTTTCAAAATATGTGGCAATCGGTATATCAAGACTCACATATGAAATAATGGCTCCGCCGAAAACGCCGACTAAAATTGCCATGGTCGCCACCATCGGCACCGTAAATACCGAAGCTAGAAATCGCGGCACCGATAAATACTGCACGGGGTTTGTCGCAAGCGTACTTAAAGCGTCAATTTGCTCGGTAACTTTCATGGTGCCTATCTCGGCGGCAATAGAAGAACCTACCCTGCCGGCCAATAAAACGGCGGTCAACACAGGCGCAAGCTCTCTTACCATGGCCATTGAAATTCCGCCTCCCATATACGTCGTAATCCCTTGAATTTGCTGTTCCATAGGGCCGCCTAGCTGAAGAGCCATCACCATCCCTACAAAAAAAGACGATATGGTGCCGACGGGAATCGACTTCACGCCGATTTCATGCATCTGGTACAACAGGCTCTTAAAATCAAAAGGTTTAGCGAAAATCAGACGGATGGTTTGCATCGAGAAAATACTGAACGCGCCCACTTCTTCAAGCATATTTAAGAATATCAGCCCGATTTTTTCAAAAAACTTCATTACCGGTTCATAATAAAATTTTATCCCCACCATGCAACGATAAATTTTTAATTATTTTCTTCAAATAATGCTTAAATTGCGCGTCATAATCGCCAAAATACGTTTTTTTATGATTATTTTTGTCATTTTAAATGATTCATTAATATCTTAAAGTCAAAGCAATGCGGTAATGATTTTTAAAACCATCACAAAAGAAAATTTAAAAACGTTCATATCAAATGTAATTGAAAAAAATAGTACATTTGCTCCCGTAATTACTTCCAGAGATTCAGAAAATAAACCCGTTTACCAGTTTAAAGAAGTTGAATCTTTCGAAGAAATAGAAATCGATTATACAAAATCGTATTCATCTATAAAAAACTTTTTTCTGCCTTTTAAAGAAAACCTTTCAACCTTTGATTTCAATGAAGGTTCGTGGGAACAAAATATCAACTATACCGTTCATCCAAGAGTAATTTTCGGGGTTAGAGCCTGCGACATAAACGCCTTATTGAAGCTTGATCAGGTATTTTTACAGGGGAAATTTCCTCATCCTTCTTACGCGGCGAGACGAAAAAACACGTTTATTATCGGCCTTGATCACGAACCCATGGAAGACTGCTTCTGCCGTTCGCTTGATACCGACGAAGCGGTTCACGGTTTTGATATTTTTCTAACCGATATCGGCTCTAAATATTTTATGCTGATTAATTCGTCAAAGGCTTTCAACCTTCTTCAAAATACCGAGGTTGAAGATGTCACAGAAAAAGACAGAGAACATTATATTAAAGAAAAAAACCGTCTAGCGTCACTTTTTCAAACACAGGTAGAAATTACCGGCATGGCCAACCTAATGGATCTTGAATTTGAGTCGGATGTCTGGCAAAAATGGGGAGACAAATGCCTTAGCTGCGGCAGCTGCGCCATGGTGTGCCCCACCTGCTACTGTTACAATGTCTGCGAAAAAATAGACCTTTCGCTTAGAAAATCTTCAAAAGAAAAAATGCTTTATTCATGCAATTTAATTGATTTTGCCGAAGTCGCGGGCGGCCATAATTTCAGAGAAAAATCTTCAAGCCGCTTAAAATACCGCTATTATCACCAGCACAGGGGCTTTGTCGAAAGTTTTGACGAATCAAAATGCGTCGGATGTAACCGCTGCCGAAAAGCCTGCCCAGCCGGAATAAATCCGGTTGAAGTAATAAAAGATCTTCGCATGCAGCGTCAGGAGAACGAATAAGATGACATACCAGATACCGGTTTATGACATAAATAAGGAACATTCTTTATCGCAGCCGCCTAATTATAACAATAAAAATTCTCTCATGAAAACCGACAAGGTTTACAAATGCGAGATTACAAATATTGTAGAACTCACTGATAAAGAAAAACTTTTTCAGTTAAAAATCATTGATCCTGTTGAAGCTAAAATATTTTCTTTTCTTCCCGGGCAATTTGTCATGCTTGAACTTCCCGGATTCGGAGAAATCCCCATTTCTATCTCTGGTTCAACTTCAAGAAGAGGTTCCGTGGCCCTGTGCATTCGAAAGGCAGGCAAAGTAACCAATATGCTGCATAAACTTTCAAAAGGCGCGCATGTGGGCATTCGCGGCCCTTTCGGAACCCACTTTCCCATGAAACAAATGGCGGGAGGTAATATCCTTTTAATCGCAGGCGGCCTGGGTATTGCTCCTTTAAGGGCCCCCATCTATTATATAAACGAACATCGCTCTGAATATGAAAATGTGCATATTTTATACGGCGTCAAGACTCCCGATGAAATTATTTTTGATTTTCAGTTTGATTCATGGCGAAAAGTTTACGGCTATAATATCGATATCATTGTCGAAAAACCCGATAAAAACTGGCGGGGCAAAACCGGACTGATCACCGAACTTTTCAACGACATTGTAATTGATCCTGAAAATACATCCGCCATAGTATGCGGCCCGCCTGTCATGTTCAAGTTTGTATGCGACTATCTTCACAGACAGGGTTTGCCCATGAATAAAATGTTCGTCTCTCTTGAAAGAAGAATGCACTGCGGCATGGGCAAATGCTGCCGATGCATGGTAGGTTCAACATTTACATGCGTTGACGGCCCTGTAATGGATTTCTGGACAGTTATGAACCTCAAAGAGGCAATATAAATATGAATTTTTCAGGATTACCCCTCAAGAAATACAAAGCGGCTTTTTTTGATTTCACCTCATGCGAAGGCTGCCAGCTTCAGGTTTTAAACAATGAAAAAAATCTTATATCTTTTTTGTCATTAATAGAAATTGTCAATTTCAGAGAAATCTCTTCAGAAAAAAGAGACGATTATGAAATTGCCTTTATCGAGGGAGCGGTTTCAAGAAAAGATCAGCTGCCTAAACTAAAAGAGATCAGAGAAAAAGCCAAAATGGTTATCGCGCTCGGAACATGCGCCTGCTACGGCGGCGTAAACGCAATGAAGAACAGTTTTTCTATTGAAGCCGCCGTAAGCGAAGTCTACAAAGAACAAAAGGTAGACACCATGCCGGTTCAAAAAATAAGCGATATCATTGATGTAGACCTTCAAATACCCGGTTGCCCTATTTCGAAGAAAGAGCTTGAAGAAATTCTTTTAAGCTTATCTCTCGGTTCTGTCGTTGATAGAAAAAAATATCCCGTATGCGTAGAATGCAAGCAGAACATGAACCACTGTTTTCTTGATCAGGGTAAATTGTGCTTCGGAACCATAACGCGCGCAGGCTGTAATTCTGTCTGCGTAAATGGTAAGCTGCCCTGTTACGGCTGCCGCGGGCCTTCAGACGAAACCAACTGGAAATCTTTAAAAAATATATTACAAGAAAAAGGCATTACTGAAGAAGAAATTGACGAAAAACTAACGCTATTTAATACATTATATGAGGTTACAAAAAAATGAAAATTGATATGAACATAAATATCAGTCACATTGCGCGCGTCGAGGGCCATGGAGATATTCATATTAAGGTCAAAGACGGCCGTCTTGTCGAAGCAAAATGGTCGGTCGTCGAGACTCCGCGTTTTTTCGAGGTGATGCTGAAAAACAAATCAATAGAAATGGCACCTTTAATTGTTTCACGAATCTGCGGCATCTGTTCTGTAAGCCATACTCTTGCCTCTCTTAGGGCAATTGAAAACGCGTTATCTGTTGCGCCCCCCCATATCGCCGAGAAATTAAGACTTCTGGCCCTGAATGCCGAGATATTGCAGAGCCATTCTCTGCATCTTTTTTTTCTGGCAATGCCCGATTTTTACAACGAACACAGCGCCATACCTCTCATGAAAAGAAAGAACGAAATGTACGAATCTGCCCTTCGAATCAGGGGGCTGGCCAATTTAATGTGTGAATTAATCGGGGGAAGAACAACACATCCGGTAAGCTTCTGCATAGGCGGCATAAGAAAAACGCCGACAACTGAAGAATATTTAACGCTAATTGAAAGCTTATCTAAAATTATAACAGATTTAGAGTTTGCTTCTGAAATTTTTGAGTCTCTTCAAATGCCTGATTTTCAAAGAGATACCGAATTTGTATCATTAAAAGGCGAAAATAATTACAACCTTATTGGCGGCTCTCTTGTATCTTCAGACGGCGTTAAGAAAAATGAAAACGATTATCTTGCCATGACAAACGAATATACGGTCGATTTTTCTACCAGCAAACATGCACGTTTATCGCGCGACTCATTTGCCGCCGGTCCTCTCGCGAGAATCAATAATAATTATAATTTTCTGCATCCCGCTGCAAAAGACGAGGCAGAAAAGTTTAATCTCAAACCACCAAATCATAACCCGTTTATGAATAACATTGCCCGATTAGTTGAATGTTTTCATGTCGTTTATGATTCAATTTTATTACTAGAAGAGGTAATTGAAGATAAATCAAACGATCTAATATCCGATTTTTCGATATCAGAAGCCGAAGGTATCTCAGCCATTGAAGCTCCGCGGGGTATTTTATATCATCATTACGAAATAAATAAAAAAGGTAAAATTGAAAAGGCAAACTGCGTTATTCCGACGACACAAAATAACGCCAATATTCATCTTGATTTATATGCGCTAGTAAAAGAAGAACTTGCCAAAGGTAAAACCGACAATGAAATCACTCGTTTAAGCGAAATGCTCGTCAGATCATATGACCCCTGTATTTCCTGTTCTGTACACTAAACAGTTAGCATGTACATGTAATTTTAATTTTATTTAATTGTGAAGCATTTTCACGAGTTCATTTGCTTTCATATAGTTTTCACCTTCTTCTGTACGCACATTTCTAAAGTGCTCACATTTCAAACAGTTTCCCATCTTCGCGGCAAAAGAGCCCTGCACTTTGCCTCCACATAAGGTACCAACTAAAGCCCAGCATGCTCTGCCGCCTTTTGCGCCTCCGTTTATACCATTTAGTTTTGAATCTAAAGCTGCGGGACAAGTTCCCAGTTCTGTTACCTTTATACCGCCTGGCTGCCTCCCGCATTTTTTAAACTCCCAGCAATTCGCTTTCATAATACTATTTTCTCCCACAAAATTTTTAGCAATTTCTTATCTATCTTTGCCCAATATTTTAAAAGAAAATAGTATTTATACATAATATGTCAATGAAAAAAAAACAGATTTTTTTACAGACCTAAAACATCATTGCAACGGCCGCATACCCCAGACTCTGTAAGATCTTTTCTCAGCCAGCATCGCGGGCATTTTTCTTTGGATGAACTTTTTACGACAATTTCTTTTACGTCTTCAATGGTAACTTCTGAAACCACAAGAAAAAAATCTAATAACGATACCAGCTTTTCGTTAAGACGCTCGGCCTTTTCTCTCGGAACAATTACAGACGCCTCAATAGACGAGCCTATTATCTGGTCTTTTCGGGCCTGTTCAAGTTTTATATTTACCTCTTCTTTAAGGGCCCAAATCGGCTGCATTGTTTCTTTTAACTTGGCGTTTTCCCATTTTACGGCATCGGGCCAAAGCTTTTCAAAAACGCTTTCTGACGAATTATAAATTCGTTGAATCTCTTCGGTAGTAAAACTTAAAACGGGAGAGAGCCATACTATCAGGTGATCTAAAATCATCTGTAAAGCTCTAAGAGACGATTTTCGTTTTTCAATATTTTCTTGACCCGCGCCTTTTGCTTCAGGGGCCTCATTGCAGTAAAGCCTGTCTCTTATGATATCAAAATAAACATTAGATAGCGTTACCGTGCAGAATTGAAGTATTCTATGATAAACCTGATGAAACTCATAACTCTCATAAGATTTTTTTACTTTCAAGCCCAGTTCAAAAAGTTCATTTAGAACCCAAAGATCAATCGTATCGGTCACATCTTTGTCGGTTAAGCCTTTTGAAGCTTCGCCGTCTTTTAGGTTTCCTAAAATATATCTGAACGTATTTCTTATTTTTCTATAGCTGTCAGACAGCCTTTCAATCATATCGAAACTGATTCGGTTATCGGTTTTATAATCTTCAGACGAAACCCAAAGACGTAAAACATCGGCGCCATATTTAGGAATAATTTCTTCAGCAGGGAAAAAACCATTTCCAAGAGATTTGCTCATGGCTTTTCCGTTTTCATCCAGAACATAACCATGGGTTAAAACTGTCTTATACGGCGCAATCTGGTTTAACGCGATAGACGGCCAAATACTGCTTTGAAACCATCCGCGATGCTGATCAGAACCCTCTAGATATAAATCGCAGGGGTACTCTAAAGATTCGTTTGCCGAAAGTACAGAATACCAGCTTATGCCGCTGTCAAACCAGACGTCAAGAATGTCTCTTTCTTTTGTAAAATTTTGCCCCGAGCAGTTTGAACACTTCAGACCCGAAGGAATTAGTTCTTTTACGTCTTTTTGAAACCAGATTTCAATGCCTTCTTTTTCAACAAGCGAAATAATATGATTTAATGATTCAATGGTCAAATTGCTTTCGCCGCAGTCTTCGCAAGAAAAAGCCGGTATGGGTACGCCCCAGTGTCTTTGTCTCGAAAGACACCAGTCTGGGCGGTTTTCAATCATCGACTCAAAACGTTCCTGCCCCCATTTTGGTATCCAGTTTACTTTAGCCGAATTCTCAAGCGTCTTTTTTTTCAAGGACTCAACTGCCATAAACCACTGGGGGGTCGCCCTGAAAATGAGAGGGCCTCGGCATCGCCAGCAGTGAGGATACGAGTGCTCAATTTCTTTTGAGGCAATTAACATTTCTTTTTCTTTGAGAAGGGCCATTATTTTCTCGTTGCTCTGAAATACTTTCTGACCTTTCATAGGTTCAAAATCATCGGTAAAACGTCCGCGATGATCAACCGGAGAATATGGCTTCAAATCGTATTTTAAACCTATCTGGTAGTCTTCTTGCCCGTGCCCGGGCGCCGTATGCACAACCCCCGTACCGGCTTCTAAGGTAACATGATCGCCAAACAATATTTTACTTTCTCTTTCTATAAAAGGATGTCGAGTTTCAAAATTTTCAATCTCATTTTTTTCAATAGCGGTTTTTTTTGAAAATTCAAGATTTGTTTCTTTAAAAAATCTCTCTTCAAGCCCTTCGGCCAAAATCAAATTGCCTGAATTTGTTTCATATTCGCAGTATTTATATTCAGGATGAAAGCTAAGAGCCAGATTTGCCGGCAATGTCCATGGGGTGGTTGTCCATATCACAACAAACGTATTTTCTTTATTTTTTACGGGAAACTTTACATAAATAGAAGGCGATACATGATCGGCATACTCAACCTCGGCCTCGGCTAAAGCAGTGGCGCACGACGGGCACCAGTGAATTGGTTTTTCGCCTTTGTAAATAAGCTTTTTTTCAAAGATATCTCTAAATACTTTTAAGATGGCCGCCTCGTATTGGTTACTCATGGTATAATAAAAATTTTCATGCTCTTTTTGGTTATCGGCGCTTAAATCATGCATTCCTTCTTCGTTCCAGAAAACTCCGAATCTTGTCTGGTCTTGAGCCTGAACTTTCATGAAACTCAAAGCGTACTCGCGGCAGGCTTTTCTAATCGCGATAGGGTCTTTGTCTGAACCGTCTTTTTTATTTGAAAGTTTTTTCATAACGGCCAGCTCAATTGGCAGCCCATGACAATCCCAACCCGGAACATAAGGCGCATAATGCCCCGTGATAATTTTATATTTATTGATCAAGTCTTTGAGTATTTTATTTAAGGCGTGCCCTACGTGAAAATTTCCGTTGGCATAAGGGGGGCCGTCGTGAAGAATATATTTTTCAGAGTTATTTTCTTTTCTTTTGTTTAATATTCTTTCGTATATTTTTTCGCTCTGCCAGTATTCAATAATTTCTGGTTCTCTTTTTGCCAGCTCTGCCCGCATGGGAAACTTTGTCTCTGGCAGCATAATGGTTTGGGACCACTTATTTTTTTCGGAATATTGTTTTTTATCGGAACTCATACGGATAAAGCGGCATTCAAAGACACATGGTCAACAAATCAAATTTTTACAAATAGGGGCCTGCGAAAGTATTCACGCATCGCATTGGCGCCCTTTATACACTAAGAGCGTATCGCCCATCAGGCTTATTACGTCAAACAGCGAATATTCGAGTCTGGTAAAATAATCGTCATTTTTTTGAGCCAGCTTTCTTGGGCCTTCAAATGTTCTGCCTTCTTTTTCCCATTCGGGTTTGTTTTCTGATTTATAAATTAAAAGAATATCGGGAACTTTTTCTTCTAGAAGCTTTTGAGAATATACCGGGCCCGCTTCAATCATTATCTGCCGCATATTTTTTTCTTTTAAGATTTCAATTATATTTTTAAAATCATTGAAGTCATTTACAAAAAAGCTTGAAACATTTTGATTTTTTATATTTTCAGTCTGTTTTTTATCTGTCGAAAGGAATATAAAATCGCCCGCAATTTCTTTCTGTTTATTGATATAGTTTATCTCGTCTTCTCTTTTCCATTCGTTTGAATATTTTGGCGCTAAAAAAAGTCGCAAGGTTTTATCTTCAATGATTGTCTTATCAAGGTTATCGTCTCTTAGAAGCAAGGTTTCAAGAAAACTTTGATTTTCACTTGAAGCAAATGCGTCTTTTAACGAGACCGGTAATCTTCGGCTGTTTAAAAGCGGCATGTCTGCCTGAATGGTTCCCGGAGCGGCCATTGTATTTTTAAAAATTCTGCGGAATCGCATTACGCTTTCTCTTGAATATTCGTTTGAAATATATCCGCTTTTTCCCTTCGCCGGAGCTAAAAAACCGCCCCTGGTTTGCGCCCATTTTAAAATGATTCTCGGTCTATTATATCTTATGCTGTATATGAAAGATCCCGTACTCCAGAATTTTTCTTTAACGAACTCTTTTTCAGAAAATAATTTGACTGAAACGCCTTGATTCTTCAAGAATTCAATAGATTGGCCGGCAACTTTATGATATGGGTCTTTCTGCGCTATTACAACTTTCTTTATGCGATTCTTTAATAGAAAATTGGTACAGGGGGGTGTTCTTCCAAAATGAAAGCAGGGTTCAAGCGTCACATATAACGTAGAATCGGATATCTCTGAAAGAGAGTATTCTTTTAGCGCGTTTTTTATCGCGCAAACCTCGGCATGATCTTCGCCCGGTTTTTGCGTAAAGCCACTGCCTATTATTTTTTTTTTTGATTAACCAATACCGCGCCGACAGGCGGATTAGGATCTGTCATTCCGACCGCATTTACAGCCTGCAAAAAAGCCTGTTTCATGAAAATTGTTTCGGTCATTTCGCTATTTAGAAGTTAATTCCTATGAAAAAAATAAATTTTAATACTTAAAAAATTACCCCATATCAGTTTGAATTTCGTCGACAGAAAACAATAAATAATCAAGCTCAACCAATATAATCACCTGATCGTCAATGTTGGCGACCCCGCGAACGAGGGCTCTGGTCGTATCGCTTACCATATCGGGATTCCCGTCTATTTTATCGATTGGCACGTTTACCACTCTGTTTACTTCGTCAACGACCATGCCAACAAGCTTATTTTTATGCTTTACCACAATTACTCTCGTAAACTCGGTATAATCAACAGGCGGCATACCGAACTTTTCTCTTAAACCCACTACCGGTATAATGTTTCCCCGAAGATTCATTACGCCTAAAATAAACTCAGGAGTATGGGGCAGGTGTTTTATGGTTCTCATGCGAATAACTTCCTGAATTTTTTCAATTTCAAGGCCATAATCTTCATTGCCTACTGAAAAGATAATAATTTGAACAATATCTGACGAGCCTTTGGCCTGTTGTATTTTTTTCTGGTCTCTTCCCTCTGTTAAATCAAAATTTTTGCCGTTCATACATTCTCTCTTCTTTTTACAACATTAACTGTTCGATTTGCATCAATTCATCCGGCGTCTTTTTCTTACTCTCGTCTTTTATCTTAAACTGACTCGCCGATACCAAAAGCATTTGAATTTTATCCATAAAAGTCTGTAAAATTTCGTCAACAGATTCAAGCTCGGCAACGTTTGCTGCCGTAATTTCATTCGCCTTTCCCATGCCATGGTTTATTTCTTCTGCCGCCTGATTTTGCAAATTGGCCTGTTCGGCAATTTCTTTGGCCAGCCCCGCAACGATACCAGCTCTTTCTGCCGTCTCAAAAACCATCTTTTCCTGATCTTTCGTCATTTCGGCAACCTGATTGATTTGATCTTCAAGTTTTTCCATATTTTTAGTAATTCTTTCAAACACGGTTCTTGCAGAATCGACTCTGTCTGTACTTGCCCGCACTTTTTTTACGGTTTCATGAATCAAGGTCGCGATTTCTTGAGCGCTATTGGCCGATCTTTTTGCCAGCTGCGAAACTTCATGGGCGACCACCGAGAAGCCCTTGCCGTGTTCGCCGGCTCTAGCGGCCTCAATAGAAGCGTTTAAGGCCAGAAGGTTTGTCTGATCGGCGATATCGTCGATTACGTTAATAATACCCATAATCTTTTTTGACGACTCTGAAATACCTTTCATATCGGTTCCGAACTCGTCAATTAAAACAAGGCCGCTTCTTGAGCTTTCTACGGCGTCTCTTGAATTATCTAAAATTACCTGTCTTTTTCTGCCGGCTTCTTCAAATGAAGACGTTAAGACGCCCATGTTTTTTCTATTGGTTTCGGCTCCATTTAACTGTTTTTGCGAAGCGTCATGAATTTTTTGCACGGCTGCCGTAAATTCTTCAACCGACGCGGCCGCTTCTTCTAGTACGGCCACCTGCTCTCCCGAGCTTTTTTGAACCCTTCCGAGACCGCTAAAAAGTCTTTGGCTCCATTCCATAACAGCCTGACTGCTTTGAAGCATAAGAGAAATAAGAGCATGCACTCTTGTAACCATTTTATTTAAGCCAAAAGCTAGAAAACCAATTTCTGTAACATCTTTTACTTTCAAATCTTTTACGGTAAGATTTCCTTTGCCGATTTCATCAAGATTTTTTTCAATATCAATTAGAGGGTTCAATACTTTTGCCGCCACAGAATATGAAGTTACGCATACCGCCAATACAAGAAGTAAAGCCAATACAACCAATATTTTTAACAACTCGTTTACCGGCTTAACGACTTCTTCAAAATCTGCCTGTAACAATATTGAACCGTCCCAGAACAAATTCTCTTGAGGGTTTAAGATTTTTTCGACCGCGGTATATCCTATAATATAGTCGGTCTTTCTATAAGATATTTTTTTATCAAAACCGACAGGCTCTGATAATGCCTTTTTAACCATTGGAATATGACCGACAGATTTTCTAAAGTTATCTATCAGATTCAGAGATGTTGTCCAATATAAAAAAGCGTCTTTACTGACAAGGTGTACCTGCAAACTATTTAAATGAGCAGTGTTTTTAAAATATTCTCTTTTTCTGAAAATATCCTGAACCATATAGCTTGAATTTTCTATAAGATAAATACATCCGCCGTAAAACTTCAACGGTTTAACCCATGAATAAACCTGGGTAGGCAGCCCGGTTTTCGATGTATCGATACCGGCCATATCGGGATAAAACTTTGCTGAATTGCCCGTAAAGCAGCTTTTGTACCAATCATCTTTATTGTATTTTTCATCAACGAGCTTACCCCACTCTATACTTGAACCCGTTGACCTTTTAGGGTTATATGCGATCACTTCTCCTCTTCTGTCTAATATCCAGATACCTTCAATTTCAGGATTCTTTTGCAGATATGACTCAAAAATTTTTCGCAACTGAAATTTATTCTTTTTTTGATAGGCTTCAATTAAATTTTGATTTTGTGACATTTCGTCAAGAAACCCTGCTCTTCTTGTTAAGGCCTGCTGCAGAAAAATAGCGTACGAATGAGAACTGTCTTTAAATTTTTCTCCCATTGAAGTAGAAAGGTAATTTCTGCCTATATAAAAAATCAGCATTACCGAAGCAGATACAACAACGGTTAAGAAAACAGAAAGAAAAAAAGTCGCCCGTTTTTTCAACGTGGTTTTCTGTCTGAAATCTTTTATTTTTTTTGAATCTATATTATTATCGCGATTTTGATCAATTACCGCTTGAACAGTTTCAGCATTTTTATTATTTTTACTATCTGTTTTTTTTTCGCTTACAATCATTCTCTTTAGATTATCGACACTTATTCTTAAAAATATCCAATTATGATAAATATTTTTTCTATTCTTCTATTTCTGTTTTTTTACCCTTAATGAAACCGGGTAAAAGCGAAATTATGCCGTTTTTATCTTCGCTTTTGTATAAATAATACAATAATAAGCCTAATATAATAAAAACATTAATAATCACCCACAATATGCTAATTGCATGGTAAATAATATAAACTGTCATAATCTGACTAATAACAGCCGCAGAAAATCCAAAAAACATCAATATATCATGATTGAAAAGTTTAGAGATAAAATCATTGCCTTCAATCTCATTTTTTAAATTTTCTTTCGCAAGAGGTATTAGTATAAAAAGCAAAGCCGGCATTAAAACCGAATTGAAAGAATAGCTTTCATAATGACGTCCGTATAGGCCCCCCATATATGAAAATATTAACGCTACAAAAACGGCTATACCAAAGGCGGTATAAGAGCCGATTGTATCTTTTTCTGTTAGTCTGATAAATTCTTTTTCAATATATTTTTTTAAATTTAACAATTCTTCTCTTCGATATTCTTCTCTTTTATCGGCAAACAAACGTCTATAGTAGTTGATTACAATGATTAACATACTTACTACCGCAAATAAAATTAAAAAAACAATAAATTCCATAGAGTCATTGTGCAATGATTGCATGAAAATTCAAGTTCTTTTTCATGAGAAAAGAAGAAAACCCTAAAATGTATTTATTTTCTTGCCGCTATACATTTGATTTCAATTATTACAATTACTATGATAGATATGACCTCCAAACAGATAAGTTTAAGAACCGCGCACGCGAGAACAATTTTAATCTGCCGCGAAGAGACAATGGTGATGATTAAAAACAATACTCTTCCTAAAGGCAATTTATTTGATATCGCCAAAGCAGCCGGTCTTTTAGGGGCCAAAAAAACGCCCGAATTAATACCTCATTGTCACCCTATTGCCCTTGATTATTTAGATATAAGATATAAAACTCTTACGGCCGAAGAAATAAAGCAAATAGAGCCTGATTATAATAAAAACAAGCCGGGCATTGAAATCATTGTAACCGGCAAGGTTATTTCAAAAACCGGTCTTGAAATGGAGGTCTTAACGTCGGCGACAATTACCGCCTTAACAATATATGATCTGCTCAAGCCTGTCGATAAAGAAGTTGAAATCATTAACACAAAACTTCTTGAAAAAACGGGAGGCAAGTCTGACGCTAAAAGCCAGCTTAGAAAAGGCGTTACAGCGGCCGTTCTGGTTTGTTCCGATTCTACGGCAGCCGGCAAAAGAGAAGACAATTCGGGCATTATTATACAAGAAATGCTGAAAAAATTTGACGTCGAAATCAAAGAATACAAAATCATTCCCGACGAGACGCAGCAAATTCAGGAACAGGTAAAAAAATGGGTTGACGAAGATGTTCAATTTATATTTACTTCCGGAGGCACCGGTTTGGGACCGCGCGATAATACGGTAGACGCCGTAAAGGCAATATGCGAAAAAGACGCGCCGGGTATTGCCGAGGCAATGAGAGCCTACGGCACCCAAAGAACCGCATGGGCCATGCATTCGAGATCGTATGCGGGTTCATTAGGCAAGACATTAATAGTGTGTATGCCGGGCAGCTCAAACGGCGCAAAAGAAAGTTTAGAGGCCATTTTACCGGGGGTTTTTCACGCTCGTAAAATGCTGAAAGGCGGCGGCCACTAAACTAAAAAAATAGTACTCCGAGCTGGTATATCTAAGGCGCTAAGCTAAGAAAGCCAGACGACAGGGTTTAATTAGAAATGGTTAAACCTGCCTTTTTACGGCAAAGACGTAAAAATTTTGCAAAGGGGTTATAGTGACTACAGTAAACGACGCTATAGAAATAATCAGAAGATACGCTTTAAGCTTAGGCGTTGAAAGAATACCGATACAAGAATCTTTTAACCGTATCTTAGCCGAAGACATTACGGCAGACAGAAACTATCCTCCGTTTAACCGCGCTACAATGGATGGTTATGCCTTATGCTTTGATGATTATGAAAATAATAAAGATATTCCATTTCATATTCAAGGCGCTATTTTTGCGGGCGATAACGCCGATCTATCAATTTCCGAAAAATCATGCGTAAAGATCATGACCGGAGCATCTGTTCCTGAAGGCGCAGATTTGGTTATAAAAGTTGAAGACACAGAAAATATAAACGATAAAGTTAAATTCAAAAAGATCCAAGCAAAAAAGTGGATGAATATCGCGTTAAAAGGCGAAGATATTAAAAACGGAGAGGTTTTAATAACAAAAGGCTCGCGTATAAATCATATTGTTTTATCAATGCTGGCGACAGTAGGCAAGGTAAATGTACCCGTATTTCAAACTCCTAAAACAGCCGTCATTTCTACCGGAAGCGAAATTATTGATCCTATCGAAAAGCCTGAGCCTTTTCAAATTCGCGATTCAAATTCTTTTGCCTTACTGGGTCTTTTAAACGAATTTGGAATATCGCCGTTTTTTTCAGCAAGAACCGACGATAAAGAAACCGAAATAAGAACCACTATTGAAAAAGCCCTAGATACATGCGATATTATTTTTATATCGGGCGGCGTCTCAATGGGAGAAAAAGATTTAACTCCTGATATATTAAAATCACTGGGGGTTAAAGAAATTTTTCATAAAGTAAAAATAAAGCCGGGCAAACCAGTCTGGTTTGGTTTAACTCAAGAAAATAAAATTGTATTCGGCATGCCGGGAAATCCGTTTTCATGCCAGGTTATATTCAAGATACTTGTTGAACCGCTGATTCGCGCTTCATTTCAAATGAACCCGCAAAAATGGTTTAAGTTTCCTATGGCCGCCGAAAGAACAAAAAAAGGAGACAGAGACGAATATTTTACCGCCGGCATCAATACATCAAACGGATCAAAAATAACCGCTACGGCAAACAAGGGCAGCGGCGATATTAAAGCGGCAAGAGACAGCGACGGCCTGGCCCTGCATAAGGCCGATATACCAGAATTAAAAGAAAATGATATCGTCGATTTCATTTTCTGGAGAAACGCATGAAAAGAACAGAAATTCAAAGAAAATTTGAAACTCTTCGCTTAAGCGTTACTTCAAGTTGCAATTTCTCATGCTTTTATTGCGCTCCTAAACAGACAAATCAATTGAAAAGCTTGCCTTCTTTAACCGCCGACGAATATTGTTCTCTTGTAAAAAAAATTCATGATATAAATAATTTAACGACCGTCAGAATCACCGGCGGCGAACCGTTATTATTTCAAGACATTGAAAAAATTATAGGCAGTCTAAAAAACATGGGAATCAAAAAAGTTTCATTAACAACCAACGGCAGCAGACTAGGCGTCAAAGCGGAAAAATTAAAACACGCCGGTTTAGATGAAATGAACATTTCTTTAGACGCCGTTGAAAATGAAAACTTTAAGAATATCTCAGGATATAATACTATTTCTCCCGTTCTCGAAGGAATACAAAAAACAATCGAAGCGGGCATACCGGTCAAATTAAATTGCACAATTCTTAAAGGTTACAATGAAGATCAGATTCTTCCCGTATTAGACTATGCCGTTAAAAATAATATTGTCGTTCGTTTTCTTGAGTTCATGAAAATGGGAATTTTATATTCGCGTCATACCGATTATTTTTATCCCGAAGTCGAAATTTTACGTACCATTGCCGAAAAATACCGGTTCTCGCCCATAGAGCGAAAAATATCTTCAACGGCCCGCTATTGGCGGCTTGAAAACGGTTTAAAATTCGGCATTATTGCCAATCACTCTACCCCTTTTTGTCATGATTGTAACCGTCTAAGAATGGATTCTACGGGAAAAATTTACGGCTGTCTGAGCAATAATCAGGGATTTAACATTATAGACGAAATAGACATTCAAAGTATTTTAAATTCGGCTTTATACCAAAAACAAAAAATAAATTTTACCGGCAGTTCTCTAATAATGAAATCAATAGGAGGATAATTTTCATGAAAATATCCGTAAATACATTTGGACAGCTAACAGATTTTTTTGAGCCAAAATTATCTTTAGAGATAAATGAAAACGCTCCTATTGGCGAAGTCTTCGAAAAACTGGTTGAAATAAATCCTCAAAGTAAAACTTTATTAGAAAACTGCCGTATTGCCGTAGACGACAATATAATACACGAAAAAGAATTTAATTTAAAAAATAATCAGGAGGTTTTTATCATGCCTCCTTTTAGCGGAGGTTAACATGAGCCATCTTTCTGACAAACCCATTGTGCCGTCAAAATATATTGAGAACATGCATCATCCCAAAGCGGGCGCGATAGTTTTATTCAGCGGCGAATCGAGAAATCATAACGAGGGAAAAGCGGTAAAATATCTTGAATATGAGGCCCATGAATCTCTTGCCAATAAAATCATTGACGAGATAATTGAAAGCGCCAAAAAAAAGTGGGAACTTCACGATGTTTTCTGCATGCATAGAACGGGCAAAGTCGACATTTGCGAAAGCGCCGTTGTGATTATTACGCTATCGTCGCACAGAGACGAAGCATACGCCGCAAATCGGTACATCATAGACCGGTTAAAGCATGAAGCGCCAATCTGGAAAAAAGAATATTTTGAAGACGGTTCCATTGAATGGAGCAAAGGCTGCGAACATGAACACAAAGAATCGGTGGACGCTTAATCTGTTTTATCTTTTTTCATTATTTTCATGATTGGCGTTGTTTTATGCGGCGGATTAAGCAGCCGAATGGGCACAGACAAGGGCCTTATTCACGATTCTTCTGAAAATAAAATCTGGTCGCAAATAGCCAAAGAAAAGCTCTCTTCTCTTTGTTCAAAAACCTATCTTTCAATCAACCAAAACCAGTTCTCTTCTTATTCAGAATATTTCAATAAAGATGAGTTAATTATCGATTCTAACGCTCTAAAAGACATTGCCGGCCCTATAAAAGGATTATTGACTTTCTACCTGACCTTTCCTAAAGAAGATATTTTTTTTCTCGCCTGTGACATTGTCAATATCTCTTCACAAACATTGAAGACTCTATATGAAAATTATTGTAAACAAAAAGAAGAATACAAAATCTTTTGCGTTCAAACAGAGTCTCATTTAGAGCCTTTATGCGCCATTTACGCTTCTGAAAGCCTTTCTGTGATTCGTAAAAATTTATCGAATGATTTTTCGCTTCAAAAGCAAATTAAAAAACAAAAATATTTTTCTCTAAACAATTCTTATTTTAATGAAAATGAATTAAAAAATTTCAATTATCCTCAAGAGCCATAACCGCTTCTAGGTTGTATAAAAGGGCCGTCTCGATAAAATTTATACGCCGCTCATTCAGTAAGACTAGCTTTTTTATTTGAAAAAAAGCCATTTTTGTATCGCAATCTAAAATAGCCGCAGGCCAATGCGGCGTATAAATCACTCGACGACCTTGTTCGCGACAACCCTTAGCATAAAGATGAATGACAAGATAAGCCCTGTGATTAGGATTCGAATCCTCTGCTCAGGCTCGAATCCTCTTCCAAATAAAAAACCCCGCGATGCGGGGTTTTTTGATTCTTAAGAGGGAGGCCGCTTCTTTGCCCTCACGGCAATCGCGGCATACATCACATCCTGTGATTAGGATTCAAACCCTCTGCTCGGGTTCGAATCCTCTTCCAAATAAAAAACCCCGCGATGCGGGGTTTTTTGATTCGGAGAGGGAGGGATTCGAACCCTCGGTTCAGGTGGTACCCAAACGACGGTTTAGCAAACCGCTCCTTTCGGCCTCTCAGGCACCTCTCCTTATTTTTTCAACAGAGAGGCGCCTGTACTTACGTTGCAGGCACCTCTCCTTATTTTTTCAACAGAGAGGCGCCTGTACTTACGTTGCAGGCACCTCTCCTTTAATATTGTTATTGAGTTTGTCTTGCGTGTCGCTTTGCGACACGCAAGACAAACTCAATAACAATAACAAATTCGGAAGAGGTAGGATTCGAACCCACGGACCCTTGCAGGTCTACGGTTTTCAAGACCGTCGCCTTCGACCACTCGGCCACTCTTCCCTTATTTTTTCATAGGAAGAGTGGCCGAAGCTTACGCTAACGTCACTCTTCCTATATAAAACGGAACATAATGAATCATGAAACAGACCGTCAACATAATTCTTTTTTAGCTTGAGATTCTAACTCAAAAAAAAAAAATGTTCGTTAATATCAATATACTGTTGATAAAATTTTTTATAAACAAGCTATATGAATAATAATTTCAATAACACTCAATATAAGCCAAAAGTTCTTCTTGTTGACCCGAATATTGCGTTGTATGAAATTATATCTGAATTGTTATCTGAAAAAATGCATGTCAATTACGCTCCATCTGCAAAAGAAGCTTTAATATTAAATAAAAAAGAAAATTTTGATCTTCTTATATCTGAGATTGAGCTACCCGACGAAGACGCTTTAGATTTTATAAAAATAATTAAAGAAAATTCGCCAAATATTATGGTAGTCGTAACAACCGAAAAAGCTACCGTTGAGAAAGCGGTTTCGGCGGTTAGATTGGGCACGCTTGACTTCATACAAAAACCGTTCACAATCGAAGAATTAGCCGTCTTGATCGATAGATTTTTCGCGCTTACATCTAATAAACAATCAGATTACGATTTGCTTGCAAATCTTCTTGAAGAGAAAAGAATGTTTATATTGCCTACGAAATTAGATATGGTAAATACATTTGTTAATGAAATCATAGATGTCGTAAAGCGCTTAAGTAATATGGATAAAAAAACCACGCTCGGCATGAGACTTGCCATTTATGAAATGATCTTTAACGCGATGGAACATGGTAATCTTGGTATAACATACGAAGAAAAAAAAGAACTCTTAGAGACCCAGCCTAATTATCTTGAATATCTAAAGAAGAGAGCGCTTGAGCCCCAATATAAAGATAAAAAAGTAATATTTACTTATATTTATGAAAAGAATAAAATATCTTTTATCATCGAAGACGAAGGAACCGGCTTTGACGTATCGACAATTCCTTCTCTAAAAGAAGAGCTAAATGACGGACTGCACGGCAGAGGGATATTTTTATCAAAAGTTAATATGACGAATATTGAATATAATGAAAAAGGAAATAAGGTTACGATCACAAAAATATTGCCTTCGACGCCCTAAAACCCAGAAAATCACTCATAATTAAAAAAAAAATCTCCTATCTCGCCCGTAAAAATCATGGCAATTCCCCGGTTATTATTAACGCCAATTAGATATTTTATTTTATCAGTTTGTGACGTTAAAACTTCAATGTTATAATTTTTTTTATTATTTTTTATTTTTTCTTTGTTCCATGAGAGTTTTTTATCGAGAGAGGCTCTGTTTATCCAGATATTTATATATTCTTTATTGTTTATATTTTCTTTTTTTTCAAAAACCTCTAAATGAATTTTTGCCGCCGATTTTTCTGTTTTATAATGATAATAAAATACCTTTGATTTCATATTGCTTCTTGTCTTTTTCGGTTGAATTTGAAATTTAATTTTTGAAACCAAAAAAAATCCGAAGATTTTTTCTTCAAAATAGTATTGATTATCTTTGTAATTTAAAGCGTATCTCGCCTCGTCTTTTATTTTTTGCCACATCGTATAATTTTCCTCTTTAATAATTTTTTCTTTATCGGCGGCTTTTTGTTTATATTTTTGACATGATATACGAACCTGTGTTTTTTCAGATTCGCATAATACATTATAAATCGAGTTTAAGATATTCGCCGCAGAAGCGTATTCGGCTTTATTAATTCTTCTCTGAAATATTTCAAAAGCCAGCGGCATATTTTTTGCCGATACAAAAAAACTGTCGTCAATAAAGTTCTCGTCTATCTCAACTTCATTTTTTTCGTTCAACCTGTAAGGAATGCCGTTTACAGATTCCTGATAAGGGAAATAATATTTTATTGAAAATAAATAAGAGCTTTGAGATAAAACTAAAAAAAAAACGACTTTTTTAATAATCAACTCTGCCGCCTAAGAGAAATTCATACACGGGTCTTTTATTGGCGCTTTGCGAATAAAATGTATAAGCCTTTTGCGGCAAGAATACGGCAAGAGAAGAAAATAATTTTGTATTTTCATACAATTCGTATTTTACGTAAAAATTCGCTTCATCGCCGAGATAACTATCTTTCTGAGCGTCAAATGAAATAACTTTTCGAATAGTTCTGTAATGCACATATTTTAATTCAGCCGACAAACCGCTTATAATAGAAAATTTAATATTTAATCCCTGGCCGTAAATACCATGCATGGCGCCTCCTGAAAACGATATGCCCCCGTTATTATCGATAAAAATAAACGAAAAACCATGCGAGGGCCTAATCGATTGAAAAGATTTTTCGGCTTTCAGATCATTGGGACTTCCCGTTGCCCCTTTTTGTAATAAAGATATTTCGACCGATTTCAGCTGAAGGCCCAATAAGATATCCCAGAGTCCCGCGTTTACAAACATATTTTCTGAAGCGTTTTTATTTGTTCTTCCCCAATTATATATCAAGTTAAAATCGGCGAATAACTTTCCTGAAAATATTTCTTGCCTTATTCCTGCCCAATGAAGTCTGCCCGTGTCGGGCTCTTTGAGGCTATCCATATCTTTTTCATATGTATAATAAAATTCTGTTTTTATATCTTCGCTTACCTTTATTTTGCCGCCTGCAATATAAATATCGTTGTCATTATAATTATTGCCTCCGAACCCTTTGCCTAAATCTTCTTTTGAATTATCATAGGCTTTCATCCATGAAAAATATGTTCTTAATAACCCTTTAAAAAAATCATATCTGAAACGAATGCCTGCCCCGTCTGTAGCGATAATATGCCCGCCCGGCAGGCTAAAAGGCATAAGCCCTATTTTTGTCTCAAAATTTGAATTCGGCTTCAATAAAAAATATACATTTCTTGTTTTAAGGTTGAATCCCGCCTTGCCGATTGAACCCCCCATGGTTTCAACCGAATCGCTCGAATCTAGCCCAAAAACGGTAAAAATATCAAATACCGAATGAATTTCGGTACTCTCGTTCACTTTAAGCGACAAACGGTTTCTAAAAAACAAATCTTGATAGGTTACTTTTTTTTGTTCGGAAGTTGCGGGAAAATCTCCTATGGCGGTTTTACTTTGAAAGTGCCATATTCTTGTTCGCAAAAATCCGCTTAGACTTAAATTTTTCAGATTTTCGTCAATTTCTGCCTGGTTTTCATATGCATTTAAGGGAACAATAAAGAAAAATAAAAACAATAATACCGCTAATTTATTATGGGCCGCTGAAAAAACTGAATTATTTTTAATATAAATCATATATATATTTCTTTTAACTTTATTGTTTTTGTTAATATTTTAAAAACCATTTATCAATTTCTTTTTTTCGTATTATTTCGTTTATCCATAAATCTATTTGATTTTTCAAAATCGTATCGCCAAAAGGAATTCCCGCGCAAATCTTCTCTGTTCTTTTACCGCCCTTTAATATTGCGTATCCGTTTTTCCATTGGGAATTCTTTTTTATCGTATATTCTAAAAACAGCGAATCATGAATAAAACCATGGGCGCTGCCCGAAAAAACAGCCTCAAAACCTTCTTTGTTTGAATTTACCACAATGACTTTATGCTTATCAAATTCAGAACGAATAAGGCTCTGATAAGCGCTGCCCTCTTTTACGGCGAAAGTAAATGCGGCCAGTTTTTTAATATCCCAAATTGTTTTATAAGGAATCTCTTCAAATTCTTCTCCGAATTTAGTTTTAGGCAGTCTTCTTTTGTTTACAAAAACAGCCGGAGTGATAGACAAGTACGGTTCTGAAAACCAGATTTTTTTGCCTCTCTCAAGATTTCTTGACATACCGCCGAGTATAACATCGACTTTATTTGTTTCAATGGCCGATGTATACTCTTTAACAGAAAGCGGCACAATTTCTGTATTTACGCCAAGAAATTCAGCCAAAGAAGAGGCCATATCTATTTCTATGCCGATATTTTTTCCCTCTTTTTCAAATTTCAAAGGAGGATAATCAACCGACATTCCTATTCTAATTTTTTGGTTTTTCAATATTTGAAAATAACGACTCTCTTTTATCTGCCCGTCTAAAGCAAACGTTGCAAGTATAAAGAGAAGCCAAAGACCATAGAGTTTTCTGCTTCTATATTTTTTATTAATATTTTTCATTATAAATTATCATAGCGACTTTCTTGATTAGAGCTCTGACGTCAAGTTTTCATATATTTTTTGATAAAAACATTTTTACTATAATAGATTCCCATATTTGTAAAAATTCTTATTAAAAGCCCTACTTTTACCGATATCTTTCTGCAAAATGATAAAATTTTATTTTACAGAACATGTCGCATTTGTTTTTTGGGTACAAATAAAGAATTTCAATTAAATTCTTCATTTTTTTCTATTCCTTACTTTTCAAAAAGTAACCAAATTAAAACGGGCCGGTTATAAATTTGCCGGCTCGTTTTAATATTTTGTTTTTCAGGTTTAGACGCTGCGGTCGGCAAACAGGCAGTTTAATTACTCATAAATCATTTTTTTGGTCATGCCGCCGTCTATGATAAAATTCTGACCGGTTATAAATTTGGCTTTTTCTGATAAAAGATACTCGGCCATCTCTGAAATATCCGCCGGGCAGCCTACCCTGCCTGCAAAATGCTGCTTATGATCTCTTTTTGAAAGTTTTTCTTTTTTTGTATGTATCCATCCCGGCGATATAGCGTTTACCCGAATATCGGGAGCAAAGCTTGCGGCAAGAGAATGGGTCAAAGAAAGAAGCCCCCCTTTAGAAGCCGAATAAGCCTCTGTATTGGGTTCTGACATTAAGGCTCTTGTTGAAGCAATATTTACGATTGCTCCTTTTGATTTTTTTAGATATAAACGACAGAGTTTTGAAAGATAAAAAGGCGCCCGAAGGTTTACCGCCATAATCGTATCCCAAGCGCTTAGATCGCCGTTGAAACCGGGCGAGGCGACAGCCGCATTATTTATCAAGCCGTATAATTGACCGAAACGCCCGAGCGTCTTTTTTACAAATTTTTCTATAACCTCAGTATCGCCTATATCGCCCGCCATAAAAAAGAACCTTTCAACAGGAAATCGCCGAGCCATCTCATCGCCTGATTTTGTATCTATATCAATAACCGCCGTATTATAGTCTTTATTTAGTAAATTCTCGGCGATATCGCGCCCAATGCCGTTTGCCGCGCCTGTTACAATAACTGTTTTTCGAAAATCCATTTTTAATTTATGGGAACAACCGCCGCGCCCAATTTCTTTGACGTTTGTAACGATACGAAATATTGCGGCAAGAAGAAATCAAAGGCGATAAAGGCTTGACGCTTGAGAAAGTCTGTTTTTTCTCATCAATATTCCTAAATGCCAAATATAACCGACGCAAAAACCCTGAAAATAATTGCAAAGACCCTAAACCGGTGGTTTATTGAAAATAAAGAAAACTGGTTTTTTAGAGAGAATAGAACCCCATATAAAGTCTGGATTTCTGAAGTTGCTCTTCAGCAGACAAGAATTCAAGCGGCGTTATCTCCTCTTAAGCGTTTCTTTTTAAATTTTCCCGATATCAATTCTTTGGCCGACGCATCTGAAGATAAGGTGTTAAATTCATTTAGAGGTCTTGGCTATTATAACCGCGCCAGAAATTTACGCAAGGGGGCCATTTATATTAAAGAAAAGCTAAAAGGACGCTTTCCCGAAACATCAAAAGAACTTAAGCAAGTTCCCTCGATAGGCGACTATACGGCGGCCGCCATATCTTCTATTTGTTTCAATGAGAATATTGCGGTTTTAGACGGCAACGTAAAAAGAATTTTATCAAGACTGCTTTTTATTGAAGATTTTATCGAAACGCGAATATTTCTTGAAAAATGCGCCAAGTTTCAAGCCGGTTTATTTTATTTAGCGGCTGTACATCCCGGCGATTTAAATGAAGCTTTTATGGAACTTGGTCAAAAAATTTGCCTGCCTAAAAATATGAAGTGCGAGATCTGCCCTCTTTTTTCTTTTTGCAAAGCCGCCCAAAAGAACAAAGCCCGCGAACTTCCCCTTAAAGGAAAAAAGAAAAACTTAAAAGATGTAAACTGGCATATTTTTATTATCGTAGACAAAGAAAATAAAGTATTGCTTCAAAAATATGAGTCGTTTTATTTCTTAAAAAACCAATGGGCCTTTCCTTCGTCTTTATTCTTTTTACCCGAACAAAATGTGTTAAATTCATGCCGAAACATCGCCTGCGGCGTTATGCAAAAAAATATCTTAATTGAAAATAATATCATAAAACATTCGATAACCAATCACAAAATAAAAATATATCCTTTTGTAACAAAAAACGAGACCGTTTTGTGCCATGAAAACTCTATGCGGGTACATTCAAGTGAAATTGAAAATTATCTTGCCTCTTCTGCCATGTTAAAAACCTGGAAAATTGCGCAAAAACATTTGACGCCATCAGAAAAACATTAGTTTTGTCTCTAAATTTTTATAGTTTACGCAATTTTTTTGATATATACTTTAAATAATTATTGTCTAAATTAATTGTATAAAAATATGTACAGGGGATACAATGGAAGAATCTATAATACAAAGGGCAAAAACAAATCCGTTAATAAAGCCGGTTTGCGAGCATACCGTACCTTCTCATCCGCGATATGTTCGTTTCATAAGAAAATATTTGCTTGAAATGGCTCTTGATATGGGGTTTGCCTACAGAGACGCGGTTAACATAAAAGCGGCTTTTGTAGAGGCGTTAAACAACGTAATTGAACACGCATACAAAGGCAAAACTAATATGCCCATACATCTTGAGTTTTACCGGTACGACGACAGGCTTGAAATTCTTATTCGCGATTACGGCGAAAAAGTCGCTCGTTCTGAAATAAAGCCGCGCGATCTTGGCGAGTATGTCGACGGAGGTCTCGGCGTTTATCTAATGGAAAAATTGATGGACTACGTTGACTATGACACAACCGTAGACGCCGGTACGCGGCTTAAAATGGTAAAAAAACTGTAAATTAAAATTGCCGCTTTACGATTTAATCTATTTCAAAAATTAAGGCTAAAAGACAGGTAAACTCTGCCTGTTTTGCCCTCTGTCAATAGATCTGTCGCAATCAGCATAAAATCGTACATAGCGTGAACCGTGATTGCTTTTAATAAACCGTCTGTCTTTTCATATGCGGTAATAACTCCCATATAAAAACCAAAAGCGGAACTCATTAGAAAATACTGCCAATTGGCAAGCTCTTGACCGTCTGAACTTGACGGCTCGGCCATATATTCTCTTTCTTCGTTAATCGTATTAGTGTATCGAAACAAATGACCGGTTACATAAGGAGAAGCGCAAGCGCCCCAGCTTGTATGGCACACGCCAAACGATACAGACTGCAAAAAATTCCCCGGTATTGAATGACGGGTAAGTTCAGAGAAAGCCGGATACTGAAAGCCGCGAAACTCGGCTTCTTCTCCCATGCCGATAAACAGCGACTGGGCCAAAATCAGTGGAATGGCGGCCAGGGCGCGGCCCGGGGTTACCGAAGAATGAATTCCCTTAGAATACAATCTTAAACCCGATATGGCTGCGACGATGCTTAAAGGAATGCCTACGCTTAGACTTTTATAGTTATCAATATCAAAAGGCGCGAAATACATTCGGGCAAAAGAATAATCAGGAATATTCAGTATCTGTTTGGGTCTTTGATTTTTTTCTAAAGCGACCTGATAAGCGTCATAAACAGAAAATCCGAAAATATTTCTGGCCGTTGTAGACATATTTGCTTTAACGGCCTTCTCATTAAAAGTATCTGTAGTGACATAATAGCGAGCGGCCAAAGGAAAAATCAATAACATATTATAGAACCCGGTTGAATATTCGCCCGCATAAACATGCCCCATTCCGGGAAATATTTCGGCGAAAAAACCCGCGGCATAAGGGTTTTGAGAATATGCTTTTGACGCGTATAGCGTCAAAAATAAAATGAATAAATATTTTTTCATATAAGCATTATATTTAATACTGATTCTTAAAACTTTTTTATATTTTTTTTGAAAATTTTATTAAAAAGTTCATTGGATATAAATTGATTTTACATTAATCGGGTAAAGCGATTAAACGGCAGATAATAATTTTTATTCATGGGCCCTGCGGTATTTATAAAAATATTAAATTATATTTTTTTTAACACGCAAAACATTTATTGACTCAAAATAAAGACAATTTAATATTTTGTTACTATATTATTCCCAACATACGATATTACTTATGAAAAATATAAAACTAATGAACAGAATCGGCTCTAAAGTTGTTCTGGTTTATTTATCTCTGATGGCGGCGTCAACATTATCTGCCGTTCTAATGATTTTTGAAAACCAGACGGATCTTATCTCTGAAAACACAAAGATGAAACTTGAAATAAAAGTAGAAAATCTGGTTAATTCTCTCGAACAATTCTCAAGAAGCATGCTTGAAGACTCTATGTTTAAAGCGCAAAATAAGGCAGATTTAATTCAAGAGATAATAGAAATCATATCGGCTACCGAAAAAAATTATATATTGGTAAATGAATTGAACAATATCGAGATATCGTCTTCAAAAGAGCTTTCACTGCCGGAAGATTTCGAATCTCACAAAATAAAGGCGATGGCCAATTATCAATTTTCAGGAGAAAGCTATTATCTTGAAATTGATTCAAAAAACATGAGAACATATTTTCTTATACCCATGGGAATTCCCCTTCTTGAAAAATATGCGTTGGTTTTAGTATATGAACTTGAAGACATGCAATCTACCGCAAGCGTGTTGTATAGACAGTCTTTTATTATTGTTTTCATCTTTTTATTGATTAATTTAATTTTTGGGCTGATTCATTATCGCATGATAGTGATTCCGGTGAAAGAAGTTTATAAAATCAGCCGCCAGATAGCCAAAGGCAATTTTGACGCGCGCGCCAATATAAAGGGCAATGACGAACTCGCTGAATTGTCGCGGTCCTTAAATTTCATGGGCAGAACATTAAAAGAGCGGTTTGAAAATATTTTAAACGAAAGAGATGTCGTATTAAAACAAAAAGAAAAAATAGAAGAAATGGCCAGCCAAGACGAACTTACCGGTCTTTATAACAGAAGGTATTTATTTTCAAAGATAGAATCTGAAATAGCAAAAGCCGTTAACGAGAATAAGAGTATCGGTTTTTTAATGCTAGATATCGATTATTTTAAAAATTTTAACGATACCTACGGTCACCAGATTGGCGACGAGGTATTAAAGCATGTCGCCGAGCAAATAAAAAAACAAAGCCGAGATAAAGATACAGTAGCCCGATACGGAGGCGAAGAGTTCTCGGTATTGCTTCCCGATACTGACGAAAAAGGTCTTAAAATAGCGGCCGAAAGAATTCGAAGCAGAGTTGAGAATACGCAAGTTGCCTCGAAAAAAGGCTTGATGAATGTAACCATCAGTATAGGCGGCACTATTGTTGATAATGAATTAATTAATACCGCGTTATCGGCCAATAAATCTATTTCGAAGGTAATGAATTTGATGATATATTTTGCCGATACCGCTCTTTACGCGGCTAAAGACAAAGGCAGAAATAGATTTGAAATGGGTTAATATATGCAAAACCAAAGGCAAATATTACTGATTGCCGCATTCTCGGCAATCTTTCTTCTTTTTATCGTTTTTTTTAATAATTCAATCATGGGCCTGAGAATCATGCAGCTTAAGTATCATTTAATGAAAAACAGTTATAATAAATCTGCGTTAAATCATTTTGGTCTCGTCACCGCATACGAAAATAATAAAAAACTTTATTTCAAGAAAATAACCTCTCTTGAATATGATGAAAATATGTTAAAACTGATGGAGAACAGCAAAGTATTTTCAGATTCTCATTATAATTTTAATTTACCTCAAAGCAATACCGATCAAATCAGTTTATTTTTTATTAATCTTATAAGAATGCTCATGAATAAAAATCCCGTTGAGAATATCGTTCAAACAGAGTATCATAAATATCTTTATACGGCTTATTATTACGAGCAAAACCATGAATATAAATCGGCCATTCAAACCTACGCTTTGGCGCTGTCAGAAAATAAAGACATAGCATTAAAAGCCGGCATTTTGCTTCATCAGGGATATTCTTACGCAATGCTGTCGTTTTATGAAAAAGCAATAGATAAATACGACGAAATTATAAAAAAATATCCGAATACAGAAATTGCCGTTACCGCTTCGATTTTAAAAAAGTTTTTATTTGGCTTTAAAAAAGAAAAAGAAAATCTATTACGAGATAACAAATATTCTATTGATAAAACCGAAAAACTGATACATCTTTTTGCCTATGAAAACGCATGGAGCATGCTCAAAGAAATCGAGAAAAAATCAGGCGTCAATAAAGATGTCATTGACTTTTATAAGGCCCGTCTGTTTGAAAAAAGCGGAAAAAAAGAAAAAGCGGTAAACAAGTATTTAGAGGTTATTCTAGAAAATCCTAAATCAACATTGGCGCGCGCTTCAAATAAAAACCTGTATCTAATGGGATCTCGCTTAGGCGATCAAGAACTGATAAAAACATCCGTAAAAATAAACAAAACTATAAAAGATAAAAAACTAGATCTGCTAATTAAAAGCAATACGCTAGAGCCTCTAAAGAAACCGAAAAACATCAAAGAGAACCCGTTAATTCTTGATCTTAAGAAAATTGAACAAATTGAAACGAAAGAAGAAGAAGAAGAAGAAGAAGAAAGAAAGAAAATAAAGAAGAATACAGGCCATGAATCTAAAAATCGTATTTTATCAAAAAAGCCTAACGATTCTACCGCAAACAAAATCACGGTGATAACAAAAAATGAAGATTATATAATCGGATTTATTATTTCTGAAGATTCAAAGCAAATTGTACTAAATACATCTCTCGGTAAAATTACAATACAAAAGTCAAATATTAAAAATATTAACAGGCAAAAATGAGAAAGACATTCGTAATAATAGTTTTCATTTTTCTTTTTACTGATCAAATTATTGCCGACGTCATTTCGACAAAAGACGGAATCATCTTAAACGGAACAATTAAAAAAGAATATAAACATAAAATAGTTTTTGAAAGCAACCTGGGTACCTTTGAAATTGAGCGCGAAAAAATCATAGAGTTAAAAATCATTAAAGACCAAAAAGAAAGCTTTGAAGCGTATCAAAAATTAAAAGAAAAATGGAAAAAAATGCAACGGCCCGTCGAACAAAATCATGATTTTATTCTTGGTTTTGATATTGGTTTCAGATATCTAAAACCGCAATATCAATTTTCTAAAATATTTAATCATGGTTATGGAGTATTTTTTGCCTTGAATTTCAATCTTAAAGATTATCTATGGAAAAGTCAAAAACCGATACTGCCCGATTTTAAAACCATGATTACGCCGATATGGTTTAAGAAATCGCCTAATTCTTTAAGAATGCTGGGCATGGCAATAGGGCCGGTATGGCGGCAGGAACTAAAATGGGACAATGGCATAAAAGTTTATTTTTTAGAATCGCTGACAATGGCCCCTGTATACTCAATCATAAAGATTGACGAAGAAATAAAAGAATTCGCGAAGCTGCTTATTCAACCCGATATTGCTATCGGCGTCGGATATAAAAATTTTTCAATGGGATTTTCTACGGCTTATTTTTATTCATATGACGGTTCTCTTCCCCTAAACAGCCTCGTGTATAATTTTTATTTTAAATATATCATTTAAAATATAAGATTTTTATATTTATTTTTGGCTTTTTCATTCTAAATATGCATATTACAAAATGAATATGGCGTTATTATTCGTCAAAGAAGTATATGATGAAAAAGTTTGGTATAAAAAATATTGTTTTAATATTCATGTTTATAACAATGCCGAAATGCGGTTCAGAATTTGAACTATTTCTTTTAGAAAACGCATCAGAAAACAATAATGTTTCGCCGCCCGTTATTTCTGATACAACGCCCCCTGTATTGTTTTCTGCGACGCCAGAAACATCCACGACAATTCGGCTTACTTTTTCAGAAAATGTAGAGCAGCTTACAGCCGAGACAACCGCCAACTACCAGATTGACGCTAACCCCGCCGGTTCGCTTATTTCATCGACTGTTCGCGACGCGATAAACTTAAACGAGGTTTTAATTACGTTGCCAGCCCCGTTAACCGGCGGTACTCATAATATCACAGTGTACAATATTGAAGATACTTCTGCTAATGTAATCACAAACGATGGCATTGACAACACAGCTTCTTTTATGGTTACGCCCGATACGACGCCGCCTGTATTATCATCTGCGATATTAGAGACATCCGCGACAATTCGGCTTACTTTTTCAGAAACGATTGAGCAGCTTACGGCAGAGACAGCAGTTAACTACCAGATTGACTTAAACCCCGCCGGCTCTCTTATCTCTTCGGTTGTTCGCGACGCGGTAAACTTAAACGAGGTTTTAATTACGCTGTCGGGTTCTTTAACCGAGGGCGCCCATAGTATTACGGCGTATAATATTGAAGATGCTTCTGCCAATGTTATCATAAACAACGGCACAGACGATGTGGCTCTTTTTACTGTCGCCGATTTGCCGCCTGTTTTATTGGGCGTAACGGTACAAACCGATTTAATCATAGTACTTACATTTTCTGAAAGCTTAGATCAGTTTACGGCAGAAACTGCGGCAAACTACCAATTAGACGCCAATGCGTTCGGGGCAGATATAAATACTGTGGCGCTAGACGTAAATAACGTTGATGTCATCATTACATTTAATACAAATAAAAGACTTACCCAGGGGTCTCATTCTGTTAGAGTGTTGAATGTTGAAGATTTATCGGCCAATATAATAAACAATAACGGCGCAGATAACGTAAATACTTTTTGGGTAGATACAAAAGGTCCCGTGTTTGAGCAGGCTGTTGTTTTGGGCACGAATAGTCTCAGGCTTGTGTTTTCAGAAGATGTCGATCAGCTTTCAGCTGAAAATGTAAATAACTATGAAATTGATACAAACGGGGCCGCAGCAAATATCGCTTCGGCTGTGCGCGATGCTGTTCCAACCGATGTTATTATAACAACCACAGCGCCCATAACCGACGGAACGCATACAATGACAGTTTATAATGTCGCCGATTTGTATAATAATGTAATTATAAATGACGGCTTTTCAGATGTTCAGTCATTTTCTATTGACACAACGCCGCCTTCTCTTAACAGTATTTCTGTCATCAGTTCGTCAACGATACGGCTCTTTTTTTCAGAGCAAATTGAACTTACCTCTGCCCAGACGGTATCAAACTATCAGATTGACTTAAATTCTGCCGGCGCCGGAATATCGTCTGTAGTATTAGACGCGGGCGGCACAGACGTACTTTTAACGACAACAACGCCTTTAACCGAAGCTCTTCATTCTGTGACCGTTTTTAATATTGTCGATGTATACGCTAACGCCGTCATCGAAGATGATATTAACAATAAGGCGTCTTTTACGATGGATTATCCGCCGGTTCTTTTAAGCGCGGTTTCTGAGGGTATCGACACCATTCGGCTTACTTTTTCAGAAGACGTTGAGCAAATAAGCGCCGAGACAATTTTAAATTATCAGGTTACTTCTTGCCATGTTCTCTTAGCAGTTCGCGACGCTGTAGCTTCTGAGGTTATCATTACGGTTCATGATTTCATACCGGATGGTACGCATACGCTCACAGTTTTTAACGTGAAAGATTTAAACGCGATGACAATAAATGCTGACGGCGTTGACAATGTTCAAAGCTTTTTGGTAGAAAATAAAACGCCTTCTCTTTTATCTGTAAGTGTTGAAAGCACAGATAGAATTAGACTAAACTTTTCAGAACCCATGAATCAAGCAAGCGTCGAAAATATTCTCAATTACGAAATAGACGCGAACGGCCCGGGCAATCTTATCTCAAGCGCGCTTCTTTCGGGTACAAACGGCATACTTCTTTATTTTACATCGGCTTTACCCGATGCGTCATATACTCTTACCGTTACCGGCGTTTTAGATTTGAACTTAAACGCGATTGTAGAAAACGGCATTGATAATACCGGCTTATTTACCATCGCCACATCGGGCACCTTTGACGAGGGCGCCGTACATGCCGACCCTTTTGGCGACAGCGTGTCTGATTTTAAGCTTTTTACCTATGACGACAGAGTTTACGCGGGGCCAAATGACGCGCAAAGTCAGGTGTTTCGTTTTAAGCATGATTTATCGGGCACCGCCAATACCGACCTTGACGGCGATCTTATAACAGCCGGCAACCAGAGTTTTTATCTTCTGCCCAATGCCAGCGGCTGGGATTTATGGGGAATCGATTTTTTTTACCCCGCCTGCTTGGGGGCACAGCCCCATACTCTTGTCGGTACAGCCTGCAGCGGCGCGGGAGGCACGCAGGCTCTTTTTGTTGCAGGTTATGTAGAGCCTTCTAAGGGAAACAATAAGTCAGTCTGGATGACTAATGACGGCGGCGGCAGCGCGACAGGTTTTAGAATGGGTTTTGAAGAAATTTCGGGTTTTAGAACATCGGGTTCGGCGGCCAATATCGGTTCGATGACAGTTTTTAAAGATCAGCTTTACTTGGCAGCTATCGACTCTAGCGGTATGGCGGTATTATTCAGCCGCACCTGCGTAAACCCCGGCGGGTGCGCCAATGGCGATGTTTACAAAAACGCTCCGGTCGATGTACAGGGTAAATATCTTGCTCATATTGGTTTAAGCGGACAGCCCAACAACTTTCAAAACGGAAGCCTTATGACCATTGATGTCATGTATGAATACGATAATGACGGCGCGGGCGGTAATGAATCGCAGCTGTATCTAGCATCGGGCGGTTCAGATAACGACATTGAAAGCCGAACTCTGCTGAGCCAGGCCAACGACGGCGGAGTCGTTCGATCTAAGCTTGCTTTTTCTACAACGGCCAGCCCGCCCACAACAGGAAATGATTTTGAAGATGTCACGCCGTCGAGCATGAAATGGCTTCAATTTATGTCTATTCCCATGCCAAACAACGGCAGCAATGACGGCATATGCGCGGGTAACGGCGACGACTGGGATTGTCTTGAGCCCCCCATGACATACGCGCCGGCGCTTAGGGCGGTTCCCGCTATGCGAAAAGTATCGAATGGCGATTTGTATATGATTCGCAATGCCTGCACGGTTGAAACCATACAGACGATTGACCTTGTAAATAAACAAACATGCCCGTCGGGAAGCGAAGTTCCCCAGCTATGGATGCTGCCAAAAGGAAGTACGGCCTCTCCCAAGGGTTCGCCCGACTGGGTTCTCGTGGCAGAAAATCCCTCGGCTAACGGCAGAGTTGATATGAGCGGCAATACCGCCTGCGGAGCAACAAATATGTGCGACACAGAAAACACGCACATCACGCTTCTTGAAGTAAACGGTAATTATCTTTATATAGGTCTTGAAAATTCGGCTTACGGCTTAAACATTTGGCGGGTTGATATGAGTTCTGTACCAAGCGGTGTTTCGCCTTTAGAGTCTCAGTTTTCTCTAGTATCAAGTTTTGGTATAAACGACCCGGCTAACAATACCAGAATCTTTTCATATACTACGTATGAAAGTGGCGGATTAAACTACCTCTTTGTAAGCGCAGGAAACGGCACCGGCATCACAAAAATTTTTAGAACGATTGATTAAAATGATTTTTTAGCAAAAGGCCGCGCAAATCATCCGACAAATTTCTTTTTACACAATCTCATAAAGGCAAATTACCTTGGAACTTCGTTTATCAATTTACTCAGCATACCGTCGTGAGTGGTGATTGATTTTTGGTTCAATTCATAGGCTCTTTGCACTTCAATCATGTTAACCATTTCAGTTACCACGTTTACGTTTGAAGTTTCAAGAAATCCCTGCAGTATTTCAGGAGGATTTTCAGCCGCGGTAAAAGTCTTCATCGGGCCCGATTCTGGGGTGACATTGTAAAATGAGTCGCCTTCTTTATACAAATGTCTGGGGTAATCAACTTTGCGAATTTGAATGCGATCAAGCAAAACGCGGTTTTCCCAGTTGTTGGCGTCTTTGCCGTAAGCGTCTTCTGGATTGTTCCCGATGGCGCCGTTTATATAAACGTCGCCTTCGCGGGTTATTACATAATTATTTCGGTTGACCTTAATGGGTCCGCTTTCGCCTAAAAGCGGAAAGCCCTGAGAATTAACAAGATATCCGTTTTTATCAAGATAAAAAGCTCCGCTTCGGCTTAACCTCGCCCCTCTATCGGTCTGCACCACCATAAAGCCTTCCCCGTTTAGGGCCAAATCGCTGTCGCTTTTTGTATGTTTAAGAGGGCCCTGCTCAAAACGGGTGAATATTTCATTTACTTCAACGCCGGTGCCAAGCTTGCCTACCAGAGGAGATATATCAAAACTTCCCATAGGGGTCCAGCCTATGCCGTCGTCGTTCATTCTATGTATCAAAAGTTCGGGAAAACTTTTAAAAGCGACGGTATCTTTCTTGAAAGCTGTTTTATCAACGTTGGCCAGATTGTTTGCCGTAACGTCCATTTTTCTCTGCATGGCCGTCATTCCCGCGGCGCCGGTATATATTCCTCTTAGCATGGTTTATTATCGATAGAAAGATAAAAAGCCGTGATAAAAAAAGTGCGCGAAAAAAAAATGAGCCAAAGAAGCAAAGAAGCAAAGGCCCTATCTTCTACTCTAACATCTGAATTCCGAGATTGTAGATATTGTCTTTAAGAAGCTTCTTCCACCTGACAACGGCGGGATGCGGCAGCATAGAGCCCAGCTTTAAGATTACCTCTGAATTTTCATTTAGTTGTTCTTCTGCTTTTTCTTTGGTCAATATGACCACGAGATTACATCCGAAATGAGATTCGTTTTCTATTATGCCAACAATCTCTGCCTTAAATTCGCGGCTTTTTTCTTTGAATAATTTGACGCTTTCTTCAGACGCCGCGATAAGCGCAACATCTAACGGATTAGATTCATAGCGTATGCTTTTTCTAATGCCTTCTTCAGTATCTTTCATAAATGTATATTTATAATTTAAAGAATATAAGGTCAATTAAATATTCATTTCTTTTTTTATTTTAAAAACAGGGGCGCGCCGCTATTTATGATTAAAAAATCAGGTTGACATTTTGAACCTTTGAACAACAGAGAATTTACATATCTGAAATACTATTTATATGCAAAAAATTCTTATCATAGGCTCAGCCGGTCAGATTGGCTCAGAACTTGTTCCCGTATTAAGAGAAAAGTACGGCGATGAAAATATTATTGCCGGATGGCACAATAAGAAGTGCGACGGGAACACGCTAAGTAATTCCATAGCATGCAATATCGACATTACCGACGCCAACGCTCTTGAATCGGCAATTAAAAAACATGAAATAAATGTTATTTATCATCTGGCGTCTATGCTTTCAGCCGCGGCCGAAAAAAATCCGCAGGCGGCATATTCAGTAAATATGGGCGGATTGTTCAACGTACTTGAAGCCGCCCGAAAAAACAACTGCTCTGTTTTTTTCCCGAGCTCTATTGGGGCGTTTGGACCGTCTACTCCTAAAGATAAAACCCCGCAGGTAACCATACAGAGGCCGAATACCATGTACGGCATTACAAAACTTGCGGGAGAACTTTTATGCGATTACTATTTTCAAAAATACAATGTCGATACAAGAGGAGTTCGTTTTCCCGGTCTTATCTCATACAAGACCGCTCCGGGAGGCGGCACTACCGATTATGCCGTTGAGATATTTTACGCGGCCGCAAAAAATGAAACATATGAATGTTTCTTAAAAGAAGACACAACCCTCGACATGATGTACATGCCTGACGCGATATCGGCAATGGTTAAGCTTATGCAAGCCGACGGCTCAACGCTAAAAAATAGAAACGCTTATAATATTACCGCAATGAGTTTTTCTCCTTCACAGATTTTTAATGAAATCAAAAAGAGATTACCCGATTTTTCAATAACTTATAAACCCGATCTTATTCGTCAGTCAATTGCCGATTCATGGCCGCATTCATTAAATGACGAAAACGCTCGCAACGAATGGGGATGGAAACCAACATATGATCTGCCGGCGATGGTAGATGATATGATAAAAAATATATTATCTTATGGGACTTGATAAAATAAAAATAAAATTAACAGAGAAAATAGAAATTCTTGAAAAAGAAGGCCGTCTTAAGGGTGTAGAAAAAATCATCTGCGGAATAAAACCTCCTGAAAACGGATACGGGATTCGTTTTCTTCTTAAAGGTTTTGGCGATAAAGAATTTCTTCGAATGAACTCGAATTCTTATCTTGGTCTTTGTTTTCATCCTGAAGTTATAAAAGCCGAAGAAGAAGCGGCCAAAAAATACGGCACAGGACCGGGAGCCGTCAGGTTCATAAGCGGCACATTTGAGCCCCACATCATGCTTGAAGACAAACTGGCAGAGTTTCACAAAAGAGAAGCCGCCATGATCTTTTCTTCGGCCTACTCTGCCGTTTTGGGAATTTTACCCTCTCTTATCACAGAAGATACAATTGTGATAAGCGACGAGTTAAACCATAACTGTATTATAAAGGCAATCGGTTTATCAAAGCCCTTAAGAAAAAAAATATATCCGCACCTAAGCGCAATAGAGTTAAATAGAATATTAGTTAAAAACGCGGGCAAAGCAAAAAGAGCCGTTGTTGTAACCGACGGAGTTTTCAGCATGAGAGGCGACCACACGCCCTTAGATAAAATCAGCGAGATTTGTCGGGAGCATGAATCTTCTTATGAAGAAGGCGTTATTACCATTGCAGACGATTCTCACGGCATCGGCGCTTTCGGTAAAACCGGCAGAGGAACCGAAGAAATCACAAGCACAAGGGTAGATATCTTAGCCGCAACGCTCGGTAAAGCTCTGGGCGTAAACGGAGGCTATATTGTCTCTGACAAAAAAGTAATCGAATACTTTAGAGAAACAGCGGCTTTATATATTTATTCAAATTCGATAACAGCTTCAGAGTCTGCCGCCGCGCTAAAAGCTCTTGAAATCTTAGACAGCTCTGAAGGTATTGAGACGCTTGAAAACCTTCGCAAGATGACGATGAAATTAAAAGAAGGCTTAGAAAGTATAAAGCTTGAAACGCTGCCGGGCAGACATCCGATTGTGCCTCTTTTATTGCGCGACACGAAAAGAACAAAAAAGTTAGTTCAATTTCTTTTTGAAAACGGCATACTGGCTACGGGCCTTAGCTTTCCTGTAGTTCCTAAAGGAGAAGAAGAGATACGCTTTCAGGTATCAGCTTCTCATACCGAAAAAGACATTGATTATCTAATTGAAATATTACACAGATGGAAAACCCAGTAAATAAATAATTACGCTGCCCATCTTTCCTTTGATTTTGCCGTATTCAAACATATATCCATCTGCCCTTATTTCATTTGTCATACGCCTTAAATCGCGCACAGAATAAATTCGCAAAACAGAAACTACCCCGTCTTAGACTATCATGAAAGGCAAAACAAGAATACCGGGGTTTCCCTTAATCATCATCGTCGTCATGTTCGTGATGGTGGTCATCATCATCGTCATCATCATGTTCTGATGACTTGTGTTTTTTCTTCACTCCGCCTAAGTCTTTATATTTGCCCGATTCCCAGATTCTTTTGGCTTCGTGTTCGTCGCCGCTTCTGTGGCATAGTTCACATTTCTCGAAATTTCGAATTCCTTCTTCGTAATGTTCTTCGCGCATTTTTGCGGGCGTGTGTTCGTGGCATTCATAGCATGTATATTCTTTATAGTTTTTATTGAGATGACAGTCTTTGCACCGCGGCGGATGGTGTTTGTCGAAACGAAAGTATTTTTCATGTTCAAAATCGGCGGGAATCCATTTTTCTGTTTTATGGCAGTCGCTGCAATTTTCGGCATTTTTTTCGTGAAGACTGTCTTTAGGATTCTCATGACATGAAAGACATTTCTTTCGAAGAGAGGCCTCTAAAACGTCATGAGAAAATTCATGTATCAACATTCTGGGTTCTCTGCCGGCATGATCTGTATGGCAGACATCGCAGGTCTCTTTCTGAAGGGTATTATGAAATACTGCCTTTTTTTTATGCTCTTCTTTTTTTACAATTTTCGCGCCTTTTACGGTAAAAATACCTATTTCTTTCGGCTTGTGACAAGATATGCATTTTTCGCCCGATACTCCCCTGAAAAGGCTGTGGCACTTCATACAGTCTTTTTCAAGTTCGACATGTCCTTTTGATAAATCGCCGGGATTTATCGCTTCTTTGGGATATTTGTAACTGACGACTATCGCTGCAAAGACGGCTAAAATAATATAAGTTATACGAATCATTAAAATCTTTCCCAAAACATAAAAATAGATAGAATATGCGCAATGGCCAATACGGCAAATATCGAAGTAATGGGTTTATGAATAACCCTCCATTGGCTGATTGTCTTTACGGCAATAGAATCCCAGAAAATTCTGCTTTCAGTCTCGTCTTCTGATAAACCGTTGTTTAATAAGGCTTCTTTTTTTGCTTTGAGAGTTTCTCTTGCTTTTTGAAGCAGATATTTGCCCGCTAATCCGCTGCCGGCGGCTATAAGCATGGCAAAAGAGGCCGCCCACGGGAGGTAAGCGTTAAAGTGAATGCCTGAATGAATTAAAACAAAAAGAGTTCCGAGCCATGAAAAAAATTCATGCAAACTCAGATAAAATTTAGGCGAGCCTGTTTGAATAACTTTCCTTTTTCTTAAAGAATATAAGAATGAAAGAATGATTAATAGGCTTCCTATTGTTCCTAAATATCTGCCTATTGCGGTTAAATTTGCCAGATGAAGAAAAAAATCAATAATAATTGTAATAAGAATTAATGACACAAACCATGTTATAGAGGGAACAATATCTTTTTTAAATACGGATCTTTTCATTTGTTTAATTTTCTTACTTGAAAATGGTAAAGATTTTTTTCAAATCTGCTTCAGTCGACGCCTCTGCAATAAGCCTTACAACGGGCTCTGTATTTGAAGGTCTTAAATGAACCCACGGCAGGCCAGATTTGTGAGATAAACGCAATCCGTCTGTTGTATCTTCTTTGAAATCAGGCAATGATTTTTTAAGTTTGTCATACAGCGAATTTAGATTTGAAGTTTGAATGACGGTTTTTTTCATTTTTAATTTTGGGAAGCCGTTTATAGATTCATAGATGTTCTTATTCTCAGATAAAAGCGAAAGAATATAAGCCGTGCCGCTTACCGAGTCTCTGCCAAATGAAGATACGGCGGGGTCTATAACGCCTCCGTTGCCTTCGCCGCCAAACCCCGCTTTTTTTTGCAGCATTTTTTTTACAACATTAGCTTCGCCTACGGCAGAGCGGATGGTTTTTCTGTTAAACCGGGAAGCCGCAAAATCGTTTAGCCATGAGCTTGATAAATTTACTACAATATCTCCCTTTTTTTGAGGTAAGGCTTTCAATAAAACAAGAGGCAGAGTTAGCTCTTCGCCGAGAGGTTTGCCGTCGGGGCCAACAAGAGCCAGTCTGTCGGCGTCGGGGTCATACGCAAAGCCGATATCGCATTTCTCTTCAACCACAAGGCGTCCCAAATCTTTTAAAGCAAAAGGAAGCGGTTCAGGATTCCGCGGGAAAATAGACGATACATTTGCGTGAATTGATACAAATTTAACGCCTAGGCGATTAAGCAAGGCCGGAATGATACCGCAGGCGCATCCGCCTACGGGATCAATGGCCACTTTCAGGTTTTTAAGCGACGGAGCTTTACCCCAGACGGCTTTTATCGCCGAATTGATATGGTTTTCCATAGCATGAGATTCTGCATATTCGCTTTTTTGAAGCGCAGTCTTTTTATTACCCCAATCTGACAGCTTTAGAGTTTCAAGATTGCTTTTTAGCCGAGCGTTTTCCTGTTCGTTGAAGAAAAAACCGTCTTTACCGATAAACTTAAACCCGTTATATTCGATAGGGTTATGCGAGGCAGAAATCATTATACCGCCCGGCAGGTTTTTTTCATTGATAAAAGATTTAATTGTAGGCGTGGGCACGACCCCCAGGTCATAAACTTCTCTTCCCGCTGCTAAAAGAACCCCTTCAATGAGTTTGCTTATCGCAAAGCCTGTCGGTCTGTTGTCTCGCGCTATGGCGATGGGGCCTTTTTTAATTGATTTGTGCAATGAAACGGCAAGAGCGGGAATGTTTGACGGATTTATATCTTCAGGATAAAGGCCTCTTAACCCTGAAACAGAAAATTTTAATGTTCGGCTTTTTAAATTTAGCATAATTACTTCAAATATATTTCTATGGGCATAGAAATATTTGTATCTGTACTTTCTATCTGAATTTCAATATCTTTAGCCAAAATACCGGTTTCAGCAATATACTTGCCCACAATTTGGGCTCGCTTTTTTGCAAGCTCTTTATTTATTTTTGAGTCGGCCAGCGACCGAATTATTATTTGTTTTTTATCTTCTGATTTTAGTTTTCTTGTTAATAGTCTTAAGGCGACCTTCGATTCGTCGTCAAGTTTGCTGTCATTTTTATCATAATAAACGCCGGCATATTCTATACGAATTATTCCCGCAACAGGCGGTACGTCTTGAGATGCAGTTTGGTTTCCTGCCGCCGAGATCAGGGCCATTGTAAAAAGTAATATAAAATTTAGTCCCATAATATTTCCCTAAAAAGGATCTTTAACGGCGTCGCGGGTTGGTTTTTCGTCGTCTGTAGGTTGTTTTATAATTAATGGAGAGTCTTTTGTAGGGTTTTCTTGTTTCGTATCTTCATTTGATTCTTCGATAGAAAACCCGAATTTTGACGAAAGAAATTTTTTTACGCCTTTTGTTACCGAATCGATATCGCCTTCTTCGCTTGACGGAAGCGAAATATAAATAAAAGCTAAAATGGTAAATAGAAAGAAGACGCTATGAAGCAGAGAAGCCAGAAGCGTTCTCAATGATTTTTTGCCTTTTCTCTTCTTTGCCGAATAGACATAAAAGGCAAGAAGCATAAATACAAACTGCAAAAGCACAGCCAGAATAGAAAACGGATAAACGCATGCGGCTAAAAGCAGAACAACGCTTACGAATAATAGCAGTATTAGAAAAAAACTCATGAGTACCCGGTAAGATTAATATTTACACTGTCAATGAAAAAGCGCCGGCGCGCGCCTTACGTTTTATCTCTCGTTGTCTTGTCTCTACCAGGCAGAACGCTATATACGGCGGGAACAACATAAAGCGTGATTAACGTTGAAATAAGCATTCCACCGATAACGGTAACCGCCATCGGTATTCTGCTTTCGGCTCCAGGGCCTATGGCCATAGCAGGCGGTAAAGCGGCCGCTATGGTCGCGATGGTTGTCATAATAATCGGACGAAGTCTTATAGGCGAGGCTTTTAATAAGGCTTTTTTTATATCTTTTTCTTTTTCTCTAATCTGGTTGGTAAATTCTACCAGCATGATTGAGTTTTTTTTGACAAGACCCATCAGAAGAATTAGCCCTATAAAACTGTACATGTTAATAGACTGGCCCGTTAAAAAAAGAGCGATTAAGGCTCCTGAAAAACTGAAAGGCAGAGCCAATAAAATAATAAAAGGATGCGTAAAGCTGTTAAACTGACTGGCAAGAATCATAAAAGAAATGATAATGCCAAGCCATAGGGCCATCGCGAGATCAGAAAAAGAATCTTGCGCGGCCTGCGACGACCCTGAAAGCACAATGCGATAATCTTTGGGCAGAGTTTTTTTGCCTAATTCAACAACTTTGTTTAAAGCGTCTTGCTGCGATATGTCGGATGTCAGATTGGCGTGCAGTTCAATGGCTCTTTGACGGTTTATTCTGTTAATAGAGAGAAGAGACGGCTTCATATCATATTTTATCAAATTCGATAATTTTATCAGCTCTCCTCTGTTGTTGCGCACCAGTATTTTGCCGATATCTTCTTTTGTTTTTCTGTCAGTATGCTTTAATTGTATGCGAATATCATATCTTCTTCCGCTTTCGGTAAATTTACCCACTTTTCTGCCGTTTACCAGAGACTGAACGGCGTTGCCTATGGCGGCGACTTCTACCCCTCTTTCTGCGGCCGCTTTTCTATCGGGAATAATTTTTAATTCGGGCATTCCTTCTTCAAAATCGGTGTCGATATCGGCAAACATTCCCGAATCGGTCATTTCTTTTTCTATAAGATTTGAATATTCGCTTAATTTTTTCCATTCGGGGCCCTGAACGGTAAATTCAACGGGAAACCCCCTGCCGGTTGAAAATCCCCGCATGGTTCTGTCTTGAACTCTTACCTTTAGGTTTTTATCTATTTTATTTAAATTTTCTCTGAGTTTTCCCATGATTTCATTTTGAGTTAATGGTCGGCCTGTTTTTTTTGAAATCGGTCTTTCAGAGGGAGGCTTTAGGTGAAGAAACATCATGCCGCTGTTTACCATGCCTCCGTGAAAGCCGCCTACAATGGCAAAAAAGCCTTTGGTTTCTTCCTGAGAGTCGACATATTTCTCGCATAATTTTATCATGTTATCGGTAAACTCAAGAGACGAACCCGGAGGGGTTTTAAATCGCAGCATAAGCTGACTTTGATCCATAGGGGGTATCATCTCTTGCTTTAACGAGAATACAAAGATATAAGAACCCGCGAAAAAAACAAGCGATAAGGCAATTGTTTTGTAGGGATGTCTTAACGCTATTTCAAGAGTCTTTTTATAAAAAGTAGAAAGTATATCAAATGAATTTTTTATTTTTTCGGCAAGATAGAATTTTTTTTCGCTCTGGTAATTGAATTTTGAAGAGCGCATCGCCGTCAATGTCAGAGCCTCTAAAAGAGATAAAAGAACCGCCGCCGAGAGCGTTACTCCGAATTCATAAAAGTATTTGCCGATGATGCCTTTCATAAACGCTACGGGAAGAAAAATAGCGACAATTGAAAGGGTAGTCGCCGTTGCCGCAAAAGCAATCTGGTTTGCGCCTTTTAATGCCGCCTCTTTTTTATTCAGGCCCTTTTCATTAAATCTGAAAATATTTTCAAGAACCATGATAGAATCGTCTACCACAATACCAATAGCAAGAGTCAAGGCAAGCATGGTGAACATGTTCATGGTAAAGCCGAATAAATCCATGATGAAAAAAGTTCCTATAATAGAAGTAGGAATCGCAAGAATTATGTTGAAAGTCGCCGAGTAACTTCCTAAAAATACAAAGATAACGATAGCAGTTAATATGGCCGATAAAATTAGGGTAAATTGAAGTTCGTCAATGCTCTCTTCAATAAAGCGGGTATAGTCGTTAGCAATATTTAACTGGAAGCCTTCTGGCAAGTTCGCTTTTAATTCGCTTAACTCTTTCTTTACATTACGTGCCGTTTTTACGGCGTTGCTTCCTTTTTGTTTGATAATGCCGAGGCCCACAGAAGGTGTTCCTTTATAGCGCGACAATCTTCGTATCTCTTCAAGACCGTCTTCAACTATCGCTACGTCTTTAATTCGTATTTTAGCGTCATAAATGGGTCTGCCGCCTCTTGTCGCTATTATGATATTTTCAATTTCTTTTACCGTGGCGGCTTCGCCCATCGATCGTATCGTGATCTCCTGCTTTGCGGTTTCGAGCCTGCCGGCGGGAGATTCAGAATGCTGTTTGGCGATGGCGTTAATGACGTCTTCTACCGTAAATTCATATCTGGCCAGTTTCTCTGCGTCTGCCCAGATTCGTAAGTTTCTGTCGACAAAACCGCCAAGTCTGATATCTCCTACGCCTTCAATAAGCTGAATTCTGTCTTTAAGGTAATCTCTGGCGTAAAGCATCAGTTCTTTGGTCGATTTATCTGATGTTAAGGCCAGCCATATAATAGGGTCGTCGTCGGGATTTTGTTTTCGTATGGACGGCGGCTCTAAATCTGTAGGAAGGTATCTTTTTTTCTCTGATATTTTCGTTTGTATTTCATTTACGGCCGTATCAATATCTCTGTTTAATTCAAGTTCAACCTTTATGTAGGCCGAGCCGTGAAACGAGCTCGAACGAATCTCTTTGACGCCTTCAACGCTTAAGAGGGCGTCTTCAAGAACGTCGACAACGTCAGATTCCATCACCTGAGGCGAGGCTCCGTCTAAAGATAACGTAATAGAAACAATCGGAAAGTCAACATCGGGTTTTTCTGAAAGGCCAAGACGAAAAAAAGAGATAGAGCCGAATAAAAGCATGGCAGCCATGATCATCCATGCGAACACTGAATTATGAATAGAAATATCAGATAAACTTCGGCCGGTTTTTTTCATCGGTGAATTATTCTAATTTTGCAATATGCAGATAGTGTCAATCTTTATTCAAATTGAATTTGGCTACCGCTTGCGATTTTAAGCCATATTGTATTAATTAAAATATCAGTTTTACTTTTATGATATTTTATTTTAGCCGCTTCAAGATCGTTAAGGGCCGATAAAACGTCAAGATTTGTAACCAGACCCAAAGAATATTCTTTGTTTTGAACTTCATAGTTTTTTTGGGCGGCATTATAGGCGTCTTCATAAGCTTTTTCTTTTGAGAGGGCCGCTTTTAAGTTTATTTTCGCTTTTTGAATTTCGCTTTGCGCAAGGCGCACTGTTTCTGAATGCGAGAATTCGGCTTTATTAAGGCGTATTTTCGCCGTGTTGATATTCGATAAAGTTTCAGTTCCATACAAGATGGGCATTTCTGCGTTTAATTGAAGACTGTACTTTTCGCTAGAAGAACCTGAAGAACTCCCTTTAAGGTTATAATTACCCTGAAGAGAAATTTCTGGCAGATAAGAAGCATAAGCAGATTTTAAATCGGTCTCGGCATATTGCAGAAGTTCTTTTGAGGCCGATATATCAAATCGGTTTTCTATATTTACCTTTTCATTATTTTTTAGCGTTTCTTTTGCTAGATTTTCAGCGTCTTTAGAAATATTTATGTCAAGAGAGAAATCGCGCGGTAAGCCGGCTAAGAAAATAAGATTTTCTCTGTTTACCTGATTTTTTAAATTTTCTTCCTGTATATCGGCCTTTAGCATGGCAATTTGAGACGAGGCGCTTAGAACCTCGCTTTGTCTCGAACGCCCTAACTTTTTTCGTCTTCTAAGTTCTGTTAAGCGGCTTTCAAGCAAATCTAAAGAAGTCTTTTTGCTTTTTAAATTTTCTTTTGAAATTAAGGCCTCGTAATACGCCTTGGCAACTTCAAGATATAGCCTTTGCGCTTTATACTTTAGAAGGTTTTCTTTAACTTTTATATTGCTGTTTATTTTATCAAACCAGTAAATTTCTTTTAATCCCGAAAAAAGAGGCTGTTTGGCATAGAAATAAATCCACGAACCTGAACCGTTTGAATTGATTAAATTTTGCTGATAACGAAGCGAAATTTTTGGCAGAAACAAAGAATAGGCCTTGATTTTTTCGGCTTCAGATTCTTTCAAATTAGCGTATTCTATGGCAAGTTTTTCTGTTCTTTCAACCGCTAATGCATAGATATCATCGAGGTTTAAGTTTTTCTTTTTTAAGGCTTTTTCAAGACGAGAATTATTTACAAGTGAATACTTTTCAAAGTCTGGTTCAAGAATATTATCGGCCTGCTTTATAGAAAGGTTTTGACATGAGATTAAAATACTCGAAATTATAAAGATGAGTTTGCGCATGCGTCTGAAAACATATATCAGAAGTTAAGATATGAGGCGTCAAGTTTTTGTTTTTTTAGGTGAATCCCCAATAATCTTCAGGTTTAAAAGGTTTTAAGCTATGAAAATACATAGTAATGAGATTATTCTTAATACTTCTGAACGATTTAATCTCAGAAAAAACCTTAATCCCTCTATAAAAAAAATTCTTCTTACTGACTTTGCTTTTGAGTACTCTATCTAAAAACATCGCTATAGAAATACGTATCAACTGTGATACCGTTATTCCAAGTAAAATAGCGCTATTTCGTAATAGTATTTCATCGTCCCCGTATAAACAAAGCTGGTGTCGATGAATATTTTTTGCTGTGTTTTTTTTAATCTTGTTATGCAAGTTTTCCATTCTTGCTTTCCAACGAAGGTTCTTTCTATGCGCTAGTTGAAATACGCAGTATCGTACAATCCATGAATATGTTTTTTTTCTAGATTCTGCCGCGCGAACAATCTTATTCCACATAAATAAATCGATCCGCACTTCCCATACATTCTTTATCTCTGTTTTAGCCCAGATAAGCTGTTTTTTGCATCTCATATTATATAAATACCCTGAAAATTAAAAATCATCCCGCTGATAAAGAAAAAAATAGCTATGTTTTTCCATAGCATAGATTTAAACACGATATTGCGGTTTACTATATACTTTATCTGAATAAACAGGTTCTTCCATGAAGCTTTTCAAATATTCTGAATTATCAAACCGTTTTTGGCAGCTTGATCTTTTCAGGGGTTTTGTCCTTTTGTATATGGCGTTTGTAAACGCTTATTACGCTTTATCAAAAACACAGTCGCAATGGTTAAGCCACGACGGGGCTATTATGTCTGCCGGCGATATCATTATTGTATTTTTTTTCTCCATGATAGGCTTTAATTTACGCCTGGTACGCTTTTTTCGAAAATATGAAGATAAAAACCTTTTATTATATGCTTTTAAACGGGGTACTTTTATTATTTTCATAGGACTTTTATTGATATCTTATTCTTTTTTCTACAGCTTCGGCTTTTACATCATTTTTCGTTCATTTTTAACAAATCTTGGCATCGCCATGATCTTGACGGCGGGCATACTTTTTTTAATTCAAAATAAACAAAAGTATTTGCTTTGGCTGACATTATCGGGAACTCTTTTGATGTTTTTTATTTCATGGACGCCAAAGGGACATTACCGTTTCTTAAATCTCTCTTTTTTATTAACATCATTTTGGGGCTACTTATTTGCCGGATGGTTTTTAGAAAATAAAAACAAATTTCTCAAAAGTATTTTAATCTATTCAGTATTATGTGCATTCTTTGCCATAGTTCATTATTTAATAAGCAGCGAAATGCCATCACGGCGAAATATAAACGCATCTTATATTTTGATTTCCTGGGGCGTCATATCGATTTCTATCAGCGCCTTTATTCATTTTTTTAAAACGGAAAAACGCTTTCCTCTTGTTGCCCTTTCGGGCGCGCATCCTTTAAGCTTCTGGATTATACAAAGCGTTATTATTGGGGCCTTTGTCGTTGTCTCTACGCTTTTGAAAGTATATTTTGAAAATCTTGAAATCTACAGTTCTATACCGGCGATACCGCGAAATATTGAAAATCATACATTAGCTGTCATTGTTTCTCTAACCGCTTCTTTACTTTGCTTTTTCTTGCATCTGCTGTTTATAGATTTTTATCGCAAAAAGAAATAACCCCTCCTAAGAACTTTGGCAGCTTCTCTAAAATCACATCCACAATAATATACTGGACAGCGTACTTTTATATTAATATCATGATTTATTATAGGATGAAAATATGAAAAGATATTTATGTTTCAGTTTATTGTTTCTTTTTGTTTTTACGGTTCATGCCTCTGACGCCTATGACAAAGAGAAAATACTTAAAAAAACAAAAAAATATATAGAATACTACAAGACCATTAAACTGACATCAAAGCAAGAGCAAATAAGAAAAGAGGCATTAGAAGCCTTTCCTGCGCCATGCTGTAAAGACTATTCAATGGCAACCTGTTGCTGTCCGTGCAATATGGCAAAAAGCGTATGGGGGTTGTCAAAATATTTGATAACTAAAAAAGGTTATAACGCCAGGCAGGTTAGAAAAGCGGCGCAGCAATGGATTAAAGATTTAAATCCCGACGGTTTTTCAGGAACATCCTGCAAATCGGGAAGATGCGATCTGCCCTTTAATAAAGACGGCTGCGGCGGAATGAAAGAGCATAAATTAAAGTAATTTACCATCGAAAAACTCCTCCTATCCTGTAGCTTCTGCCGATAACGGTTTCTAAAGCGTCGCGAAATTTTTCGTCAGCAAGTGTGTGTTCATAGATTTCAGAACGGGAATCAAGAAGATTGTAAATATCGAAATAAAAAGAAACGGTATTGCCGCCTGCCTTGCTTTTATACACAAATCTGGTATCCCATGATAAGGCGTAAGTATATCTTGGCATGCCTTTCGGCGGGTCAGAGCGTCGCTGATTTTGAACGATAACCGGTCCCTGGGTTAGACCATCGGCAATCAAGAGCTGCCCAAAGGGCTGACCGTCTCTATAACGAATTATATTTGACCATAAAAAATTATTTAAAAACTGTTTTCCCCAGATTATATGAACAGTATACGCTCTGTCAAAGTCAATTCTTGCATATGTATTGATCTGACTGTTGGGGTCGGCGCTCGATTCTGAAATTTGGCCCATATCGTTATAATCGGGTCCGTTACCTACGATGGTTTCGGCTTCGGCGTAGTAGGCTCCCGCGTTTACCGCGAAAAACCATTCATTGGCTATATTTGTTTTTCGAAAAATCTGCGCCTCAAAACCGGCGTAATAACCGTCTTTAACCCGGTTTGTTAACTGAAAAAATTCGCTTCCGAATGCGGCAATGTCTCTGTTAAACAGATATCCCGAATCGACGTCTGTTCTTTCAATTTCATAGTAACCGTTATCTTGCGAAGGGTCATATTGAACCATGTATAAATCAGAAAACCGCTTTGCATGAATAGATATGCCAAATTCATAATTTTCAAAAAGCTTATTTGCCGCTTTAATAAAAAATTCCTGCCGAGAAGGATGCTTTAGCGAATCATTCTGGTTATGATAAAGACCTCCCGTTCTACTTAAAACCGCGCCTGTTTCAGACGCCGTTGGCGTTCCGTCTCCGTTATCGTTCCAGACATATCTGGCGCCCGAAGCGCTTTGAGGGTTTAGAAATTCGATTTCGTCAAACGTAAACGGTATAGAATCGTAAAGCATGCCCGTTGTAAAAGCAAATTGACTTTTTGTTTTATATTCATAAAGCAAAGAAGCCGCAGGAGAAATTTTTGTAGCCAGAGTTTTTGACCCGCTTAAAGCCGCTTCAGATTGAAATCCGGCCGAGATTTTTAATACAGATTTTTGAAATTGTTTTTCAAGATTCAAAGAAGAATACCATCTGTAAATTTCTTCATTATGCATGTTATTTTGATCATAAAGAGTAATATCCAGAGGGGCCCCATAATAGGTTCTAGCATGTATATCATCTGTATATTGCAGTTTACTTCGCCTTCCTTCCAGACGAAACGTATTCTTAAAAAACCCAATAAAATCATAAACAGAAATAATTTTATTGAGGTTTATAAATCCGCCGCTGAACCATCCGGCCTTCTTTTCTGGTTCGGGATTCTTTCTTAAGAGAGCCTCTTCGACAAGATCAATAATTATAGAATTTTCATCTGTCTGCGAAAAATCTATATGAGAAATTCCCGCGGTTATGCCGTATGATATTTTATTTGCAAAATTGGGGTTTTGGTAAAGCTGAATTAGCGCAGAGTTTTCGCCGCCTTTAAGGGTATTTTCTTTTCGATGCGAAAATTCAACGCCTTTATTTTCTCTTTGAGTATTTTGATATCCCGCCAGTAACTCATGAGATTTAGAAAGCGCCTGCGATAAAAATACAGTGTGCCTTTTAGAAGTTTCGTACTCATCATGGGTTAAAAAAGTTCTCTGGTGTATAACGCCTTCATAAAATATTCTAAGCGGCATATTTGAAATTGTGTTAAAAACATATTGAAAACCGCCCTCCCCCGAAGTTATAAACTTGCGTCTTTTATCGGCGGCCCCCCATAACTGACCCGGTTCGCGATCAAATTCTGAAGGCATAAGAGTAGAGCCTCCCATAAACCCGGGATTCGTAAAATAAATCATATTTTCGGGTTTGTTTGACTGGGTAATATAATTAATTCCGAAATTATTCGCGTATGATTTAAGCTGCGAATTGACCTGAATTGAATTTATAAGCTTTACAGGGATATATATTACAGGAGCGCCCTGTTCTGCGGGGTTTGAAATATCAAGACCATTTAAAAGATATTTCTGCCATTTAATCGATTCTGCGTGAGCGCTTACGTTTATCGTCTCAAGCGTTGAAAATCCGCCGGTTTCAATATTTGATAGAATCACCCCCGGATGCCAATATTCAAGCATGCCCCCTATGTTAGACCCGTTAGGCATGCTTTCAATATGTTCAGAATAAAAGATTGAATTATATACGCTCCAGTTAGGCGGCATAAATGTTATTTTTTCTTCGACCATTTCTGCCGCGTCGGTTTCAATAGCCTGCGCAGTTAACAAACGACTTTGAAAAAAAATCGCGATGGCTATGAAAAATAAATAAGAAAATATACGCGGGAAAATATTTTTTCTAATTTTCCAGAAATTCTTTAATGTTTTATACTCTATCATCTTATAATGTAATACCCGAAGTTGTATTGACTGACTCGCCTGAGTCATATTTTTGATTACCATTTGTATCTTCAATGCATGTTTCATCATAAGTTCCCGCCGGTAAAAAAGTATTTTGCGCAGACCCGGCAGTATCGACAATAGACGCCGGAAACCAGTCTGTAAGCAAAAGCTCTTCTTCAAAATTAGGAACATTTGGCAAATTTTGAGATTCTGCCGCCTGCCAGGCAAACCATAACGCGGGAACATACACGCATATTCGATATCCCGAGCCTACAGGAGTTATATTCGATGCGGCAGCCGACAAAAGAGTTCCCGATGCGCAGTTTATGTTCTCTTGCGTTTTATGAGCGGCCGTATTTAAGGCGATATTGTTTTTGAAAATTCCAAAATCTGTCGCGTCAATTTGACCGTTATTGTTTTCATCGACATATAAGATAACCGACGCGCTTTGGCTTCCGTGAGATAAAGAGATTCTGCCGGTAAAGCTACCGTCGGGGCGGGTATAAAGAGCGTATGTTGAAGGATACGTAAAGTTTCCTTCGCTGTCTTGATATCTGATAAAGACTCTGCTGCCCGCTGAACATTGTTTTAAGTTGATTATCAGAATTTCTCTCTCGTCGTATAAATCTTCATCAGCCGGCGGATTCGGGTCATAATAGCAAAAAACCGCTGAGAATAAAATCAGAAATATTGTCGATATTATCTTCATCAATATTGGTAAAAAAAAGTAAGTTTGACA